>Ga0272441_10002164_pt1 | contig 40463 bp, 29 predicted proteins | sample SSMProp6N_FD_193582 | JGI IMG/M metagenome (GOLD analysis project Ga0272441, IMG submission 193582) | Marine sediment archaeal communities from Little Sippewissett salt marsh, Falmouth, MA, United States - SSM-Prop-6N | ecosystem: Environmental > Aquatic > Marine > Wetlands > Sediment ... | reverse complement strand
TCGACCGTTATCAACGGCTACACCATCACCAATGCCTACGACAATTACGGCGCGGTCTATATCGCCGAAGCCTCACCCACCATTCTAAATTGCATCATCACCGACAACGATTGCAACGGCATCTTGCTTAATCCCGGTTACGGCACCGGTCACCACGCGATTATCGACAGTTGTATTGTGTCCTATAACTCGGATCATGGTATCGAGGTCTGGACCGGCGGCACCATACGAAATACTTATTTGCTCTATAATGACAACAATGGCGCCTCATCCATCGGCCCCAATGACTTCCACATCTCATACTGCTTTGCAAAGGGCAACGGCAATAACGGCATCTTCTTCGCCGATGCCGGCTTTGGCGTCAACGATATCACCAATTGCACCTGCGTCGATAACGGCACCGGAATTTATTTCGACGTCGAACTTCCGAAAAACGAAAAATCTGACCGCACCACTGACGTTTCCAATTGCATCACAGCCTATAATCATGATGATGGCTTTGTCTATTTGGGGTGGGGTACCGTTACCTGCTGTAATTCCTATGGTAACGTCAATGACGATTGGTTCAGCTACGACGGCCCGTATGCCGGGGATGAAAATGGCAACCTGTCGCTCAATCCCCTCTTCTGCGATACCGCCTCCGGCAATTATTTTATAGATGTCTTGTCACCCTGTGCGCCAACGTCACCACTCAACGCCTGCGGCACCGTGATCGGAATGTACGGACCGACATGCGCCAATGCCGTCGATACCGATGCCGATGGCATCGCCGATGAAATCGACAACTGCCCGGAGGCTTTCAATCCCGAACAGGAAGACTATGACGACGATGGCATCGGCGACAGTTGCGACGTCCTTCCCCGCTCGTGGTATGTCAACACCGAGGGAACCGGCGACGCCCCCACTATCCAGGCCGCAATCGATCTGGCCTTGACCGAGGATACCATCCTGGTTGCCGCGGGAATGTATACCGGCGACGGCAACCGCGATCTCGATTTCGGCGGCAAAAACGTCCTGGTTATCGCCGAGAGCGGGCCGGATGTCACCACCATCGACTGCGAGGGCTCCGACCCCGATCAACACCGGGCTTTTTATCTGCATGGCAGCGAGGATTCCACCGCCGTCATCGACGGTTTCTCCATCACCGGTGCCTACTGGGATGACGGCTCGTATATCGGTCGCGCCGCCATCTATCTGGAAGATGCGGGCGTTACCATCCGTAATTGCTACATTAACAATAACAGCCAGTCCGCCATTGAGGGATTTGTCAGCGATGCTCATCTGAACGTCTACGACTGCCGCATTGAGTTTAATGGACATTTCGGAATCTCGGCCGAGTATCTGACAGTCACGGTTTCCAATTGCATCATCGGCGTCAACGGCAATGTTGGCATCCTGTCAGGTTATGATGGTCTTTTTACTGTCACCGAAACGATTTTCTACGGCCACCCCTACGATGCTACAGTATTCTTCGCTCCCACCGAGTTTCATTTAACCAATTGCACCTTCTATGGTAACGGCACCGGCCTGTACTTCGAATGGACTCCTCCCAAAACCGATCAAGCCGACTCGCGCGCCACCTCAACCGTCAATAATTGCATCTCTGCCTTCAATGCCGAATATGGCTTCCGTAATGAATTCGGATATTCAGATTATGAATTCAACTGCAGTAATGCCTATGGTAACGGGACCGAAGACTGGGTCAATGTCCCCTTCGGCCACGGCGATGCCAACGGCAATCTCTCGCTCGATCCCTTGTTCTGCGATTCCACCTTTATCGACTTTCACCTCGACGCCCTCTCCCCCTGTGCCCCCGACCATCCGTTGAATTCGTGCCAGGCCCTGATCGGCGCCCTGGAGGTCAACTGCAACCAGCAAATTGATACCGATAGCGATGGCATCGCGGATGTGATGGACAACTGCCCCGAAGTGTACAACCCGGGACAGGAAGACACCGATGGCGACGGCATCGGCAACGCCTGCGACATGCCGCGGGTTTGGTACGTGAAGGCCGACGGGAGTGGCGACGTGCCCACCATCCAGGATGGAATCGACGCCGCCGCCGCCTTTGATACCGTCCTGGTGGCCGCCGGCACCTATACCGGCCCGGGCAATCGGGAACTTGATCTTCTCGGCAAACAAATCGTGGTACGCTCCGAATCCGGCCCGACCCAGACCATTATCGACTGCGAAGCCGGCCCCATGACCCCCCGTCTCGGCGTCGCTTTCCGAGGAGGCGAAACCCAACTGACCGTCTTCGAGGGCTTTATCATTACTAACGCCTACTCCGAAACGACCTCCGACAGCGCCGGTATTTTCTGCAAAAATGGCAACCCCACCCTCCGTAACTGCATTGTCACCGGCAACACCGGCAACGGGGTGCTTTGTACCGACGGTGGCAATCCCCGCCTGTATAATTGTACCATCTCATCCAACAGCGCTCACGGCCTGCGCGTCAAATTCGCATCATCAACCGCCCGCCCGGAATTGTATAACTGCAATGTCCTGTACAACGATAGTAACGGCGTGCATATGACCTGGGAGGTCAATGCTGTCATCTGTAGCACCTTGATTCGTGGTAATACCGGTGCCGGTATCTACTACGCGGCATTTGCTCCGGGTAGCCTTCTGGTACATAATAATACCATCGTCGAAAATCAAACCGGCATGATATATGATTACGAACCCCCTAAAGGAACCATAACCGAAAAAGCACCTTTCTCATCATATATTACCGCCAACATCTTCGCCTTTAACCAGGAGTACGGATATTACTATTCCTTTATCACCAATGCCGAGTTTGCCTGCAATAATGCCTACGGCAACCCCGCCGGTGATTATGGCTACGATGCCCCCGGCACCGACAACATCTCATTAGATCCCCTCTTCTGCAATCGCCCGATAGGTAATTTTCAAATCGACCATGCCTCCCCCTGCGCACCCAACAATAATAATTGCAATACCCTGATCGGCGCCTACCTGCCCGGGTGTTCGTCGTCGTATATCTGTGGCGATGCCAACCGCGACTATAATATCAACCTGCTCGACATCCTCTACCTGATCGATTACATCTATGGTAGCCCCCCGGGACCTACCCCCGATCCGCCCGAATCCGGTGATGCCAATGGCGATGATGAAATCAACCTGCTCGACATCCTGTATCTTATCGACTATATCTACGGCGATCCGGCCGGGCCGCCGCCAATATGTGAATAAGCAAAAACAAAATGGGACAGCCCTCCGGCTGTCCCGCCTTTTTATCACGTCGCCACCTGCCTGGCGGTTTTTGTCAATCGGTTGAATCAAACAGGTTGGGCTGATAACTTGCCCAGGTGTGGGGATCAATCCGGTGCTTGTATTTGTAGCGACAGTCACCGTCTTTACAGGTGTGGGGGCGCACCCGCCCGAAATACTGAAACGCCTTGCCGCAAACCTCACAGGTTGCGGTCTTCCAATCCAGCTTCGGCAATGTAATCTTATCTTCCGTTCGAGCCATCTGTAGTACTATCCTGCTTTAGAAGTGCGGCCAAGATAGCAGATTCGCCACGGATAGGCAATCACAATTTCAAGAAATCGGGTTTGGATAAGTGGCAAGGCCTTCAATAGCCTTGGTAGTCAGGCGCGATTGCCGGATGATCTCCGCGATCAGCGTATACCGTCCGAATGACGGCATAAAATAGACCCCTGCCACCAGTGGCTTGACTTGCTCCAGAAACCTTACTGTAAGCTCGACACTGACTTCGGTCGCGTCCTCGCCGGCGACCCGAAGCTTTTCCCTGACCCGATCCGGCACAATAATTCCCGGAACCTCATGGTGAAGAAAATTGGCATGACGATAACTCAGAAGCGGTAGAACCCCCGCCATTATCTTCACCTCCGTATCACCGACCGCATCCAGAAATCGCTCCAGCGCCTCCTTTTCATACACCGGTTGCGTCATGGCAAAGGCGGGAGATAACGCTTCCTTGCGACGAAACCGCTCGATCTCATGTGCCGGATCATCAACCACTGGATTGACCGCCACCCCGGCGGTGAGTGCCGTCGGCGTGCCGATCGAATTCCCTGCGGTATCTTCCCCGCGATTTAGCGCTTCGATCACTTGTAACAGGCCGATCGAGTCGACATCGTATACCGAGGTGATATTGGGATAACTGCCGCTTTGCACCGGATCACCGGTCAGGGCCAGGATATTGGTAATGCCCAGTGCATGGGCGCCCAGAAGATCGGACTGAAGACCCATCAGGTTGCGGTCGCGACAGGTCATATGCAAGATAACCTCAAGATCGGTTTGTTGCACAATCAATGCGGCCGCCGCCAGCGCTCCCATCCGAACCCGCGCCATTGGCGAATCGGCGACATTGACCGCATCGACCCCCAGATCTTCCAGCATGCCCGCCGCCTTCAATATCTTGTCGGGATTGGAACCGCGCGGGGGATCGATCTCAACCGATACAACCAGACGTTCCTCGAGCGCCCGCGAAAAACCTGACCGATCAACGGTAATACGATGGAATCCCTCACGCCCACCGACCTCGTCCGCCGGGAACAGGGAATCCCGGTCAGCATCAATCAAATCTCTTTTTTTTTTGACCAGCCCGACCAACGCCTTTATATGCTCCGGGGTGGTACCACAACAACCACCCAGCAATCGAACATCCAGCGTCAGGAATTGCTCCGATGTCTCCGCGAAGTAATCCGGCGAAACATGGTAGATATATCGCCCCTCAACATACTTGGGTAAACTGGCATTGGGTTGCACCGCCAGCGGTAACATTGTTTCGGCACGTATCCGCTCCATCACCGCAATCAGCGGTTGTGGGCCGACTGAGCAATTGGCGCCAATCAGGTCAATCTCACATTCCGACAACCGACGAGCGCATTCCTCAGGAGTATAACCGACCGGTGTTACGCCATCGACCGTAAAGGTCATCTGCGCCACGATGGGAAAATCGGTTAAATCGCGAACCGCCTCCACCGCCAGAAGGATTTCATTGATATCATAGAAAGTCTCAAGAACAAACAGGTCAACCCCACCCGCAAGCAATCCCTCGGCCTGCTCCGTAAAAGCCGCCTTGATCTCGACGGCCCCGATCTTGCCCGGCGGATAAAGGCGCTGGCCGGTGGGACCGATCGAGCCGGCAATATAAACCTCCCGGCCCATCTCATCGCAGGCATGACGCGCCAATTGCGCCCCGACTCGATTAATCTCAAGAACCTGATCCTGAAAACCGTGCCCTTGCAAACGATAGCGATTGGCTCCGAACGTATTGGTCTCGATGACATCGGCGCCGGCCTCGATATACTCCCGGTGAATACCCTTGACAATATCCGGCTGGGTCAGGCAAAGACTGTCCAGCGACGTCTCATAACTGACACCACGATCATGCAGGCGGGTCCCCATCGCCCCGTCGCAAACCAGAACCCGTTGCGTAATTTCATCCCGAAACGGATGTTGCATCCAAAACTCCGCTTAATTCGCGGCGAACCTCCCGCACCGCATCAACCATTACCGTCAGCTTGGCTCTGGTTTCCTCCTGCGTCCGGGTTTTCAGACCGCAATCCGGACCGATATACACCTTCTCCGGCGGAAATGCCTTGAGGGCCTTGTAAATCCTCTGCTTAACCTGTTCTCTGGTCTCAATCTTGTGGCTGTGGATATCGATCACCCCCACCGCGATCTCCTTGGTAAACGGTGGCGAAGAAAATACGTCGATATTTGAAAAATCGGAATTGGCAAATTCCAGGTCTAACTGGTCGACCGGCAAATCCAACAGACGCGGATAAATCGGCGCGAAATTACCGTAGCAGATATGGCTGATTGTCTTCGCGCTTATCCCCGATGTTACCACTGTCATCGCCTCGATCGCCAGGTCGAGCTCCGCCGGACGAGTCGAGATGGCCGGTTCGTCGATCTGAATGTACTGCGCACCGGCCTCCTGCAAATCGCGGACTTCCGCCGCGATCACTTCGGCCATGGCTATTATCAACGCCTTCCGATCCCGGTAATACTTGTTAAACGACCAGTCACACATGGTGTATGGGCCGGTGAGCATCCCCTTGACCGGTTTTTTTGTCAGCGACTGGGCATACGAAAACATCTCCACTGTAATCGGGTGCGGCCGGCTTATTTCTCCCACCACGATCGGCTTGCGATAATAGCGATTACCATATGAACGAACCGGCGATGAAATCTCGAATCCCTCCAGATGTTCCGCGAAATAGGTCGCCATGTCGCCGCGTTCCATCTCACCGTGCACCAGGATATCAAGCCCGACTTCTTCCTGCAGGGCAATCACCTCCGCCGTGGCCTTTCTTTCCAGCTCATGCAGGGTATCGTAATCGATATCCCCGCGCGCAAACTGCCGCCGCGCCTTATGCAAATAGCCCGGCTTGGGAAATGAACCGACCGTGGTCGTCAGTAGTCTTATCCGCTCTTTACTTGCCATTTGTACTTACCTGTTGTTCGGCGGCAAGCTTGGTCAGATGCCGCATTTTTGCAAGGGCATAATCACGGGGCAGAAACTCCAATCCGCAGGACGTCGTCAAAACAATTTCCCTCGGACCGGTCCGCTCCTCCAACCATGCCAGTCGCGCCAAAACTTCATCGGCCTCTTCAAGCATTATATTGCGGGCATCAACAAGCCCCGCATGCAAATCAAATCGATTGAGATTCGGCAGATTTTCCATCTCTTCAGGATGACTGACCAGATCCAGCGCCAAAAAATCAACCGGAAACTCACCCAGGCGGGCCGCAATCTCTTGCAACGACTCAAAATAAAAGGCCACCCCCCCGTGTATCTCAATCCCGTCAAAGATCGCCGGTAGCAGTTTTATCAATAAATCAACGTTCTCCGGATGCGCCGGAAGACCCGGTTCGTCAAGCTGAAGATACTGCACCCCCCGCTTCCGAAGAGTCAGGGCTTCCTCATGAATGACCCCGGCCACCGCGGTTGCCAGACGCTCAAAATCACCATAATGATAATCATCGCAAAAAAGCGCAAAGGTCACCGGACCGCACAACACCGCCTTGGTTTCCTTATTTGGTTTCATTTCACTGTACAACGGACTGCCGGCTACAATCGCCTTGCTCCGGCTGATCTCACCGGTAATCTGCGGACGCCGAAAATAAACATTGTTGTCGAAAAAACGTCGCAATCCCCCCGGTGAGACATTCTCCAGCGCGTCGCAGTACGGCGAAAACAAATCCAGCCAGCTGATCTGCCCGTCAGTAACGATATCCAGACCGGCCTGGATCTGATCATTTACCGTCCGCTCAAAAGTCTGGCGCAACACCGACTCGTATTCCTCCTGATCAATCCTGCCGCCCTCCAGGCGATTGATCGCCGTGCGAAGATTGATCCGTGATTTTCGGTAATCAATCTTGGGATAATTGCCGCATATGGTGGTTTTCATGATGTAACTTTCTTTTCAATTGTATGTCCCCTTTCATAAGATATCGTCATCCTGATCCAAAATTCAAGAGGTATTTTCCAAGGCGAATTATACTGCGAACCAACTGCCGGAAAAGCCCTGAAGGACTACCGGAACATCGGCGGATTTCTCATGTTATAAATAAAACACACCGGCTGTGATAATGATTACGGTTGCATTAGGAGAACAACTGTGTTATTTTTTCAAAAATCATTCAACGACCAATCGCGGAGGATAATCATATGAGTAAGGATATCAACAAGGTCCTGCGGAAACTCGAGTACGGCGTGTATGTCGTCACCATGGGCAAGGGTACTGACGGTAACGCCTTCACCGCCAGCTGGCTGACTCAGGTCGGTTCGGAACCGCCGATGGTGGCGCTGGCGATTCACAATAAACACCAGTCCGCCCGGCTGATCAAGGATGCCGGTGCCTTTGCCGTTAACCTGATTGCCGAAGGACAGGATGACTACGCCAAAGTGTACTACGGACCGGCCGAATCAGGGTACCGCAAACTGGAATCGGCAACTGTCACCGACGCCCCCGGTACCGGCTCACCGATTCTTGGCGGTGTCGTCGGCTATCTCGATTGCAAAGTCGTCGAGACCGTCGCCACCGGAGATCATACGCTGTTTATCGGCGAAGTTGTCGCGGCCTCGTACGAAAGCAACAAACCGATCCTGACCTCAACCAATAGCAAACTGCGCTATACTGGATGAAACACGCACTACGTGCCCTCCTCGTCCTGACTCTCCTGGCCCCCGTCGTTGCGGCGGACAACTGCCACGACACGCTGTTTATTGATTCCACCGCCTATCCCATCCCGGAGTGGTGGTGCGGCTATAAAATCGACAGCCTTGATTTGGCCGATCCGGCGACACTGGTACGATTGCCCGTGGAAATGTGCTATGACTCCAGCCGCATCTATGTCAATCCCGATACCAAAGAGGCCCTGCTCAAAATGACCGAGCAGGCACAAAAAGACAGCGTCTTCCTCATCGTCAAATCAGGATACCGTTCACCGGCCTATCAGCGCCGCATCTTGAAAAGACGGCTCGACAGCGGTGCCGTATTCGATGAAGTGATCAAAATCGTCGCTCCGCCGGGCTATTCCGAACACCATACCGGGCGCGCCGTCGATTTTGCCAATAATGGAACCCCTTTTTACAAAAGCAAGTCATACCGGTGGCTGAAAATTAACGCCGCCGACTACGGATTCAGGGAAACATATCCACAGGACGACTCCGGTGCCGTTCGCTGGGAACCCTGGCACTGGTACCTGCCTTCGGAAAAAAAGTAAACGGGATTTATGGCAAAGCCGGATTTATCTCATGGGCGCATTTCAGATGGTAGTTGACCAGCCGCCCGAACTTGGGATCTTTGGATGCACGATACGCCAGCTCGTAAAACTCCTTGCAGAACATGTGAGCACGAAAATCATCCGGAAAATCCGCCGCAATATCTTCCAGGCTCCGCAGGAACTCATCAATCCGACCCTTGGTGTAATAAGCCGTCGCCAGTCCGAAACGTCCGCACAGGTTATCCGGATATCGTCCCGAGAATCGCTCACTGAAGACCATCGCGGAATCAAACTGCTTCACCCCGTAGGCCGCCGCGGCCCGTTCATAATCGCTCATCAGAGCCGTCGCTCCCGGCAGACGCAACACTTCCACCGATCCCTCCCGCAAACGTAATCGCCGCAGGTTGAGCGCGGACGAAAATTCCCCATAATCCTTTTTCGCCAGATCGAAGTTACTGCGATCGGTGACTACGTGCGTTATCGGGAAACGCCGGAATAAGTCAGGCTCACGTACCGCCAGGCCGAATACGTAAATAATGCCCCTGAGATTATTATCAATCGTCAGCGCGGGAGTATACGGCCCCGTCAAAACCGCATCCCCACCCACCATCTCGCTCACCTCCCGGTTAAGATCCTGCAAATATGTTCCCGGCCGTGCCAGCCCTTCGTACAATAATACCCCCTGGCGAACAACCATTCCCGCAACCAGTACCAGTATTATAATCGCCGGTCCCGTACGGCCGATTACTATTCCCTTCCGACCGATCAGCACATACCCCAACCCCGCAATTAATAACGCTACCAGCGCGGTCAGAAATACCGCCACCACCCCGTCAATCGCTCCTTCCGCACCTCCCCAAATAACCTCGGCCAGATTGGCAACCGCATACCACGCCAGGAAAAAAACCGGTATCACGGCAGTATACAATGATCTGCCCTCTAACCGAATCTTCTTTTCATGGATAAAACCGATTACGTAGGTTACCATAACCGACACCGGCAAAAAAAGAAACAGCGTATAACGAAGCGGTCGATAATTGAACGGCATCAATCCCAACACTCCGAATACAATCCAGAGTGCGGAAAATAACACCGGAAAATAGCGGCGGTCTCCTGCATCGACAGACAACCGGGCAAATAAAAGCAGGCCCAGACCCAGAACGGTCAGCGCCACCATAAACGGTGAAAACGCCAACAGGCCGTTTTCGGAACCAAACGTTATGAATTGCACCACGAATCCCAGCGGTGATGTCAACCCCTTGGGTGCACCGTACATCCCCGTGGTTTGCTCGGCATAATAATTCATCATGACGGAAAAATCTCCGCCGTAAAACACCAGCGTATACACTATCAAACCGGCGAGACTCCCGCCGATAGTCATCAGAATCGGCTTCACCGCCTGCCTCCGATATTCATAAATCAGCATGACCAGTATCGGCGCAAGCAATATCAAACCAAACAGCTTTCCGGCCAGGGCCGCCAGTACAACCAGGAACCCCGACAGGGCCTGTCCCCACCGGGACTCATGATACCGCATAAAAATAAAAAAAGTCAGGCCGCTGAGAAACATCAGCCCCGTCTCCAGAAATGGTAGCCGTCCATAGAAAAAAAGCATACTGCTGAGCAGAAGCACCAGCGCGGAAATCATAAGCTCCCGACGCTTGAGATAACCCGCCAGGCCGAAAACAAAAAAGACCATCCCGCCGATACTGAGAAAAACACCGGCCAGGTTGGCCGTTATGCGGGATACCCCAAAGAGTGAAAACAAAAGCCAGGCCGTGCCGGACACCAGCGAATACTTGAATACGTCCCAGCGATGATAGTCAAAAGGATTCCAGTCGTCAAAAAGAACCGCATTGCGCGCCGCAAACGTCAAATGATACGGATCGGTCAAATGCGCCTGGGTGTACCCCGCGAAAAAATAGGGCGGATCGATATTAAGCAAAACAAAGCGAAGCACCAGTAAAACCACGATTACCACTGCGGCAGGAATGCCGTAACGATAATCATGAACCGTATGCTTCGATGGTGTCGCTTTCATGACCACTCGCCTTTTCATATTTGGATTCAACTGAAAATAGAAAGATTATTGCGACGGGGCAAGGATTTATCCGATGTTGATCATTGTGACTGAGAGAATCTAATGAATAATATCGAGAAGCCGCCCCCAGCGTACCCGCTCGAAAAAATGACCTACATTATACACGAACAGCCGTGGCACCGAAAGCGGATCAGAAACCGTAGCCTTCGGGGAATTCGTGTCCGGCTCCCAGGACCAGTGAATAAAAATTGCCTCCCCAAGTATCAAATCCCGATGGACCGGACCCCAGAAACGGGAATCCGAGGAATTATCACGGTTGTCACCCATCATAAAATAGAAATTACGAGGAACTTTATAAGGACCGAAATTATCACGTGGAGTGTGAGTGCGCGGTTCAATCCGGTCTTTCTCAAACTTGGAGTGCAACGGATTCTCAAATATCTCGCCGTCGACATATAACACCTTGTCCTTGATCTCAACCGTCTGCCCCCCCGTTGCAACACAACGCTTGATATAGTTCGTAACCCGGTCTTGAGGATACTTGAAAATAATAACGTCACCCGGTTCCGGATCACGGATCGCGGGCATACGCCAGTCGATCAGCGGCAACCGTGCCCCGTATATAAATTTGTTCGCGATCAAAAAATCGCCAATCAGCAACGTGTCTTCCATCGACGCCGATGGAATTTTATACGCCTCGACGATGGAGGTTTTGATGATCATGGCAAGCACGACCGCAATCAGCAACGACTTGACATTATCCCAGATTACGTCAAAGATGTCACTCTGACTTTCTTTCCCAACCGGCCTGGATTTTTTGCGTTGTTGTTGCTTGCTCATAAGTTGTGTCCAAGATAAGTCAAAATGTCATCAATCGCAAGAATTGATCCCTTTATTAATGGATGGGAATACTATCTATCCTGACTGAATTGGTCCTATTGCATCATGGTTAACAGGCGGTCCCACCTGACCCGGTCAAAAAAGTGAACCGTGTTATATACGAATAATCGCGGTACTGTCAGCGGGTCGGTGATCTTTACCTCCGGGGCCGCGTCATCGGTCGCCCACGACCAGTGAATAATCATCGCCTTGCCCAGGATCAAATCCTTGGGCACCGGACCCCAGAAACGGGAATCATACGAATTGTCGCGGTTATCGCCCATCATGAAATAATGATCCTTCGGAACCACATATGGACCCCAGTTGTCGCGGCTTCCCATCCGATGTGCCCCGCGAGGATAAACTCTGGAGTCGACATGCTTGGCCAGCGATACATCGGGAACAATCTCGCCGTCGACATAAAGAAGCTTGTCAATGACTTCGACTTTCTGACCCTCCACCGCCACCAGCCGTTTGACATAATTAGTCACGCCGTCGCCCGGATAGGTGAACACCACAATATCGCCCGGCTTCGGCTCGGAAAGCGCCGGCAAACGCCAGTCCGTCAGAGGAATCTTGGCCCCGTATATGAACTTGTTCGCCGTTATGAAATCACCGACCAAAATCGTGTTCTCCATCGAACCGGTCGGAACCTTGTATGCTTCAACTACTGAGGTCTTGATAATCAGCGCCAGCACAATCGCCGTCAGAAAAACCCTGACGTTCTCCCAGATAATTTCCCAAACTCCGGGCTGTGCCGCGGGGGCTTTATCTTGACCGTCTGATTCTCTCATAATGACCCCTGAATCCCGTTTCCACCCTATCTAAACATATTCCAACGGCTGATATCATTAAAGGTTACAAAAATCACCAGGAGCAGTATAAACGCAATCCCGATTTGCTGGGCCAGAATCCGAGTCTTTAATGAAATCGGAGATCCCTTGATTTTCTCAGCCAGCAAAAACATCAAATGCCCGCCGTCAAAAACAGGAATCGGTAACACGTTCAGCACCGCCAGGTTTACCGAAAGCAACGCCAGAAATTCCATAAGCACGTCAAATCCGTCACGCGCCGTGGCCCCGGCTAACTTGCTGATAATAATCGGCCCGCCGATCTCGCGCGCATCAACCGCCTGCGTCAGCAATCCCCACACAAAGGAACCAACCAGCTTCACATACATCGTCGCCTGCATGAATCCGGCGCCAACCGATGAAAACAGCCCCAGCGTCTCATATCCACGTCGTCCGCCAACCCCGATCTTACCCGCCAGGACACTGTCGCCCGATGCGGTGCGCGCATATTCGGCAAAAGTCACCAGCGTATCGGTTAAAATTGTCTTCTCATGTAACCAGCTCACCTCAACCGGGGCGTTGGGCTTCTGCTCGATCAGCATCGCCATCTGGCCGAATGTCCTGACCGCAACCCCGTCAATTGATAAAATCTGATCGCCCGGCACAATCCCGGCCTGCTCGGCGGGGCCATTCTCAGCAAGAGAATTCACGAAAACCTTGACTTCCTGGCCGCGGAAGAAATACAAGCCCGCAAGCACCAGCACCGCCAGCACAAAATTCATAAACGGCCCTGCGAATATCACCATGAAGCGCTGGAATACCGATTTGGACATAAACTCCCACGGCTCGCCGGTCGTGTCATCGGCCGGATTCTCCCCCGCCATCTTTACATAACCGCCCAGTGGGATAAGACCGATGGCATATTCCGTCTCCCCCCACTTCTTGGACAGAATCGTCGGGGGAAATCCCAGTGAGAAGCGATGAACCTTGATTCCGACCCATTTGGCCACCAGGAAATGCCCCAGCTCATGGAAAAAGACCAGGACCCCGAGAACGAAAATCGTTGCAAGTATTGTAAGTACCATATTACCCTATCATCTTTTTGGCTGTTTCGCGCGCCCGGCGATCCGCATCCAGAATCTGCTCCAGCGACGGATCGGCAATGACCGGGTGTCGGTCAAGGGCATGTATTACTATATCGGGAATTCGACTGAATGCAATAGCGTCCTGCAAAAAGGCCGCAACCGCAACCTCATTGGCCGCGTTAAACACCGCCGCCGAACTTCCGCCGGTTTCAAGAACTCGATAGGCCGTATCCAATAATACGAATTTATCAAAATCCGGTTTCTGAAACGTCAATTGTCCTACCGACGCAAGACTGAAATGCCCGTTATCAGCCGGTCGCCGCTCGGGATAAAAAAGAGCATACGCTATCGGAAGACGCATATCGGGATATGACAACTGCGCAATAATTGAACTGTCCACAAACTCCACCAGCGAGTGAATGATCGACTGCGGATGAATTACCACTTCAATCTTATCAGCCCCAACCTGGAACAGCTTGACCGCTTCGATGACTTCCAGCGCTTTGTTCATCATCGTCGCCGAATCAATTGTGATTTTAGCACCCATCTTCCACGTGGGATGATTCAACGCCTGTTCTTTCGTAATCCGGTCAAAATCCTCACGCGGCGTCTCCCGAAACGGCCCGCCCGAACCGGTCAGCAATATCTTGCGAACCTCCTGCCTCCGCCCCGGGATCAATGCCTGCCAGATGGCCGAATGCTCCGAATCAACCGGGATAATCTCGGCCTTGTTCTCATCCGCCGCCCGGTTAATCAAATCCCCGCCGATTACCATCGACTCCTTGTTGGCCAGCGCCAGCCGTTTGCCGGCTTTAACCGCCGCCAGCGATGCCTTCAAACCCGCCGCACCGACAATCGCATTGAGCACAATATCCGCGTCAGCATGCCCGGCCAACTCCTCTATCCCGCTATCCGAAGGGAGAAGCTCCACGCCGTAGGCCTCATCCGACAACGAAAAACGCCGAGCCGCCTCAGGATCGGCAACCACAACATATTTGGGCTGAAACTCGCGAACCTGCAAACCTAATGCATCAATTTTAGTATTCGCCGCAAGCCCCAGCACCTCAACATGTTCCGCGTTACGCCGCACGACGTCGAGCGCGTCGAAACCGATTGAGCCGGTAGACCCCAGTATGACCAGTCGCTTCTTCATCAGTAAATAAAACGGCAACCCTCGATCAGGGTTCCCGTTTTACACAATCCTCTTTATACCTCTATTCCGATTTCTCTTGATTGATATCCTTGAGAATCACCATCTTCTTCATCAAAACGTCTTCAACCGGAAGCGCTTTTTCGCCGGTCTTCGGATTCTGTTTGATCTGAACCTTTTCCAGCTTGGCCAGAACCTCTTCACCCTCCATCATTTGCCCGAATACCGTATACTGGCCGTCAAGATAACTCTTGGTGGCAAAACAGACAAAAAACTGGCAGGAGGCTGAATTGACATCTCTCCCCCGCGCCATCGAAAGCGTTCCCCGCTTGTGCGGTAAATCTGAAAACTCCGCCGGGAGAAAATAACCGGCATTGCCCATCCCCACATTCTGCGGATCACCCGTCTGCGCCATGAATCCGGCAATAACCCGGAAAAACTTCAGCCCGTCGTAAAATCCCTCGCGGGCGCGAGCCAGCATGCTGTCAACATGAGCCGGAGCAACATCGCGGAACAATTCAAACTTCATCGTGCCTAAACTGGTTTCAATCGCGATTTCCGGATTATCTTCCAGTCGCTTGACATATGGTCCCGGTTCGGCTTTGGCGGTCGGAGGTTTGATCGTCGGCTTAGGCGTGCTATCGTCGGCCTTTTTCGGCTCGGCCTGATCATCGCCGCCACAAACTACGGTCGCCATCATGATTACTGCCAGTAGGGTCAGGAAGACGTACTTCATCATGTTCCTTTCATTTCATTCCATCTTATTGTTTTTTATACACCTGGAGAGGGAATATAGCCGAATCGACCGTGCCTGTCAATTTACAAAAAGGGCGGCATCACTCGAATGCCGCCCCGAATCTAAGTCTATTTACCCAATAACAGAGAATCTATTGCTTCAGCTTCTTCTGCACCACCGGCGTCACCAGAACGATATCCATCTTGTTGCCGGATTTGATCTCAACCCGGTCCTTGTGCAATACCGCGCCCAGCACACCACCGGCCACCGCCCCAAGCCCGGCCCCCTTGGCCGCATCCTTGGTCTTCTTCTTGCCCGTGATCACCCCGAGCACGCCGCCCGCAACCGCACCGATCCCGGCACTCTTGGCCGCCGAACCGGTCTTGCTCCCGGCCTGAATCACCCCGTCGCCGTCATCGGTTACCACATACCCTTCAATCGGGATGGCTTCTTCGCCCGGCAATATAAATTTGGTAAATTTCAACACTATCGCCGCCCGCGCACCATCACCCTTGCCGTCATCAAGCGCCGCAATCTCGCCCTCAACCATGGTTCCCTCCGGGAACGGTGACGGCTCGCCCTTTTCCGCCGGTCCCAGCACCATCGCGCGGAAACGATCACCCACCTGGTTGGTCTCGGTGGACAGCATGGCCGTCAGCATTTCCACCTCAAGCGAACTGTTCTCAGCCAAAAGAACCGTCTCGATATATTCCGGCTTCGGTTCCGGTTTTGGCTCAGGTTTAGGTTCCGGCTTCGGCTCGGGCTTTGGTTTCGGCTTCGGTTTCTCTTCAACCACAGTTTTTTGAGCCACTTCCGGCTCCTCTTCAACTACCGCCGACGTATCCAGCAGAAAACTCTCGCCATCCTCGGGAATCACAGCCTGGTCTTCGGTTACCTCGGCCTCGCCGGACTTGTCATCCGAACTGCATCCGGCAATCAGAGCCAGAAAGACAAACAGCGCCAGCATCCCGCCGACAAATACCACCGAATGGGTCATACGTTTTTTAAGATATGCACTCAACATCAATACTAACCTCCTTGACGGTTCTTATTATTCGTTACTGATAATCTTTATAATATTCCAACCAGACCCGAAGTTTCAACTAAAAAGAATAAAGCCCCAAAGACCGGGACGATATAATGAAAAGTCCTTGATTTTGTCGGAATTTTCCCTTTATTTGAACGATTACAACGATTGGGTGGTTTGACAGGCATACCATCCGGGAAAAGACCACAATGGGGCAGTAGCTCAGTTGGGAGAGCACCACGTTCGCAACGTGGGGGTCGACGGTTCGAGCCCGTTCTGCTCCATTTATTCTTGTGATAGTGAAAGGATTGGTGTGCTAGATGGGGAGCTAGCGGTGCCCTGTAACCCGGAATCCGCTATACCGGGATCGAATTCCCACCTGCGGCTTGGCCTGTTTCCGAGTGGAAGGGGTAAGCGGCGATGATGGTTGGGTCCTGTACAATACCAACCCACTGAACCCCGCCAGGACCGGAAGGTAGCAACGGTAGGTGATAGTTGGTATGTGTTGAGGGGTTGCCTGATTGGAGTTGGCTGCTCTGGAAGCCGTAAGCCGGCGGGTCAACGGTGGGTGCGCACCATAAATATAATCTCATGTCATACCAGGTGTTGGCAAGAAAATATCGGCCTCAGCAGTTCGCTGACGTCGTGGCCCAGGAACATGTCACGAAAACCCTGATTAACGCCCTTAATTCGGAACGCATATCATCAGGGTATCTGTTTACCGGGCCGCGCGGAACCGGAAAAACAACCGTGGCCCGTATCCTCGCCAAAGCGCTCAACTGCGCCGAAGGCCCCACCTCCACCCCCTGCGACAAGTGCCAATCCTGCACCGAAATCATGGCCGGTTCCTCGCTTGATGTGCTCGAAATCGATGCCGCCTCGAACACCGGCGTCGACGATATCCGCGCCCTGCGCGAAAACGTCCGTTACCTCCCGACCGCAGGGAAAAAACGCATTTATATTATCGATGAGGTTCACCGCCTGTCCGGATCGGCGTTCGATGCCCTGCTTAAAACACTTGAGGAACCTCCGCCCCACGTCGTGTTCATCTTCGCCACAACCGATCCCCACAAGGTCCCGGAAACCATCAGGTCTCGAACCCAGCGCTACGATTTCCACCGCGTCGCCAAAAACGATCTCAGCGAACATCTGAAGAAGATTGCCGACGGCGAAAATATTATTATCGATGACGATGCCCTGTATATGCTGGCCCGCAAAGCCGATGGTTCCGTGCGCGACGGGATGTCGCTTCTGGACCAGCTCTCCGCCTTTGCTGGCGACAGCATCACGGCGCCTGAAGTTGCCGAAGCACTGGGGCTGATCGACCGTCGCTTCTTCATCGAATACATCGAGGCTATCGCCGCTAATGATCCCTCCGCGGGGCTGGAAAAAGTCCGGCAGTTTGTCGAATCGGGAGCCGACATCTCGGAATTCTGCTCCGGACTGGCCGAACACTTGCGCAACCTCCTGATATTGAAAAATACCGTCGAACCGGAGAAAATCCTTGAATTGTCGGAATCCGAAATCGAGGATATAACCAAACAAAAGGAATACTTCTCAACCGGCGATTTACTGCGAATGGTTAAAGCCATTACCGACATGACCCTGGACATCAAGAGCGGACTCGATCCTCGCCTCCTGTTTGAGGTCACCACCCTGAAACTGGCCAGCATGGAAGGTACCGTCAGCTTTGAAGAAATCCTGGCCCACCTGGCCGATGATGACGAAGCTGGCGATGACGAATCCGAAAATGACCTCTTCGGCGCAACCGCTCAAAAGGATATTTTTGCCACCCCAAAACCACCGGAACCGAAACCGGAGACACGCCCCCAGGCTGATGACATACCGGCCGCCGCACCGACCACCGTCCGCGCCGTCAATCTCCCGATCATCCAGACCAACTGGCCGAAATTCACCGATCAGGTTAAAAAACATAATCCCATGCTCTCAGCCCTGCTCTCGATGGCCGAAATACGAGAAGTAAAAGATAACATCATCACCGCCGTTTTCCACAACGCCGGTGGCACCTCAAAACAGGTTCTCGAAAAACCGGATTATATCTCGCAAATTCAAACCGATCTGAGGGAGTTTTTCAAAACCCCCTTGCGTATCAAGTATGAAGTGGATACCGCCAAAGATATCCCAAAACAGGCCAAACCGGAAGGGACGGAGGAAAAAATCGACACCGATAAGCTACTAAAAGATGATCCCCGGTTGAAAAACCTCGTCGACCGCTTTGATGGCGAAATTATCGGTAAAAGAAAAATTGACGAATAGCGTTATTCATAAAGGAGTACCACAATGAGTAAAGGCGGACTGGGTAACCTCATGAAGCAGTTCCAGCAAATGCAGGCAAAGATGGAAGAACTGCAGGCCAAACTGGAAGAGGAAGAAGTCGAGGGAACCGCCGGTGGCGGCATGGTGAAATGCGTCGTCAACGGCAAACAGGATCTTCTGACTATTGCCATTGATCCCGAAGTGGTCGACCCCGAAGATGTCGAAATGCTTCAGGATTTAATCGTTGCCGCCGTCAATCAGGCACGACAGAAAGCACAGGAATTACAGGCCGAACAGATGTCTTCCCTGACCGGCGGGATGAATATACCGGGAATGAACCTCCCCTTCTGATTCCATGCTGAACTCATCCGATTCCATCCATCGACTGATTGCACAACTGGCCCGGCTTCCCGGCATTGGCCGCAAAACCGCCGGACGTCTCGCTTTTCATTTGATGAAAGTCCCGGGGGAGGAAGCAATCGAACTGGCCGATGCCATCCGCGACCTGAAAGAGCGCGTCGGATTCTGCTCGATCTGCTTTAATATCACCGAAGATGATCCCTGCCCCATTTGCCGTGACGATCAACGACCCCGCAATATCATCTGCGTCGTCGAAGAAGCGATGGACTTGGCCGCGCTGGAAAAATCCGAGGGATACCGAGGACTATACCACGTCCTGGGTGGACGTATTTCGCCACTGGACGGGATTGGCCCGGATGACTTGAAAATCAAGGAATTGCTGGCGCGTGTCGATGATAAGGTTGAGGAGATTATTATCGCGACCAATCCAAATGTCGAGGGAGAGGCAACCGCATTGTATTTGTCGAAACTACTCAAACCGCTCGGTGTAAAAATAACCAGGATCGCAAGGGGATTACCGGTCGGCGGAGATTTGGAGTACGCCGATGGAATGACCCTCGCCAGAGCACTTGAAGGACGACAGGAAATTGATCGATAACATCATGAGCAAAAACACCGCACCAGAAAAATCCAGCCGATTATCATCAGTCACCATCGTGTCAGGCATCGCCATCCTGCTGACCTTCCTCCTGCCGGCCTTCGGTGGCAGACTGTTCAACATCAACTGGGGCATGACTCAAACCGCAACACTCCCGAACGGCCTCTATATCACCTGGCTCATCCTGACCGCCCTGACCCTAGCCCTGCTATTATTCGGAAGACAACAGGACATCCTGACCTCGGCGATGTCAAAACTGCTTTGGAACAGTTCTTACAGCGTCTATCGCTGGGTATTGCTACTCGCTCTATTGGCAGTATTCGTGATATTTCGCTTCGATGCCCACCTCTACGGTAACAGTTACATCCGCATCGCCAATTTCGCACAAAAAAGCAAAGCCATCTTTCACTGGTACGACTATGGTGGAACCACCCTCCCCTACCTGTTCTATGCCTTGTTCAAAACGCTGGGCATTACCAAAATAACATCAGCAACACTGGGATATCAGACCGCCTCATTCCTGTCGGGAGGCCTGTTCACCATCCTGACATATAAAACAGCCTCGATCCTGCATGACAATCCAACGCGGCGTACAAACTTTTTCCTGATGGTAATGCTGTCAGGGACTATGTTGTTCTTCTTCGGATTGGTGGAAAACACCATCTTCATGCCGACCCTGGCCGCACTTATGATTCTATTCGCCGCAAAACTGATTAAAACCGGACCCTCAACAGGCAAATTTACCGCCATGCTCGGGTTCGCCGCCATCGGCGTCTTTACCAACATCCTGTTTCTGACCGTAATCCCTGCCGTCATCTATGCTGGCATTGTCTCGGCCGGTAAACGCGACGGAGCATTGCAACGATTCGGCATCACCATTTCGGGATTAATAATGATTGCCGGGCTGATATTTGTGTACATCACCGCTGGTGGAAATGTCTTCCTGGAAGACAAACTGCTGTATCTTACCGGCAAACAGCCCCTTCCGACCTATTCCCTCTTCAGCCTCCCACACCTGGCGGATCTGTTGAACCTGCTGGTGGCAATTATCCCATTGTTCCTGCTATTCATCACCGCCGCCCTCTTTTACCCGCGATCAAAAGGCCACCGCGATATCTCGACATTTTTCGCCGTGCTGGCCATTGGGCAACTGCTTCTCTTGTTTGTCCTCGATCCCAAAAACGGTATGATCAGGGAAATACCGATGTTCGCCGGCCTGCTAACCGGGTTTATCTTCTGGGGCGCCTACCGGCTCTCGGATATCGATGAGACGGAGCCGAATACATCGCGGTGGCAACATCGCCTCGCCCTGCCCGCTCTGCTTTTAATCCTCCCCACCCTGATCGTGCACCTGGCGCCGACCTTGACTGTCAAACGCCTCGATGCTTTTCTGGAAAAAAACGAGTTCAAGTATGAATCCGCACTCCTGGCCATGCGCGATTACTACTTGACCAATGAAGAATACGATCTCGCGGATAAGCGCGAGCAATCACTGCGCGGCAAAGTGCCGGGTTATCTGAAATCACAAATGGTTAATGATCTCTATGCCCACGGTCGCTACACCGAAGCGCTGGAGTACGCCGAACGGCTGATTGAACGACATCCGTACAATGCGTCCTATCATATGCAATATGGCAACGTCCTGAAATATTTCAAGCGCTACCGTGACGCCGACCGCGAACTGCTAACCGCCCTCCAGCTTGACCCTGATAATGCCGAGCTGTACCACTTCCTCTCGGAGCTGTACCGCGAAACCCGCAATGGCGAAAAATGCCTGGCCGCCATCCAAAGCGGACTGGAATTAGAGCCCGATAACATGCTCCTTCTGGTGGATCTCACCGGATTTCACTACCTCAAACGTGACTACCAGACCACCGACAGCCTGATCCGCGTCATCATGGATATCGATCCGGATGAACCATACGCCTATATGTATCGAGGATTGATCGCGGAACGCGCCGGACGACGGCAACACGCCATAACCGCCTTTCAAAAATTCATTGAATTGGATGAATATCTTCCCGAAGTGCCCCGCATCAGGGAACGTATTGAGCGTCTGTCACCGAACACGCCGGATTCAACCGCCGAAAACTAATGCCCCCGCAAAATAAGGCAATCGTCCGTTTCCGGAAATATGCCGTCAAGTAAATCTATGTCAAAATAAGCCGTTACCCGGTTTGCCGCCGTATCATAATAATCCTCACTGGGATCGAAATCACTGACATACTTGGCCAACAACCGGTTGGTGGCATAGTCGTACAAACCGATTTCGTTTTGGTCCACACGTATACTGAACCGGTAACCCGAAAACATCGTGTCATCCTTGTACTGCTCGCGGCGTAGAGGGGATTTTTTGTTCTCCAGTTCCTTCCGACTCCCGAAAAATACCACCATATCCGGCTTGGTTTCGGTCGGCGCGACATAGTTAATCTGAATCCAGTCATTGGAACGCGAAATCACCAACCCGCTGTCGTCCAGTAATTTCTTTTTTGCCTTAACCATGCCCGGGAAAATCGCGCCGCCGTGGGCGTTGCGATTGTCAGCATACTCATTGACCGCGGCTGTGATATTTTTCCACTCATCCCCGAGATATTTGGCCAGTTTGCGCTTGATTGTCAAAGCCGTCATGCCCTCAATCTCGGTCACCGACCCGGATAAATCACGGTACAGATTGAAAAACGCCTCCCATCCCAACTGCCCGACCAAATACTCAACCAGGACGGCACTCGCTGGTGATACCAGGTCAAACGCCGGGGCCGTATCCGGCGGGATCAAAAGAGAATCGATCTCCACCACCCGATTGTGAAGCAAATACTCCCCGAAATCCAAAAGGACAGCCCCATCCCGTTGCCAGGAACCGCCGAGATAAACCGCCAGTCCGTCCCTGATAAACGGCATTGTCGCCAGGGGGAGTCTCTGCAGACGGAAATTAATCAGCAATTGCGCGACGACATTATAGTCGGGAAAACCGATACTGAACACCGCGTCATTGGCCTGGTTGTAAAAGGCGTCGGCGCGGGTATTGCTAAGATGCTCAATGTCTGTCGGAAGATGGCACAAATAATAATCTATTTTCTGCTCTTTAAGAAGTTTCAGGCGCTCCTTGGGTGTTTCGAGCACACCGGCAACCTTCTCGACAAAATCATCAAGCGCCGTTACGGCTATCTCATTGTAAAGGTTTTCTGTCTTCGGATGAAGGTGAATACGAAAATACTCGGTCTCCCTGGTCGTCCAGTCCTTTGCGTAATAATCCTCGGCAAAAGTGAACCAGTAATACTGACCGTCCAGTGTCATGAAATAAAAATACTCATACCGCTTTTCATGAGGCTTGATATCAAACTTGATCTTGAGAAAGGTCGTGTCGTCAAGCGCCCCCTGCATTCGCAGGGCATTCACGAAATACTGCTTGAGCTGGTCATAGCGATAAACCACCGGGGAATTGCAGTCCGGCTTGAAGATTACATCATCATACTCAATCCCAAGGCGACCCGCACGCTCTATGGCCGACGGCGTCCACAACCCCACCGCGGACTCAACGTTCCCAAACAACAACAGGTCGAAATAATAGTACGCGGTCGAACGCGCCTCCTTGGCCTGGTTTGAAAGCGCCATAACGCCGGTTGACAGACACAGCAATAACACTAACGGAATTATTACATGACAAACCTTTTTCATGATCGCATCCCTATCTTTGGCGGGTTATCGGTAATCATATAATATACAAGCCAACCGTGCAAAAATCCACCCCATTAAAAAAGCCCGCCATCCGGCGGGCTTTCGTACGAACTGCAAACATCAGAAACTGACACTTGCCGAGAATCTATGAACCGACTCGAATCGCCCGAAATCAAGCCAGGCGTAATCGAGCGTCATCTGCGTGTTTTCACTCAGGTTGGTGCGGAAGCCGCCGCCGAAGCTAAGCGTTTCCTCCTCGTAATTGAGCTTGTACCCGCCGCGCAGGAAATAACGATCCTGCCAGGCATATTCCGCCCCGAGCGAACCCTGTTGCTCGTTGTCGTTGGGGTGCTTGGCTTCAACCGCCAGAAGCAGATTCGATTCCGGACCGAAACTCATGTCATAAGCCATTCCGACCCGAAACGTTAATGGAAGATCATAGGGTTCAACCTTCAGGCGGCTCATGGTTCCATCGTAATTCTGGTTGTCCGCCTCATCCGAAGGCTTATACGACACGTCCAGGTCAGGACCGTCGAATTCCAGCTCCGGCCCCATGTTGGTGATGCTCATACCGATCCGAAGAGAGCGCAAACCGGTATACAGCAACGTTCCAAAGTCGAAAGCGAAACCGCTGGCCTTTTCCCGGTAAATCTCCTCGCGAACATACTTGAAACTGCCGCCGAAAGAAAACTGGCTGGTCAAGTACCTGGCATAACTGAGTTGCATGGAGTAGGACGATACCGAATACATCTGACCCGTCCCGTTCTGCTCCTCAATCGTGGTCACTTCCTGGTCACCCATGCTAAGGACCGTCCCCGAGAACCCGAACACACCGACATCTTCAAAAGTCCGCGCATAAGCAACATAACTCAGGCCGATATCGGTTACGTAGTTGACATAACTGAAAGCCAGTTCGTTGGAGTATATCCCCGCCAGACCGGCCGGGTTCCAATACATGGAATAGATGTCATCGGTACAGGCGACCGAAGCATCACCCATGGCTGTGTAACGCGACCCGACTCCGATCTTGAGGAACTGGGCGCCGGCGGTTCCAACCTTGGAGAATTCGCCGGCGGTGACCGTTCCGCAGATCAGAACCACGGCCATTATCACAATAATATTTGTTTTCATGGCGTCTTCTCCTACTTAATCACGGCAAACCGACCAACCCGGTTGCCATACGATGATTCGACATGATACAGATACACACCCGATGCGATCGAAAGACCGGATTCGGAACGAAGATTCCAGTCGGCCGTCCCGGCCCCCTGGTGATCCAGCGTCTTGACCAGGTCACCGGCCAGCGTGTAAATCCGAACCGTACACCGATCGGGAAGATTGATAAACTGTATCTGACGTTCATATTTATCCGTTTCAAATGCGGTATGCGCCAGATACGGATCCGGCACCACTTTGATCAAATCAAGCTCCGACCCGGCCACCGAGGCGCTGACCCCATCCGCCGTAAACGCGAATACGTCATCGGCGCCGTTTACCGGGGCGCCCTCGATTGCGTAAATATCCCCGATATTGTAGTCGGTGTTGAACGGGTCAACCGCAAAGAACCAGGTGTGATTATACGGGAAGGCTTCCGGGTGCGCCACACCGTCATACGGCGTGTTGACGATTATGATATAATCACCAACCTCGGGATTCCACTCCAGGTCCATATCCCAGTCGTAGATTTCCGCATGCACCTGGTAATTCAGCGTCGTGTTCCAGACTTCGAACGGCAACGGAATCGGCGTCACATTGTCGAAAATCAGATACCCCTGAGAACCCGTTTCGGTGAAACGTAACTCATAGGTACTGCGAAAATGCTTGTCCCCGCCGATCGGCAGACCGAAAAACTCACCGAACGAACCAAGAAAATCATACATGCCGATCGTCGTGTCGTTGGCAATCCCGAACGCTGTCTGCCCCATCGAGCGCGGCGAACGATCACCGTTGCGAACCACGATCCGCATCCCGTCACCGATCGGATACAATCCCGGATCATCGGTCTGCGATTGATTGGTCTGATTCGTCAGAACCGTATCAGTGTTGGTCACGTCCACCAAATGCCAGTAGGTCTGGTAATCGGTCTCGGTGAAAACAACTTCGTAGTCCGGCCCCTCCACCTCAAACTCGTCAAAGCGAATGGGATACATAATCCCGTCGGACGGTTCTCCGACACCGTTAAATTCATGCTCCAGCGTCGAATAGGCATCAAAAGCTCCCGCCGGATCGCTCCGGGGAAACACCTGAACCACATGAACATCAGCCTCCGGACTGCCGAAACCGTTCTGGAGCTTGTCAACCGGAACGGTCGAGTCTCCCGAGTCATATGCCACCAGGCAGTACCAATACTCCTTGCCGTTGATCAGGTTGGAGTCAACAAATGAGTGCGAGATCGGGTCACCCGCATCAAGCACCTGGTAGGCCGCGACCGGGAAATAATCGATTCCCAGGCAATCGTTACGCGAATTACGATTCTCCCGTCCCCAGGTATAACCCTGGCTGGTCGACCGATACAGCTTGTAACCCCGGAAATCCTGTTCCCCGCTAAGCGGATCAATACTGCTTTCGGCGCTGTCATTCCACTGCAAATACACCCGACCGTCACCGGACTGAGCCTGCAATGTCGGCGCCGCCGGAGGTTGCGGACCAACGAAGTAATTGTCATACAGGGTCTGCGCCATGGCCGCGTTCTCGTAATAGTCTTCCTCGTCCTCGCCGGCCACGATCGCAAATACCACCCTTACCGTCTTGCCCGCGGTCAAATTAATTCCCCGCGTGCACTGGAGATAGTACTGATCGGTTGGCGGCAATGACAAATCGAACTGCTCCGAATTGATCAGCTCAAACATGGCAGCGTCAGTGATGTTATAAACCTGTTCCCACTGCCCCGTTCGAAAAGCCGTCATTCCGATTCCGTCAGGCGTCTCGAGATATTTGGTTCCCATGATACCGGTGTAAACCGTCGCGCCCCAACCCGGATCATATCCGTCTTCGTCATACGTCCAGGCCAAATTCTCTTCCTGGTCAAAAGCCACCAGGTCACCCAGACGGCCGTTTTCACCGGTTCCGTCGGGACCACCAATATCAAAATCACAATAGATCGCAAAAGCAAAATCCGGGTAGTCCGTCTCTGAGGCGTTGGTGATTTCCATAACCACGAACAGCAAGTCTTCATTATAACAGTAATTCCACTGGTAAATCGACTGCGTAACCTCCAGCCCCAGGCTGTTAGCCGTCAGTCCGTCGTCAAAACGGTAACAGGATTGCTGAAGACCGATCGGCCCACCCGGGAAGAAATCCTCCTCGGACTGCGAGTAGATCTGGTTGTATACCCAGTCGGCACTGTCGCTGTCCCAGACCCGCCAGCCGAAAGCCGGGTTGCCGATACCCAGACCGATCGTGTCACTGACGGTATAATCAAACGAGGTCGTGTCGGTTGACAAACGAATCCCGTACGTTTCAATATCCGAGACCAGTGAAGGAATCGGCTGAAAATCTTCTTCCGTGTTGGCCACGATGGTATCCGTGGCCGTGATTGCGCCCATCCAGAACTTGATGTCGGCAATATAATTATGCCCCGAGTTGCGCGGCCATTCGCCGGATGGAAGCGTCGTGTTCCAATACCCGCCGATTAAACCGAAATTGTCCACCGTCGTGGCAATATTGCCCTTGTTATGGATAACCTGGTCCCACACCTCGGGAGGCGGGTAGGATTCCTGCATCGCCTTGGCATAAAGATCACTGGCAGCACAAATCAGCACAAGTGGCAGTAGCAATCCGCCAAGCAATATACATTTCATTTTCTTGTCCATAATCTGCCTCTTTAAAAATTAAATTCAAGACCAAGTCGGACCGTCCGAGGGGCCGAGTAATTGGTCGGATCTTTTGCCAATAGGGAATAATACCGGTTGGCGTCAGCCGCCGTGGCCGGACCGTCGCCGTCGGGATCGCCCGACGTGATCCGGTTGTCGTCATCCGGAAGACCGGTATTGCTGTATACATTGATCACGTTGCGTCGATCAAACACGTTCTCCACTTCCACGAAAAATGAGAAGTAATTCTCACTGCGCGGAAGGAAAATGTTCTTGAAGAATCGCATATCCACCGAGTAATAGGCCGGTAGGCGACCGTCGTTGACGCTCGAGGAATACCCCGATTCATCCGTAATCGTATATGGCATTCCCGAACCGTAACGACCGATCGCGTTGACCCCCCAGGCGCCGGGGATCTTCATCCCCATGAAATTGCCGCGCCAGTCGGATGGAACCCGATACGAGAGATTCAGTGTCGCCGTGTGTCGCTGGTCAAAGTCCAGCGGGTATTCCTTGATCGGACTATTCGGCGTGGAGTCATTGCCGATGTAGTCATAATAACCCTCATATGCCGCCGATGAATTGCCCTTGGCAATCATGTAACTGTAAACCAGCGTGCCGGAAAAATGACCCGTCGCCATCTTTTCCAGGGTGATATCGAAGCCCTTCACCGAGCCGTAGTCCTCGTTGACAAACTGCGTCACCTCACTGCCCGCGAAAAGACCGATCGAACGGGTCGCAACCAGGTTCTCGATATCCTTGTAATAGGTCGTGACATCAAGACGCCAGTCATCGTTGATCAGGTGATTTAAACCCAGCTCATACGCGGTTGTTCGTTCCGGTTCCAGATCGGGATTGCCCACCAACGGACGACCGGTATTGACCTCGGCATCCATATTGGTATACATGTACGTGTAATTGGGAACCTGGTAATACAAACCGTAGTTGAAGCGAACGATGGTGTTCTCCGCAACCGGGTGCGAAACACCAAGTCGAGGAGAGAAATTGGATTTGGATTTCGATGTCGTCGGCGTCCGTGTAATGTCGTCACCGACAATATCCAACTGCCAGTAGTCAACCTCGGAACTCATGTAATCCCACCGCAGTCCGGCATTGATGATAAAGTCCCGCAATTCCAGCTTGTCCTGAAAATATACCACCCCGTATTTCGGAGCATGACTGTACTCCTCACCATAGGGATTGGAATTGTAAAACTGCTTCATATCCCAATACACGTCATAAGTCCGATACTCCGCACCGATGCGAAACTCGTTGAACTTGTTCAGCTGACTGGTTACGCTGGCGGAAAAGGCGTCATAACGGGTGGAACGCTCGCTATACCACGGATCAAAATCGTCATCCGACGTAAACCCGATCAGGTAATAATCCTGCGATGCCACATAGTTGTCGTCATCGATCGTGCCGTTATAATTCCCATCCTCATCAACCGAATAGCCCGGCCAGTCGGTGTAATTCAGGTCGAAATAAGTCTCCGGGGCCGTTTTGCGCCTGGTGTAGAAATGGTTATAGGAAAAAGTCGCGATCGACTTCTTGCTGAAATTGTAATTACTCTTCAAACCATACAAATATGACTTCGCCTTGGTCAATCCCAGACCGTCAAGGTTGAAATCATACGAAATGCCGTTGACATCCCGATGATAATACACCTGACCCTCGCCCGAGTAATAACTGCCGATACCCGTGAACTTCAGGTTCGCCGTCGGCTGGAAATTAACCTTGGCCGTGTGCGTCCAGGTCTCAGCCTGGTTATGCGGCAGATACCCGTCATCCTGCCAGTATTCACTCGCCGCGAAGAAAGTGGCGCGGTCCCCCCCGAATATAAACGGCACCGGACCGGAAAGATTGTACAACACCGAATTGTTGCTGTTTCGATTCAGGCTGGAGAACTCACCCATGTTAACGTCGTACATATGCGTGGCTCCGTCATACGCCTTGATCTTTCCGTGATACTCCTTGGAACCGTCCTTGGCCACTGCGTTGACAATACCTGACAACGCCTCGCCATACTCCGCCGAAAAACCGCCCGACGTCAGGTTGACCTCTTCAACCGCATCCGGCATCACCCGCAGACCGGAACCCCCCGTGAAGGGATCCTTAATGGAGAAGCCTTCATAAAAATATGAAACCTCACCCGAGCGGCCGCCGCGAACATGCAAACTGCTGTTGCGGTCGACCACCGTCCCGGCCATGTTCGTCAGGATGGCTTGGATGCTGTTGGAATTCGGAATATACGCCAGCTGGTCCGACGTGATAATCGACCGCGAGGCCGTCAGGTCACGCTGGATCGGCGGACGTTCCGCATACACCTTGACCTGCCGCTTCAGGGGAATATCGACCTGTTCAATCTCAAAGTCGACCGGCGTGGTCAAATCAAGAAGAACCCGAACGTTCTCCTTGTACAATGTCTGGAATCCGATAACGGAAACCGAGAGCGTGTAGGTGCCGGCCGGAAGATTCAAAAAGAAATACTCCCCGTCAACATCCGTCTCGGTGACAAAATCGGTTCCAACGACTCGAATCGTTGCGCCGGGAATCTCCACTCCGGTTTTGGAGTTCTCAACCAGACCGGCGATCTTGCCGGTCGTTCCCGCTATTAACAACGGAGGCAGCATCAAGCTGAACAGGGCGGGAATTAACAGGATTAGTTTTACACGTGTACTCAAGGTATACCTCCGTACCATAGTATTGAATACTTGTTTACTCGAGCATGTCGATCTGTTTATCTTTGTTTGCAAACGAATTTGACCGCTTTCAATGTAACCTTCGGTTTCGTTTTATGTATCGTCTGCTTGTCCATTAACTTTACCGCTAAACGATAAATACATAAATCTGTCGTATTTTACCTGTTGGATGATAAAATTGGTACGAATTACCCATCGGGATTAAGTTTTGGAAACCTTGCCCGATAATGAAAACAGAGCGATGCAGAATGACCAGCGAGAGACAACAAAACTACGGCATGACAACATTGAGTCAAACACATGGAAAACGTATGTCCTATCGTAAGGCTATTATATACAGTTTTTATCTTCTAATGGCACTCGCCCTTAGTGGGAATCACACTCAGGCCGCCGATATTAAACTTGCTGTCGTATATTCTGACAGCCTTAAATCTACCATGCGTACAATTCGCGGCATTAAAAGCACTATTAATAAATCCCCGGCCTCATGCGAATTTCACGAATTCCTGTTGACTAACAATACCGCCGATATCGAATCCTGTATCGACGATGTGGAAAATATCAGGCCGCGCTTGATCCTGACCGTCGGCTCGCATGCCACCAAGGCCGTGTCGGATCGAATTACCGATATCCCGATTATCTTCTCAGCCGTGCTCAATCCCGAAACGTCGGGATTCGTCAAGTCCCTGCAACATCCCGGAGGAAATAGCACCGGAGCGTCACTGGATATCCCCTTTAACATTCAGTTTACCTATTTCAAGCGCGTGATTCAAAATTTGAAAACCATCGGAGTCCTGTATACCGCCGAAACCGCGAACCTGATACCGCCCGCAAAAGCACTGGCAAGTGCCGCCAACCTGCAGTTGATCGCCATGGAAATTAAGTCCGAGAAGGAAATTCCCGCCGCCCTCGACCACCTCAATCGACAGGTCGACGGCATCTGGTCGGTCGCCGATGGAGGCATTTTTACGCCCCGATCAACACGTTTCATTCTCCTCAACACCCTGCGAAACGCCAAACCGTTGATGGGCTTCTCGCGTAACCTGGTCGAATCAGGGGCTCTCTTCTCACTGGACTATGATTACAAGGATATCGGGCGTCAGGCCGGAAAAATCGCCCTGCGCGTGATAGGCGGTGAATCACCGGCGCGTATCCCGGTCGCCGTTCCGGGATTTATCTGGTTCCACTATAATGAGAAAACCGCCAAACATATCAACGTCAATATCCCCGATGATCTTGTCGCCGTCGCCAAGGAGGTCTATAAATGAGCTTCTTTGGTTCCATACGGCGCTTCGCACTGCGTGAAAAATTCGTGCTCCTCGTCTCGGTCGTAACCGTGGCCAGCATGCTGATTATCAGCGGCTACCTGATCGGACGTCAGAATAAAATGTACCACTATGAACTGGAGAAACGCGGCCAGACCCTCGTCGCCAACCTCGCCTATAACGCCGAATACGGCGTCATCCTGGAATCGAGCTCGGAGTTGGAAAACCTCATTCGAGGCGTCGCCAGGGCGGATGATGTTGTCTATATATCAGTCCGTAACGCTGATGATAGCGTGCTCGCCAGCATCGGACCCGAACTCGACCCCGAAGTTGGCGAAATCATATCTGATGAATACGATAATGAGCAAAACGGCCTGTACTCCCGCCTCCACTACCGAATATTTGATGATCGGGAATTTATCGAACTCCGCTACCCCGTGCAAACCGAGCACATGACCATCTCAAAAGAAAACCTCGGCATGCTCTCCAGTGATTTCCAGGGAAATACCACGATGGAGAAGATTGGCGAAGTCCGCATCGGCGTCACCCTCGACAACCTCAAACAGGAAATAAATGAGTCCGAAAACACCTCCATCCTGCTGGCCCTGCTCGTCGTGCTCACCGCAATCTTCATCATGACCGCCTTCGTCAGGGTAATTACCCGGCCGATCGAGTCCCTGGTCACCCTCACCGATAAAATCTCAAAGGGCGACCTGACTAAAACCGTCGATGTCAGAAGGCGCGATGAAATCGGACTGCTGGCCGAATCGTTCAACCGCATGATCGAATCACTCAAGAAATCACAGGACGAGGTTGAAGAATATAACCGCACCCTCGAAGAGAAAATTATCGAACGAACCAGGGAACTGGAAGAAGCACAGCACCAGCTCATCCAATCTGAAAAAATGGCCGCCCTCGGACAGCTCGCCGCGGGCGTCGCCCATGAACTGAATAACCCCCTCGGAGGAATCCTCGGATACGCACAATTCACCCTGGAAAAAATCGAGAAAATTACAATTGATACTATCGCGGATAAAGACCTGGACTCCTATCGTAGATACCTGAAAGATATCGAAACCCAGTCGCGCCGATGCAAAACCATCGTCCAGAATCTGCTCAAATTCTCACGCTCCTCACACTCCGTGGAGTTTGAAGATGTCAATATCAACCAGGTCATGGAAGAAACCCTCACCTTCATCGAACACCAGCTGATGATGAAGCAAATCAACCTGGTTAAGGAATTAACTGATAACGTGCCCAATATTAGGGGAAATGCCGGACAACTCCAGCAGGTCTTTACGAATATTATCCTGAACGCCATGCACGCCTCCGAACCTGACTCGAAAATTGAAATCTATACCCGTTATATGCCACCGCTGGGTGAGTTCCCGGGAGCCGTCGAAATCAGTATCATCGACCAGGGACACGGCATCAAGGAAGAGAACCTGCAAAAAGTCTTCGAACCGTTCTTCACCACCAAGGAAGTCGGTAAAGGAACCGGGCTGGGACTCTCGGTCAGCTACGGAATCGTGAAAGAACATGGCGGCGAAGTTAAGATTAAGTCTAAACCTGGAGAGGGAACCACTTTTACTATTGTTTTCCAACTGGAGAAATCACACTCATCCGCCGATACTTTTAATAATAAGTAAATCAGCAGGAGTACGTTCGCAAGAATGGCCGAAATAATCGCAAAAACCATCCTCGTCGTTGATGATGAAGAAGTCATGCGAGAGTTTCTCTTTGAAGTCCTCGAAGACTTTACTGTGGAAAAAGCATCCGATGGTGATGAGGCAATCACCATTCTCAAAGACAAACGCTTTGACCTGATTATCACCGACATGAAAATGCCACGAGTAACCGGTGAAGAAGTCGTCAAATTCGTCCGCGAAACACATCCCGATTCCAAAGTCATTGTGATCTCGGGATACTCCAGCCTGCACTCCGTCAGTAGCACCGTCGGATACGGGATTGACGCATTCCTGTCAAAACCGTTTACGATAAACCAACTGCGTCTCGAAGTGGATAAGGCGTTGGGAGGAGAAAACGCCCCCGATGCGGTCGGAGGTCAGATGTAATATGACTGAAAAAGTTCTTATTATTGATGACACTCCCGTTATCAGGGAACTCCTGAAGGATGTTTTGACTGACTTCGGCTTTGAAGTCAGCATTGCCGAAAACGGTCAGATCGGCGTGGACTTGGTACGAGATGAAGACTTTGCCATGATTTTCTGCGATGTCCATATGCCGATTATGGGTGGCTTACAGGCCGTCATTCAAATCAAAAAAATGAAGCCGCAAATTCCCATCATCATGACCGACTCCTTTCCCGACAAAGAAGCCGAAAAGGCACAGCAGGCCGGAGCCGTCCTGTGCCTGGCCAAACCGTTCGACCTTGACGAACTTCGGGCCGCAGTCACACACCTGTTAGGTAAAAGGGAAGTTAAAACGGATTGAGTGACAAACCGCTCATTAACGGTCGCACCGTCCGAATCCTTATTGTTGATGACGAAGAGATCGTGCTGTCTCTGGCACGTGACGCCCTCGAAGACGGTGGATATGAAATCGAACTGGCCGGCAAGGCAAGCGAAGCAGTCGCCTGGCTCGAACGGGAATTCTTTGATTTCATTCTTACCGATATCCGCATGCCGGAATGCGACGGCATACAACTCGCCCGAAAAGCAAGAGACATTATCCCCTCAATCGGCGTGATTTTCATGACCGGCTATGCCAATTTGAGCACCGCCAAGGATGCCATCAAGGAAGGCGCTTATGACTATATCATGAAACCCTTCGAACTGAGGGAAATCCGGCAGGCCGTCAAAAACGCCGTTATTAAAAAACAGAATAATACCGAAAAAACCCTCAACTCCGAACTCAGCCGTCTCTCCGAACTCAATGAGTTGATGTACACCGTCGGTGACCGACAATCGCTGATCCGGCTTTCGCTGGGCTTCGGATTGATTCAGGGAAAAACCGATCAGGGAATGATCGCATACCAGAAAGACTCGAATGGAACCTTCGGTATCATCTCGGCCAGGGGATTCGATGCCGGAAATTTTGAGGAAGCGACCTTTGAATTCGAGCACGACTACTTCAGCGACTGCCCGGCCGAAATGGAAACACCCTTTGTTATTACCGCCATCGATGAACACCCGCTGTTCAAACAATACGGAAATACCGCCCTGAAAGACTTCCTGATCCCGCCTTGGTACACCGAAGGCGATCAACTGGTTAATGTGTCACTGAAACGAGGTTCAAAGCTGTACGGTATCCTTATCCTGGGATATGGTCAGGATGACGATAAACCCAAAGATAGTGATCAAAAATTCCTCCAGATCACCGCCAATCAAATCGCCATCTCGCTCGAAAATATCAGCCTGCTGGAAGAATCACGAAACGCCTATGGCCGCCTCAAAGATCTGCAGGACCAGACCATTCAACTCGAGAAAATGGCCGCAAAAGGTGAAATGTCAGCTCAAATCGGTCATGAACTCAATAATTACCTCGGCGTGGTCTCAGGCAATATCTCCCTCATGGAACACCATCTCAAACAGAAGAATTATTCCGAATTGGAAAGATATCTCGGTGCCGCCAACAACAGCCTCGCCCAGATGAAAAAATTCACCACCGGACTGATGGACTTTGCCAGCCTGGAAGCAAGCTTCGAATCATGCGAAATCAACAGCCTCATTAAAAATACCCTGGATTACCTGCACGCACAGAAACATCTCCAGGATATCGACCTCTCCTTCGACAGCAATACCCCACGGATTGTAACCACGGCGGACCTTGGGCAACTTCAGCAACTGCTCTACAATATGATCAATAATGCCGCCGATGCCATCCATGACAAAACCGATGCGGTCAACGCCGCCATCAAAATTCATACCGAACTGACCGAGTCCCGGGATACCTTTATTCTGACCATAACTGATAACGGCGTCGGATTCGACCCGCCCAATCGGGAACGAGCCTTCAAAGACCGATTCACAACCAAAAAAACCGGTCACGGCTTCGGACTGCTGGTATGTAAACGCATTATTGATAATCACAAGGGCCGCATGCATCTGGAATCCAGCCCCGGACAAGGCGCAATCTTCACCCTCACCTTCCCGGTCAAAACCGTGCAAACCGAACCCGCTCCGGTCGGCTGATAACCAATTTCACTAAAAATAAAACGGCGGAATGCCACGCCAATGACATCCCGCCTGGGAAAGGAAGAGACGAAACCGTCAGTCCGTCTTATTTATAGTAATCCCCCACTTCTGCGGGGTAAGAGGTCGTGAGGCGTTGAAATCAGGAAATGAATGTGATCCGTCCGTTACGAAATAGGCGTAATAATCGCCCGACTCCAAAAATATCGTCGTGTTAACTTTACGGTTCTTGTCCGCGCCACCGGCATGACGAGTCTTGCGATAGGTCATCTCCCAGATAATTTCGCCGGTCTTGGCGTTTTCAATCCAACCGTAGTCAAACATGTCACCGCTCCGGCCTTCACCAAGCGCAAAAACATGAACCTTCTGCGGCTTGTCCAGAGTAAAGCGCTCCCGCGCCTCCTCGTCGTCTCCGATTCCGATCAAATTGACAAGCACGTTGGGACTGCCCTCATAATCGTCAAACAGCTTTACCGCATCCGTGTCGAAATTCTTGCCGACACCGTAAATGCTGACCCCCCACATCTCCCGATCAATCGGAGGCGACTGGTTCCAGCGACGATACGAGTGCGAATCGTCAGTAACAAAATATACCATGTAATTTCCTGGAGGAAGAGTCACCACCCCGTCGAACTTGCGATTCTTCTTCGCACCACCGGCATGATCGGTGTTGTCCTCGGTCATCTCCCAGACTACGTCGCCCTCATCGAGATTCTCAATCCACCCATAATCCACAAACTCATCACTGTAACCATACTCACCAATCGCATAGATATGAAGGTCGGTCTCTTTCTTGATCGTAAAGCCCTTTTGTTTGAACCTGCCGTCTCTCATCTTGGTAAGCGAAATGATTACCGCCTCGGAAAAGCTGTCTTCATAATCTTCCACATATTTCAAATCGGATTCATCCGTCACCACTATCTGTAACCCGTAATGCAATGGGTCAACCGGCGGTGCCGTATTCCACTCCCCAAAGGCATGACTCTCATCGGTGGAGAAAGCGGCAATATAATCACCCGCAGGCAAATTGATATCACCGACAAAACTGCGGTTCTTTCGACCTCCACCGGCCCATGACGTATTCCATTTGTCCATCTGCCAGACCTTCTCGCGGCTGTTGGCATCGATAATCCAGCCAAAATCAACAAAAACCCGGTCGCTACTGGAATATTCTCCCAGCGCAATAACGTTCAGAGCCATATCCTTCTTGAGCGTAAATCCCTTCTTCTCATAAAAGTCATCTTCAACCTTGGTGAAATTAACAATCGCATTACGCCCGTGTTCGTCAACCGGACTGAACTTCTCAAAAGAACCTTCGGGCCCACGGATACTAAGCATGAATTCCTCAACGTCATCAAGGGAAGAATAACGATATTTCCCATCATCATTATCATCATCATCATCAAACCCATCGAAAATAACACCAAGATTGTCAAACAAATCATCTAACCCGTCAATATTGATGTAAGTCCCCGAAAACATATAAGGGTGACCCACAAAATAATAAACCTCATATCGACCCGGTCTGAGTGTGACGTCATCTTCATACTCGCGAATATAACGAGAGCCGTCATACCGCCTGGTGTCTTCCGACTGCAATACCCAGACTGGCTCACGGGTATCGCTCTCTATTATCCATCCATACGCATACATGTCATCATCGGATTTGATTAATTCCGCACCGATGGCATGAATCGAGACCTTAACCTTGTTCTTCATCTCGAATCCGTCAACCGCAAGATCGCCCTCGTCAAGATCACGAATGTCAACGATAATATCATCGGCTCGAACCGAACTGGCACCTGCCACGAACAGGATTACGACGGCCAGGAATAGAAACAGACCTGCCAGAAGAATTTTAATGCTTGTCATATGTCCTCCTTTCCCAAACCACATGTTTTACTATAGATTACGATTCATGGCGAGTCGGGTTTCACATCTTTGAGATTATTATATGGCAAACCCCGCCGTGAAGGCGGGGTTTGGAAATTACCGGTAATTCACCGATTAAAAATCGGTCGTGCCGGTAAACTTGAACGACCCGAGATGGACCGTGGGAACGGCCAGACAACCGATTGCGTCCCACCAGGCCGGCATCAATTGCCGAGTCTTTGAAATCCCCTTGACCTGGGAAAACGCCCGTAATACCGAATCCGTAAAACGCAGGTTCCGGATCCCGCGCTTGATCTGTCCGTTTTCGATCAAAAATGTCCCATCACGCGTCATCCCGGTCAAGACCGCCTTGGGAGTGTCGATAAAACCGTTGATATAATGAAACCGCGTAACCAGGATACCACGTTCGACCCCCGCGATCATTTCCTCACGCGTCTTGTCACCCGGGGCCATATGAAGATTCATGGCAAAGGCGCCCTGACCCTGGCTTTGAGCAGTAAGCGCATGCCCGGTGGAATTAACCCCGTTCCGGTTGGCCGAAGTCCGGTCATATACAACGCCCTTCGGAATACCCCGGTCGACCAGCATCACCTTTTGCTTCGGCACCCCCTCAAAATCAAACGGCATGGCGATCCCAGATGAATCATTGCCGTCATCGTAAATCGTGATCGAGTCGTCCATCACCTTCTGCTCAAGATTATGCGCCACAAATGACGTCTTGTCCTCAAAGGACTTCGAGCCAAAAGCAATGTAATTGACCCATTCCATCATCTCGGCCACCGCCGGCGGTTCCAAAATCACTTCATAGTCCCCGGCTTTCAGAGGTTTCGGCCGCTTCGACCGAAACGCCTTCTCCACTGCCACATCCGCCAGCGCCACCGGATCGATTTCATCAACATTGCGCGACAGCCCCGAAGCATAACCCGATGAAGTATCAGACATGGCGATTATGTTGATCGATGCCGACGTCAATGGCTGATAACAGCGAACACCCTTGGTGTTATATACCGCGATTTCACCTTCACCCGTCGCATATGCACCCGCAACCGTAAACTTGCGGCGATTGCCACGCACAAAGACCTTCTTGATCATGCGGGCCCGGTCTTTGGGCTGATAGTCGGCCGTTTGCTGAAAGTGAGTGTCAAGTTCGGCATACTCCGCCGGACCCGGAAGACCGGAAAAATGCTTGTTGTCTTTTTGATATTTGGCGATTTCAAGCGAATTACGGAGCGTCGCCTTCAAATCATTTAAAACCATCGAATTGGTTACCGCCACCCCAACCTTCTTGCCAACTACCGTGCGGATGATAATCTGCGCGTCCGATTCATACACGTTCTGGTGAATGGTCGAGTTGGCATAACGGGTCAGACCGTTGGTACTGCCGATATAGACGATTTCCGTCTCGTCCGCCTTGCTCCCCCGGACGATTTTATCGAAGGTCGTGAATAGTTTGTCTTTGCCTGTCATTTGTTCACCCCCACTTTCACCTTGCGAAATCTTGCCGGTGAGGTGCCATGTGCAACATGTGCCGTTTGCATCGGTTCACCCTTGCCGCAATTGGGAACACCCCAGACATGCCAGTGCTTCTCATTGCAAATGGCGTCACAGGAATTCCAGAATTTCGGCGTCATTCCGGTATACAAGGGGTTCTTTAACATACGACCCAGTTTGCCGTCCTTGATTTCCCAGGCGCACTCCGTGCCGAATTGAAAATTCAAACGCTTGTCGTCAATCGACCACGACTTGTTGGCATCAAAGAAAATCCCGTTCTTGGTGTCGGCGATCAAATCGTCAAGTTCCGCGTCACCCGCTTCGAGATTGATATTGGTCATGCGAATCAGCGGAATCCGATTCCAGCCGTCCGCACGCATCGTCCCGTTCGACCGTTGCCCGATCACCGGCGCCGTCTCACGACTGCTGAGATATCCCACGTGAAGACCCTTCTCAACCAGCGGCGACCGTTGCGCCTTGACGCCCTCGTCATCATAACCGAACGTCCCCAGACCACCCGGCGTCGTCGCATCCGCCGTAATATTGACGATCTCTGAACCATACTGCAACGTGTTCAATCCGTCCAGTTCCATGAACGATCCGCCGGCCAGCGAAATCTCGGTGCCCAGCACCCGATCCAGCTCCGTCGGATGACCGCAGGATTCATGCACCTGCAACGCCATCTGCGAACCGCAGATGATTATGTCGGTTTCGGTATCGGGACAGTCATCCGCGCTCAGCAATTGAATCGCCTCCTCACGAACCCGATCCACATTGTCAAGCAGATGCATCTCCTCTACGAATTCATAACCCCGCGTCGCGTAGTCTCCGCCGTGTGAATTAGGATACGAACGCTTCTGTACCTCACCGCCATCAAAGGCAATCACCGCAAAACCCGCCCCGGATTCTATGAGATCCTGCTCGATTTCCGCACCCTCTGTCGAACAGAATATCTTGTTGGTCTTGTAAAAATCCATCGACGCTTCCGCCGTCTTCACCCGCGAATCCGTTTTCAACTTCTCGGACACCTCCAGCAGTAGCCCGACTTTGTCGTGCATCGATACCGCAAAGGGATCCTTAACGAACACCGAACGATAATGATCTTTGAACGGATCCTGTTCCGCCAGACGAATATCTTCCTTTTTCGCCATCGCCGACGCCCGCGCAATCTGAAGCGCCTTGTTGGCCGTCTTCTTGATATCCGCCCCCGTTGTCGATGCAATCGAGGCAAATCCCCAGGCCCCCTTGTAAAGGACCCGAATCCCCACCCCGACGTTGACATTTTTTGACATGGTGTCAACAATGCCATCGGTTACCTGAAGCGCTTCCGACTCGGTCCGAACAAAACGACAGTCCGCATAGTCAACCGTCTTGCCCTTCAACCAGTCAAGCACTCCGTTAAGTTTATCCTTCATTATGCCTCCAGTAAGATTGATCCGAGCAATATCATGAACTCTTATGAATATTTCATCCTAAAGTATTGGGATTGTATTATAAAAGCAAGTTGTCTCTCGGAATTCACCGCGAGATTTTCGTAACCGCCCCCCGCACTATAGCTTACGCGATATCATTTGTCGCCTCATGACCCCATCACAAAAAAAGGAAGCCGTCATAAGACGGCTTCCCACCAAAAATAATAGCCTTAAGCGACTTCCAAAAGTCAGCTTACGGGGTCACGCAACCCGGAGGACAGCAAAGAACCGGATCACCCACCGGATCCTGGTAAACGTTGGCAATCAACGCCAGGATATCGAGAAGGTTAATCGTCGGGCTGTCGACCGCAGGGCCGTCACCGT
>Ga0272441_10002163_pt1 | contig 40485 bp, 36 predicted proteins | sample SSMProp6N_FD_193582 | JGI IMG/M metagenome (GOLD analysis project Ga0272441, IMG submission 193582) | Marine sediment archaeal communities from Little Sippewissett salt marsh, Falmouth, MA, United States - SSM-Prop-6N | ecosystem: Environmental > Aquatic > Marine > Wetlands > Sediment ... | reverse complement strand
CTGGTGTCCAGGTTTCGTTTGCCCGCCCCGTCCGCGGGAAGGATGGCAATGCGGAAAACCTGGTTGTTTGTATCCCCAGGTCCGAGGGAACCTAAATTAAAATCGGATTCCAGAAAAATGCTGACATTCTCAAAGGTGAAGTCGTAATTGTATTGGAGGATACCCTGTTGTAACAAGAGCGTCTGGGGCAGGAGCCTCCAAATATCAATAGGACCGGTAGGATCATCGATCTGGTCCCATAGAATGTAGACCAGCACCACATCTGTTTCAAAAACCTCAAGCCCCGGGACATCCTGCGAAAACACGGAAAACAGGGAGTAGTCGTTTGACGGGTTGAAATCCCCGACAATATCATAGACCGTCCCAATAAGGCCGTCCTGGCCATCGAGTCCGTCAAATCCTGGAGGGCCTGGGGGGCCTGTAGGTCCTTCACAGGACGAAAGGCTTATAAAAGCGATTAAAACAGTAAAAAAGCGTCCTAAATTTTTCATGGTATGTAGTTTTAGTTAAATAAGAAGTCGCGAATTTATTTTCTTCTTTCCTGGTTTCAAAAAGCGTTCCAAAAAAAGAGTGAAGGAATTATATAGTTTATTATCAATGGTTTAGGTCGTTTAACGGCCGCTAGTGGGAAAACCAGTCCCGGTTTTTCAAATTCTTCTGAGTTGAAAAATACTATATTTATTCCGGAGTCACCAGCTGATTCCCGCGCCAAACTTATCTGAGCATACCCATGAAGAAACGCAACCTCAGTTTTTGGGAGATCTGGAACATGAGTTTCGGATTTCTGGGAATCCAATTCGGATTCGCCTTACAAAATGCCAATACCTCACGAATCTTTGAAACCCTTGGGGCAGAAGTGGAGCGTATCCCCATTCTCTGGATTGCCGCTCCTGTGACGGGACTGGTCGTGCAACCCATCATCGGTTATTTCTCGGACCGGACCTGGACTCGCCTGGGACGCCGCCGCCCGTATTTCCTGGTAGGGGCAGTTCTCGCTTCAATTGCATTGTGTATCATGCCGAATTCACCCTCCTTATGGGTGGCTGCAGGAATGCTCTGGATCATGGATGCCTCGATCAATATTTCTATGGAACCCTTCCGGGCCTTCGTCGGGGACAACCTTCCTTCTGAACAACGCACCCTTGGCTTTGCGATGCAAAGCTTTTTTATCGGTATTGGTGCCGTGGTGGGCTCGGTGATGCCTTATGTTTTTACCAATTGGTTTGGAATCAGCAATACAGCCCCCGAAGGTATTATCCCGGATTCTGTCAAATGGTCTTTCTATGTGGGTGCCGCGGTCTTTTTATTGTCGGTTTTATGGACGGTTTTCCGCTCCAGGGAATACACCCCGGAAGAATTGGATGCCTTTGCGGAAAACCAACAGCGCGAAACCCCGTCCCTGACCGCTGAAGCTGAATCCCTCAGGGTCTCCAAATTGCGATCTTATGGCGTGGTGATGATAGTATTGGGGGTAGTGGCTACTTTTTTCCCATACTATTTTAATTTACAAAAGGAACTCTATATCCTCACTGTTGGAATTGCGATAATAGGGATACTGTTTTTTCTGGCCGCGACAGTCCGGGGCCGGAATGTAAAAAATGGGTTTGTCGTGATTATGACAGACCTGCTTTACATGCCCAAAACCATGAAGCAACTCGCTTCGGTCCAATTTTTCTCCTGGTTTGCCCTGTTTTCAATGTGGATCTACACCACCCAGGCGGTTACCGGGCATATTTATGGCACCACCGATCCGACCTCTCAAGTATACAATGATGGAGCGGACTGGGTCACTGTCCTTTTTGGTGTCTATAACGGTGTGGCTGCCTTGGTGGCATTCCTGCTCCCAGTACTGGCCAAAATGACCAGTCGGAAAATCACCCATTTATTAGCACTGGTACTGGGTGGTCTGGGTTTGATTTCAGTCTATTTTATTTCCAACCCGGAATGGCTTTTGGCCTCCATGATTGGGGTAGGCATTGCCTGGGCGAGTATCCTCTCTGTACCTTATGCTATGTTGGCGGGAGCTTTGCCTCCAAAGAAGATGGGCTATTATATGGGTGTATTTAATTTCTTTATCGTAATCCCTCAAATGGTGGCGGCTACCATTCTTGGATTTCTGGTGAACCGCATTTTTGACGACGAGCCCATTTACGCGCTGATCATTGGAGGAATTTCTATGATTCTGGCGGGCCTTTTGACCTTAAGGGTGGAGGATCATGCTGTGATTGCCGTAGACCCGCTATCTGAAGCCTAGACGGGATATCGGATGCGGGCAACTCCTTTTGCAATGCCTGCTCAGATGTCCCTAAGGTCTGGGCAGAAAGTCTGGGGAATACGGCTATAATTCATATCTTTAAACAGACCTAAACGGAAAACTTTTTTCTTCTTTATGATAAGACAAGAACGCGTTGTAATCAATGACATCAGACCCCGGCTGGAATGCGGGGCCTTTTTTATCAAAAGGGTGGTGGGGGAACAGGTGGTTGTCACGGCTGATGTGCTTCCCGACGGGCATGACGTCATGCAGGCGGAGGTCCTGTACAAACACGCTTCAGACCGGAAATGGAAAGAGGTGCGCATGCGGGAGCTCAGCAATGACAGATGGGAAGGTGCATTTCAGGTGAATGAACAGGGGTTTTACCAATACAAAGTACGGGGGTGGGTGGATTATGCCCTGAACTGGCAACACGGAATAGAGGCTAAACTGGCCGATGGGCAGCATGTTCGCAGCGAACTACTGGACGGGATTCAGTATTTAAAATTTTTAAAGTCGAAGGTATCCGGTGCGGACAGATCCTATATCACCGGGCTGATGGGTTTGTTTGAATCGGAGGAGTCTTATGAGCGGGCCATAAATGAGGCCACATCCGAAAAATTACACGATTTATTTTTGCGCTACCCCCAGCGTTTACTGGCCAACACTTCAGAGTCCCTGGAAGTCTACACCGACCGTCAAAAGGCCAATTTTTCTACCTGGTATGAATTTTTTCCCAGGTCAGCCGCGCCGAAGGCCGGGGACCACGGAACATTTAAGGACTGTGAAGCCCTGTTGCCCAGGATCTCGGAAATGGGCTTTGACACCGTCTACCTTCCCCCAATTCACCCGATAGGGGAGGTAAACCGTAAAGGGCGCAACAATACTACGGAAGCAAAGGACGGGGATTCCGGGGTTCCCTGGGCCATTGGTTCGCGACACGGGGGGCACCGGAGCATTCATCCGGAACTTGGGAACGAGGACGATTTCAGGGGCTTTATCGCAAAAGCTGCGGAGTATGGCCTGGAAGTAGCCATGGACCTGGCATTTCAGGCTGCGCCGGATCATCCCTATATTACCGAGCACCCGGAATGGTTTCGAAAGCGCCCGGACGGTACCATCCAATATGCTGAAAACCCGCCAAAGAAGTATCAGGACATTGTCAATTTCTGGTTTGAGACCCCGGATTACAAAGCCCTTTGGAAGGAATTGCTGGCAGTGACCCTGAAATGGGTCGGTTTCGGTGTGGAAATCTTCCGGGTGGACAATCCGCACACCAAGCCTTACTTTTTCTGGCACTGGCTGATTGCTGAGGTTAAAAAGAAGCACCCGAATGTGCTTTTCCTCGCCGAGGCTTTTTCCCGGCCCCGTGTGATGCAACAGCTTGCCAAACAAGGTTTTAGCCAATCTTATACCTATTTTACATGGAGGGAACACAAGGCGGAACTCATCGAGTATATGGTGGAGCTGACCCAAAGTGAGATGCGGGAGTATTACCGGCCGAATTTCTGGCCAAATACCCCGGACATCAACCCCTATCATTTACAAGGGGCAGGGGAGGGCATGCACCTGATCCGCTACGCCCTCGCGGCTACCCTTAGCGGCAACATCGGGATATACGGACCTGTTTTTGAATATATGGACTCCGAGCCTTACCCTTCCAAAGAGGAGTACCTGAATTCTGAGAAATATGAAATCCGGCACTGGGATTGGGATATAAAGAATAAGCTAACACATATCATCGGGCGGATAAATGCCATCCGAAAGGCGCATCCCGCCCTTCAACAAACCAATAATATCCGATTTTGTGGCCTGGAAAACGATCAATTGCTGGCGTTTTATAAATGGGATGATTCCCAGTCAGATCGGCTTTTGATCATCATCAGCCTGGACGCTGCCAACAGCCAGCAGGGTTATATTCAACTTCCCCTGGATCGGCTGCCAGCCGCGGAAAACGGGCTGTTTCATATGTACGATCTCTTAACCCATACCACCTACCATTGGGAATCTGAGTGGAATTACGTTTCCCTGAATCCGGATTTACCCTTTCACATTTTTCAGATCAGATAGTATGAGTACGCCGAAGGAAAAACAAAAACCAAAACAAGCCCCTCAAAAGTCCTACAGCTTTGATGTGCCCTGGGAACAGCTTATGGACGACGGTAGATTTATGACCGTTTTTCTTTCCGATGTTCTCGAAAATTACGTGCAAAAACAAAGGTGGTACGGGGGAAAATCGAGTTCGCTGAAGTACATTGAACTTCAGGAATATTTTCGGATACAGCAGCGGGAAGAAGTGTATTACGGCCTGCTTCTGGAGGTGAATTTTGAAGAGGCTTTTTACCAACACTACTTTCTGCCGATAGCTTTTGTCTCGGACGAGAGTTTTGCCGAAAAGGACCGAATCCTACCGGTGACCATCAACGGGGTCGGGGGCTTTATTATCGATGCGGTGAACCTGGAAGCCTTCAGGCGACTGGTCTACGAGCGTATCATTACCGCAGAGCCCAATGATACAACCCGGGTTCGGTATCACTGCAGTGATACCTTTGATGCGCCACCCTATGAATCTTCCCGGTTTATGGGGCTGGAGCAAAGCAATACCTCTATAATCATCAACGGGGCTTCGGTAATTAAATTCTTCCGCCGGATCTATGCCGACAAGAATCCGGATTACGAAATGAGCAGGTTCCTCTCGGAGCGGAAAGGATTTCGCAATACCCCGGCCTATCAGGGGAGCCTGAGCATTATGGATTCCGACAATGTAAATGTCACCATTGCCCTGATGCAGGAGATGGTCCCCAATAACGGGGATGCATGGGAGTTTATGCTGGGCGAACTCAATAAGATTTTTGCAAACCTGGAATACAAAGGAATCGCTATTGAAAAACTTCCGTCTGTGGAGCTTTTTGAGCGTTTAAAGATTCGGGAGGTGCCGGCTGAAATCATCGACTGGGCGGGCCTTAGTGTATTTACAAGACTGCAAAAACTCGCCGAGCGGACTGCGGAAATGCACATTGCCCTCGGATCTGAATTTGAGGATACTTCCTTTACCCCGGAGCGTTTTAACGGGGACTATGAAGTCTGGCTGAAGAACAGGCTCCTCTACATGTTTCAGAATCGACTCAATACGGTAGAAAATAACTTACACCGCCTCGAGGGCCCCGCCCTGGAACTGGCCGAGGAGTTCCTGGAGCGCAAAAATGAAATACGAAAGCGATTTGTGAAATTTGACTGGACTAAGCTCAAAGGAGAACGCCTGAGGGTTCATGGGGATTATCACCTCGGACAGGTCTTGGTGCATGGAGATGATTTTTTCCTCCTGGATTTTGAAGGCGAGCCCGAGAGTACCATTCGGGACCGTAAGGTCAAACAACCTCCGCTAAAGGATATTGCAGGGATGTTCCGGTCCTTTCACTATGCGATTTACGCGACCATTTTCAATAATGACGGGTCATATCCCTATCCCAAAGAGGACCTTTTCCAGGCCGGGGAACTGCTTTACAGATACTTCATCGGTGTATTCCTGGAGACTTATGTGCATTTGATCCAGGAACATAATATCAATATTGGGTATAGTGCCGAGCGAATTTTTCTCTTAAAATACTGTATGCTCGAGAAAGCCGTTTATGAGTTGGGCTACGAAATGAACTCAAGGCCCCACTGGGCCGTCATCCCCCTGGAAGGTATCCGGGGCATAATCAATGATAAAAACTAAAAACCCTATGGGCCACGTACTCCCACACAGTAAATTTACCGATTTTGACATCGACCTTTTTAAATCGGGGAAGCATTACCGCCTATATGAAAAATTGGGCTCCCATCTCACCGAGGTGGATGGGGTTAAAGGGGTTTACTTCGCCGTATGGGCCCCATCTGCCAAAGCCGTTTCGGTAGTGGGAGATTTCAATTACTGGCTGGAGGGAGAGCATCCCTTAAATGTGCGCTGGGACGGCAGTGGGATATGGGAGGGTTTTATACCAGATTTAAAAGCGGGAACCCTCTACAAATATAAAATACACTCCCACCTGGAGGATCGCAAGACCGAAAAGGCAGATCCCTTTGCCCGTCGCTCGGAACACCCTCCAAAGACCGCTTCTGTGGTTTGGGGGGCGTCCTACACATGGAAAGACAGCAGTTGGATGCGAAGCCGGGAAAAACGAAATAGCCTCGACCAGCCCTATTCTGTCTATGAAGTACACCTGGGATCCTGGAGAAAGGGGAAAGACAACAGGTTTTTGTCCTATAAAGAATTGGCTAAAGAGCTGGTGGAGTATGTAAAGGAGATGCAGTTCACCCATGTGGAATTCATGCCTATTATGGAATACCCTTACGATCCTTCCTGGGGGTACCAGCTTACAGGGTATTTTGCCCCCACTTCCCGTTTTGGTACGCCTGAGGAGTTTAAATTGCTCGTGGATGCCCTCCACCAAAATGACATCGGGGTCATCCTGGACTGGGTGCCCTCTCACTTTCCCGAGGATGCGCATGGGCTGGGCCTTTTTGACGGATCCCATCTCTATGAAAACCCGGACCGCCGCAAGGGATACCACCCGGACTGGAAAAGCCTGATATTTAACTACGGCCGGAATGAAGTACGTGCGTTTCTGATCAGCAATGCGCTGTTTTGGTTGGAAGACTACCATATCGATGGCCTTCGCGTGGATGCCGTGGCTTCTATGCTCTACCTGGATTATTCCAGGGAAGAAGGGGAGTGGGAACCCAATATTTACGGGGGAAATGAAAACCTAGACGCTATTTCCTTTCTGAAAGAACTCAATTCTGAAGTATACCAAAACTATCCGGGCGTGCAGACCATTGCAGAGGAATCCACTTCCTTTCCCATGGTTTCACGACCCGTTAGTGCTGGTGGGCTGGGCTTTGGCATGAAATGGATGATGGGATGGATGCACGATACCCTGGAGTATTTTAAGAAAGAACCCGTGTACCGGAGGCACCATCAGAACGATCTGACTTTTAGTATGACCTATGCCTTTACGGAGAATTTTATGCTCCCGTTTTCACACGATGAGGTGGTTTATGGGAAGCAGTCCCTGTTATACCGGATGCCGGGGGATGAATGGCAGCGCTTTGCCAATTTGCGGCTGCTGTTCGGATATATGTTTACTCATCCGGGTACGAATCTCGTCTTTATGGGGGCGGAATTCGGCCAGTCCTCGGAGTGGAATTTTCAACAAAGCCTGGACTGGCATCTGCTGCAATACGACTTTCACAAAGGGATTCAAAAGCTGGTCACAGATCTGAACACGCTATACCGCACCTATCCTGCACTCTATGAAAGGCAATTTAGCCCTGAGGGCTTCCAGTGGATCGACTACGGGGATTCTGAGAATTCGGTGCTTACCTATATACGAAAGGGAAAACTGCCCAAGGACGACCTGATTGTCGCCTGTAATTTCACCCCGGTTCCCCGGGAAAACTACCGGATTGGGATACCGAAATCGAGAAAACTTACAGAGGTGTTTAACAGCGATGCCGTGGCCTATGGCGGGAGTGGGATTACCAATGGTTCCGCAAAAGTCTCCAAAACAGCCTGGCACGGGTTTGAACACTCCATCGAGGTAAGCCTGCCCCCGCTTTCGGTAGTGGTTTTCCGGTAAAGCGCATCCGAAATCGTTATAGCTATGATTTGATCGGGGTAGATTTCCGTATTAACGGCTTTTGTATTTCTTTTGTCAGGTTTTAAAATCTTCCCTTAATGATCACCAACACGGAACTCGAGTTTAAAGGCAACCTGTATCCCACCCAGGTAGTCGAATACCGCAAAGACTCAGATAAATATTACTTCACCAGTCAGAATGGCGTAATCCTGGAGATTACGATTCTCAGAAATAGTGCCCTCCGCTTCCGATATGCGACGGACCACGTGTTTGAACCCGACTTTTCCTATGCGATCAGTCCCAACCACAGCAGGGGTTTTGACGAGATCCAGGAGGATGAAACCGATAGTGCCTACCTGATTCGTACCTCTAAGATTTGTGTTTTTGTGGACAAAGCAAGCCTTCGGATCCGGATCGAAGACCTGAACGGGAATGTCATCAATGAGGATGAATTGGGTTTTCACTGGGAAGAGAACTACGAATTCGGAGGGAATACGGTCAAAATGAGCAAGGTGGCCCAGGCCGGGGAGTCCTTTTACGGCATGGGTGACAAGGCCACGCATACCAATCTGAAGGGAAAAAGAACGCATAACTGGGTTACGGACCAGTACGCCTATGCGAAAGATCAGGACCCCCTCTATAAGGCGGTTCCCTTTTACGTGGGCCTGCACAATGACATTGCCTATGGGGTGTTCTTTGATAATTCGTTCTGTACCCATTTTGATTTTTCCCACGAAAGGCGAAACATCACCAGTTTTTGGGCCGACGGCGGGGAGATGAATTACTATTTCTTCTACGGCCCGGAAATGCGAAGGGTGGTAAGGGCCTACACAGACCTTACCGGTACTCCCGAATTACCGCCCCTTTGGGCCCTTGGTTTTCACCAGTCCAAATGGAGCTATTACCCGGAGGCCCGGGTGATGGAGCTCGCGTCAAAATTCAGAGAACTGCAGATCCCCTGCGATGCGATTTACCTCGACATCGACTATATGGATGGATTTCGCTGCTTTACCTGGGATAAAAACCACTTCCCTGATCCCAAACGGATGATTGGTGAATTGGAAGAAGAAGGCTTTAAAACCGTGGTGATGATCGACCCGGGGATTAAAGTGGACCGGGACTATTGGGTGTACAGGGAAGCTTTGGAAAAAGATTATTTCTGTAAACGGGCCGATGGCCCTATTATGCAGGGTAAGGTATGGCCGGGCCCCTGTAGTTTTCCCGACTTTACCAATCCGGAAGTGCGGGAATGGTGGGCAGAACTCTATAAAGGCCTGATCAAAGATTCCGGGGTTCACGCGGTTTGGAACGATATGAATGAGCCGGCCGTGATGGAGGTTCCCGGGAAAACAGCCCCCCTGGATACCCGTCACGACTATGACGGCCACCCTTGCAGCCACCGTAAGGCGCATAACATCTATGGAATGCAAATGGTGCGTGCGACCTATGAAGGTGTAAAGAAATACGTGTTTCCAAAACGACCTTTTGTGATCACTCGGGCCGCTTATTCCGGAACACAGCGGTTTTCCAGTACCTGGACCGGAGATAATGTGGCGACCTGGGAACACCTTTGGATTGCCAATGTACAAGTACAGCGCCTGTGTATGAGCGGGATGTCCTTTTCCGGTTCGGATATTGGCGGATTTGCCGAACAGCCCAATGGGGAGCTTTTTGCCCGTTGGGTACAGCTGGGTATTTTTCACCCTTTTTGCCGGGTGCATTCAAGCGGGGACCACGGAGACCAGGAACCCTGGTCCTTCGACGAGGAAGTGACGGGGATCGTGCGTAAATTTATCGAATTGCGCTACCAGCTGCTGCCTTATCTCTACACGATGTTCTGGAAGTACGTCAAAGAAGGCGTGCCGATGCTGAAGTCCCTGGTGTATTACGATCAATTAGACCATCAGACCCATTTCCGGACAGACGAATTTATTTTTGGTGAACAGATTTTGGTTTGCCCTATTCAGGAACCCAATGCCAAAGGTCGGAGGATGTACGTGCCCAGGGGAAAATGGCACAATTACTGGACGGGGGAAGTCGTGGATGGGGGTATGGAAAAGTGGGTAGCCGCAGATATCGATAAGATTCCTATTTTCATAAAGGCAGGGGCCATTATTCCAAAATACCCGGTTCAGCAATATGTTGGGGAAAAGGACATTGAAGAACTTACCCTTAACGTCTATTACGTCGAGGGCATAGAGCAATCCACGGTCTACGAAGACGGACAGGACGGCTATGATTATAAGAAAGGGGAATACAGCCTTCGAAACTTCAAGCTCACCGGAAAAGCCAAAGAACTCATCATTCAACAGTTTAAGGATGGCACCTATATTACACCCTATACTACCTTGCGAATAAACTTCATCGGATTGCCCTTCCGGATTAAGAAGATACAGGTAGACAATGAAGCTGTAACCCAAAAGGATGTACAACTCAATGGAAACAATACCATTGTTGTCGACAAAAATTTCAGTTCGCTGGTCATCAAATAGCGCCGTAACTTTTTTACATTTGAGGATGTTTTAAATTTGGTCTGGACATGAAAAAGTTTGCATTCCTCATTCTCCTTCTTTTTTCTATGGGTTGCAAAACCAATCCGTTTACGGGAAAAAGCACGCTGAATATGTATCAGAACAGCGATATGTTTCCAACGGCTTTTGCGCAGTATGATGCTTTCTTAAAATCCAATACAGTTATTGAAGGGACTGCAGATGCAAAAAAAATCGAAGAAGTAGGTCAGCGGATTGCCAGAGCCGCCGAGCGGTGGTTGAGCGCAAATGGATATCCCCAGTATCTCCAAGACTACCGCTGGGAGTACACCCTTGTTGAGGACAAAACCATCAATGCCTGGTGTATGCCGGGTGGAAAGATCGTTTTTTATACCGGAATACTTCCCATCTGCCAGGATGAAACGGGAATTGCCGTAGTCATGGGTCACGAGGTTGCGCATGCCCTTGCGGATCACGGTGCCCAGCGTATGACAGCTCAAAACATTCAACAAGCAGGTTTACTGGCGGGAAATGTGGCCCTTGAAAAAGATTCGGACAGGGCCTTGTTTAACACCGCCTATGGAGTTGGATCCTCAGTAGGTGTGATGCTGCCCTTTAGCAGGAGCCATGAAACCGAGGCGGATAAAATCGGTCTGAAGATCATGGCCATTGCAGGGTACGACCCGGCAGAAGCCCCTGAACTCTGGAAGCGTATGAAAGCGAACGCTAAGGGCGGTACACCGGAAATACTCAGCACCCACCCCTCCAATGACCGCCGGATTTCAGATTTGAAGAAATGGGTCCCTGAAGCGCGGGCCGAGGCGCAGAAATTCGGGGTTACAACCTTTCAATAAGGGAGAGGCCTGAGAATTATTGTATCTTCCCCCTGAACTTCCATCAGAAGGCGACGCTCATGCCTCAACCGGTATTGCCGAAAGGAAATAAAAAACTACTTAACGCCTGGGCCTTTTACGACTGGTCTAATTCGGTCTATGCCCTGGTCATTGCTTCCACGATTTTCCCGATTTATTTCGGGGCCCTTTTTCGGATGGCCGGGATTGAAAATGTGCATGTCTTTGTGACCGACATCGCCAGGGCACCGCTTATTAGTTATGTCTCCTCGGCCGCCTTTGTCTTTATCGCCCTGATAACCCCTTTACTCTCCGGAATTGCCGACTACCTGGGAAACAAAATTGTCTTTATGCGCTTTTTTTGTTACCTGGGCGGGCTGTCCTGTATCGGGCTGTTCTGGTTTTCCCTTGAAAACATCTACTTCGGACTCTTGTGTTATTTCCTGGCCCTGGTGGGGTATTGGGTTAGTTTTGCCATCAACAATTCCTACCTCCCGGACATTGCCTTTGCCGACCAACAGGATCGGATTAGTGCCCGGGGATTCTCGATGGGGTACATTGGGAGTGTGATCCTTTTGCTGATCAACCTGGCCATGATTCTCAATCCCGATTTCTTTGGTATCCGGGGGACGGAAGACTATCCGCCAAATGTCCAGGCCATGCGGTATTCTTTTGTGATGGTGGGATTGTGGTGGATTCTGTTCAGCCAGTATACCTTCTATTTTCTCCCCAAAGGGAATCCGAGGGTTGGGGAGCGTAAAAACCTCATCTTCAATGGATTTCAGGAGTTGCAGTCGGTTTGGAGGCAATTAGGGGAGAACCCGATTCTAAAACGGTATCTGGGGGCCTTTTTTGTCTTTAGTATGGCCGTACAGACTATTATGCTTATCGCGGCCTATTTCGGGGAAGAGGAGATCGCCTGGGGTTCCGACTCTGAACGTACTTCCGGCCTTATCGTGAGTATTTTGGTGATTCAGCTTGTGGCTATTGCGGGGGCAACCCTGACCGCACGCGCCTCCCGTGCTTTCGGTAATATTAGGGTCCTTATCCTTTTAAACTTCCTGTGGGTGGTCATTTGTGTATATGCCTATACGGTGATTACCCCCTTTGAATTCTACATCGCGGCCGGAGCGGTGGGCCTGGTGATGGGGGGGATCCAGGCACTTGCACGGTCCACCTATTCTAAATTTCTTCCCGAAACCCGGGATACGGCCTCCTTCTTCAGCTTCTACGATGTGTCGGAGAAAATCGGGATCATTATAGGAAGCTTTCTCTATGGATTTGTGGCACAAATCACCGGGAGTATGAGAAATGCCACAATTTTTCTCGTGGTCTTTTTTATAGGCGGGATTGTTTTGTTGTTACGGGTACTCAAAAAAAATCCCCGGAGCATAAGCCCAGGGGAATGATTGTTTCGTTTTTTGATTTTTAACCTTTGGTGACATCGCCCGACCCGGAGGTCTTTGAGTCTATTTTACCGGGATTGCCTCTGTAGTGCACATCCCCGGATCCCGACACGCGCGCTGTCAATGATTCAAGGGCCGTTACTTTAATGTCAGCAGACCCGGAAACTACCGCATCAACCGCCCTGGCCTCCAGTTCATACGCATGCACGTCCCCGGAACCTGAAATCCGAACTTCAAGCCGTTCGGCTCTTCCGCTCAGGCGAATATCCCCTGAACCCGAAAGTGTAGATTCTACGCTGTTTCCCTCAACTTCGAGCGTAATATCACCCGACCCGGACATGGTTACCTTTAATTCATCTGAACGCAAAAGCGTCTTCCCGACAATATCACCCGAGCCTGACATGGTCACGGAACTGATATCCTCCACGGGCACCTGAATCTTTATGCCCCCGGATTTCCAGGAGGAGGGTTGTAAATTATACCCTTTTTCAGATTTGATATTCAACGTGCCATTTTTGACCTCGGTCACCAAATGTTCGAGCAGGTTTTCTTCCCCGCTTAGGGTTAGTTCCCCTTCCTGTCCCGAGATGAGTTCAACGTCGAACCAACCGGAGAGGGCTACACCGTCGTAGGAACCGACGCTCCGCTCTACCGTAACCATATTCCCGTTTCCTTTAATTTTCTTTCCCCATTGTGCGGCCGCGGGTAGGGCCAGTATAAGGGACATACTAAGAATCCATACTTTTTTCATCTGTGTTTTCTTTTAAGGTTGGTATTTAATATTTGCGAAGTGTAATACTTCCATAATCACTATTTATTCTCATGGAGTTTCCACTATTGGCGCTCCCGTGGTATCCCTCGTAATAGCGCTCACTGGATTTTTCCTTGCTGATATTGACTTCGAGGTCTTCTTTTCCTTTAACCCCCGCGTATTCCGTGGTGATTTGAAAATCGAAATGATAGGCGGAGTCGTATCCCAGCTTGATCCCGGTATAATTGGTCCTGATATCGACATTCCCGGCCTCTGCGGTCATCCTCTCAATCTGAATCCCCCCGTAATCGGCATCTAAATCGACATTTCCGGAAACCTGCCCAAGCTTAACATTCACGTAATCCCCCCTTCCGAGGACATTATTGACTTTTGCGATTTCGACACTGCCGTAATCGCAATTGTAATCCAGGTTTTCCATTTCCATAATCCGGGCGTTGGTATAATCAGCCCTCAGGATTATGTTCCCTGTTTTTTCAATGGTAAATCCGGAATAGTCAGCGTTGATTTCCCCACTGTTCATATAACCTATCTCAGATTTGGAAGTATAATCAAAATTGAGCTCATTGTTTCGGCCCCTGAGTTCTCCCAGATCCATGCGCCCGTAATCACAACTGATTTTAGCGTGACCGTCCACCCGGTCCAAGATGATATTGCCGTAGTCGTTGCTGAGGTTTACGCTGTTCTTTACAGGCATCTTAATCGTATAATTAATCTGTAAATTCACATTGTTGTTCCCTTTCCAGCCCCATCCGGATCCCTTGTTGAATACAGTCCGGGCCGACACCATGCTCGAGGAGGCATCAAAATCCACATCGATTTCTTCCAGGCGCTGGTTCACCTTATTTTCATTATTGCCGTTCACTGTGATGTGAACTTCGATGACGACGCGGTTTTCATCCCAGGAGTTCAGTACCAGGTTGCCGTAACTGTTATTAATCTTCAGCAACGCATCGGCATTTACGTCGAATTCCTTGCGAATCGTCTTTTCTTTGGTGTGTTTGCCTTTTAAATCGTTCGCATAGCTCTGGGAGGTCAGGCAGACCGCGAGCAGCAACAATATATACCGGTTAAATAGTAGTGTCTTCATAATTTTCGTTTTTGAATTGTTTGATTTCTTCCACGCGCTCCATCACTTCACGAAGTAAATCGATCCGTGTTTGGAAATTTGTAATCATTGCACTTAAAATCAGTTTGGAATCCCCCCCCTGGATCAAATCCCGTTCAAGTTTTTTATAGTCTGTATCCAGCAGCTCTAACTGGGCAAGCGTATCGTCAATAAGGGGTTTTGTCTCCGGGGAACTCATTTCTTCCAATTCCCGGATTTGGAGAGACACCAGACCTGCAAAATGTCTTGTAGTTTCCGAGGCCTGAGGCGATATCTCCGCCACCTGGGATTCAAGGCTCGGTTCGCTCCGAAAGAGAAATACCGAAGAGGCCAGCAATAGCGCTATGGTGGCAGCAATAGATAAGTTTCGCCACCAGGGATTATGACCTCGCTTCGTCTGCCCCGTCGCCTCTTCCCGAAGGCGGCTCAGGAACCGGTCCCGATGCCCTTCCCGGGGGCTTTCCCCGTCAAAGGAACCCGCAAGGGACTCAAAAAGGGCTTCTATATTTTCGTCTTCTTTCATAACTGATGCGCTTTAAGCTTTTTTCTTAAACTCTCTTTTGCACGGGATATCAGTGTTCTGCAATTCCCATAAGAGATATCCATAATCTCACTGATTTCCTCGTAATCGTAACCTTCAATTAAGTGTAAGGTCAAAGACACTCTGTAGCTGTTTTTTAACTGCTTCATGGTTTCCAGCACTTTTTGAGCCATTCGTTCCGTACTTCCATGATCAGTCGGTGCCGCATCGTAATCTTCGACCTTGTACATGACACTTTCCAGGCCTACCTCCTGCTTCTTTTGCTGCTTTCGGTAGTGATAGATACTGTTGTTGATTACAATCCTTTTCAACCAGGCCCCAAATGTGACTTCCCCTTTAAAGGACTCCAGTTTGGTAAACGCACTCAGGAAAGACTCCTGCATAATATCTTCGGCCTCTGCAGAATCTTTGACAATCCTAAGGGATGTATTGAACATAGCCCTGTAGTATTGGTCATAGATCTTCATTTGTGCGCGTTGGTCACCTGCCCGGCAGGCTTGCAACAAAACTTTGGTATCTGTACTCTCGTGGCTCAAAAAGGTACTCGTTTGTCTTATAGAGTATCCAATTTAGGAATTGTTACACTTTCTTTGGAAGAATCTTCAGGCCTTGGCACAAGAATTGTCTAAGAAGGGTAGGTAAATAAGCTCTCAGGGCACGTTGTGTGTTGATAATGAAGCGCTTGAAGTTAAGCCCGGGAGCGCAATAACCAGGTCCCCCCAATATCGGGGTGACAGAATGACTGAAAAAAATACTATGGCAAGAACAAAATTTATCGGAGTTGACAATATGTCGCTCCAGGATATCGACCAGGATTCGGAACTTATTCCATTGCTTACCCCGGAAGACGAAAAGGAGATGAATGATGAGCAGCTCCCTGAAACGTTACCCATTCTCCCCCTGCGCAATACGGTGTTATTCCCCGGGGTCGTCATCCCGATTACTGCGGGAAGGGATACCTCCATACATTTAATCAAGGATGCCAATAATGGGGCGAAGGTTATAGGGGTGGTTTCTCAAAAGGACGAAGCGGTAGAAAATCCAAAGGTCAAGGATATCAATACCCTGGGTACGGTGGCGAGGATCCTGAGGGTCCTCAAAATGCCGGATGGGAATACCACCGTGATTATTCAGGGTAAAAAGCGCTTTGAGATTGCGGAGGTCCTGACCGAAAAACCGTATATGACAGCCACCGTACGAGAGGCGGTCGAAACCCGCCCGGACGAATCCGGAGCCGAGTTTACCACGATTATCGAATCGGTTAAGGAATTGGCCCTGCAAATCATCAAGGACAACCCGAACATTCCCAGCGAAGCAGCCTTTGCGATCAAGAATATTCAGAGTAATTCCTTTTTGATCAATTTTGTTTGCTCCAACCTCAACCTGCCCGTAGCAGACAAACAGGAACTCCTGGAGCTGGCGGATCTGCAGGAGCGCGCCCTGGCTACGCTCAAGCATCTCAACACAGAGTTGCAGAAACTCGAACTCCGCAATGAATTGCACTCCAAAGTCCGTTCGGATATGGATCAGCAACAGCGGGAGTATTTTTTGCACCAGCAGATGAAAACCATACAGGAGGAACTCGGCGGGATTTCCTATGATGAGGAGATAGACGAGATGGAAGCCCGGGCAAAAGAGAAGCAATGGAGCGAAAAGGTCTCCGAGCACTTTGAAAAAGAACTCGCCAAATTGCAGCGGATGAATCCGCAAGTGGCTGAGTACTCCATACAGCGGAATTACCTCGATCTGATCCTGGACCTTCCATGGGAGCACTATTCTAAGGATATTTTCGACCTGAAGCGGGCCCAGCGCATCCTGGACCGGGATCACTACGGCCTGGAAGACGTAAAGCAACGCATTGTGGAATATCTGGCCGTGCTCAAACTTCGGCAGGATATGAAATCCCCTATTCTGTGTTTATATGGCCCTCCCGGGGTGGGTAAGACCTCCCTGGGCAAATCGGTGGCCGAGGCACTGGGCAGGGAATACGTCCGAATGTCCCTCGGGGGATTAAGGGATGAAGCTGAGATTCGCGGACACCGTAAAACGTATATCGGTGCGATGCCGGGGCGTATCCTGCAGAGCATAAAGAAAGCGGGAACCTCCAACCCGGTATTTGTCCTTGACGAAATTGACAAGCTCTCCTCTAGTTATCAGGGAGATCCTTCCTCCGCCATGCTGGAGGTGCTCGACCCGGAGCAAAACACTGAATTTCACGACAATTTCCTCGAACTCGGGTACGACCTTTCCAAGGTGATGTTTATAGCCACAGCCAATAGCCTGGGGAATATTCAGCCGGCCCTTCTGGACCGTATGGAGATTATTAAGGTGACGGGTTATACCATAGAAGAAAAGGTGGAGATCGCCAAACGACACCTGCTACCGAAACAATTGCGGGAACACGGACTGAAGTCCAAAGACCTGCGTATCGGAAAGCGACAAATGGAGAAAATAGTCGAGGGTTATACACGGGAATCCGGAGTACGAGGCCTGGAAAAGAAAATCGCAAAAATGGTGCGGTACGCCGCAAAGAATATAGCTACTGATACGACCTATGATCCAAAAGTCAGCCTGGCGGATGTGGAAAGCATACTCGGACCGCCCAGGATGGAGCGGGATAAATATGAGAACAATGAAGTGGCCGGAGTGGTTACAGGCCTGGCCTGGACCAGCGTAGGGGGAGATATCCTCTTTATTGAATCTATTCTGTCCAGGGGTAAGGGCAACCTGAACATCACAGGGAACCTGGGGCAGGTGATGAAAGAATCTGCTACGATCGCCATGGAATACATCAAATCCAATGCGGAGGAACTGGGTATAGACCCGGAAGTCTTTGGAAAGTACAATGTCCATATCCACGTACCGGAGGGAGCTACCCCAAAAGACGGACCAAGTGCGGGGATTACCATGCTTACTTCCCTTGTGAGCCTGTTCACCCAGCGAAAGGTGAAGAAAAGCCTGGCGATGACGGGCGAAATTACCCTGAGGGGAAAAGTCCTGCCAGTAGGTGGAATCAAGGAGAAGATACTCGCTGCAAAACGCGCGCGGATTAAGGAGGTAATTTTATGCGAAGAGAACCGCAGGGATATTGTGGAGATCAAGGCAGATTACCTCAAAGGCCTGACCTTTCATTATGTAAAGGACATGAAAGAAGTTATCGAAATCGCCCTTTTAAAGCAAAAGGTCAAAAACCCGAAAAAGCTCTGAGGAGGAAAACCACGCGGCACAGTCGAATTTTTTCACAGTGTCCTTCCCTCGAGGAATTGTGTATTTTTGAGTATGAAAAAGATTTCAATCGCCATTGATGGGCACTCTTCCACGGGAAAGAGTACGCTGGCGCGGGAGTTGGCCAAGTCCCTGGGCTACGTCTATATCGATTCCGGTGCCATGTATCGTGCTGTTGCCTTATTTGCCCTTGAGAACGGTTTGGTCGATGATACCCTTGATGAAGCCGGATTACTCGAACATCTTCCGGCATTGGAACTGTCCTTTGAAGTGAATCCGGAAACCGGGCGTTCCGAGATACACCTGAACGGAAAGAACGTAGAAAAGCAAATCCGGACTATAGAGGTATCCCGCTATGTCAGTGAGGTAGCTGCGATTCCTGAGGTGCGTACAAAACTCGTAGGGCTACAGCAGGAAATGGGCGCCGAGAAGGGCGTCGTCATGGATGGCCGGGATATCGGCACGGTGGTATTGCCAGGGGCGGAACTCAAACTTTTTATGACTGCGGCCCCTGAAACCCGAGCTGCCCGTCGGTATAAGGAGTTACTGGACCGGGGCGAAACGGTGACCTATGCGGAGGTGCTCAAAAACGTGCGCCACCGGGACCATTTGGATTCCAACCGGGATGTCTCCCCCCTGACGCAAGCCCCCGATGCCATCCGCCTGGACAATAGCGATATGGGTTTGAAAGAGCAATACGAGCGGGTGCGTTCATTTGCTGACCGAATCTTAAAGGCAAAAAAATAGGCGCCCGGGTTCCGGGCGCCTTAAGCTTTTGATGGAAGTTTTCAGGAATTTGGGATAACCAATACCTGGCCCGGATGAATCATATCCGGATTGTCAAGCAGGTTGGTGTTCGCCTCAAAAATCACTTTATACTTCATCGGATCTCCGTAGTAGTGTTTTGCTATTTTACTCAGGGATTCCCCACTTTTCACCTCATGTCTATGGTAAACTGAAGTGTCCTCGACGATGATATTGGCCAGCAGATCCGAAGGTTTTTCACCTCCGACCTTTTTGATCTCGTCCCAGAGTATGTCCTTTTCGTACTGTGTTTTAACCGTTCCTTTGATTTTAAGGACTCCGTCTTCCACAACCACTTTCCCGTCTTTGGCCCCGAGCTTTTCGCCCAGGCTCAAGACCGATTGATACTTGTCTTTTACGCTCATTACGCTAAAAAATATTTAAGTTAACAAAAGTTTCTCCTTCTACGCCCTTAAAGATATGGAATGCGGCAGGATTTACAACCCTTGTACCCCCGGTATTTCCTGAATTTGATATACAGATCTTCGGGGTTTGTATACCCTTAAAAAATATTGGATAAAGCCGTAGAATGTTGTATTTTTGCACACCTTTTTTGCAGATGGTCAAGAGAAAAAGGGTTGAAATCACTGATGTAAAATAGCTTCCGGGGAGGTGCTTGACTCTTGAGAAACCCTGGAATACAAATTTAACTCAGCACATGGCTGAAGCACAAAAAACAGGGGAGACGGTAGAAGCCGTTGAGCCAAAAGCACAGGTGGAAGCGCCTGTAAAACAACAAGATCCGCAGGAATTCCTGGAAAACTTCGATTGGGAGAAGTACGAAGAGGGAATTGAGCGGGTTGAAGATGAAAAACTTAAAGAATTCGAAGATCTGGTGGCCAGCAATTTTGTGGACACCGCGGATTCCGAGGTTGTGGAAGGTACGGTAACGCACCTGACCGACCGGGAAGCCATTATCGATATCAATGCGAAATCAGAAGGGGTTATTTCCCTGAATGAGTTCCGTTACAACCCGGACCTGAAGATAGGGGATACCGTAGAGGTACTGATCGACATCCGTGAGGATCGCAGTGGTCAGCTAGTACTTTCCCACCGGAAAGCCCGGACCATTAAAGCCTGGGAACGTATCAACACGGCTTATGAGAAGGAAGAAGTAGTTACGGGCTTTATCAAATGCCGAACTAAAGGAGGGATGATCGTCGATGTATTTGGAATTGAGGCATTCCTGCCAGGTTCACAAATCGACGTCAAACCTATCCGCGACTACGATCAGTATGTCGGGAAGACCATGGAATTCAAGGTTGTGAAAATCAACCAGGAGTTCAAGAACGTAGTGGTCTCTCACAAGGCGCTTATCGAAGCCGATATCGAAGAGCAGAAAAAGGAGATTATCAGCCAACTGGAAAAAGGTCAGGTGCTGGAAGGAGTGGTGAAAAACATTACCTCTTACGGTGTCTTTATCGACCTGGGAGGCGTGGATGGCCTGGTGCATATTACGGATCTTTCCTGGAGTCGCATCAACCACCCGAGCGAAGTGGTGGATCTCGACCAGAAACTCAACGTGGTTATCCTGGATTTCGACGACAACAAATCGCGTATACAATTAGGTCTCAAGCAGCTTGAAAAGCATCCATGGGATGCCCTCGGCGATGAGATTAAGATAGGGGATAAGGTCAAAGGCAAGGTTGTGGTAATTGCAGATTACGGTGCATTCCTGGAAGTGGCTGAAGGCGTTGAAGGCCTCATTCACGTATCGGAAATGTCCTGGTCTACCCACCTGCGCTCCGCACAGGACTTTGTCAAGGTTGGAGATCAGCTTGAAGCTGTTGTCCTGACACTCGACAGGGAAGATCGCAAGATGTCCCTGGGGCTGAAGCAACTCACTCCGGATCCATGGACCGACATCACTACCAAATACCCTGTGGGCTCCCGTCATAAAGGGATTGTTCGCAACTTTACCAATTTCGGTGTATTTGTAGAACTGGAAGAAGGTATCGATGGCCTGATTTACATTTCAGACCTCTCATGGACCAAGAAAATCAAGCATCCGTCTGAATTCGTAACCGTTGGGGATGAACTCGAAGTAGAAGTGCTTGAGCTGGATGTAGATGGACGTAAACTCAGCCTGGGTCACAAACAGACTACTGAGAACCCATGGGATAAATACGAAAGCGAATTCGGTGAGGGTACCGTACACAATGTTGTTCTCAAAGAAATCGTGGATAAAGGAGCCATTATTGAGCTCAATGACGACATCACCGCTTTTATTCCTCAGCGCCATTTGGTGAAGGAGGATGGTAAAAAACTCTCCAAAGGGGATGAAGCGGAATTCAAGATCATTGAATTCAACAAGGACCTGAAAAGGGTAGTAGCCAGCCATACAGCAATCTTCAGGGAAGAAGAGCAGCGAAATGTACGGGCAGCGCATAAGAAAGCTACGGCTACGGATGAGGCAAAGCCCACTTTGGGAGATGCCAACGAGCAGTTGCAGGCCCTTAAGGACAAAATGGAAGCCAGCAGCAAGAAAAAGAAGTAAGTCGCTTCGCTTTCTGAACATTCAAACCCCGGACTTTTTCTCCGGGGTTTTTTATGGCTGAGCGGGCGGGCTCGAAGCCCTGAAATTTTATTTGCCCCATGTATTTGGCAGAATTGCCTATTTTTGCCTTGCGACGCCATAGGTTCGAACCCGTATGATTCAAAAAGTCCTTCTTTCTTCAAAAGAAATCGACATCATCCTGCACCGACTGGCCTGTCAATTATTAGAAAATCATTTAACTTTTTCGGATTCTGTACTCATCGGACTGCAACCCAGGGGCACCTTTCTCGCCCACAGATTGCGGGATATCCTCCGCGATGATTACAATGTGAAGCACATTCCCTTTGGGCTTTTGGACATCACGTTTTATCGGGATGATTTTCGGAGGGGAGATAAAACCCTTTCGGCCAGCAGTACGCAAATCGATTTTCTCGTGGAGGGCAAGCGGGTTGTCCTTATTGATGATGTCCTCTATACCGGAAGGAGTATTCGGGCGGCCCTTACAGCCTTGCAGTCTTTTGGACGGCCGGGATCTATTGAATTACTGACGCTGATTGACCGCCGGTTCAGCCGGCATTTGCCCATTCAGCCCGATTACAGGGGCCGACAGGTGGATGCCATAAAGGAGGAACGCGTTAAAGTCTGCTGGAAGGAAAACGAAGGAGAAGATGCGGTATACCTGATTAGCCATTAAAAGTATGAGTGACCTGAGTGTACGAAATTTACTGGGAATCAAATACCTTCAAAAGGAGGATCTCGATCTGATTTTTGAAACGGCAGATCATTTTAAAGAGGTTTTAAGTCGGAGCATTAAGAAAGTTCCTTCCCTCCGCGACATTACGATAGCCAATATCTTTTTTGAGAATAGTACGCGCACGCGCCTGTCCTTTGAACTGGCCGAAAAAAGACTGTCCGCGGATGTCATCAACTTTTCGGCCGCCCAGTCCTCAGTCCGGAAAGGGGAAACCCTGATCGATACGGTTAACAATATCCTTTCCATGAAGGTCGATATGGTGGTTCTCCGCCATCCGAACGCCGGTGCGGGGATCTTCCTTTCAAAGTACGTGGGGGCCTCTATCATCAACGCGGGGGATGGGGCCCATGAACATCCGACACAGGCTCTACTCGATACCTTTTCAATCCGGGAACGCCTGGGCGGGGTGGCCGGCCGCAAAGTGGTTATCGTCGGTGACATCCTGCACTCACGGGTGGCCCTGTCCAATATATTCGCCCTGCAAATGCTGGGAGCGGAAGTTAAGGTGTGTGGACCTAAAACATTGATTCCCAAATATATTGAAACCTTGGGAATCCAGGTTGAAGACAATCTCAGAAAGGCTTTGGAATGGTGCGATGTGGCCAATATGCTACGCATTCAGAACGAGCGGATGGACATGAGTTATTTCCCCACCCTCAGGGAGTATACCATGCAGTACGGGGTGAATAAAGCACTGCTCGACAGTCTGGATAAAGAGGTGGTGATCATGCATCCGGGCCCTATCAACCGCGGGGTTGAGATTACCAGCGATGTCGCCGATTCAGACCAGTCGATTATCCTCAGCCAGGTTGAGAATGGAGTGGCCATCCGTATGGCCGTGATTTATTTGCTGGCTTCAAAAATAAAATAAGCCCTATGATTTTTGATCGAGACGGAAATACTACCATAATTCTTCAGGAAAAGGCCTCCCTGCCCACTTTTATGAAAAACCTGAAACAGGCGTATCCAAAACTGAAGAACGACCACCTGATTCTCAACCTGTTTTCGTTTGGAAACCTGGAGACATCAGACCTGCTTGAGTTTATGGAACTTTCCAATACACACCGGGGGAGTGGTAAGTCTTTTGTTTTGGTCAGCAGTGCCGTTGCACCCGACGATATTCCGGAGGAGATCAGTATGGCGCCTACCCTTCAGGAGGCTCGCGACATTATTGAAATGGAGGAGATTGAACGGGACCTGGACCTCTGATTTATGGGGGGTGGCCTGAAGATGCGTTTACAAATACTCGGGTGTTATGCGGCTACCCCGAGATTTCTGGCCCCACCGAGCGGGCAGGTTCTCGAGGCCGGGAAACACCTGGTGCTTATCGATTGTGGTGAGGGCACCCAAATGCAATTGCGCCGGTTCAAGGTGCGTTTTAGCAGGATCCAGCATATTTTTATTTCACATCTGCATGGGGACCATTTTTTCGGACTCCCCGGGCTCATAGCCACTTTCCGCCTCCTGGGGCGCGAAAAGCCACTGCACATCTACGGGCCTGTTGGGATTCAGAAGGCCATTACCCTTTTGTTGAAAATCGGGGATTCCTGGACCGACTTTCCCTTGCATTTCCACGAACTCTCCGCCCCGGGTTCCGAACTGATTTTTGAAGATGCCACCTTCTCGGTCTGCACCCTGCCACTTGACCACCGTATTTACACCAATGGATTTCTTTTTACCCTCTCGGCAGGCGAGCGCAGGCTTATACCGGAAGCCGTGGAGAAATACGGGATTGATAAAGCTTATTACCGAAAGATCAAGAAGGGCGAAGATGCGGTTGACTCAAACGGGGCTCTGATACCAAATGCCCTGCTTACCGGGGCTCCGCCACCCCCCAAGCGGTATGCCTACTGCAGTGATACAGCCTTTAAGCCCGACCTTGCACCCCTTATCAAAGGTGTGGACGTCCTGTACCACGAGTCGACATTCCTCGCTCAGGAGGCAGCCCTTGCCGGGAAAACGAAGCACTCCACGGCCGGTGAAGCCGGACGGATGGCCCGGATGGCCGGGGTGGGCCGGCTTGTGTTGGGACACTACTCTACGCGCTATAAAGACCTGGAGGCGTTTCGAAAAGAAGCCCTGGAATACTTTCCCACCGTTGATTTAGCCGAAGAAGGCTCCGTGATTCAGTGGTAGCCTTCCCGGCTCAAACAATGCTTTACACCCTTTGCGATTCCAAAGCTTTTTGGCAATTTTGTTCGTATCTTAAAACCCCTTAAAGCGAGTATGCACGAAGATTTAGGAAATTACCGGAAAGTCTACCAGAAAGAGCAATTATTGGAATCGAATGTCCCGGAGAACCCCATGGAGCTTTTCAGGAATTGGTTCTATGAACTCGAGGCTCACGGCGGCTCGGATGAGCCTAACGCCATGAGTGTCGCCACAAAGGGCCTGGATGGGTTTCCGAAGACACGGGTTGTACTCCTGAAGCGTTTTACAGCCGAAGGATTTGTTTTTTACACGAATTACAACAGCGAAAAGGGGAAAGCCATCGCGGCGGATCCCAGGGTGTGCCTCTCTTTTTTCTGGCCCCAACTCGAACGGCAGATAATTATAAAAGGAACGGCTGAAAAACTTGCGGAAAACCTTTCGGATGGTTATTTTGAGTCCCGCCCGGACGGGAGTAAACTCGGGGCCATTGTCTCTCCCCAGAGCGAGGTGGTCGACTCCCGGGAAACACTGGAGGAGGGATTGCGCCAACTGGAGGAAAAGTATAAGGGAAAGGAAATTCCAAGACCGGACTTTTGGGGTGGATTTTTAGTTCGTCCGCAGTCCCTGGAATTCTGGCAGGGAAGGCCGAATCGACTCCACGACAGGATCCGGTACCAATTGCAGGAAGACTGGAACTGGAAGATGCAGCGCCTGGCGCCCTGATCCTGAGGCAATAAACAGACTGATGAACAACAACCCAAACCGATTCTATAACGATGAAAGAGTTAATCCTGGTAAGACACGCCAAGTCCTCCTGGGAATACGATGTAAAGGACGCAGACCGCCCCCTCAGCGAGCGGGGTATTACGGATGCGCACCTGATCGCCCAGGCCCTTGAAAAGAACCTCAAAGGTGTACAAGCCATTTTTTCAAGTCCCGCAAACCGCGCCCTGCATACCTGTATGATCCTGATGCGGGAGATGGGGCTGCCCCTTGCGCTAGTTGAGGTGGTCCCGGAGTTATACGATTTTTCCGGACAGGGGGTAAACCAACATGTCTGGAGCCTGGATGATGCCCTCGAAAAAGTGATGCTTTTCGGACACAACAACGCCATGACGCATATTGCGAATAAATGTGGCAGTAAATATCTGGAGAATGTACCCACCTGCGGGGTGGTACACCTTTCCTTCCCGGTCAACTCCTGGAAGGAGATCTCCTACGGGGATACGCTAAATACCGTCTTTCCAAAAAACCTGAGATGAAACATGAATAAAAATCAATATGTAAACCGGGAGATCAGCTGGCTGCGTTTTAACGAACGTGTTTTGCAGGAAAGTGTGGATGTTCAGGTCCCGCTGATCGAACGATTGCGTTTTCTCGGGATATTCTCCAACAACCTCGATGAGTTTTTCAAGGTGCGCTATGCAACGGTCAAACGTATCGTGCAGGCTGGAAAATCGGGTAAAAGTGTCCTTGGCGGCGAACGGGCCAAGGACCTCCTGGATGAGATAACCAGTATTGTGATCCGGCAACAAAAAGACAGCCAGGTGATTCTCAAGCAAATTGAACAGGAGCTGGAAAAAGAAAATATTTTCCTGATCGATGAAACGGAAATCCAATCCCACCAGGAGGAATTCCTGAAGACCTATTTCATCCAGAATGTAGGGCCGTCCCTGATGACGATTATACTGAATAGCGTGATTGAGTTCCCGACCCTGAAGGATACGGCAGCTTACCTGGCCGTTAAAATGGTGCTGGAAGAGGACAATGGTGCCACGGCCCACGAAGGCCCGAACCAATATGCCCTTATTGAGATTCCCAAGGAAATCGATCGCTTTATTGTCCTGCCCAGGGAGGGGAACCGAAACTATATCATTCTCCTGGATGACCTGATCCGGTATTCGCTCAAGAGCATTTTTAATATGTTCTCCTATACGTCCATCTCGGCCCATATGATCAAAATTACCCGTGATGCGGAGCTGGATATCGACAACGACCTGAGCAAGAGTTTTATAGAGAAAATTTCCAGCAGTGTGGAAAACCGTAAAATCAGCGATCCGGTGCGTTTTGTCTACGACAGTTCCATCGAAGCGGATACGCTGAATTTCCTTAAGGAGAAGATGAATATTGAGGATACCGACAGTGTGATTCCCGGTGGCCGGTATCACAATCGCAGGGACTATATGGGTTTTCCGAGCCTGGGGCGCTCAGACCTGATGTATGAGAGGATTAAACCCCTGCCCGTGGAGGGTTTGACTTTGGATGGCAGCCTTTTTGAACGGATCGCCGAGAAGGACCACCTGCAGTATGCCCCCTATCATACTTTTATGTATGTGATTAAATTCCTCAGGGAAGCCGCCCTGGATCCGAGGGTGCGAACCATTAAAATCACGGTGTATCGCCTGGCCAATAATTCACAGGTCGCGGCATCGCTTATCAATGCGGCCAAGAACGGGAAACAGGTAACCGTGCAAATTGAACTGCAAGCGCGTTTTGACGAACGGGCCAACATCGAATATGCCGAACAACTTCAGGAGGAGGGCGTCCGCCTTATTTTTGGAGTCCCGGGCCTGAAAGTGCATAGTAAAATTTGCGTCATCGAAAGGGAGGAGGGCGGCGACCTGAAGCGCTATGGCTTTATCAGTACTGGGAATTTTAATGAGAATACGGCCCGCATTTACACCGACTATACCTTGTTTACTTCCCATGAAGCCATCTTGAAGGAACTCAATAAGGTGTTTAATTTCTTTGAGACTTCCTATAAGATCTACAAGTATAAACACCTGATTGTATCCCCCCACTACACCCGTACCCGTTTTAAAAAGCTCATCGATGCGGAAATCGCAAATGCACGGGGAGGGAAACCGGCGTTTATAAAGATTAAAATGAACAGCCTTACTTCCTATGACATGGTAGACCTGCTCTACGAAGCCAGTAATGCCGGGGTAAAGATTCAGCTTATCATTCGGGGAATCTGCTGCCTTATACCGGGTATTCCCGGGATGAGTGAGAATATAGAAGCTATCAGTGTGGTCGATAAGTTCCTCGAGCACCCCAGGATTTTTATTTTCGGGAATAATGGGACGCCCCAGGTCTATATTTCTTCCGCAGACTGGATGACCCGTAATCTGGATTACAGGGTGGAAGTAGGGTGTCCTATTTACGACGAGGCGATCAAACAGGAGCTGCTGGACACTTTTGAGATTTCCTGGAAGGACAATGCAAAGGCCCGTGTATTCGATGCCCAGCAGAGCAATAGCTATCGGGTGAGCGAGGTTCCTGATTTTCGATCCCAGTTTGAGATGTACTCGTACTACCAGAAAAAATTAAAAGACCCGGGTGAAAATACGTAAGTATGCTGCTATCGATATTGGATCCAACGCCATGCGGTTGTTGGTGCATAATATTGTGGAAACACCGGGGCGCCCTGTACAGTTTTTTAAAAATGCCCTGGTACGTGTTCCGGTGCGCCTGGGAGAAGATAGCTTTGGGGTTGGGGCCATTACTGAGGCCAATGTGGATCGCATGATCAAAACCTTGAAGGCCTTTTTACTGCTGATCGAGGTAGGAGGCGTTGAGAAGTATCGCGCCTGCGCCACTTCGGCCCTTAGGGAAGCCGCTAATGGCACGGAAATCATCGGGCGTATCTTAAGGGAAACCGGTCTGGAGGTGGAGCTGATCGATGGTCAGCAGGAAGCTGCAATAATTGCGGGTACAGACCTGGCCCGGCTCCTGCAGGAAGATGCGAGTTATTTGTATGTGGATGTGGGCGGGGGAAGCACAGAGTTTACGGTTTTCTCAGGAGGAAAGCCGGTACTTTCAAGATCTTTTCAAATCGGAACTGTTCGCCTGATAAAGGAATGGGTAGCGGAGTCAGAATGGGAAGCCCTGGAGCAATGGGTTCGCGAAGCCGTTAAGGGCCTTCCCAAACTGTCTATTATCGGGTCCGGAGGGAATATCAACAAACTTCATAAAATGTCCGGCCGCAAGGTGGGGCAACCCCTTTCTTTTATCTGGCTCAATGCCCAGTATCACTTTTTAAAGAGTATGAGTTACGACGAGCGCATATCTGAGCTGGGTTTGAATCCCGACCGGGCGGATGTCATTCTTCCGGCCACTGAAATCTTTTTACGCACCGCCAAGTGGAGCGGTATTAAAAAGATTCACGTCCCGCAAATAGGTCTGGCGGACGGGATAATACGGGATCTGTATTTCAGGGAACTTACGGGCTGATCGCCCGGCGCCACGAAGGAATTCCGGAAGGAAGGGAGAATTGGGATACATCCCGGGAGATTTAATTTAGAACAAACTTATCCGTGAACCGTTTCCGCAGTACCCAGCCCTTTCATGATTTCCGCTTCGTAGACCAGTAAATCTTCCCATTTTTTATCGACTTCTTCCCGATTTCCGTACTGACGCGCAAATTTCAGGAACATCGTGTAGTGCCCGGCTTCACTGATCATAAGTTTCCTGTAGAATTCTGCCAGCTCCGCATCCTGAAGTTGTTCGGAGAGCAAACGGAATCGCTCACAACTACGAGCTTCGATCAGGGCTGCGTACAACAGCCTGTGTACGAGTTGTTCGCTTCGGCTGCCTCCTTTGGGGAAAAACTTCATCAGGGCGATAACGTATTCATCCTTGCGATACCGACCCAGGGTTTTCCCACGGGCGAGAATACGATCGTGGACCATTTTAAAGTGCCCCATTTCCTCCCGGGACAAGGCGATCATTTCCTGAACAAGGTCCGGGTATTCCGGAAAGGTGACAATCAGGGAGATGGCCGTACTGGCCGCTTTCTGCTCACAAAAGGCGTGGTCTGTAAGGATTTCATCGATATTTTTTTCAACAATATTAACCCATCGGGGATCCGTGGGCAGCTTTAAACCGAGCATAGACCTGTAATTTTAAAACAAAGGTAAAAAGAATTCACCCCGGTTGCCAAAGACATCGACTCCTGGTTTTGAGGGCAATTCCGCAGGGGGGTTTTCAGGAGGATGGTACCAGTATTCGAAACCGATCCCCCCGGTCCGGGACCGTCATTATCCAAAAACCCTACCGCTACAGATCCAGGTCAAAGGTTTGGCGAAGCAGGTCGATGGCCGGGTTTTTCTCCTTGAGTTTCTCGTATTTCTCCTCAGGGGTAAAAGCGTATTGCCGTGCCACTTCTTCATTGACCGTAATACGAAGTTTTAAGCTGTAATTATTGAGGGACTTTCTCAGGAAGGTCATCAGGTCCAGCTGATCCCGTTCCACTTCTTTTTTCATGGTACTGTTGGGCAATTCAATGCTGATGATGTGCCCCTCCTGCAATTTTGGGGTATCGGTGGCCAGGCTGGAAGCCAGTATTTTTTTTCCTTTAGATTCTGTCCGTTCGGTAAACTCCTGCCAGAGTACAATCAGTTTTTCGGGTTCAACAGGGTCTTCAGGGAGATTTTCAGGTTCGGGTTGCTGCGCTTTTTTCTGAGCTTCGTGTAATTTCTTTGCCCGAATGGAGGAGAGGGAAAGCCCCGAGACTTTTGCCTCCCTTTTATCTTTTAGGGCTATCCTGACGGGTGTTTCAGAAGCCGGGGCTTCTTCGGTTGGAGTTGGTTTTATATCAGAAACCTCCGAGGACCTGGCAGCTGGTGTAGCTCGTGCGAGTCTGGTTTGGGAAATTTCAGAACCCACCGGTGCTCCTCCGGGCCCGGACTTGGCCTCAGGGCTCCCTAAGTCTGGATTCATCTGGGTTGCCGGGGTTGGGGTTTCCGTATTTTGAAAGGGCTGTGGGGGCGCAGGGGCCTGCCCATGAAAGTGAGATGCGGAAATCAGTGGGGTGTCCTGCTTACTACCCTTTTTTTTTTCGCCCATGCCTATGGAGGCGAGTTGCATCAGGCATAATTCCACAAGGAGCCGGTGGTTACTGCTCGCTTTGTAGTTCAATTCACAGGTGTTGGCCAGATCCAGCGCGGTTAAAAGAAATTCAGAATCTACTTCTTTGGCCTGTTCCAAAAACTGTTCTTTCACCGCGTCACTGGTATCTAAGAGGGCAATGGTTTGAGCATCGCGGCAGACCATCAGATCCCGAAAATGGGAAGCCAGGCCGCTGATAAAGTGGTGTCCTTCAAAGCCGGCGCCCAGTACCTGATTGAAATAAACCAGTAACCCCGGGATATCGTGGGCTAAAATGAGACGGGTCGCTTGAAAATAAACCTCTACATCGAGGACGTTTAAGTTTTCAGCCACTGCCTTTCGGGTCAGGGTGTTTCCTGCGAAACTGACGACCCGGTCGAATATAGAGAGCGCATCCCGCATGGCTCCATCCGCCTTTTGAGCGATGATATGTAAGGCGTCTTCCTCCGCCTCAATACCCTGCTCCCGGGCTATTTTTTTCAGATAATCCACCGCATCGGATGTCGTAATCCTTTTGAAATCGAAGATTTGACAGCGGGAGAGGATGGTGGGGATGATCTTGTGTTTTTCGGTAGTGGCCAGGATAAAAATGGCGTGGGCAGGAGGCTCTTCCAGGGTTTTGAGAAAAGCATTAAATGCGTTCTGAGAGAGCATATGCACCTCATCGATAATATAGACCTTGTATTTTCCAGTCTGTGGGGGTATACGTACCTGGTCGGTCAGGTTCCGGATATCATCCACAGAGTTATTCGAGGCTGCATCGAGCTCGAAAATATTAAATGCAAAATCTTCACCTTCCTGCTCATGACCATCCTCATTGATCTTTTTTGCAAGTATTCGGGCACAGGTAGTTTTTCCCACACCCCTGGGGCCACAAAACAACAAGGCCTGGGCCAGGTGGTTTTTTTCGATAGCATTCAATAGCGTCTCCGTGATGGTCTGCTGACCAACGACTTCCTCAAAATGCTGAGGTCTGTACTTTCGGGCGGATACGATAAAAGGTTCCATCATTCAGGGCGCTGGCATTGACGTTTTTGTGCCTTCTCACAAATATACATATCACATTGGGAATCCCCGCCGGATCCGGGGCAGGAATCCCGATTTTATCAACAATTGGAGTACCTTTGTCGCACAGCAGGTCGGCCTGTCGCCCCGGCAATTTGGCGGGGAGGAAAGTCCGGACACCATAGTGCAGCATAGCGGGTAACACCCGTCCACCGCGAGGTGCGGACCAGTGCAACAGAAAGCAAGTACAGTTCGGCTGTAGTGAAATCGGCAAACTCTATGCGGTGCAACGCCATGTAGGTCGGCATTTGAGGGCTGCACGCCCAAGCCGACGGGTAGGCGGATGGAACCCCGGGGTAACGCGGGGTCTAGATAAATGACGGGAATCCCGACCTCAGGGTCGGGCCAACAGAATCCGGCTTATGACCTGCTGTTTTTTTTTCTGCTTCAGGGCCTGAAAAAACTAAAAACGGTGCTACCGTATTTCCGGGCAGAATTGAAATACTCCAGTGCGCTCAGATCCTTTTGCGTACTGTGTTCCACGATGAGGATCCCATCTTTTTTCAATAATTCCTTTTCAAAACAAAGGGTGACAATCTCCCGGAGCTGCTCCTGGGAAAAATCATAGGGCGGGTCTGCAAAAATCAGGTCAAACGAATCCGTACAGCGCTTTAAATAAGTGACCACGTCCCTTTTAATGGCAGTCACAGGCATTTCCAGTACGCGTGCGGTTTGCTCAATAAACTTTACACAGCCGGCGTGGGCATCCACAGCAACGACACTCTGGCATCCGCGGGAGGCGCATTCATAACTCAGGTTACCCGTTCCGGAGAATAAGTCCAGCACAGCGCTTTCGGGCCAGTACACCTCGTGTCCGAGGATATTGAAGAGCGCTTCTTTGGCGCGGTCCGTGGTTGGGCGAACCGGAAGATTTTTTGGGGCACTCAAACGGCGACCTTTGTGTATTCCTGAAATGATGCGTATCACAAGGCGTTGATCAGGGTAAAATCAATATCATCGGCTTCAGCAGTGTGTGCCAATGAGGTGTCCGGCGGTACAAATAGGGAGACGTTTTCCAGGTACTCCATACAGAGTTCGTATATCCGATCCCCGGCGGCAACCTCCCCCAAAAGCCTTAGTTTGATCGTCTCAGGATCGAGTTCCAGCTGTTCTATGGTAAAGAGCAGAAAGTACATAATGTCTTCGGGACTGCTGAAGGCAAAGGAGTTGTAAAAGAGGAGCTTTTTATTCGAAAAGACGGCGAGGTCCATTTGGGATTCCGCTAAATGTAAGTAGGCGAGGGTTCCCTGCCTGCTGCTGGGCAATTTTATCAGCGTTTCTAAGAGCACTGTGCCGCTGTGTTTAAATTCAAACGCACCAAAAGTGTCGAAGAGATAATTGTTTACATTGGCGAACGGAACATAGACATTGGCCGAATCCAGCCCCTGGATGGGGTCGTAATCCAGGTGATCCGTCCCCAGGATTTTAGCATTGTATTTCAGGTAATTGGCCAAATGATCCGGATCAAAAAGAGGCATCGGAACCAGGGTAAAGAGCGTATTTCGATGTATGCTGATAACTTCTGAATACGCATAGTCCAGAATCCCCATTACCTCAAAATCCTCCCGGATGATTTTGTGAAGTTCAAAAGGACTCATTTCCTTTTCAAAAACCCGGGAGTGGGAGTGCGTCAAAGAATTCGCAATAGTGTCCAGCACACAAAAAGAAAGTCCATTCAGGCTTACCTGAATGGACAACTTATGATACCCGTTCGGCCGCTCTTCCAGACCGCTATTGATCTCCTTTTTTGTCATAAATAGGGGGCCAGTTACCACTGGTGCTCACCTCGGTAAGGGATCCTACTTTTATTTCAGGCCCGTTTACCTCCTCAACACTCACCTGGGCGTTCTCCCTGGAAAGCAGGTCTTGTGGCTGGTCGTGCAGGACGACGGATTTAGGAACTTTAACCTCATATACCGGAGCCCTGTAGCCGCTTTTCTCAATGATATCCGCCTTCATGGTGAACTTCTCATTATTCGGTGCATAAGGCACATTCATCAAGTTCTTATAACGATCACTATTCTTAAAGAGGGAGTCTTTGACAGAGACGAAACCTAAAGTGTCAATAATCTTTACCTCCTGAAGCATGTCAATCTGGTACACCTTGTCAAACTCCATATAGGAAGAATCCCTTTGCTGGGTTATGGTATATTTTCCGGTGTCTACAAAAGTCACCAAACTCTCAAAGTTATTCGCATATCTTCCATTTACCGTTTTATAGGCGTCCTGGGCGTTTCGAATGTCTTTCAACCGGTCGATTACCTCTGCAAATCGCTCTTTCTTAATTTTATCAAACTCGATGGGTCCTGTGACAGACTTGTAGATCATATACCCTAGGACAATACAAACGATCCAAAGAACAATCTGAAGGATGGATTTCATTTTAGAAAGTGTTAAGTTGACTTTTGGTTAAACACAAATCTACAATTTTTTTTGAATCGTGAAAGTGTTTCCCCTAAAATCATCCCTATCTTTGATCGCCTATGGATTCCCTTTCCGCAGCCGCTTTTCTAAGACTTTTAAACGATAAATTTCCCCATACGCCTACGGACAAACAGGAACAGGCCCTGAAGGACATGGCCTCTTTCCTGGTGGATGGCGATACACAGCGCGTATTTCTGCTCAAGGGTTATGCCGGAACAGGTAAAACAACCCTGTTGGGCACCCTGATAAAGAACCTCTGGCATATCCGCAAGAAAGCCCTGTTGATGGCTCCTACAGGCCGGGCAGCCAAAGTAATGTCCTCCTATACCGGAACCAAGGCACATACCATACACAGGCAAATTTACTTTCCGAAAAAGGACCGCTCCGGCGGGGTGAAGTTTACCCTGGCACCTAACAGGCATCGCAATACGGTATTCCTTATAGACGAGGCCTCGATGATCCCCGACACCCCGGTCGATACTGGAAAGGGGAATGCCAATTCCCTCCTGGATGACCTGATCACTTTTGTCTCCTCAGGCCATAAATGCCAGCTCATTTTTATCGGGGACACCGCCCAGCTCCCCCCGGTTAAACTCTCCCTGAGCCCGGCCCTGGATGCGGACAGGCTCGAGCTGCAATATGGGAAAGAAGTACAGGAAATTGAGCTGGATCAGGTCATGCGGCAGGCTGAAGGTTCGGGAATCCTGATGAATGCCACGCGTCTTAGGGAAATCCTCAGGGATACCGTATTAGAATCCTTTCGTTTTTCCCTTTCGGGATACAGCGATATCGTCCGGCTGACAGACGGGTATGAGATACAGGACGCGTTAAACGATTCATTTTCCACCGTCGGAAAGGAGGAAACTGCAGTCATTGTAAGGTCCAACAAACGGGCAAACCTCTATAACCAGAATATTCGGAGCCGGCTGTTATTTTTGGAAAACGAGTTGGCGGCGGGGGATTATATGATGGTGGTCAAAAACAATTATTTCTGGTTGAAAAGCAGCTCTGAGGCCGGGTTTATCGCCAACGGGGATATCCTGGAAATACTGGAGATTTTTGCCTTTAAAGAATTGTACGGTTTCCATTTTGCAGAGGTTCGGGTACGTATGGTGGACTATCCGGGTATGGATCCTTTTGAAACTGTTTTACTACTGGATACCATAACCACGGAAGGGCCTTCCCTATCCTATGAAGACGGGAACAAATTATACCAGGAGGTGATGAAGGATTACCAGCACGAGAAATCCGGGTATAAAAAATTTCTGGCCATCAAGAACAACCCTTTCTTTAATGCCCTGCAGGTTAAGTTTTCCTATGCTATTACCTGCCATAAAGCACAGGGGGGGCAGTGGGAGACGGTTTTTGCAGAACAACCCTATCTGGTGGGTGAACCGGACCGCGAATACCTCCGCTGGTTATACACAGCCGTAACCCGGGCGCGCACTAAACTCTTTCTCATCGGCTTTCAATCCGATTTTTTTCTCAATGACGAATAACCTATTTTTAGTGCAAAACCCTGAGGTATGAGCGGTGAAACTATGATAAGTGTTTTTTTGGGAATCGGTCTGGCGGCCTCTGCCGGATTTCGTGTTTTTGTCCCTCTTTTCGCACTATCACTCGCTTCCTATGCGGGCCTCTGGGATTTAAATGAAAACTGGCAGTGGATGGGAAGTCTTTCCGCTGTGATTGTCATGGGTGTCGCTACCCTGGCTGAGGTCTTCGGGTATTTTATTCCCTGGTTTGACAACCTGCTCGATTCGGTATCTATCCCTATGGCCGCCCTGGCGGGCACAGCAGTTATGGTCTCTACCCTAACAGGTATGGATCCTGTGATCACATGGACCCTGGCGATTATTGCCGGGGGAGGAACCGCTACTGCCATCAAAGGGGCAGCAGCAGGAACCCGTTTGACCTCCACAGTAACCACAGGAGGAATGGCCAACCCGGCAGTCTCAGCAGTGGAGACGGCTGCAGCCACGACCATCAGTCTGGCTTCTGTCCTGGTCCCGGTGCTGGCCGCCGTCCTGGTAATCATAGTCCTCGCCTTTGTTTTCCGTATCTATCGCAAACTAAGGCCCGGCCGCAGAAGCTCTCAATAATCAGATAAACGTACCTTTGTCCAATTCCTAAGCGAAACATTTTGAAAACCATTGCGATGATACCGGCCCGTTACGCGGCATCCCGATTCCCGGGAAAACTGATGAAGGACCTCGGCGGAAAACCGGTCATTGTACGCACCTATGAGGCTGCCAGAGGCACCGGTCTTTTTGATGAGGTAATCGTGGTGACAGACAGTGAGATTATCGCTGAAGCTGTCCAGGGGGAAGGGGGCAAGGTCGTTATGAGCCGGGAAGTGCATGAGACCGGGAGTGACCGACTGGCCGAAGCTGTGGTGGACATGGATGCAGATATCGTGGTGAATGTACAGGGGGATGAACCTTTTACCGAAAAGGAAAGTCTGGAGAAACTGATCCGGGTATTCCATGAGGATCCTGAGAAAGAAATCGACCTGGCGTCCCTGATGACCGAAATCACGGATCCTGAGGATATTGCCAATCCGAACACTGTGAAAGTGATTACAGACAAGGAAGGTTTTGCCCTGTATTTTTCAAGGGCACCGATTCCGTATCAACGGGCGGAAGAACCCCTTGCGGTATACTTTAAGCACAAGGGCGTCTATGCGTTTCGCAAACGCGCCCTGCTGGATTTCAGACGCCTGCCGATGCTGCAACTGGAAGCTGTGGAAAAGATCGAGGCCATACGGTTTCTGGAATACGGCAAAAAGATAAAAATGGTACAAACCCGGATATCAGGTATCGAAATCGATACGCCTGAAGATCTGGAAAGGGCGAAAGAAGCATGGACTTGAATTTTAAGTACATAACGACTATCGGCTTCGATGCCGATGATACACTCTGGGTCAACGAGACCTACTTCCGGGAGGCTGAGGAGGCCTTCACAGCATTACTGGAGCCCTATGAGACCAAAAACACCATTGACCAGGAGCTTTTCCGAATGGAAATGCGCAACCTGGAACTCTACGGCTATGGCATCAAGGGTTTTGTGCTGTCGATGATCGAATCTGCCCTGGAGCTTTCCAATGGCAGGGTTCCACAGAAGACCATTGCCCAAATCCTCGATTTGGGCAAGGAGATGATCGCCCATAAACTGGAACTGCTGGACGGGGTAGAGGAGGTCCTGGAAACCCTATCGAAAAAATACAGGCTGCTGGTGCTCACCAAAGGCGACTTACTCGATCAGGAGCGCAAGCTGAAAAATTCAGGCCTGATCGATTATTTTCATCACGTAGAGGTGCTGAGCGATAAAAAGGCGAGTAATTACAAACGCCTTCTGGAACATCTGGAAGTGGATACTTCTGAATTCCTGATGGTCGGTAATTCCCTGAAGTCCGATGTACTACCCATACTGGAACTCGGGGCCCGGGCCATTCACGTGCCTTTCCACACCACCTGGGTACACGAGGAAGTACACCCGGAAGATCACTCGAACGCCCACCTTACGATTTCAGGCTTAAGGGACCTCTTAACCTATTTAAATTAAAAGTGTACTATTGAAAGATTCGCTGAATATTAAGGCCGCGCTAAAGGGGGACAAACCCAGGAATTTTCCGATGGTCTCCCGTGTGGTCTATGGCCCTGGAAGTTTTGACCAGTTGGGAGAAATCCTCCAGCCCCTGCGCACACCCGGGAAGGAGACCGTGGTTTTCCTGTTGGATGACGTTTTTGAGGACGGGAGGCTTCACGGGCGGGTCCCGGCCCTTCAGGAAGATCTCCTCATCCTGATCTCTGCGAATGAAGAACCTAAAACGCAACAGGTAGATGCCCTGGTCGACCAAATCCGAAGTAAATGCGAATCGATGCCTGTGGCTATAGTCGGAATCGGCGGGGGTACCCTTTTGGACCTGGCCAAAGCCGTAGCGATCATGATGACCAACACCGGCAGTGCCGCCGACTTCCAGGGCTGGGATCTGGTCCGGGAAAAGGCGCTCTACCATATAGGAGTGCCCACTTTGAGTGGGACGGGAGCCGAGGTTTCCAGGACAACGGTGCTGTTGGGGCCTAAGCGCAAATTGGGGATTAACTCAGACCACACCCCTTTTGACCAGGTGGTGCTCGACCCGGACCTGGCTATCGGGGTCCCGAAAGACCAATGGTTTTACACCGGTATGGACTGCTATATCCACTGTGTGGAATCCCTCAATGGAGGTTATATTAATGCGTTTAGCCGCAGTTACGGGGAAATAGCCCTGGCCCTTTGCAAAGAGGTCTTTCTGGAGGATCTCAGCCCTGCCGCCGCCCGTGAAAAACTAATGATGGCCTCCTGGCATGGGGGCATGAGTATCGCCTACAGCCAGGTGGGGATTGCCCACGCCCTGAGCTATGGCCTTTCCTATGTTATGGGGACCCCCCACGGCCTTGGAAATTGCCTCGTGTTTACCCACCTGAAAGACTTTTACCCGGAAGGGGTCCGGGTGTTTGAGCAAATGCGCAAAAAACAGGGCATTGTCCTGCCGCAAAATGTAACCCGTTCCTGTTCGGAGTCGGATTTTGAGACGATGACAGAAGTAGCCTACAGTATGGAACCTTTGTGGGAGAATGCCCTGGGTGAGGATTGGAAATCTAAAATTAGCCGGGAACAAATCCGGGAAATCTTTACCAAAATCTGATCCAGCGGCTTATGAAATCTTTGGCTTCGTTTCTTTACCATAAGGTCATGGGCTGGACCTTTGAAGGCCCCATGCCCAGAATCCCAAAATGTGTTTTTGCCGTAGTCCCGCATACGCACTGGATGGACTTTTTTGTCGGCCTGATGATACGGGAGCTCATTGGGGTGCAGATCAATTTTATCGGGAAGAAAAGTCTTTTTGAAGGCCCGTTAGGGTGGTTTTTTGTGAAGGCAGGAGGTGCTCCGGTAGACCGCTCCAAACGCAGCGATACCGTAGAGGCTATTGCCGATATATTCCGGGAGCGGGAGGAATTCCGCCTGGCCCTGGCCCCGGAAGGGACCCGGAAGAAAGTGGACACCTGGAAAACGGGGTTTTACTATATCGCCGTAGCTGCGGAGGTGCCCATTATCCTGGTCGCCTTTGACTATGGAAAGAAAACCGTGCGGTTTTCAGAACCCATGTACCCTAGCGGAGACTATGAAAAAGACTACCCCACTTATCGTCAATTTTTTAAGGGTGTAGTGGGCAAGGTACCGGAATACACCTGATTAGTCGCCGACAAAGATGAAATGGACTGAACAGGATTCCATGTCCCCGTCATTGTTAAAATCGTATTCCCCGGTGCCGGTGCCCCCGTTAAGGGTAAAGGTCGTCCCGTCCCAGGTTTCACCATAAGTGTCCCAATCGTCGGGTTCACCCTCCCATTGAATGGCAAAGTAGTAAGTGCCTTCCCATTTTTCCCAGAACATCTCACCCCTTACGGTGTAGGCCGGGCGGTCAACAGGATCCAGCGTAAGCGCGAAATCCCCGCTGTTCTGGACAGTCATCCGGGCAGTTCCCCCGTCTTCCACCACATCGACAGAAGTGCTGCTTACACTGAACTGGGCTTTGGTGGCCACCCAGGTGCCGGCCAGTTCGCTAATTGGGAATCGGCCGTCTTTGGTCAAAACGTCCTCGGGATCATCACTGCTACTGCAGGAGAAAACCAGAGGTGCCAGAAAGATCAGAAAGATATAGGCGTATTTTTTCATGGCGGTAGTTTTAGGCGGAACGGGAACTCCCATCCCTGTTACAGCCAATAATTTACACCATGTTTACGGCCGGGGCAATGATCTTCATCAATGCGGCCTGGTCATCACTGTGAGGATCCGATCGGGCATCCCAAAATCCCGTTTCTTGTCGGCCCTATGAATCGTCCGACTGCTCCTCCATAGAGTGGAATACGTTCTGTACGTCGTCGTCCTCTTCGATTTTTTCGAGGAGTTTTTCCACTTCCTCGGCTTCTTCGGGAGTGAGCTCCTTGGTCACCTGTGGAATACGCTCAAAGCCAGAGGAGCGGATCTCGATATCCCGGGATTCCAGTTCTTTTTGTATGGCCCCGAAGGATTCAAAGGGCGCGTAGATATGGAGTCCGTCTTCATCTTCAAAAACCTCCTCGGCCCCGAAATCGATCATTTCCAGCTCGAGTTCCTCAGGATCCAGGCCTTCCGGGTCGATACAGAAGTTACAGGTATGGTCGAACATAAATTCCACAGAGCCCGAAGTACCCAGGCTGCCATTGCATTTATTAAAATAGCTGCGGATGTTGGCTACGGTCCGGGTATTGTTGTCCGTGGCGGTTTCAATCAGGATGGCGATCCCGTGGGGGCCATAGCCCTCGAAGAGTACTTCCTTGAAATCGCCCTGGGATTTGTCCGAGGCCCTTTTGATCGCCCGCTCAATATTATCCTTGGGCATATTCACGGCCTTGGCATTCTGAATCACTGCGCGCAGGCGGGAGTTGTGGTTCGGGTCCGGGCCGCCTTCTTTTACGGCCATGACAATGTCCTTCCCAATTCGGGTAAAGGCTTTGGACATGGCGGCCCATCGCTTTAATTTTCTTCCTTTTAGAAATTCAAATGCTCTTCCCATACAGCGGTTTTTTGGCTACCGGATCAAAAATAAAAA
>Ga0272441_10002162_pt1 | contig 40503 bp, 23 predicted proteins | sample SSMProp6N_FD_193582 | JGI IMG/M metagenome (GOLD analysis project Ga0272441, IMG submission 193582) | Marine sediment archaeal communities from Little Sippewissett salt marsh, Falmouth, MA, United States - SSM-Prop-6N | ecosystem: Environmental > Aquatic > Marine > Wetlands > Sediment ... | reverse complement strand
AAATCGTCTTCCCGCCCGGGTCGTACGAAGAGCACGCGTCCCCTCAAAGCTTCGTGCCGAAGCACAGGTCCGGCCGCATTGAGCACCGTCAGATCGCAGGTGACGCCACACGCGTCTTCAACCTTGCCCACGATCTCCAGCAGCCAATCGATGCTCTGCGTATCGGCGTCCGCCAGTGATACGGCAACATCCAGATCGGACCCCGCACGCACAACGCCGTCCCGCGCCGAGCCGAAAACCATCGCATAGTCGATCGACTCGATACCGCCTAAGAGCGTGGCGAGACGCTCCAGGTCAATCGGCTTGGACTGTGCCGTCGCCGACGAGCGAGTCACCTCATGTTCCTGCGATCCGGCCTTCACGCCACCATCTCCACGATCCTGATGTCTGCTGCGCACCTCAAGCGAGTGCGAGACTCACTCGACTATAGGAGGTCGGTACGAGGATGTCAAGGCACTCCGACGGCGTGATGGCGCGCCTGGGAGAAGTCGGACCCGCAGGACTCCTCGTTCCGACTTCACATCCCACCCGATGTGAAGGCATCCTCGCGCAGCACGGAGTGATCCCTCCTCTCGTTTCGCTCCCATCGCCAGAAGCCCTATTGAGGCACACCACGCTGGCGTATCTTAATGCCATTCGTACCGGATGCTTCTACTTCTCTCGATACGCAGGCTAAGACCGAAATAAGTAAGCCGTCCCCCGAATACCCTGCAAGCTTTTGAGCCGGTGCCTTTAATTCTCCTCAATTTGGCCCTCTATCCACCCCTCACGTCTCAACACTTGCACAGTGAGCGTGATCTGGCGAGCTGTAAATCGCCGTTTCCTTATGTTCCAATCATGAGTGTGTGCAATCACATCATCCATGGAATGAACATCTTCATTCTTAACAATCCAATGCACCGTGGACAACAATTCCAGACCAAACGGGGACTCGAACCCCTCGACCAACCGCGCGACCTTGTCCGCATGGCCGCGTGTGGCTGGATGTGCTTGCAGGAATCTATTGGCGTCGTCGACTGCGCCGGGAACAAGATTGAGCTGCTTATCAGGCGCATCCCCGCCGTCGGCGTATCCCGAGACCAAGTGTCCTTCGATGGCGCTTAGGACATGACGCAGGTTTTCTGCATAAGGTCCATAGGGTCCCTTGTCGAACTTGAGCCTCAGTGATTCACCCGCCTCTTGCATGAAATACGCCAACTTGTGAACTTCGAGGAGTGTCACGAAAGGATCTAGGAGGCCTGCAAGGTACTGACACATCAACTCAACAAGGGCCGCTCGGCCAGGCGTCATGCGAGGTACCTTTCGGTTTCGCACCATTGTCTCTGCTGACGGCGCGCCCTTGGGTTCGAAGACAATCACATGCACATCTTCCAACGCTTCCAGGCTTGCTTCGATTCGGCTCTTGACCTGCTCCCAATCGAGGCCACCCAGCCCACAACCCAGCGGCGGAATAGCAATCGATCGGATGCCGTATTCACGAATCACATCGACCAGGGCCGCCAGGCCGGACTCGATATCTTCCATGCGGCTCTGGCCCCGCCAATGGCGCTTGGTGGGAAAGCCGATGATATACTGTGGTTTGAGCATGCCCTCGTTCTTGTGGACGAACATCTTGCCCGGCTGCACTTCCCCCTTTTTGCAGGCCGCTGCGTAGTCCTTGAAATTCTGCGGGAAGGCCTTCTTGAATTGCAAAGCGAGGCCGCGCCCCATGACGCCGACGCAGTTCACAGTGTTGACCAAAGCGTCGGCACCCTCGCGCAGAATATCGCCTCGTTTGTATTCAATCATATCGAACCTTAATCGTTCAATAATACCATTCTCTCTTGATTTCAACCGGCGGGCAGTGTTTTGCGCCGCGCATTACGCGCATCGCTTGAATATAAACAGCGTTATCGTGAACGCCGATGCGTTCGACCAGTGCCCAGGGAAAGCTATGTTCGATCAGGAATTCAGCCTGCTTGCCTTCCTTGGACTGCTGCCAATACGTTGCCTGCACGGCGGCCCAGTCAATTTCATCAAGTTGACCTAGATCTGAACGGTCCTCAAAGTAGTATGAACCTGCATTACTCAATGTAAAGGCCCACCTGCTATCGTTCTGATCGGCCCATCTGACAACATTGTACAGGTCGGCCTCCAGATGCACAATAGGCCCCTGTCCGCCTCGGTAGGTCAGCTCCGGGTCATTTGCCATCCGGATAAGGTACAGCATGACCGAACGCGGACAAAAATAGAACGGTACGCACTGCCCAACATGCAGGTCGGGATGGCTTGCAAGCGTCAGTTCCATGAGTCGTCTGTGTTTGATTTTGTTCATGCCGATGGGTGTACCCTGTGGCTGTTGGCGGACGATCTCGGCGTCGCACCAAAGGCAGCCGTCGGCAACAATGGACGCCAGCCGATTCACGTGGACGATGTGGTAGATCTTGGGCTGGGCTGGAACCGTCATGCCGCCATCTCCGAGCTGCAAATCTTGGGGGCACCATACTCATCTGCCCGTTCCACAACCGTTTCCATTGGGCTCTCGGACTCCTGCATCGACCGCACTCATCTGGACGCTCCCGCGTCGCTACAGCCCGCTTCAAGGTCACATTCGTCCGTCACAGGTTGCTCCCGGGCACGTTCGTGAAAGGACTATAGCTGGGGTAAGAGCGAAGAGCAAGTAGTAAACGCGTGAAGCGGCTGAGAGGTCATGTCTCATATTGCTGGCGGACTTCGTCGGGGGTGGCGAAGGGGAGGCGCCGCTGGGTGTCAGCGCCGCCGGCGTGGCCCGGCCGCCCTGCGCCGTGCGGAGAATGAAATAAGGCTGCTGTTGATAGATCTGTTTATGCGGCATCGACCTTGTAACTCACGGGACAATTCACCGAGTTGGAGACCAGACAGAATCTCTCGGCCAGATCGGCGAGCCGCTGGAGCTTGCCGGCAACATCTGTTGCCTCGGCCTTGACGTGGGCGTGTACGTCTACGCGTGTGAAACGCAGGCCGTTTCGGGTTTTCTCAACCGTTGCCTCCGCTTGGGCGTCATACTGTTGAATGTCGAGCCCGGATTTCTCGGCAAAGTGATAGAACACCAACATCAGGCAGCTATTGATCGAAGCGACGAACAGCTCCTCCGGGTTGAGGGTGTCGGGCCTGCCGCCGTATTCGGCCGGTGGTCCGATTTGTGCTTTGGCGGCACCGCTCATGGTTGTGACGGCGGGGTTTCCCGCCACGCAGCGTATGGTGTTCTTGAACAGCGTCATTGCAGCACAAGCCCCCTTTCGACAATCACGGCTGGCGTCAGTTTCTGCCGGCTCTCCTTCGTATGTCAAACCCAAAACGGCCGATGCACGTGTGCTTATGCAAGAACAGCCTCTCTGTTCTCGCGGAGCGGCTCTGTACCATCCTTGCCTGCCATCGGCGTTCTTGTATCCGTGGCCTGTTTGCAGGGCGGCCGGGTTCCACGATTGGGAAGGCTGAGTGCAAAAACACGGGTTTCAGACGCGACGCCACCGTAGCGGGTCAGTTACATACTCGAGATGAGGTTGGCCGCATCCGTCCGCGTCAGCCCATGTTGCATGGCCCATTTCGTCAACCCGGATGTGTCGGCGGCGTCGTGACTGAAACAATGGATGTTTCTTCCCTTCTTTCTTTCCGTGCAAACCTCTTTGACCCAGTTTTCGTCGTCGGTCGATGCTTCGACAGCGGTGTACTGTGCGGAGTCCCAATCAACAATGATCACCTGGCATGCACTGTGCGTCTCCATTTCAGAACTCCATTCTCACCAAAGGAGAAACCGTTCCTGGATTTCCCGTTTGTCTTCACACCTGGTTCTCCTGCACACTACCATTCTCACGATACCATTGTACTGTCTTCAGTCAAACGTTCCACCCATCGTCAGGCCATTCGTCATTCTTTTCGGGAAAACCGGAGGTGGGATTGGGGGTTTCAATGCAATTTCGACCCGGCTCTGACGTGGCTTTACCACTTGTGGGCTATCGTTTGGCAGGAGGGGCTTGCCGCGGCCTGATATTCCAGCAGGGCGGATCGATGCCGCTTCTCATAAGCGGCATTTTCGTTCTCTTCCTTACACCGTTCTCGGCGGCGGATTGGCGTTTTCGCGCTTGCATTTGGGCGTTTTCGTGCGATGATGGTCTCGACGTGGTCCCCATGGCTGAGGGACGGGGCAGGAGCCTGGATGCCGAACGGGCATCGCACAACGAGAACCGATAAGATTGAGAGTATGGGGTGGAGCGCATGAGCGACGCAGGGGATCGGTTTCAAGAAGAGACGAAATACGCGCCGAACAAGCTGATCGGCCGGGGGGGGCACCGCAAGGACCGCCCGGAGCCGTACAAGACCTATCCCGACAACGTGCGGGTCGTGCTGCCTTCGTTCGACCCGAGCCGGCCCATGTCGCTGGACCGGGCGCTCGACGAGCGCCGCAGCATTCGCAAATATGAGGACAAGCCGATCAGCTTGGGCCAGTTGGGCTACCTGATCTGGGCCTCGACGGGCGTTCACCGCGCCGATCACGGGTACGAATTTCGCACGGCCCCGTCGGCCGGGGCGCTGTACCCGATCGAGACGTATATCGTTGCCAATGCCGTGCGGAAGCTTGAGCCCGGCGTCTACCACTACGGGATTCGCAATCACGAGCTCGAACAGCTCCGCACCGGCGATTTTCGCGAGGCAATTACCGCCGCAGCGCTGGGCCAGGGCATGTGCGCAACCGCCTCGGCCATCTTCGTCTGGACCGCCATCTTCGAGCGCTCCAAGTGCAAGTATGACCAGCGGGCCTATCGCTACATCTACCTCGACGCCGGCCACATCGCCCAGAACCTGGCGCTGGCGGCGGTCAGCCTGGAGTTAGGCACATGCCAGATCGGCGCGCTGTTCGACAATGAGGTCAACAAGATCGTCGGCGTCGACGGCGAAGAGGAGGGCGTGGTGTACATGTCGGTCGTAGGCATCCCGGCCTGAGGGATAGACGGGGGCGGCGATGCGTGATATCGAGGAGCTGTTTGCGGCGCTGGGTCGATCGAAGTTTCGCAGCCGGTTTCGGCTTCGCGGGCGGGAGGCGGCGTACTTGCAGCAGAAGGGTCTGGACACGATCCTCGCGCACGCCCGCGACTTCGTCACGCAGCGCCTGGCGCCGGCGCAGATCGCTAACGACGGGCGGCAGACCCCGATGAAGAACCACCCGGTGTTCATCGCCCAGCACGCCACGGGGACCTGCTGTAGGGGCTGCCTGGAAAAGTGGCACGGGATTGCCCGGGGCCGGGTGCTGTCGGACGACGAAATCGAATACATTGTCTCGGTGATTCGGCACTGGCTCCTGCGGCAGAACCCCTGAACGGACCCGCCTTCGAGAAAGTCTTGTCTTCGTCCGGAAAAAACCTTGTTTTCTCCGGGCTGGCGTACTACACTGGCCGCGACAAGAAGAAAGTCTGAGGATGGAAATGACGGAACGGATTCCGAAAGTAGTTGTCATTGGGGGCACGTATACTGACGTTGCGATCAAGTGCGGCCAGATGCCCGTTGCCGGCCAGACCTGTAGCGGCTCGGCCCTGTCCTGCACCGTAGCCGGGCCCGGGCCCACCGAAGCGGTGCAGGCGGCCTTGTGCGGATGCGAGGTCCATCTCGTCGGCAAGGTCGGCGGCGACGCCTTCGCCCAGATGGCGTTCAAGAGCCTGGCCCGATACCAGGTCGACACCGAATACGTCTTCATCGCCGAAGCCAAAAGCACCGGCATGGTCGTCACCCTGGTCAACGCCGAAGGGGAAAACGCCTGCTGTTATCACGCCGGGGCCAACAGCGCGTTGCAGCCGGGCGACATCGAGATGGCCGAGCAACTCATCGCCTGCGCCGATATCTGCCTGGTCCACGGCTGTCTGCCGCAGGATGCGATTGTGGCGGCGCTGCGGTACGCGAGCCTGCACGGTACGAAAGTGGTGTTCAACCCGGCGCGGCCGATGTCCCAGCCCCAGCACAGCGGCGACCTGCCCCACGAGTATTTCTCGGCCGACACGCTGATTCCCAACCTCTATGAGGCCGCCGATATTACCGACCAATCCGCCGCCAGCATTCGCACCGCCAAAATGATCGGCTCGGACCTCGTTGCGCGCGGCGCCCGCAGCGCGGTCATTACCATGGGCCGTCGCGGTTGCATGATCGTCGATCGCAGCGGCGCCGCTCACGTCCCGGCCTTCAGCATAGACCTGGTGGATCATACCGGCAGCGGCGACGCGTTCGCCGGCGCGCTGGCCGCCTACTGCGCGGTCAAAGACGACATTCGCGAGGGCGTCAAGTTCGCCTCCGCCGCCGGCGCCCTTACCTGTACGAAGTTCGGCGCCATCGAGGCCCTGCCGACCAAGGCCGAGATCATCGAGCTCCTGCAAAAAGAAGACATCGACCTGCTGCCCCACAATTAGTACCGCATCTCGCACGTTCCGCAACGATGTGGGAGGAGATTGTTTTCCCGGCGCGCCGGGACTCGGCGCAATGACACATACGAGTCGACCGTGTCATTGCGAGCCAAGCGAAGCAATCTCGCGATCACTCCTGGGATTCGGCCGGGGCCTCGTCCTGGATGTGTTCCTTGACCGGGAAACGCATGGCTACCGGAATGTACAAAGCCAGCGTTACCAGCATCGCGATGGCGAAGAACCAGTAGTAGCTCGCGCCCGGCAGCTTGCTGGAACCGTCCTCGTTCTGAATGAAGTGGTTCACGATCGCCGAGAAGACGTTGCCTAACGAGATCGACAGCAGGTAGAGACTCATCACGAAGGTCTTGAGCCTCTTTGGAGCTTGCGTGTAGGAAAACTCCAGCAAAGGGATGGAAGCGAGGATTTCGCCGGCAGTCAGGAACACGTAGGCGAAGAACTGCCAGCCGATACTGGGCTGGGCACCGGCGCTGATCCGGATCTCGATCCAGGCCGGTATGATGAAACAGGCGGCGGTGACGAACATGCCGATTCCGATTTTGCGCAGCGGCGTCAGCGGGAACACCTTGCTGATGAGCGGGTAGAGCACGTAGGTGAACAGCGGAATCATCGGCAGCAGGAGCAGCGAATTGACGAACTGGACCTGCGCGGGGAGCCACGTGATTTGCCTGAGGTGCAAGCCAAGTTCTGCGTTCCACCACGGGTATGCCAGCCATTGGAGGTTCATATTCTCGGCCTGCAGGATCCAGGCCGACTGCGATTGGTAAAACAACGCGAAGAACATGGAGACGAACAGGAAGATGACGCACAGAGGGGCCAGGATCAGCAGAGTCTTCAGCACTTCCAGGAGCTTCAACATTACCCTGTCCAGCAGTGCGTCGGCATTCTTCACTTGCTCGTCCAGCGGTTCGGCGGATTTACTTTTGCTCGCCGGGGGGATGTGAACGTATTTCCATCTACCCATGACAAAGGCGACGGTGGCAAAGACCATCAGCGCCGCCGGCACGCCGAAGCCGACGCGCGGACCGAACTTGTCCAGCAGCCAGGGACAGGCGAGCATGGAAATGCAGGCGCCGACGTTGATCGAGAAATAGAACCAACTGTACATTTTGGACAGAAGGTGCTTGTTCTGCTGGCCGAACTGGTCGCCCACATTGGCCGAGACGCAGGGTTTGATGATCCCGGAGCCTAAGGCGATCAGGATGAGCCCGCCGGCCAGGCCGAGGCGCGTCTGGTCCCACACCAGCAGGCCCAGGCCCACGCAATACACCACGGAGAAGGCCACGATGGTTCGGTACTTGCCCAGCCACAGGTCCGACAGCAGCGCCCCGATCAGAGGGGTGAAGTAGACCGCCGCGGTGAAGAGGTGGAACCATTCCTTGGCCGGCTCGTCTTCCATGACCGCCAGGGCGCCGCCGCCCATCAGGTACTTGGTCATGAAGACCACGAGGATGGAACTCATTCCGTAGAAGGCGAAGCGCTCCCCCGCTTCGTTGGCGAGAATGAAGGGAATGCCGGCGGGTATTTTGCTGGAAGGCAGTGGTGCTGTCAAATACTCTCGTTTGGCCATAATCGTCCTTGCGCTATCGACAATCAATCACCGGTTCTTACCGATTCGGCCGCTATGGTACAAGGTAGACGGGGCGGTATCAAAGAGAAATCGCGCGTCCGGGGCTTTGTCTTGATTTGGGTGTTTGAAGCTGATAGGATGCGACGGGCAATCAGGAATGGGTTTCTGCGAATTTGAGGGGTGATATGAATACGACACGGATCACATCGACGCTTGCGGTTGTTCTGTTGTTCTGGGGCGTCTCGGCCGGTTTCGCGGTCGACGATTTGCAGCACATGCCGGATGCGCGCATGCTGCGTTTTCCCGACGTCAGTGCCGAGCAGATCGTCTTCGTCTACGCAGGCGATCTGTGGACGGTGCCGCGGACCGGGGGCACGGCCCGGCGGCTCAGCTCGCCCAAGGGCCGCGAGATGTTTCCCAAGTTCTCGCCCGACGGCGCGCTGATCGCCTTCAGCGGCAACTACGACGGCAACACCGATATCTACGTCGTCTCGGCGCAAGGCGGAATGCCGCGGCGGCTGACGCATCACTCGGCTTCCGATGCGGTCGTCGAGTGGTACCCCGACGGCAAGCACGTGCTCTACCGCTCGCGGATGAAGAGTCCGTCGGGCCGGTTCAACCAGTTCTTCAAGCAGTCTATCGAAGGCGGCATGCCCGAGACGCTCCCCCTGTTCTACGGCGAGCTGGCCTCGTTCAGTCCCGACGCGACGCGCATCGCGTTTCAGTTTATCTCCCGCGAATCGCGTAACTGGAAGCGCTATCGCGGCGGGATGGCCAGCGACCTGTGGCTTTACGACTTCATTAACAACACCTCCGAGAAGTTCACCGACTTTCCCGGCACCGACGCGGTGCCGATGTGGCGCGAGGACACGATCTACTTCCTCTCCGACCGCGACGAGAACCAGAAGCTCAACATCTGGGCCTACCACCTGCGGACCAAGCGGACGCGGCAGGTCACGAAGTTCACCGAGTACGACGTGAAGTGGCCCAGCCTCGGTCCCGACGCCATCGTTTTTGAGAACGGCGGCGCCCTGCACCTGCTCGATCTGGCCGGCGGTACGTCGCAGGCGCTGGAGATCAAGGTCCCCGCCGATCTGCCTCACGTGCGCACGGAGCTCAAGGACGTCTCCGGTCGCATCGGGAGCTTCTCGCTCTCGCCGAGCGGCAAGCGGGCGTTGTTCGAGGCGCGGGGCGAGATCTTCACCGTGCCGGCCAAGCACGGCAGCCCGCGCGACCTGGCCAACACCTCCGGCGTGGCCGAGCGCTATCCCGCCTGGTCGCCCGACGGAAAGCACGTCGCCTACTTCTCCGATCGCAGCGGGGAGTACGAGCTGACCCTGCGCCCGGGCAGCGGCAAGGGCGACGAGAAGCAGCTCACCGAAGGCGGCTCGGTCTATCGCTACGATTGCGCCTGGTCGCCCGACAGCGAAAAGATCGCCTTCAGCGACAAGACCGGGAGCCTGTACATCGCCGATGCAAATAGTGGCGAGATCGAGTTCGTCGACAAGGACGAGTGGGGCCGGATGCAATCCTATTCCTTCTCGCCCGACAGCCGGTGGCTCACTTACGCCAAAAACGGCGCCAACCGCCACGGCAACGTCATGATCTACGACGTCAACGACGGGACGGTCCGCCAGGTCACCAGCGACTACTACGACGACGGGCAGCCCGTCTTCGACGCCGAGGGCAAGTACCTGTTCTTCCGCTCCAACCGGGCCTTCAGCCCCCTCTACGGCGATCTCGACGAGACGTGGATCTATCCGAACACCACCCAGATCTTCGTAGCGACTCTCAAAGCCGACGAGGCCTCGCCCCTGGCGCCGCGCAGCGATGAAGAAGAAGTCGAGGAGGAGAAGGAGGAAAAGAAGGAAGAGAAAAAGGACGAGGACGCCGACGACGAGGACGCTGAGGAGAAGCCGGCCGAAGAGGAGGACGACAACGGCGCCGCCGAGAGCGAGGACGAGGACAAGGACGCCGAGAAGGCCGAAGACAAAAAGAACGACAAGGCCGACGGGAAAGAGAAGAAGGACAAGAAGGACAAGGAGGTCGAGCCGGTGGAGATCGACTTTGCCGGTTTCGAGGACCGCGTCGTCAGGCTGCCCATGCGGGCCGGCAGCATCGGTCGGCTGCACGCGGTCAAGGGCAAGCTGCTGTTCTTGCGTCGTCTTCCCGCCGGGGCCCGCAAGCCGGGCGAGCCGGCCGGCACGCTGCTCTATTACGACCTCAAGGAGCGCGAGGAAAAAACCGTTATCGACAAGATCGACAGCTACAGCGTCTCGGCCGACGGCAAGAAGATCATCTACAAGGCACGATCCACGTACGGCATCATCGACGTCGGCGCCAACAAGAAAGTCGGCGACGGCAAGGTGGCCTCGGGCAGCCTGAAGGCCTGGATCGATCCGCAGGAGGAATGGCGGCAGATCTTCCACGAGGCCTGGCGCATCCAGCGGGATTTCTTCTACGATCCCTACATGCACGGCGTGGACTGGGAGGCCATGAGGAAACGCTACGAGGTCCTGCTGCCCTACATCGTGGACCGCGAGGACCTGAACTACATCATCGGGGAGATGATCGCCGAGCTCAACGTCTCGCACGCTTACGTCGGCGGTGGTGACATGGAGGGGCCCGAGCGCCTCAACGTCGGCCTGCTGGGCTGCGATTTCGAGCTGGACCGGGACAACGACGCGTATCGCATCGCCAAAATCTACGAAGGCGGCAAGTGGGACGCCGAGCCGCGTTCGCCGCTGCGAGCGCCCGGGGTCGACGTCAACGAAGGCGACTACCTGCTCGCTGTCAACGGTCGGCCGCTTGATATGTCCGAGGACCCGTGGGCCGCCTTCCAGGGTCTGGCCGGCCAGGTCGTGACACTGACCGTCGGTCGCACCCCCGATCCCAACGACGCCAACGATATCCTGATCGAGCCGGCCTCGAGCGAATCCCGCTTGCGCAACCTCGCCTGGATCGAGGACAACCGGCGGAAGGTCGAGGAGGCCACGCAGGGGCGGGTGGGCTATATCTACGTCCCCAATACGGGCACCAACGGTCAGAACGAGTTGGTCCGCCAGTTCCTGCCCCAGTGGAACAAGGACGCGCTGATTATCGACGAGCGATTCAACGGCGGGGGCCAGTATTCCGACCGCTTCATCGAACTGCTGAACCGCCCGAGGCTCGGCTACGTCTCGCGCCGCGACCATCGCGATTTGCCCGCACCGTCGGTCTCTCATCCCGGACCCAAGGTGATGCTGATCAACCAGTGGGCCGGCTCCGGCGGCGACCTGTTCCCTTACCTGTTCCGCAAGACCGGGCTGGGACCGCTGGTGGGCAAGCGCACCTGGGGAGGCGTCGTGGGGATGTTCGGCAACCCCGGTCTCATCGACGGCGGCTACATGTCCTCGCCCAACGCCGGGTGCTGGTTCCCCGAGTGCGGCTGGGACGTGGAAGGCTATGGCGTCGCGCCGGATTACGAGGTGGAGAACGAGCCGCATGAGCTGGTCGCGGGGCGCGATCCGCAGCTCGAGACCGCCATCGCAGTGGTCCTGAAGCTGCTGGAAAAGAACCCGCCGGAGAGACCGAAGAAACCGCCCTATCCGGACCGCTCGCCGAATGCGAATTGATCGTATCCAGTGCGGTCTATTTAGAAAAGGAGATTGCTTTCCCGGCGTGCCGGGACTCCTCGCAATGACATGTCCCAGTGCTCTATGTCATTGCGAGCGAAGCGAAGCAATCCATAGCCGCACGATTCGTGAAAGGCGGTACCAGGAAGGAATGGACGAAAGGAGTTTGGAACAATGAAATACGTGCGGGCGATCGCGCTGGTATTTATCGTATGCCTGGGTGTTTGTGGTTGCGCCCAAAGTGCAAAGGAGACCGAATTGCAGGAATTCGTTACGTCACACGTCGAGAAGATCAAACCGTTGGAGAAGGAGTCGGGCCTGGCCTGGTGGGACGCCGCCACGACCGGCGCCCCGGAGGCGTACGACCGCTCCAGCGAAGTGACGCTGCAGATTCGCAAGATCTACAGCGACCCGCAGGAGTACGCCTATCTCAAGGGGCTCAAGGAGTCCGGGCAGATCCAAGAGCCGCTGCTGGCGCGGCAGGTCACGGTCCTCTACGATGGTTACTTAGCCAACCAGATCGAGCCTGAGCTGCTCGAGCAGATCGTGGAACTGAGCACCGAGATCGAGAAGAATTTCAGCACGTTCCGCGCTACCATCGACGGTGAGAAAGTCACCGACAACGAAATCAAGGCGATCCTCAAGATCGAGACGGATTCGAGCCGACGCAAGAAGGCCTGGCTGGCGAGCAAGCAGGTGGCCACTGCGGTGGCCGATGATCTGATTCGCCTGGTCAAGCTGCGCAACGAGGCGGCCCGCAAGCTCGGTTTCGACAACTTCCACACGCTCCGCCTGGCCACGGGCGAGCAGGACGTCAAAGAGTTGGACCGGATCTTCGCCGAGTTGTACGAGCTGACGAACGAGCCGTTCGCCCGGCTCAAGGCCGATCTCGACCGCATCCTGGCGCAGAACTGCAACGTGCCCGTCGGCGAGCTGAGGCCCTGGCACTATCACGACCCGTTCTTCCAGGAAACGCCGATGGTCTACGAGCTGGACCTGGACGTTTACTACGCAGGCAAGGACCTCCGCGAGTTGGCCGAGAAATTCTACGCCGGCATCGGCTTGCCGGTGGAAGCGATCCTGGCCAAGAGCGACCTGTATGAGCGCGAGGGCAAGAACCCCCACGCGTTCTGCACGCACATCGACCGTTGTGGCGACGTGCGCATCCTGTGCAACCTCAAGAGCAACGAGACCTGGATGGAGACGATTCTGCACGAGCTGGGGCACGGGGTGTACGATAAGTATCTCGATTTCGATTCCCCGTACCTCCTGCGAGAGCCCGCGCACGCGTTCACGACCGAGGCGGTCGCGATGTTCTTCGGCCGGCTCAGCCGCAACCCTGCCTGGATGCAGCAGATGCTCGGCCTGTCCGACGCGCAGCGGGCCGAGATCGAGAAGGTCAGCGGCAAATATGCCCAGCTCAAGCAACTGATCTTCGCCCGCTGGGCCATGGTCATGTACAACTTTGAAAAGCAGCTTTACGCCGACCCCGATCGGGACCTCAACAAGCTGTGGTGGGACATGGTGGCCAGGTACCAGCTCGTGAGTCGTCCCGCCGGGCGGGATGCGCCCGACTGGGCCGCCAAAATCCATTTTTCCGCCGCTCCGTGCTACTATCACAACTACATGCTCGGCGAGCTGCTCGCCTCGCAGTTGCACCACGCGGTGGTCCAAAACGTGCTGAAGCTTGCATCGGACGCCGATGTCAGTTATGTAGGCCGGGAAAAGGCCGGGCGATTTCTCAAGGAAAACGTCTTTGAGGCCGGCGACAAATACCATTGGAATGAAATGATCGCGCGGGCGACCGGCGAGCCGCTGACGGCCCGCTACTTCGTGGATCAGTTCGTGCAATAACGAGCGCATTGCCAGCCGGGGCGCGACGGTCCGTGCCCGGGTCGGCGTTTGTATGGAAAGTGACTCTTCTGGAGACGATGTACTATGAGTGATGGCAACAAGTCACCAAAGGAACTGACGATCAGGGTTCTCTTCTTCGGGGTGCTCCTGGCCGTGATCCTCTCGGCGGCCAACGCCTATCTGGGCCTGTTTGCGGGGATGACGGTCTCGGCGGCCATCCCGGCGGCGGTCATGGCGCTGGGGATCATGCGATTCTTCAAGGGCAGCTCGATCCAGGAGTGCAACCTGGTCGGCACCTGCGCCTCGGCCGGCGAATCCCTGGCGGCCGGCGTGATCTTCACCCTGCCGGCCCTGTTGTTCCTGGGTTTCTGGGACCAGTTCAATTACTTCTGGGTGGCTATCATCGCCGGTTTCGGTGGGCTCCTGGGTGTGCTCTTTACCATCCCGCTGCGGCGCTCGCTCATCGTCGAGGCCGATCTCAAATTCCCCGAAGGCGTCGCCACCGCCAAGGTGTTGGAGACCGGGCGCTCGGACGCCTCCGGGATCTGGTACATCGTCAAGGCCGCCATCGCCGGCGGGTTGTTCAAGGTAGGGGCCAACGCCGTCGGGGTCTGGCCTGAGGTTATGCAGGGCGCCACACGCGTGGGCGGCTCCATCGCTTATTTCGGGTCCAACCTTAGTCCAGCCCTGCTTTCGGTCGGGTATATCGTTGGTCTAAACATCGCGGTGCTGATCTTCATCGGGGGCGCGGCCAACTGGCTGCTCACCATTCCGATTGTTGCCGGTATGGGAGACTGGGCCGTGTATGCCGCCGATCATGAGAACGCCGGTCAGGTCATGTCCGCGCTCGATTACGCAGAGCATTTGTGGTCCACCAAGACGCGCTACATTGGCGTGGGCGGCATGCTCCTCGGGGGGCTGTGGACGATTTTTCACATGCGCAAGAATCTGGTCAGTGGTGTGACCAGTGGTTTGAAAGCCTATCAGAAAATGAAGGAGGGCACCGGCGATATCGACCGGACGGAGAAAGACCTGCCGATGCAGTGGATCATTTTCATGATTATTGGCTCGGTGGTGCCGTTGTTTATGGTCTATCAGCATTACGTTCAGGCCGTTCACATTTCTCTGGTGATGGCATGTGTCATGCTGGTGACCGGCTTTCTCTTCGCGGCGGTGGCCGGTTATATGGCCGGGTTGGTGGGTTCGTCGAACAATCCGATCTCCGGTGTCACCATCTCGACGGTGTTGGTCTCATCGCTGTTGTTGGTTCTGTTGATGGGCAAAGCGGCGGAAAACGGACCGGCGGCGGCCGTCATCATCGGCGCCGTGGTGTGCTGCGCCGCGGCCATCGCCGGTGACGTCATGCAGGATCTCAAGTGCGGCCGGCTCGTCGGAACGACGCCCTGGAAGCAGCAGGTCATGGAGATGTTGGGAACCGCTTCGGCCGCACTGATTATCGCACCCATACTGATGCTTCTGCACAATGCGTACGGCTTTGCCGGCATGGAAGGGGCCGGAGAAAAGGCGCTTTCGGCGCCACAAGCCAGCTTGATGGCCTCGGTGGCCAAAGGGGTTTTCAAGGGAGGGTTGCCCTGGGGGTATTTCGGCCTCGGTATGGGGGTCGCGGCGTTGATTATCGCGCTTGATTTGTACCTGCAGGCCAAGAAATATCCCTTCCGGACCCCCGTACTGGCGGTGGCGATCGGGTTCTACCTGCCGTTCCAGTTGTCGGTGCCGATCTTCCTCGGAGGCTTGATCAGCCTGGCGGTGAAGCGCTACCACAAGAGCAGGCAGAGCGACACGCAGGACGTGGAGGCCTCCGACCGCAGGGGCTTGCTGATGGCCTCCGGTCTGATCACCGGAGAAGCCTTGATGGGAATCCTCGTGGCGATTCCCATTGTCATTCTCAAGCAGTTCGACATCGACCTGCCGATCATCGAGCACTTTACCGGCAAGACAATGCCGTACGGCGGTGTCATCGGCGTCGTGCTTTTGATATTCGTGATCCTTTGGCTCTACCTGACCACCGTCAGGAAGAAAGCCAGCTAAGACAGGATGAAAATCGCAGCCGGGTGGGCCCGCGCGGGCGCACCCGCTTTGACAGGAGAAAGCAGTACCATGGCAGAGAAAATTGACGCCTACGTAAACGAAAACCGGGAACGTTTTATCGAAGAGCTCAAGGAGTTGATGCGGTTCCCCTCGATCAGCGCCCAGAGCAAGCACGACGGCGACACGCGGGCGTGTGCCGAGTGGCTGGTCGCCCATTTCCAGAAGCTGGGCCTGGAGGCCTCGCTGGTGGACGCCGGAGGCCAGCCCATCGTCCGCGCGCAGGCCAAGGGCAAAAGCGCCAAGCGCGTCATGGTCTACGGGCACTACGACGTGCAGCCCGAGGACCCGCTGGATCAGTGGCAGACGCCGCCGTTCGAGCCGACGATCAAGAACGGCATCATCTATGGGCGCGGCTCCACCGACGACAAGGGACAGGTCTTCGCCCACGTCAAGGCCGTCGAGAGCCTGCTGAAGACCGACGGCGAGCTTCCCTGCGAGGTGCTTTTCCTGCTGGAAGGCGAGGAGGAATCGGGCGGCGACGCCCTGGCGCGCTACGTCCGCCAGGCCAAAGACGAGCTCAAGCCCGACGTCGTGGTCGTCTCCGACAGCACCATGTACGACGAGAAGACGCCCGCGATTACCTACGGCCTGCGCGGGATGGCGGGGTTTGAATTTACCGTGAAGGGACCCGACAGGGACGTCCACTCCGGCGCCTACGGCGGCGGCATCGCCAATCCGGCCATGGTGGTCGCCCAGATCATGGCCGCCTGCGTCGCCCCCGACGGCAAGATCCTGATCCCCCATTTCTACGACGACGTGGCGCCGCTGGAACCGTGGGAGGCCGAGAGCATGGCCAAACTCGCGTTTGACGACCAGGCCTTCGTCGGCGAGCTGAACGTTGCGCGTCCCCACGGCGAGGCGGGCTTTGGCACGCTCGAGCGGATCTGGATGCGGCCTACCTTCGAGATCAACGGCATCTACGGAGGCTACACCGCAGAGGGCGCCAAGACGATCATCCCGGCTTCGGCTACGGTCAAGGTCAGCGCCCGCCTCGTCCCGCATCAGGACCCGTCCCGCATCGCCAAGTTGATCGCCGAGCACATCCGCTCGGTCTGCCCCGACACCGTGCGCCTGGAGATGTCGGACTTCGCGATGTGCCCACCGGTGCTGTTCGACGTGAACGACCCGACCTTCCGCGCCGCGCAGGAGGCGTTGCGGCAGGGCTTCGGCGCCGAGTCCGTCTTCATCCGCTGCGGCGGCTCGATCCCGGTCGTCAGCACCTTCGTCGAGCAGTTGGGCTGCCCCGTTCTGCTTATGGGCCTCGGCCTCGACAGCGATGGGCCCCACAGCCCCAACGAACACTTCAGCCTCGACAGTTTCATTAAAGGAACCAAAGCCGCCGCCCACCTCCTCCGAACAATCTGAAGAGCCCGTGTAGCCTTTACGATTGAGGTGACGGACTTTCTTCAAAGAACCTGTCGATCTCTTAAGACAGTGTCTTTGTGGAACGCCATGTCACCACAGGCTTCGTATGTTGGTAGTCTATAGAAGACCCAGTCGCTATGGGCAGTTGGGTTTCTCACGCCCATGGCGCGCTTCATCTGGTTGCAGCGCCAGCAGCACGGCACGCAGTTCTCCTCCGTATGAGGTTTGCCACTGTCGATTCGGTCGATTCCCATGAATTCAACTCGTTCGCCGCAGTAATGGCAAGGTTCATGTTGCAGAGCTAAGAACGTTTTGTAGCGTATGAATTGACGGCTCAAATTGCCGAACTTGCGGATGTCGGCATGCTTGTAACTGTTCCACATATTCTTCAGGCGGATGTGTGGTATCTTTGATCTTTCTCTGGCATATGATCTTTCGCATTCCTTGCAGTAGGCTTTACGCCCGCCGATGCCGGTTTGTCCTTTCTTGCTGCGTAACAATGGGAAGTCATTCAAAGGTTTCTTCTGTTCGCATTTCTCACAAATCTTACAACCTCTCTTGACGAGTTTCCTGTTTTGGACAATGAACTTTCTCATACTTGTTTTTCGCTGTACCTTCGCGCGAGCGTATGATCTCTCACACTCCTTACAGTACGTCTTTTTGCCCCCGATTCCTTTGGCGCCCTTTAGTGACTTCAGATCTGGAAATGCGGACAGAGGTTTCTTCTCCCCACATTTCCCGCAGATCTTAAGGCCCTGAAGAACGAGTTGTCGGTTGCGATCTGTGTACTTTCCTCTTGCCATCTGCTGAAGCTTCTTTGCTGGAACTGTTCTCTTGCACGCTCTGGGACGACATTTGAGGTTTCCGGACAGAGCGTCGCACGGTGCCACAGACGCAATTTCGAAAGAGATTCCGTGTGCATCCTATAGCAGCATGACCGGAATTACAGTATGAGTCAAGGGATCAGTCGCGAGACTTGCTGGTTAGTCACGCTGGCGATGGGCACTGACATTTTACGCCGGTTCCCGATCTTGAAGCGAGGCTGGCGCGGTTGGATTAAGGGCGCGTCGTCTCTTGCGCGGGGGTCTATTGCTTGCCTGGCGGGAAGAAGTTTTGCAGGCCGGGGTCTATGGTGCGCAGGTGCAGGTCTTGCTGGGGGAAGGCGATCTCGATCTCGGCCTTGCGGAAGGCGTCGTCGATGGCGCAGTTGACGTTGTGCCAGGTCGGCATGTAGTTGTCCATGCCCGAGATATAGACGCGCAGCTCGAAATCCAGACTGCTGGCGCCGAAGCCGGTGAAGACGACGACGGGCTTGGGCTCTTCGATGACTCTGGGTTCGGCTTTGGCGACCTCGTAGAGCAGCTTTTCGGCCTTGCGAATGTCCGATCCATAGGCGATGCCCACGGGAAAGACCATGCGCAGCACGTTGTCCGAGAGCGTCCAGTTGACCAGACGTCCGGTGATGAACTCCTTGTTCGGGACGAGCAGCTCGCGCTGATCCCATTTGCGGATCGTGGTGGCGCGGATTTTGATCATGGAGACCCTGCCTGTGACGTCGCCAACGGTCACGACGTCGTCGACGCGAATGGGTTGCTCGAACAGGATGATCAGGCCGCTGATGAAGTTGGCGAAGATTTCCTGGAGGCCGAAGCCCAGACCGACGGTCATCGCCGCGACGAGCCACTGGACCTTGGACCAGCCGATGCCGATCTCGGTGAAGGCGACGATCAGGCCGATGATGACCAGGAGATAGCGTGAGATCGTGATGATGGCGAATCGGGCCCCGCGGTCGATGGGCAGACGCCGGAGGATGACGATCTCCAGCAGGCCCGGGGCGTTGCGGGCGGCCACGACGGTCAGGACGACTGCCACCAGGGCCGTGGCGACGGCGCCCAGCGTGACGGGCTCGTCCTCGGCCATCTTCCAGAGCGTGTGCTCGCCGAGCTTGGTAAAGGCCGGCAGCACGTCCTTCCAGAGATACCAGAGTCCGACCACGAGCAAGACTCCGACCACGGCGTTGATCAGGTGGCGGGTCTGCTGGGACATTTGAAAGATGGTCTGCTCGGGCTTGGCGGCGGTCTCCGCGGTTTCCGACGGTCCGGCCGATGGGGCCGCGCCCTGCGTCTGGGCGGCCTCCCGGGCCTCGGCGGCCCGGCGCTTTTCCCGTTCGAGCACGGCGAGCCGGCGCTGGGCCACCATGAGCCAGCGGGCAAACGTGGCTTTGAGCAGAATCACGAAGAGGATCAGCAAAAGGGTGTATGTAAGCCTCTCGGTCAGGTGACGCGCGGCGTACAAATACCCCGTTCCAGCCAGGGCGGAGAACCCGGCCGGCAGGAGCAGGCACAGGGGGTGCCAGATGTAACGGAGCTTCTCCAGCCATCCCCCTCGTCGTTGTCTGAGGTAGGGCTCCATCAGGGGCGAGCTCGGCCGCAGGACCACCAGCAGGAACGCGGCGGTGCCCAGAAGCGATGCGATGGCGAACAGGCGTCCGGCGGTACCATACCACTGATCGTTGGTCTGCTGAACGCGCATGATTTCCAAGACCAGCGCCAGGCAGACGACGAGAACCGCGAGCCAGCGCAGATGCCGCCGGAGAAAGACCAGCCGTTCCTCCCGGACGCGAAAATGATCCTGGGCCAGGCCGTGCGACACGGTCAAATGTCCCAGGAAGCTGAATACGAACAGAATCGGTGCGATGGTAAACAGCCCCGAGGCCGTCGCCAGGACGAAGTCATCGGTCGCGGTGGCAGAGAGCCGCCAGCCGACCAGCAGCAGCACGACTGGCCAGGCCGCCGCCAGCAACAGCGTCAGGACGATCGCCTGGAGCGTGAGCAGGAAACTGTCGGTCTGGACTTGGCGGACGTTTTCGGCGATGGCGTTCAGGCGTTCGTGCAATCTCGTGTGAAAGACCACGGCGCCGGCGGCCACCAGCACGATCAGGACGTGAAGCAGTGGATTGGCCTTGAAGTCCGCCCACAGGGCCGCGGCAACGGCGCGCCAATTCCCCGGCGACAGGAGCCATCGCAAGGCACCGACCGTCCGGCTCGCGTCGCTCAGCTTCACCGCATTGCTCTTGACCCAGAGGATGTTGGCATCGATGAAGTTCTGCAACTCCTGCGCTGTCGCGACATATTCTCTTTCTTTGGCGTCGAGATTGGCCAGCCGGGTGGAGTAGTCCAGGGACAGATCGGAGAGGGCCTTGAGCGTCTTGCGCCGGGCCTGGAGATTCTCGATGAGGGCATTGCGGACATCGGCAAGTTCGCTCTCTGCGGGCTTCGTCTCCGCCTCGGCGAGAGTGGTTTCGGCCTGCGCCTCGACGTCGCTTAGCTCGGACCACAGATTGTCGTATTCGATCCAGTTGAACTGAGCTTGCGAGGTGGCTCCCGGTCGCGTCCGTATCCGGCGGCGATTGTCGCTGGTGTTCGGAAGCTTGCTGCGCTTGCCCAGCAGGCGGACGCCCAGCACGTCCGTGACACCGCCGGCTTTCTCGACCTGCTGCTGAATCTCGTCGAGGTCTTTCGTGAGCCCGGCCAATTGCTCGTCGATGCGGGCGGCGTACTGCGATGTTCTCTCGATCTCGCCCACCAGTTCGGCCTGCTTCTGGGCCAGTTCCGCGTTGTACTGAGCGGCTTCCTGGATCACGGGATGGGCATATCGGGTCTCGGCCTGCGCGCGGTCGGCCTCCTGCTTGGCCGCTTCGGCCGCCTTCTGCCGCAGGTCGCTGACCTTCTTCTGCCAGAATTCGACATTCTTCTCGGCGGCCGAGACTCGTCGCGCCGCCAGATCGCGCTCGGCGGCCAGCAGATCGCCGGTGCCGTCGTACAGGAGGACTTCCTCGTTATTGGCCTCGATGCGGTTCTGCAGCACGCTCTGTTCGACCTGCAACAGGGTGCGGTTGGCCTGACTCAAGGCCGAGGCCGGGTCGGCCGCCTGGGCGAGCAGGGTCTTGATCTCTTCGAGGCGCTGTTTGGCGACACTGGAGGCTTCCGGGATCTTCGTTCGGCGGTCGGCTCGTCTCTTGGGCTCGTTTTCGAGGTTCTGGGCGGTAGTTTTCGCCTCTTCGAGCGTCACCTTGGCCTGGGAGAGCTTCTGTTCGGCCTGCGCGAGGGTCAGGTCCGCTGGCGTCTCGGCAACCGCCTCGGTCGCCGGTTGGGCCAGCGTCTTCTTGATCTCCTCCAGCCGGGCCGGGGCGCTCTTCAGGGTCTCGCCGTATTGTTTACGCTTGGCCTTCAACTCGTCGGCCAGCTTCAACTGGGCGATGGTCTTGTCGTAAGCCTCCGTCAATTTGGCCTTGATCTCTTCGCCTAAGTCCGCCGAATCGGCGACCTGTTTCTTCTGCGCTTGCAGCGTCTCGATGGTGACCTCTGCCGCCTTGGCGGCATCGGCGGGCACCAGGGAGGCCGGCGCCGCGGCGTTGGGCTCGGCGACCTTCGCGGCCTCCGGCGCCGCGGCGTTCGGATCGTTCGGCTCGGTCACCGTTGCCGCCGCGCCTGCTTGCTCCTGTCCGTATCCTCTCACCGGACAGAATACCGCGCCCCCGGCCGCGAGCATCGTCAGGAGCAGCCCCGCTATCGTGATCCTGGCAGTTCTTCCATTGACCATGGCGTTCTCCGAAGATCGCTGCAAATTCCCTTACCCCTTTTGCTGACGCGAGCGATGGGCCGCCAGAGAAGGCAGTTTCTTCCGCCCATGCAGGTTGTAGTCTAATCACTTGCACGATCGAGCCATAGCAAAAACTGCCGCCGGCACTGCGCCGGTCCCGCTACCCCGCGCCGAAACGGGGCAAGGTATCTTGAAGGCCCATAATAAGCGGTGTGGCGGCCGGCGGCGCGGGGTGTTCGTGAAGGTGTCGTGGCATGCGTGTGGCAGCATCAGGCGCAGCCTGGCGATGGTCGGCCGTTTTGCCGGGTGTGCCGATAAAGTTCTCCGCGTCCTTGCGCCATCGCGAAGACCTGCGCCCTTGACGCTGCCACCTGAGTGGGCGACGGACGGTGGTATCCAGACGCCGCAAGACTCCCACGCACAGCGTTCGGCCGATACCGGCGATTGGGCTGGAAATGGCGGGCCCAATATGGTAGAATACGTGGGTAGGCGGTGCAGCATTTTGGCGGACCGGAGTCGGACCGCTCTTGCGACGCCGAACATTCGTAAGGCGAGGGGTGGCCTGTACGGTTGCGGTATATGCGCGGCGTGCCGGTCAAAGCGTGGCGGTCTTGCATAGAGGCGGAGGCCGCGAGAAATGAAACCGGGTATTTCGGGCCGGCAGCGGGCCCCGTGTAGTACACCCATGGGGGTTTTTGCAGATATGAACTCGCGCGAGGGCACGGAGGAATAATACGGTTATGAAGAAGGTGGGCGCTATTTTTGGCATGCTGGTTGCCCTGCTGTGTGCGAGTGCTGCGCCCGGCGGCGATGAGGTGATTCTCAAGTCCCGGCGTTTCGTTCCGGCCGTGGGAGTCAGTGCGTCGTTGCGCGGGCGGCAGAGCGGAAGTTCGGAGAGGATTCACGTCATCATCCAGATGGAAAACGTTCCGACCGTGGAGCGTCGGGTGGGCTTTATCCGGACGGGGGTGCGGCTGCTTTCGTACCTTCCGCAGCGGTCGTGGCTGGCCGGCGTGCGGGCCGACAAGTTGGACGAGATCGCGGCCTTGGCGGGTGTGCGTGCGGTGGTGGAGATCGAGCCTGAGGACAAGCTCGCTCCGCCGATCGCGGCAGAGGGCGTCGGCGCGTACGCGCTGACTGACGACGGCCGGGCGCGACTGACGGTGCTGTTCTTCGAGGACGTGACTCCGGCGGCCGGGGTCCGCGCGATCCGGGAGCTGGGCGGTACCGTCGTCGACGGCAACGCGGCCGAGAACGGCGTTCTCTGCCATGTGCCCGTAACCGCGATCGAGGACCTGGCCTCGTGCGAGGCGGTCAAGTGGATCGACCAGCTTTCCCCGTCGATGGATTTGAACGACGGGGTCCGCGCCGCGATCAACATCAATGCAGTTCAAATGTCGCCGTACGGGTTGACCGGCGCCGGCGTCATCATCGGGCAGTGGGAGTCCAAGCATCCCGACAAAACGCACGGCGATCTGAGCGGGCGGGTGGTCAATATCGACGACGCCTGGCCCGTCGGCGACCACGCGACCCAGGTGGCCGGGACCATGGTCGGCAACGGCTCCCTCCTGGCCAGTCGCCAGTATCGAGGGATCGCCACCGACGCCGCTATCGTGTCGTACCATAGCTGGGACAGCGTCAGCGAGCTGCGCGACCAGTACCGAAACGCCATCGAGATGTACGATATCGACATCGCCAACAATTCCTGGGGCAAGGTCGAGTGGCACGTCTACAAGGATTACGCCGCGGCGCTGGACGCTATCGTGCGGGGAGCCCTGGGCAAACCGATCTCGATGGCGTGGGCTGCCGGCAACGAAGGGGGCTGGGCCACCATTTTGTGCACCGGGGTGGCCAAGAACGTCGTGACGGTGGGCGCGACCAACTCGGACGACGACTCGGTGTGGCCCTGGAGCAACAAGGGCCCGACCGAAGACGGGCGCATCAAGCCGGACGTGGTGGCCCCGGGATGCGAGGCCGACGACGGGGAGGTCTGGTCCACGCTGCCTTCCAATCGCTACGGGGGCGCCTGTGGGACGTCGCTGGCGGCGCCGTCGGTATCGGGGACCATGGCGTTGATCCTGGAGGATTGGTGCGCCACGCACGGCAGCGACCCGCAACCGGCCACGATCAAGGCGGTTCTGCTGCATACGGCCCGGGACCTCGGAACTCCGGGCCCGGACTACGTGCACGGGTACGGGCTGATCGACGGACGTAAATCCATCGACCTGGTCCGGGCCGACGCGATCGACGATACGGTGGTGGAAGACCGCCTCATGCAGCAGGGCCAGCGGGACCTGTACACGGTGACGGTCGCTCCGGGGGCCTCGGAGTTGAAGCTGACGCTGGTCTGGGACGATTGGCCGGCCGATCCTCTGGCGGCGCACGCGCTGGTGAACGATCTGGACCTGGTGGTGACCGGGCCGGACGGAACGCGGCATTATCCCTGGACGCTGGATCCGTATCTGCCCGCCGAGCCGGCGCAGCGCGTCCGGGCCGACCATACGAATAACGTCGAGCAGGTCTGCGTCGAGCAGCCGGCGCCGGGGACGTGGCTGGTCACGGTCTGGGCCGCGGACCTGCCGCAGTACGATCAGCCGTACTCGCTGGCCGGCGGTGGGACCGGATTTACCGCGGTGCCCTCGGGCACGGCGATTCTCGGCATCGTCGGATACCTGGGCCAGACGGTCGCCGAGTTCGACGACGGGGGCAACCTCGTTCTCCAGGGTGCCCTGACGACGGAAACCGAGTGCGAGGCGCCGGCCGGCGCCTTCGTCATCAAGGGGCCGCAGCAGGAGGTGGTCGGCTATATCGATCTCGACGGAAACATGTGCATCCGCGGCGAGCTCAACGAATTGGCCCATTGTGAAGCCGGAGGCGGTGGATTCGCTGTTCGAGACTGGTTCGGCAACATCGTCGCCCGCGTTGATCTGTTCGGAAATTTGTGTCTGGCGGGGCGCTTGCATCAGAATCCGCTCCCGTAGAAATACGTCGCTCGTAAGCGCGGCCGTGATGGGCGCGCTTGTACTGGAATGTGAGATATGTGTTGGCTGCTGAGGAATCCAACGCAGCGCGTGTGGAGGATGGGTGTTGATATGAAAAGGCTCATCGCGATATCGGTTGTATGTCTGCTGGCGGTTCCGGGCTTGTCACGGACGATCACGGTTGATGACGACGGTCCGGCCGATTTCCAGACGATCCAGGAGGCTCTCAACAATTCCTGGGATGGCGACACCATCGTCGTCAAGGCGGGGACCTATGCCGAGGACGTCTTTTTCAACGGCCGGCGCGTGACGCTGCGCAGCGAGGACCCCGACGATGCGACCGTGGTGCAGGCGACGGTGATTCTCGGCGCCGAGGTGCCCGCCGTGACCTTTGACTTCCGGGAGACGAGCGACTCGGTGCTCGAAGGCTTCACCATCACCGGACAGGGGATCTCCTGCAAGGGCGCCGCCCCGACGATTCGGCACAACGTCATCCGCGACTGCAGCGGGCGGGGAATCAAAGGCGCCGACGGCGCCGCCCCTGTGATTGTCGGCAACACCATCATCTCGAACGAGGGCGAGGGCGTCTACATGTGCGAAGGCCGCATCGAGGGCAACACGATCTCCCTCAACGGCAGCGGACTGGCCTTCTGCAACGGCCTCGTTCGCGACAACGTTATCACCGACAACAGCGATGCGGGAGGCCTGTACTTCTGCAACGGCGAGGTCGCGGGCAACGTCATCCTGCGGAACTACAGCCGCACCCACGGCGGCGGACTCTACAACTGCGGAGGCGACATTCACCACAACATCATTGCCGGCAACCGCGCCGAACGCGACGGCGGCGGTCTCTATAACTGCTCCCAGTCCATCGTGAACAATACGATTGTGGGCAACGTCGCCGGCGATTTGGGCGGCGGACTCTATCGCTGCCCCGGCACCGTGCGCAACAATATCATCGCCTTCAACGCCGCCACCACCGCCGGCGGCATCTACGGCCCGTCCAATCACACCTACAACGTGCTGGTCTCCAATGGCGGCGGCGATCTCGCCGGCGGCGCGACCTGGGACGACCGGGACATCCTCGAGGATCCGCGCTTTGCCGTGAACGGGTACTGGGACAATCGCGGCACCGCCGAGGCGAGCGACGACGTGTGGATCAACGGCGATTATCACCTGCGCTCGACCGCCGGCCGCTGGGACCGGCAGGCCCGCCGGTGGGTGACCGACTCCAGGAGCAGTCGCGGTATCGACGCCGGCTATCCGGATTCGGACTGGTCGGCGGAGCTGTGGCCTCACGGGCAGCGCATCAACGCCGGTGCGTACGGGGGCACCGCGGAGGCGAGTCTTTCGGCGGCGCCTCTGGGACATCAGGCCGACCTGAACCACGACGGGCGCGTCGGGTCGGCGGACCTGAAACGGCTGGGCTTGCGCTGGGTCGCCGCCGCCGACCTCCTGGCCGAGGATCTCAACCGCGACGGAACGGTCGATTTCAACGACTTCGCTCTCCTGGCGGCGAGCTGGCGGATGGGACCACCGGTGGCGACGCCTCCGCTGCCCGACCCGATGACCTGGGAGATCCGACCCTCCGCGATCGATCCGCACTCGATCGAGATGGTCGCCACCATCGCCAGCTCGACCGACGGAACCGAGGTCGAGTACTACTTCGAAGAAGCGTTCCATCCGGAGTTCAACAGCGGGTGGCTCTCGTTCGGGTCCGGCGAACAGCCTCGCTGGGTCGATACGGAATTGACCGAGCACACCACGTACTGGTACCAGGTCAAGGCCCGCAACCAGGGCAACCAGCAGGAGACGGACTGGTCGGCCCCGTTCCCGGCGACGACGCCGCGGGAAGATTTTCTGGCCCCGGCGCCGAACCCGCTGACCTGGGAGGTCCAGCCGCATCGTTCCGCTACCGGTTCGATCCGGATGACCGCGACCGAGGCGACCGACGAAAACGGCGTCGAGTACGAGTTCGAGTGCACCTCGCATCCGCTCTACAACAGCGGTTGGCAGGACGACCGCACCTATGAGCTGACGGCCCTGCCCCAGGGGCAGTACACCTTCCGCGTCCGCGCCCGCGACAAGTCGCCCGCCCGCAATGCGACGTACTATTCGGACGAGGTGACGGTCGACATGCTGCCGCCGGAGCCCGACCCGATGACGTGGGAAATCGAGCCCGCGAAGATCCGGATCGGCGGGGGCAGCTTCAACTACCACGCGACGATGACGGCCGTCGAGGCCGCCGACGAAAACGGGCCCGTGGAGTACTTCTTCTGGTGCACCAGTGAATCGGGCTTCAGCAGCGGTTGGCAGAGCGAGCGCACCTACACCGTGTTGCTCGGCGGCCCGCACGTCTACGCCACCTTCCGCGTCAAAGCGCGGGACGCCGGCGGCAACGAGACCGTGTGGTCGTCCGAGCTGCCCGCGCTGTAGAGACCCGGTCGCTCGTCATATGATGATTGTCATCCTGAGCGGCAGCGAAGGATCCTATGAATTGGAGTCCCGCAAGCTTTTTCTTTCTGTGTCTCTTGGGGGCTCTGCCCCATAGGTGTTAAGCTAAGCGGTCTATTATTTCAACGCGGCTCCTCGATTTCGAGCCTGGGATCACGTTGGGCTTCGAGGATTTCCAAAGTGGTCATGCGTGTGGGTTGTCGGCCCTTGAGACACGCCGGGATGATGCGTTTGATCTGGTCACGCAGGTAGGAAACGGCTTCGGAAACGGAGGAGAAAAGGAGGCCAAGAACCGTGAAGGCCCGTTCCTGAAACCGCTTGTAGAGTTTCTCCATACTGACTTGCCTACAGGTGGTATTCCATATTCGATTGTTTTCAACGGCATGGATGCGGTGGATCAGGACCGCCGCAATCAACTTGCCGTATAGCTCACAGCGTAAGCGATTCTCTTTACTGGTATCCGATTGGTGGATGCGCAGGATGGACTTGAGTTGCTTGAAGAGCAATTCAATCTGCCAGCGAACTGTGTAAAACGCACGGACCATCTCCAGGGCCAGCCAACGTTGGGGAACATTGGTAATCAATAGTGTCCAGTCGCACATGTGCAGGTGATGCTGACTGACGACTCGCCCCTTCTTCTTGGCCTCCTTTTTCAACCGTCTGCGTCGTTCATTGGCGACCTGTTCGCTGACGCGAAGGGCAATCAGCCGACAAGCGACCTGGGAGAGCTTCTCGCCGCCCATCAGCACATGCATTTCGCAGGCGTTGCTCTGTACCTGAGGCAACTGTTTTTCCAGGTCCATCGGTACCTGAGTGCTCGCATCCTTCAATAGGGTGCGAACAGGGAACCGAGTCAGAAAAAACGCGCCCTTGGCGATGATATCGGCAAGGGTGCGAAGCTTGAAGTAGCCTTGATCCACAAGCAGTAAGTCACCCTTCTGGAGCAAATCGGGAAGGTGGGCCGTATAGCGGTTGTCCGGGACCGTCCCGGCAGTCACATCCAAGAACGCAAGCTCGCCATGCTTATAGTCGTACATCGCCTGCAATTTACAGTTGGCCGCCGACGCCGCGCCGCCAGCGCCGGGTAAGACCGAACGTAGCTTTTCACTGATGTCCCAGCTTGAACTATCCACAAGTAGAACACGGCGAAAGGGACGCAGAAGTTTTGTGTCGATCTGGCCCAGGCGACGGCACTTCTGTTGAAGTACGAAGTGCAGACATTTCAGGAGAAAGGCAGCGGCCGCTTTCGAAAAACGGTAGTGCAACGCCACCCGACTGATACGCGTGTCGATGGCTGTCGCCATCGCCGCCAACGACGGGTGTTTCATCCCGACCTGGCCGATAGTCATCAGCACCACGAACTCGTAGGGCGATAACTTCCCCTCGCGCTTACGAAATCCGGTCTCCTTGGCCCAACGGTTCAGACGCCCTTTTTTTTGAATACGGTCATAAATTCGTCGAGATAGGTCATGCTGTCCTCCTGTTGAATCCGTTCTTGCGGGCCAGAGCGATGGAAGCATGGACAAGCTCAGTGCAAAGAGTCTTGAATTGCTCATGACGCCTAAGGCGACGACGGACCTCCGGCAGATCTTCCTTTTTGATGAACATCGTCGAACTCTTGCCTCCGACAGTGAAGCTGAGTTGATAGTACGGCCCGTGCTTCACAGGCCTCTCTGGATCCTTGCACCGGCATCGCGGTGTGCCGCATACGTTCCACTGCTCGGAGAGGCTGCCTGGCAGCATGGGACCGAGCTGCACCAATTTCTTCTTTATTTGCTCGATTCTCCGTTCTTCTTGGGTCATGATTGTTTCCTTTCAATACCGATAGCCGTATTACTGCTATCGGCATTATGGCACAAATAAAGGCCGATGGCAAACCCATCGACCCCAAAAAACGTCAGCTTAGCTTAACACCTATGGGGGCAAGCCCCACCCTGCTCTCTGTAGCCTCGTAGTTCGCGAGTCCTGCGACTGTTGCGGAAAGGCGATCGCTTGCTCCGCATCCGCGGGGGCGGGCTTGCGGCGCCGCGCGCAATGACCCATAGGAGTTTTCCCTGTCGTTGGGAGCGAAGCGAAGCAATTCATCGTCGTGCGACCGGGTAAATTCCCCAGGTGCGCCATTTCGCAAAAGGCGGGCGCCTGGTACCATGGAGCGAAAACGGAATGCATCTGTTGGGTGTTTGCCATGGACTCTGCGTACTGGGAGCTGTACTCGCATCCGGCGGACATGGGGATTCGCGGCGTCGGGCCGACGCGGGAAGAAGCGTTTGCCCAGGCCGCCCTGGCCATGACGTCGATCGTCACCGACCTGGAGAGAATCGAGCCGAAAGAGACGGTGGAGATCACCTGCGCCGAAGAGGACGACGGGCTCCTCCTGGTGGGCTGGCTCAGCGCCCTGCTCTACGAGATGGGAAAGCGGAACATGTTATTCAGCCGGTTTGAGATCGCGCGCGTCCAGGGCGGCCTGCGCGCCACGGCCCGGGGCGAAACGGTCGATCCCGTCCGGCACGATCCCGCCGTCGAGGTTAAGGCCGCCACGTACGCCGATCTCAAAGTCGAGCAGGGCCGCAACGGCTACTGGCTCGCCCAGTGCATCGTCGACGTGTAATCACATGCGAAGCTCTTGTTGCGAGGACAGGAGGGGCGGCAATGTGGCGTGCAGGAGTACCGATCATGACGTTAAATGACAAATCGCGGTTCAAGAGAAAGAACTTCGTTGTATTACGAAGATGCATCATGCTCCGTAAATTGCCCGCATTCACTTTGATAGAGCTCCTTGTCGTCATTGCTGTTATTGCCGTTCTTATGGCGATATTGATGCCGGCACTGAGCCGGGCCAGAGAACAGGGCAAAGCAGTAGTCTGCGCTTCGAACTTAAAGCAATGGAATCTAATACTCAGGTTCTTTGCTGACGATCATGACGATCGGTTTCCCGATGCCGATCGCAATGATGACGGCAAGACCGAACCGCGTGGGCAGTGGTGGTTTTTGCCGTTGCGGCCGTATTATATCGAGCAGCCGGATATTCTCATTTGTCCGAAAGCGGTTAAGAAGCAAGATACAAATTCATCTGAACCCTGGGTCGCTGACGGTAGATACTACATTCAAAGAGACAATGAATGCTGGGGCAGAGAAATCATTGACACTACACATCCAGACGCCGGTCAATGGTTCTGGTCGAGCTATGCGCCGAATGCCTGGATCATGAACCCCAAAGATGGGACATGGGGCGCTCCTACCGGCGACTATTTCTGGGGGCAATTCAGTAGCATACGCAATCCTTCACGAGTGCCCATTTTTCTTGATTCCAAGTCGGTAGATGCCTGGCCGCATGATACGGATATACCGGATTCAAAAAGGAACTCAGGTGACGGCCAGGGCTATATGCGCGCTTTCACGCTGCTTCGCCATGGCAAGTCAGTCAATAGTGTTTTTGCCGACGGGTCCAGCAGAAAAGTTCACATAAAGGATCTGTGGGCCCAGAAATGGCACAGGAAATTCAAAATGAATAACCCATACGCTGCCGGCACGATAGCGATGCCCTCTTGGATGGACTGAGTAGCCAAGGAGACATATCGTGTGCGGGAGTACTCTTTACGAAGGCAGATGGGAAATCCCGGCACAATGCTGGCTTGTGAATCGAACGTTCTCGAGGAGGAGTATTATGTGTCGAAAACTGCTTGTTTCAGCTTCCTGTGTTCTGATACTGGGTCTGGCAACAACCGTTGCCCATGCGGATATTGCCGATGGGCTGGTGGCGTACTGGCCGCTGGATGAGGGGGCCGGCGCCACCACCGCGGACCGAAGTGGCAACGGGAATGACGGAATCTTCGTCGATGCCCCGGCATGGGTACCTGGAAAGCTCGGCAGTGCACTGGACTTCGATGGCAGCAACGATGCGGTGAACTGTGGCAATTCGCCCGTTCTTGACTTCGGGACAGGCGATTTTACCATATCTTGCTGGATAAACGTCGAGACGCGAACCGGCGATCAGGCCATCTTTGGCAAGGGCGACAGAGGGGGGACATGCTATTTTCTAAAGATTAGAGATGATGGCAATGGAGACATAAAACTTCGCCTTGATGACGGTTCCACGCAGTTAGATCCTGATACTGATGACCACCCTGGTCTTTATGCGGCTCCCGGGTGGCATCACCTCGTCGCGATGAGAAGAACGCTGGATAATAAAATCCATGTCTATGTCGATGGGGTCGATGACCAGGGGGTGTTGGGCCACGGTGAGTCTAACATACCTGCCGGCTACGACCTTTCCGCCACGTCTCTGCATAACGCCTATATCGGAGCCATAGAGAACACCCCCTTGGGGAGGTTCTTTGACGGCTCGATAGACGATGTTGCCGTCTGGAACCGCGCCCTGACCGTCGAAGAGATCAACTACCTGTGGAACGACGGCACTGGTAATCCTGTCGATGTAACCCCTCCGGGCCAGGCCTCTGATCCAACACCCGCCAATGAGGCTGAGGATGTACCACGCGAGGTGGTTCTGAGCTGGACTCCAGGAGACTCTGGCCGGAAGCATGATGTGTACCTCGGCACTACTTTCGTGGACGTCAATGAAGCTACGATCGGCAGCGACCTGTTGATCGATGAGAGCCAGGAACCCAATACCCTGGCTGTGGGGCGCCGCCTCGACTTCGGGCAGACCTACTATTGGCGTGTGGATGAAGTCAATGCCGTCGCGGATTCGACGGTACTCAAGGGCAGCGTGTGGCGCTTTGCGGTCGAGCCGGTGGCTTACCCATTGGCCGGGGAATTCATCACGGCCACGGCCTCCAGCATGGACAGCAGCGACGCGGATCCCAGTAATACCATCGACGGCTCCGGACTCGGCGATGATGATCGGCATTCGACAGACACGGCTACCATGTGGCTCAGCAGTCCCTCCGAGCCCAATCAGGCCTGGATAGAGTATGCGTTTGACAAGCCGTACAAACTCTACCAGATGCTCGTGTGGAACTATAATGGAGAATCCATTCTTGGTTGGAATGGTCTTAAAGAGGTCGCAGTCGAGTATTTGGGAGATGGCGAGGTCTGGACGCCGCTGGATGATGCCGCCGAATTCGCCCAGGCCCCCGGCACGAACGATTATGCTCCTGATATCGTCATTGCTTTTGAAGGCTTGGTCGCAAAGCGCGTCAGGATAACCGCACACAGCAACTGGAGCCCGGGCGGTGTATTGGACCAGTATGGCCTCAGTGAGGTGCGCTTCCTGTACGTCCCCGTATGGGCGCGTGAGTTGAGTCCTGCGGACGGCAGTGCGAATGTGGATCCCACCGTGGAGTTGCGTTGGCGTGCCGGTCGCGAGGCCAGCGTGCACGATGTCTATCTGGGCAGCAATCCCGACAACCTGCCTCTGGCCGATGTGGTAACGGGTTCGCCCTATGCCGCCTACGATACCAGCGCCCTGGACCTCCAACTGGGGGGACAGACCTACTACTGGCAGGTCAATGAGGTCAACGAACTCGAGGTCCCCGGCACTTGGGCAGGCGAGATCCTGGAATTCTCCACCCGGGAGTTCCTCGTGGTGGATGATTTTGAGAGCTACACCAATGATGCGGATACCTACAGTCGTGTGTTCCAGACCTGGATCGACGGCGCCGGCTATACCGTTTCAGTAGAGGTTGCCGGCAACGGGACGGGCTCCTATATCGGCCACGATCCCGCGCTGGGTGATATCATGGAGAAAGAGACCGTTCATGGCGGTACCCAATCGGCGCCGATTTACTACGGCAACGGGGGCCAGCGGATCTCTGAGGTGGATCGCACGTTTGATGAACCACAGGATTGGACCCGTGCCGGCACCAAGAGCCTTTCGCTATGGTTCTACGGCCTGGCGAGCAACACCGGCCAGCTTTATGTCAAGATCAACGGTCGGAAGGTGCCGTATCCCGGCGACGCCGGCGATATTGCCAGGGCGGCGTGGCTGCCGTTCAACATCGATCTGTCGGAGATCGAAGGCGCTCAGAGCGTCACCTCGCTGACGATCGGCGTTGAGACGACCGGGGCCAATGAAGGCGTGGTGTATGTCGACGACATTCGGCTCTATCCGCTGACGCCGGATTTGATCGTACCGGCCGAGCCTGACGCTGCCGGTCTGTTAACGCATCTTCGTTTCGACGAGGGTGCCGGCACGATCGCTGCTGACGCAAGCGGCAATGGCCGCGACGGAACCCTGGTGCGCGACCCCCAGTGGGTAGCCGGCAAGGTAGATGGTGCATTGCAGTTCCGCCAGGGCAGCCATGTGCTTGACGATGATGCCGAGGACTATCTGAACGGCCTGGAAGCGCTGACGGTCTGTATGTGGATAAAATCAAATGTCGTCGATACAGACCAGGGGGTGCTGATCTGTCACGATCCCAGCGGAGTTGACGAAACCATCACTGTGCGTTACGATTCGTCAGGCTCGAGTTCCAACGGCACCAATTTGCTGAAGGTCGCAGTGACGTCAACCGGTGATGTACAGCAGTTGGAAAGCTCCAGCAACGTGCAAACCACCGAGTGGCAGCACATTTGTATGACTTGGCAGAGCGGTGCGTTATTACGGCTCTATGTTAACGGAATCGAGGACACGCCGACCGGTCGCAACAATCCGAACAACACAGGTTCTGTGTCAACGTGCGAAAAGTTGATTATCGGCAAAGGCGGCAAGGACGAAATTGCCAGCGTTGGATGGGATGGCCTCATTGACGACGTGCGCATCTACGATCGGGCGCTAACCGACGGTGAAATCCTGTGGCTCAGCGGCGAAACCGAGCCCAGACCCAAGCCGTTCTAACGGTTCGCCCGATCCAGAGGATACTTTCTATACGAAAGGGCGCACCATGGCGTTGTCGAGACTCTATTCAGGAGACGACAACTCATTCCGGGTCTCGTGCGGCAGTCGCAGCCGGTCAGGGTTTCCACCTGTCACCGGCCGACGACCGGTTGGCATGTATGGCATCTGTCGATGAATCAGGCGGCAACGAACTCGCGTAGGAAACTTATTGCTGGTGGGTAGATGGTACTGAAGAATAATCTCATTTGCTTTGTATTCGTTGTATCAGCACTGATATATCAATCGCTTCAGGCCGAAGCGGAATCACTGCCTTCCCTGAGAAACGGTGCGGCGCCGCAGACCCTCAGGCAGCTATGGGCCGGATACGATCCGCGTGCAGAGCCTTTGGAGATCGAAGTCCTCAAGGAATGGGAAGAGGACGGCGTTGTCCTGAGCGTATTGCGTTACCGGGTTGGCGTGTTCAAGGGACAAAAGGCCATGATGGCGGCGGTCTATGGCTATCCTAAAGGCGCAAGCAACCTCCCGGGGTTGGTTCAGATTCATGGTGGCGGGCAGTATGCCGATCACAAGGCGTGCCTGGCAAATGCCAAACGACGATACGCAACGGTTTCGATTGCGTGGGCCGGACGCATCAGTGCTCCGGACTATCGCGTTACTCCCAATGAGGTAAAGCTCTTCTGGGCTGGTGCGAGTAACGATCCCAGGTATAAACTGACGACGGATTGGGGGGCCGTTGACGGCTATCACGCTCCTGGCAGGAATCCCGGCAACGTGTTTCCCAGTGCAAAGCCGGCGGCATGGACGCTGGACGAGGTGGAGTCGCCGCGAAACAGCGGGTGGTTTCTTTGTGCCCTGGCCGCGCGCCGGGCCCTGACGTTTCTGGAACACCAGCCGCAAGTCGATCCGGACCGGCTCGGGGTCTACGGTCACTCCATGGGCGGCAAACTGACGGTTATGACGGCCGTGGACCCGCGAGTCAAAGCCGCCGCGCCGTCCTGCGGAGGCATCAGCGATCGTCACAACGACAGTCCGCTCTACCGTGCGACGCTTGGCGATGATATGAGCCTGAAGGAGATCTCTTGCCCGATCATCTTCCTCAGTCCGTCGAATGACTTCCACGGACGCATCGGTGATCTGCCCCAAGCCATTGCTGAAATCCGGGCCGACCAGTGGCGGGTCACGTGTTCACCGCACCACAATCATCAGGACACTTCACAGTACGAAGTCGCCACGATGTTGTGGATGGATCAGCACTTGCGCGGCAGCTTCTCGTTTCCTCAGACACCTGAGACGACGCTGGCGCTGAAGACCGATGACGGCGTGCCGAGCTTCAGCGTTCGGCCCGATCGTTCAAAACCCGTGGTTTCGGTAGACGTCTTTTATACGCAGCATGGCAAGACGGACGAAGGGCCGGAAGATATGCAGAACGTCATGCATCGCTTCTGGCATCATGCCAAACCCGAAGAAGCCGACGGCGTGTGGACGGCGAAGCTGCCACTGAGCCATGTCGAAGGGCCTCTGTGGGTGTACGCCAATGTTACGTATCCGCTCGACGAGCCGGTTTCCGGCGCGGGATACTACTACGGAGCCTATACGGCGCAATCATTCAACGTCTCGTCGCTGCTGCAAATCGCAACCGTGGGAGAACTGATGTCAGCGAGTGTTCGAGCAACGCGCGCGCCGTCGTTGCTGATCGAGTCATTCGAGGGCGATTGGGAAAAAGAGTGGTTCACGTACAAGCCGGATCAATGGGCTCGCAGCACACACAAGATCGCCGACGAAACGTACGCCGCTCCAAAAGGCGCCGCACTCGCGATCGACGTTCTTGCTGAACAACCTGACACACTGGTCGTCGTAATTGATGATTACGCCGCAGAAACACAACTGAGCGGCGGCGGCAAATGGCAGACGGTTGTTTTGAGTCGGCAGGACTTTCACAATGCAACCGGAGACGAGTTAGGCAGTTGGAAAGACATTAGACGCCTCAAGCTCACTCCGGAAGAACGCCTGAAGCCGAAACGTGGGAGCGAAGGAAGCCCCAAACACGTCGGCAAACGCTGGAATGGCGCCAAACCTCGATTTCGCAATCTCCGCTGGCAGGTCGCGGACTCCGGAGAGAGGAGCGCGGACGAGCCTTGTCCCGTCACCCAAAAGGATTATTCGTTTGGCTACTGGCCGAATGGTTGGCGGAAAAGTCCGCAGGACAAGTCCGCTGATGTACTCTGCATCGAGTCCGGCCGCTTCGGTTTCGCGCTGGATGTGGATGACTTGGCGAACACGTGCCTGGGGCTGCTGGACGACGATCTTGATTACAGGCAGGCCCTTGAGGCCGGCGCCACGCGGCTTGGCTCCCTGCCGCCGGCGAAACTGTCGATTGAAATCGAGATTGACGGCAAGGTCTACCGAGCTGTCACCTGCAAGGCGGGAGTCGACACGAACGTCGGACGTCTTGCCGAGGTGCGGCTCTGGGAATCCGGGCGTTTTGTTCAGCATTTTGATTTGCTGGATCTGAGATTTGAGGACAAAGCCGGAAATCGGCTCGACTGCGAAGGCGTACTCGATCTTCTTGCCTGGCCCGGGAGTCTGACGCTGACGGCCGACTTGACTCCGGACTCTCTGGATGAGAATGTGCCGGCGGTCTGGCGTGATGCGAAGCTGAGTGTGCGGCTGACCGGTGATCCGGGCCAGTGGCACGTGGAGAAACGAATTGGCGGAGCCTGGAAAGCGGGCCGGCGAGAGCGCCTGACGCTGACCTGCAATATGCCGGGCGCCGCAGTTCTCGACGATCGCGTGTCGATTCAGGTGAGTACACCCGACCGGACCTGGCCTGTGACCTTTGCCGGTGACAGCCACTGCATGAAAGCCGGGGTCAAGGGTCTGCAACGCACGTGGAAGACAGGGTACACGGATATTCGGAATTACGATGAGTTCGAGATTGTCGTGGATAATCCGGGAACGGGATGTGTGCGAGTGCCGTTTCTGTTGGATCTGGGCCGGCCGGCGAACATCACGGGACTCTGCCCGATTCTGTGCGATCAAGACGGCACGCCCACCGGTATCCCGGTCCAGCTCAGCAAGAACTGGCACTATCGAGAGCTTGGCGCCTACCTTCGCGCTTACACGATGCTTCCGGCGTCGCCGGGAAAGTCGCGATACAAGCTGCGGATCGCCTACGGATTCTACGGCACGTTGCCGTCGGCCAGTCACGCGCAACTGTCGCTGGTCGGCTGGGGCCGCAACGGACGATGGGATCAATTGGCCATCGGCTGCTGGGGCGAAACCATGTGCTTGGATATGGACATGAGCGCCACCGACATCGCCATTACCGACGTACGTATGCTCATGACTCGCAACGGTCCGAAGGGGAAGAAGTGGAGTTGGACCGATGCCGGCTGGGGAGGCGACTGGCTCGGCGTTCATGACGCCCGCGGCAACAAGCTTGCCTTTACCGAAATGAAAACGGCCTATCTCAGTCATGGCCCGTGTTTGACCGAGGTTCGCTACAACGGCTGCTACGGCCCGCGCCGCGAAGTCGACGTCGCGGCCACCGTCCGGACGCTGCGCACGGATGATTATGCCCGAACCTTCCACATGCTCGATTATGAGTTCCGAAGGCAACTTTCCGCAGAGACCGGCTGGCTGTTCAAGATGGGCCGCACCGGCAAATTGGTGACGCCACGGATCGCCTATGGAAACGGAGCCGGCCTGATCGCCGAGCAGAACGTTCCTCTGAACCTGAAACCGGGCGAGTTGTTTGTGGACAAGGTGGACTTGGCGCCCGAGGGGCCGTGGTGGATTGCGTTTCCCGGCGCCAGCCACATCAATGGGAGGAACTGGGGGACGGGAAGTCGTGCATTAGTGATTCGCTCCTATCGCGCCTTATTCGACGGCAAGATGCAGAACCACCCCACGATCTCCATGCCGGTTCACGAGGTCCAAAAAGACGGACGCTGCGATCTGGACCTGCTCCTCGTGCCGCCCGAAGGCGTTAAACAGTTCAAGCCGGGCGACAAGGTCGAGATGGATCTGGAATGGATCACGCTGCCGCGCGTCGCAGACGATTACTACGGTCCCAACGAGGCCTTCAGAATTCACCTCGCGGCCAATCCGCGTTCCTGGAAGACGGTCTACCGGGAGGCGCGTGGAAATGATCTCAACATCACCGTGCATGGCGGCGTGGCGACCCACAACTACCCGATCATCATCCAGGCCTCGCAGCCCGAGGTAACAGTAGATGTCCGAGGCGGCGTTGGCGCCGTGCCCATCCGGTTCGACCACCTGGAAAGCGCCTCGGGCTACGTGTTATACCAGGACGTCGATGGCCGGCTCGTGCCGCTGGGCCAGTCCGTCCACGGCAACGACTACTGGCAGACCGTCTACGACGCCGGATCCAATACCTGCCAGATGAGTTTCAATCTTCCTCTGGACGGTCTGGAATCGTCCAAATGGGTGCTCAAGCAGACGCCTCGTGCAGATTGAGATCGAAGCGATCATGGCCGACTTACTATGCGAGTGTATAGCAGCGATAGGCAGGGCAATACCGATATGTCGAACTCAGCAAGGATGATTCCGTCTAAGAATGTCAAAGAGCAACACTAAGAAAGTCATCCCGGCGCGCCGGGATTCCGCAATTTTGATACTTGATGTATTGAGGTCGTATGTACGCTGAGAAGGTCAAACGCCGATCCGAGTGTCAGTGGGTCATCGAGCCGTTCGGGACCATGCAGGTTCCGGTGGTGGTCTATGCCGATGCCGAGCTCATGCGGGGGATGGACGAGCAGGTCTACAAGCAGGCGGCCAACGTGGCCTCGCTGCCGGGCGTGGTGCAAGGCTCCTACGCCATGCCGGACGCGCACTGGGGGTACGGCTTTCCCATCGGCGGCGTGGCGGGCTTCGATCCGGACCGGGGCGGCATCATCTCGGCCGGCGGGGTCGGCTTCGACATCGCCTGCGGCGTGCGCGCCCTGTGTGCGGGAGTCACGGCCGACGAGATTGTCCCCGTAAAGGAGCGTCTCGCCGATCTGCTGGCGCAGCGCATCCCGGCCGGCGTCGGCAGCAAGGGCAAGCTGCGGCTCTCGTCGATCGAGATGGACGAGATGCTGCGCGGCGGGGGTCAGTGGGCCATCGAGGCCGGCTATGGCACCCGCGCGGACCTGGCCCACACCGAAGAGAACGGCCGCATGGCCGACGCCCAGCCACGATACGTCTCCAGCCATGCCAAGGACCGCCAGGAAAGGCAGGTCGGCACGCTCGGCTCGGGCAACCACTACCTCGAAGTGCAGCGCGTCTCGGCCCTCTACGACGGCCGGATCGCCGAAGCGTTCGGACTGCATCTCAACGAGGTCGTCGTGAGCATCCACTGCGGGTCGCGCGGCCTGGGACATCAGGTCGCCACCGACTTCCTGCCCCGAATGATCAAGGCGGCCCAGAGCGCCGGGATCGAGCTGGCCGAACGCGAGCTGGCCTGCGCGCCCATCGAATCCGACTTGGGCCGGCAATACTACGGGGCGATGTGCGCGGGCATCAACTGCGCCGTGGCCAATCGCCAGGTGCTGACGCATCTCGTGCGGCAGGTCTTCGAGAAGGTTTTGCCCAAGGCCGACCTCAGGCTGCTCTACGACGTCTCCCACAACACCTGCAAGGTTGAGCAGCACACCGTCGAGGGCAAGCCGAAGAAGCTCTACGTCCATCGCAAGGGCGCGACGCGCGCCTTCGGCCCGGGCCATCCGTCGCTGCCCGAGGATTTGCGTGCGACCGGCCAGCCCGTGCTCATCGGCGGGACCATGGGAACCGCCTCCTACATCCTGGCCGGCACGGAGACCGGCATGGAGCTGTCGTTTGGCTCCTGCTGCCACGGGGCCGGCCGGGCCATGAGCCGAAAGCAGGCCACCAAACGCTGGCACGGCAAAGACGTCGTGATGAACCTCGCACAAAAGGGAATCCTTATTCGCGGGGCCTCGCTTCGTGGCATCGCCGAGGAGGCACCGGGCGCCTACAAGGACGTGACCGCCGTCGTCGATGCCACCGAAACCGCCGGCCTGGCCCGAAAAGTAGCCCGCCTCGAACCCCTCATCTGCGTCAAAGGCTGACCCGGCCCCAACGCCAAATTGGCTTCGTTTCACATCCCCGCCCACCGTATCACCCCGGTGGTTCGCCACCGAGACGCAAAGGACACAGAGGATAACATGTAACCCCTTTCTTGGAATACGCTTACATGCTTCTCCGTGCTCTCGGTGTCTCCGTGGTGCCTCCTGTCCGCCCGAGAAATTGGGTTTGTTTGGCGCACCATACACCGACTGCCACGAATCCCCAATCCGCAATCCCCAATCGCCCAAATTGGCTTTGTTTCGCGTTTCGATCGTTTGCCTTTCGAGTTTCGGATTTCCCGGCGCCGACCAGCCCGAGCGAATTGGGTTCGTTTCCCGCCGGGTCGGGTTACTTACCACAGAGACGCGGAGGCCACAGGGCATAAGACCTAATTCCTTATTACAATTGCATTTAGATACATCTCGGTGCTCTCGGTGTCTCCGTGGAGCTTCCTGCCCAGCGGCGAAATTGGGTTCGTTTGGCGCAGCGGCCGGCTCGAATTGGCTTTGTTCTGCGTTTCTGGTGTTTCGATCATTGGTCTTTCGAATCTGTTTCAGATTTCGAGCTTGGTGCTTAGAGTTTCCCGGTTCCGGTCCGGCTCTGTTGTCCATGATCGTCAGTCTCAGCTTGGGGTCCACTATAGTTGTAT
>Ga0272441_10002161_pt1 | contig 40507 bp, 45 predicted proteins | sample SSMProp6N_FD_193582 | JGI IMG/M metagenome (GOLD analysis project Ga0272441, IMG submission 193582) | Marine sediment archaeal communities from Little Sippewissett salt marsh, Falmouth, MA, United States - SSM-Prop-6N | ecosystem: Environmental > Aquatic > Marine > Wetlands > Sediment ... | reverse complement strand
AGGGAAGAGTAGCCCTAATCAAACGAAAAGAATAGCCGCTAAAAGGGGGGAAGGGGGGGTAGAAAACCAGAGGCAGAAACAAGCCTCCAACATAAAATCCAGCCTCAGAACAGTCCAGATCACCTTCGAATGTATGCAAAAAAGTGGATCGGTACCGGTAAAATAATGCAAAAAACGCTTTGGTAACACGATAATTCAACACTGAAAACTGCATATCCTATATACACAAAAAATAGACACCTACAATAACACAAAAATAGCTACATTATTCCAAATAAGCTTTAAAAGCAGTGTAAGGCTAATCAGATTAGAAGGAATTCTCAATGCAAAGAAAAGGAGTTTCAACATACATATCAGTTCTACTACTTATAGTAGTGGTAATTGCAGGAGGTATCCTCATCTATGGATACACTATGGGCTGGTTCGGGAGACTAGGTGGGGAGGGTGACCTAGGGATACTAAGTATTGATGAAGTATCCGCCGATGGGGCCGCTAATACTATTACCGTATATGTGAGGAATATTGGTAGTTCATCTGTTACTATTGACAGCGTTTACGTTGAAGGCATTCAATTAGACGATCTTAATACAACTGTAGAGGCTATACCTCTTTCAACTGCTACTCCAATTGCAGAAAATACAGTTGTCGAAGTAGTAATCACAAAAGGCGGTCTAGACCCTGGGACAACCTATGAGGTAAAACTCGTAGGAGTGGATAATACCCAGATAGTATTCAGCGTAAAAGCTGACTAATAACCCCACATTTTATTTTCTCATCAAACAAGGTAATGTCTGTGAAGCGGCGCGGAGTAAGCGAGATCATAGCCACGATTATACTGATCATGATTGTTAGTATAGCTGGTACTTTTCTCTTCGCCTACAGCTCCAATTATATCCAAGACTTAAACGACCAACACCAAGAAAACAACGAACTTACTATAGGAAACGCACAGGAAAGATTCACGGTTTCAACTTTTTGGTGGAGCGGTGCAGATGATTTCTTGAATATCACGGTTTACAATTACGGTCAAAATGATATCCAGATCACAGACGTCTACATAGACGGAGTACAAGTATCAACATACAGCTTCGGGCGAGACACATTGATCCTAACCGAGAAATTACTGCAGCTAGGATTCACCTCCCCCGTCACAATAGTAGACGGAGTAGAGTACAAGATCACCATAGTCAGTAAGAGAGGAGTCTCCGAGACCGTATACTGGGAAGCATAATGGATGGAAAAAAATGAGTGAAAAAACAGAAGAGACCGAAACACAGGGTATGGCATTCAGAGACTTTTACCCTGTAAATCCCCCATTCGGCTTCGTAGGCATAGAGACCAACGATGAACGCAACAGCCTAATGTACCATACAGTAGAGCCTACCCTAACAGAAGAAGAATCCACATTACTGACGCGCATAAAGAAGCTGCTCATCGACCGCATGAATGTCCCCCTAGAGGTGCTCAGGGATTCTGAGAAGATGGAGGAGTATCTGCGGGATGATATTCAGAAACTCTTCAAACGCTTTGAACGGGAGATACCGCCAGAATCAGAGGACAAGTTCATCTATTACCTCAAACGCGACTTCCTGGGCTACGGAAAGATCGACTTACTGGTCCAAGACGAGAACATCGAGGACATCTCATGCAACGGATATAATACGCCCATCTATGTCTGGCACAGAAACTATGAGTCCATCCCCACCAACATCATATTCAAGTCACCAGAGGAACTGGACAGGACAGTAATCCGGTTGGCTTATCGCTCGGGTAGACAGGTAAGCATCAGTCACCCTATCATGGAGGGCACCCTTCCTGAGGGCTTCAGAGTCCAGATTACCCTAGAAGAGGTATCCAAGCGCGGAGATACATTCACCATCAGAAAATTCCGTGAAAACCCATACACCATAACAGACCTGATAAAATTCGGTACATTATCAGCCGAGATAGCCGCATATCTCTGGATACTGGTCGAGCATGGGCGCAGCGTCATGATATGCGGCGCCACTGCAAGCGGAAAAACCACACTGCTGAACTCGTTGAGCATGTTCATCAAACCCGAGATGAAGGTAGTAACCATCGAGGAAGTAAGGGAGCTCAGGCTCCACGAGAACTGGATACCCATGGTACCCCGCCCCAGCTATCAACCCGGGGTAACCGAGATCACCCTCTTCGACCTCCTCAAATCATCCCTCAGGCAGAGACCCGACTATATCATAGTAGGTGAAGTAAGGGGCGAGGAAGCCTACACCCTGTTCCAGGCTATTGCCACTGGGCACGGGGGCCTCTGTACAATCCACAGCGATAGCGTAGACTATGCCATAAAGCGGCTCCTCAGCAGACCAATGGATATCCCCGCCATGATGGTCCCCCTCATGAACGTTTTACTCCAAATTAGGCGAGTAAAGATAGATAATAAAGTCGTTAGACGCGCCGACACAGTAACCGAGATAATCGGCCTCAGCGCCACGGACCAAGTCCAGTTCGAGCACAGGTTCCGCTGGGACTCCATGGACGATAACTATAGATTCTTGGAATCAGCTGGAAGAGGTGAGCCTGTCTTCAAACAGATCGCTAACCTGCGGCATGTTCCCGAATGGGAGCTGGAAGACGAGATGAAAAAGCGTACCAAGATTCTTGAGTGGATGGTGGAGGAGAACCTGAACACTTATGATGAGGTCTCCAACGTTGTGCATACCTACTATGTTAACCCTGAGGAGATATTGACCCGAGCGAGGTTTGATGAGACGGCTTGATAGAGAACTTTTTGCACGAGTTAGAGGAGATATACGGGACGAGTGGGTTATCCCGTCCATTCAATGAGTATCTTCAACTGGGTAAACTTGTTCTTTTCATAGGATTTCTGGTAGAGTATTTCATATTAATTGGTTTACATTATCTACTCGGCGTACAGGGTGTTAGGCTGTTCACTGGACCATTGATATTGTCCTTGGTTCTAAGCCTTCTTACCTTCTTGCTGCTCGCTTGGTATCCCATCTATAACAGTGATATTGCGTTGAATGAAATCAACAGGAATCTCCTCTACACGGTTACCTTCATGCTGATGCTCTCCAAAGGAGGCATAGCCATCGAGAGGATAATCGAAAGAGTCTCAGAGACCGAGGCAAGCCAGTACATCCGAAACCTCTTCAACAAGTTCCTCATCAACATCAAGGTATTCGGCTTCAACCCCCAAGAATCACTAAGAGACGTAAGCAAAAGAAGCCCCTCAGAGGCCTTCACCCGATTCCTAGACGGGATAGTCAACACCATTCAGACCAGCGGTGACCTGGGGAGCCTTTTCCAGTTTGAAGCCGATCAATTGATAAAACGAAAGGAAGATGAAAACAACGAGCTATTGAATAACTTGGGCTTCCTGAGTGAGATATATGTGACCCTGCTGGTAATAGCTCCATTGCTCTTGCTTGTTCTACTTACAACATTCAGCTTTACCGGCTCCACATCAGGCTCCGCTGGGATAAACGCGTTGAACCTCGTGGTGTTCATAGGCATCCCATTGGTTGCCTTGTTCATGATGATCCTTATTGACATGCAGGTGAGTGTTGAATGATCTACTTCGATGAGAAAGATCAAAAGACGATTCAGATCGCCAGCCTCGCCATAGGCTTCATCTTACTGGTATTGATATTGATTACAGGAGGCTATTTCCCAGAAGCCCCATACTGGATTCCATTAAGCAGACGGATCAACACAGGACTCGGGTTAAGCCTATTGTTAATGTTGATAGTTCCATCCTTCGTTGAGTGGAACAATAACAAATACCTCAAAGAGGTAGAGGTAAACCTACCCCTGTTCCTCAGGGACATCACGAACGAGGTCCAGTCAGGAGTCCCATTGATGTTTGCAATGGAATCAGCCTCAACCCACGACTATGGACCAATAACACAGCCACTCCAACAGACAATGGACAGGATAAACGTCACATCAGATATCGAGGGATCATTGTTATGGTTCGGTGAGCAGCTTGTGATTCCCCAAGCGAAACGACTCTCATTGATATTGATTGAGGCTTACAGCACAGGGGGAAGGATCACAGATATACTTGAATCCAGCCTAGAGATGTTCACCATATTGGCCAACTTCAAATCCGAGAGAGACTCACTCACTAACCCATACCTATCTGTTGTGTTCCTAGGAAACGTTGTGTTCCTCATTATCAGCTGGGTCTTATTGAAAAGGTTCCTGCTCCCGCTCTCGGAGTTAAATGTAGATGCCAATATACAGGCATCGGGGCTTGTCTCCAATATTTTCAACCTCGATTATTACTGGGCTGTACTCTTCTGGGCAGCGGTAATCGAGTCCATAGCTGGTGGCCTGATAGGGGGGAAGATTAAGCACGGTAAATTATCAAAGGGGCTGTTTTATGCCTGTATTCTGTTGTTAGTTACCATTTTCTTTTTTAACTCTTGGCTCTTTAGGTAACTGGTATGTCTGGGGTCGCATCTGATTCTGAGAAAGAGTTTCTCATATCCCTCGTAGAGCGAGGTGTAGAGAGGCTTGAGCCAAAGATTACCCCAGACGGAGCCCAGTACAATGACATCGAATACAAGGAAACAGACTGGGAAACAGTAATCCAAATATTAAACGCCTTGGAAGCCAAGGAGCTTCTCAAGGGAAAGGACTTCGATCGAGCCATAATCTGCCCAAACTGCAACTCACCACACGTCTACTCAAAATACGCATGCCCAATAGACCACAGCATATTCATCAGGAAGGTAACCCTGCTACGACACGAACATGATGGGTATCTTGGCGAGCTCAGAGACTTTGAGAAAGACGGTCGTTTAATATGCCCACAATGTGGCCAAGACCTTGGATCTGCCTATGACAAGTCCACATGGGCTTCAAACCTCAAGGAGGTGGGTTTCAGCTTCGAGTGCGAGCATAATAAACATCGTTTTGAGCGTCCACTTGTAATGCATTTCTGCCCAGAATGTGGCTCCATGTTTGATTACAAGACCGCCAGATACATGCCCCTCAAAGCCTATACCATTACCCAGAAGGCATTCGAGCTAGTTAAAAGCAGCTCAGACACCGAGAAGATAATCAAACCCATAGTGGATTATCTGAAAGCCAATGGGTTGGAGATTCAATATGGCTTAGAGGTCAAGGGGGTCTCAGGAAGCACTCACAAGTTTGATCTGGCTGCCTCTGTTGGCTCCTCTTTATTGGTTATTGATTATTCCTTTGGAGATTCCCGGATGCTGGTGGCTTTGCTGGGTAAGAAGCTGGATATCCCCGGCGTGGAGGCTGCCCTCGTTGATTTCTCTGACAACGAGGAGCTTGTCAATCTTGGCAAGGTCTATAACATCCCCATAATTGATACGGGTAAGGGCGATTGGGCAAAAACCCTTGAAATAGTCACTGAAAGGATGAAAAAAACCCCAGAGGGAAAAAAGGAAACCCCCAGACGAAGTATATGGGAGCGGATAAGATAATGAACGAACACAAAGTACTACCAGAAACCTTGGTCATATCCTCAAGCTCATTCCTCAACATGTTAGAAACCCTAGTCAACCACTTTGGCTCCGCAGGAGAATCAATGATATTCCAGATGGGTCACGAAAACGGGATGAATTTCTGCAGATACGCTATGAGCAACATTGAGAATGATGAGGAATCTCTAGACCGCCTGTTTAATTTGGTGTTGGAGAAGGCAAGTAAGATTGGCTGGGCAAACATGGTTGTGGAGGAGTTTGATCTTCAATCTGGAGCCGTAAAGGTCGTCATGAAAGATAACACGTTCAAACAGTTCTGCCTCAGAATGAACCTGCCCCAATGCTATTTCCTACGCGGCTATCTCTCAGGCATAATCAAGGAGCTTACCAATGTTAATTATATGTTCGATAAGAGTGATTGTTATGCTCATGGGGATGAGCATTGTTCAATCCGATTGACTGCTGAGCCATAATAGATGCGAATACTTTCTCAGCGGGCTCCAAGAGGTTTGTCTTCACCGAAAGTATCCAAGATAACCTCCTGCTGGATGATTATAATATATTCGAATCAAGACACCTGATTGTTTCGTACTTGTTTTATTCACCGAGAGAAAGGTATACGTGATTGAATTGGCTGATTTTGATGTCAAGATCGTGAACGCCCGGATAGTTGATGGCGTCAATAAAGAATACGTTGGAAGCCTTGGTATCAAGGATGAGAGGATTCTTGAGACCGGAGCTGTCAAGGGAGACGCTGAACAGGTAATCAACGCAGATGGGTTATACGCGTTACCTGGATTCATAGACCCCCATAGCCACGGTGACTGGGGATTCGCATGGTATCCCAACTGTGAGAGCGCGGTCATGCAAGGATGCGCCACCGTTGTAGCTGGGCAATGCGGAGGCAGCCCGGCTCCCCTCAACGAGTACATCAGGGCACCCGGCGTCATCTGGGATGAGGTGTATGAGAAGAACCCCTACATCTACCATGGGAAGAGCCTATACCATATTGATGAGGTCAACGAGATTCTCACCGAAAAATATGGATGGGCAATAGAGTATCGTACAATGGCAGGATATTTTGATAAGATCAATAGTCAGGGAATCAGCATCAACTATGTTCCCCTATTGGGGCATGGCACGGTCCGGTTCCATGTGATGGGCGAGGATTACAAACGAGAAGCCACTCCGTCTGAGGTATCAGAGATGAAGGAATTAATTCATCAAGGGATGCAGGAGGGCTGCAGGGGGTTAACGGCTGGACTGGATTATGATCCAGATGTTTTCGCTACTCGTGAGGAGATGAATGAATGCGTCTCAGTGCTCAGAGACTATGATGGCATCTATTCTCCCCACTGGAGAAGAACAGGCAGAAGACGCAACATCAAGATGGGTAGCTTCAGCGCCGAACCCATAGAGGGAATACATGAGATAATCGACACCGCAAGAAAAACAGGCGTAAGATTAAACATCGCCCACCTTGCCCCCGGATGGCACACCGTTCCACCTATGACCCCAGATATAGGAAAAGCAGTGGGATTGGAGACATTGAAGCCCATCGATGATGCATTAGCTGAGGGCTTGGACATCAACTTCGATGTAATACCTTGGGAATGCTGGGAACCCTTCCCATACCTGTGCAGCCTCCACTTCACCCAATGGCTAAGACTACTGGGAAGCCGAGAAAAATTAGCAGAATGGCTCAAAATAGACGAGTTCCGGGATAAAGCATGGGAAGAAATAGCGTCAGGCAAGCTATTCCAGAGGCTAGTCATCAACCCCTGTGTAAACCCCCACTGGGCAGAAAACTTCAAGATAGTAACCCATAGCCATGATGAATACGCAGGAAAAACACTGGAAGAGGCAGCCAAGATACATGAAAAAGATCCATGGAACACCCTATGTGATCTCATAATACTGGACCCTGATAGCAAGGGAGCCCACACCGATTACCGTGGGATAGAAGCCCAGATGAAACAGTTCTTCAAACATAGACTGGGCACAGCAGGACTAGACGTAGGAATAATGGACGACAAGGATGTCATGCACCGAAACCCACCATACGCCACACCACTACCCGACACCTTCAGCGGATACCCCAAGTTCTACATGAGATACGTCAGAGACAGCAACTTCCTCACCATAGAAGAAGCAGTACAAAAAACAGCAACGATCCCAGCCAAGACCTTCAGATTAACAGATAGAGGAACACTGCTTCCCGGTGCTTACGCTGATATCGTCTTGATGGACATGGAGCGACTTGATCACACAGGATACCCTGAATTAACCACCACATACCCAAAAGGCATCCCATACGTCCTCGTCAACGGTGAAATAGTAGTGAACAAGGGAGTCCACACTGGCTCCAGACCCGGAGCTATCCTCACACGGAAATCCCTATAGAAGCTTGGACATTATGGTGAACATCATATCACCATAAAACACTGATATCAGGTAGCCCACCAGTAGAACCAAGATATATGGGAGAGTAGCCGACACCCACACCCTTTCCACTCCTTTTTCCCGTAGAATCCTGAACGATTTGTTTGCCTCTTCATCATCAAAGATATCAGGCTTGATGACAAGCCTCCCTTTATTCTCCAATGGATACTCAAAGGGTGGACCCCTAAGGGATTCGATAGGCATGAATCTTCCAGTGAACATTATCGAGACTTTCTTGAACGCAGAGATATCACTGTATCTCTCAAACAATTTCACTCCCCTAAAGTTATCGGCAAGGTTTGCTCCAAATGTATAGAATGCGGCTAGTAGCCCTGATATGGCTGAGTTGGCTATCAGTGTGAATGAGAATAATAATGGCGTGTAACCGATGAATCCAAACTGCGGGGTTCTTGGATGAATAACAGCCAATGTCACGAATGCGATGAGGTCTGCCTCACCGAAAAGGCTCAGATACCATAGAATGCCTGAGAGTATCACCATGAATCCTATGCTGATTAACGCCCCAGTTACTGTGAGGTTTCCCACATAGATTTCATAGACATCCATTATCAATCCGAGTGCTGCTGGTATTATCCAGACTATATCATGTATCTCCCGGGTCTTGATGTCCTTGTAGGATGCGTATCCCAGCATAGCCACTGATATTATTGCCCTGAGGTAGTCTATCAGTAACGCGTTGGGACCCATGCCCAGACTCTGTTCCCTTGGTTTTTAACTTTTATAGACCCATCGTAGAAGAATAGGCATGCTATACCATAATATCAGGAGAAAAGACAAGGAGATCACCGACCCGGAACAGATGAAAAAGATACTAAAAACCACCGACTATGTCACCCTAGCCATGGTGAAGGACAGTGAACCCTATCTGGTCTCTCTCAGCCACGCTTACGATGAAGCGGAAAATTGCATCTATATACATAGCGCGTCAGAGGGGAAGAAACTGGAGTATCTACGGGCTAACCCAGTGGTATGGGGACAAGCATTACTGGACCATGGGTACCATAAGGGTGAATGCAGCCACCTCTACGCCTCAATGATGTTCAAAGGTAGGGTCGAGTTCATCGATGATGTAGAAGAAAAACGACGAGCATTCAAGGCTATGATACTTCAACTTGAACCCGAGCCCGATTCAATCATGGATGATACACTGAAAAGCACGGGAATACCAACAACAGTCGTCGCAAAGATAATAATAGAGTACATGAGTGGTAAGAAATCAGAACAGGTATCCCTCTAATCACTAAATTATGGCATGATTCTGAAAAACCCTTAAAACAGATTCAGCAAGGCTAGTACTAAGTGAATCATATGCCCTACTGTGATCAATGTGGAGCCGAGTACGAAGAAGACGATGTTTTCTGCCCTAAATGCGGATTCCAAGTAGCCAAACCAACCGGAGAAGGCTACATCGAGTTAGCAACATGGACCCAGCGCTTCATATCATTGATCATCGACGGCATCATACTGGGAATCGTCTTAGGGATACTGAACCTCCCGGGTTACCGTATGATTCAGGGCATCAACATCAAGTTTGGCATCGACAACATACTGGAATTCCTCTACTTCATGTTCATGGACCACTACTATGGCCAGAGCATAGGCAAGAAAGTAATGAACCTACGCATCACCAAGGAAGGCGGAGCACCTCTGAGTCTAGTAGACGCAGCCATAGAGGCATTCGGCAAGGTATTCCTGCTGCCCTTTGATTTCCTCATCGGGTACTTCATGTACCGTGATAAGAACCAGAGACTCTTCAACTACCTCTCAGATACCGTGGTAATCCGCGAGGAATAACCCTCCCGGGAAAATAACGACCGTAATTACGGACGAAATAATTACGTCTGTAATTACAGACGAAAAAAATTATTCCATAAACATCGGGGGGTGCTGGAGATGCCAGTTGGTTCTATCCTGATACATCTTGGCGACACTCAAGATGATATTTTCGTCGTAGGGTCTGCCCATGAACTGGATTCCAGATGGCAGCCCCTCCTCACTGAATCCACTGAGGACTCCTATTGATGGTAACCCTGCAGCGTTTCCTACTGCCCCCATGATGTCCTTGTGAGCCCAAGGTCTCCGCGTCGGGAATGGTTGGTCTATTGGATGAGCGGTTGTTCCGCTTGTGGGCGCTATTATGGCATCATAGGGCTCCATCATGTCCTCCGCGATTTTACACATCTTCTCCCTCAGCCTCAATGCCCTAAGATAGTCTTTGGCGAGGACTTGGCTCCGTGCATATGGACCATACCTGTCTTCTGGTGCTGTTAACTCGGCTGCTAGCCCTTTTTCTGTGAAGTCATCGAAGGCTGCTGCGGCTTCTCCACCCAGTATTGTTCTTGTTACGGCTTGGTATGGGAACTCTGGGAACTCGATTTCTTCTATGGTGCAATATTTTTCAAGGACCTTGGTGGCTTGTTTGAAGTTTTCTGCTACTGGCTCTTGTTTTCCTTCCAGCACGTCTTTGATTATAGCTAGTTTGAAGTCTCTTTCCTCTGGCTGATAGCTCCATTTCTCATCGACTGTACTCTGGTCCGCTGGGTCTGGTCCAGCGATAGCTTCAAGCACCAATCCACAGTCATCAGCACATAAACACAGTGGACCAAGCTTATCCAGAGTCCAACTCAACGCCATGGCACCATGCCTGCTTACCCTACCGTAGGTTGGTCTCAGTCCTGATACCCCACAGTTGTTGCTGGGGCTCAATATGCTTCCCCATGTCTCTGAGCCGATGGCGAAGGGGACGAGTCCGGCTCCTACAGCTGAGCCTGATCCGCTGCTGCTTCCACCGCTCCAGTGTTTGAGGCTCCAGGGGGTGGAGCAGGGTCCTGTGAAGCTTGCGTTGGGCTGCTTGTATCCCATCCCCCCTGCTAACTCGATCATAGCGAGCTTGGCGACCAGCACGGAGCCAGCTTCTTCCAGCCTCTTGACTACTGTTGCATCATAATCGAATTTTTGATCTCGTAGGGGGAAGGCGCCCCATGTGGTTGGGATACCTCCTGATGTGGCGAGCAGGTCTTTCCCACCCCATGGGATTCCGTGGAGTGGTCCCCTGTTTTTTCCCTTTTTTAGTTCTTCTTCAGCCTTTTTTGCCTGTTTGAGTGCTCTTTTTTCTGTGATAGTGACTACGCAGTTAAGTACTGGTCCATATTCTCGGAGTCTTTCTAGGCTGATGCTTGTTAGCTCTGTGGGTGTGGTTCCTCCTGTTTGGATTGCCTCTGATAGTTGCTGGATGGTCGTGTAGATCATAGCCCATCCTTCCTGTAGGGCTTGAATATACTGTAAGGCTCGTCGCTGTTCTCAAGTGGAACCGCTCGTATCTTTTCCAGTATATCAATCATAGGTTCTAGGCTTTCCTCTATGGTGGCTAGCTGCTCCTCATCAAGCCTGTCCCCGTATAGAGCCTTGATGCGTTCAAACATGTGCTCTTTCTCAGTCTTAGAATCACTCATAAAATAGGGTTAATGGATGGGGTTTTATCTTTTCTGACATGGGTTATTGCTCTATAATTTCTAAATATCCAGCCTCCAAACAGCATGCATATTGACCGAAAGAGTCCTTCCCCCTACTGACAAGTACGTTGTCCTGCATATTGATGACGAGGACGAGCAACTCTTCTTCGCCAAGACCTTCCTAGAGGAATCAGATCCTAGTTTTGATATTGTATCGGTGAAAACATCGAAGGAGCTTCTGGATCAGCTTGATGAGCATGTTGATTGTATAGTCGCGGATTACGTAATGCCTGATTTGAACGGCATGGACCTATGCAAGATAGTGAAGGAGACATTCAACACACCATTCATCATGTACACTGGCAGGGGCAGCGAGGTTGTTGCAGAGGCGGCTTTCCAGTCAGGCGTTGATGATTACGTAAGGAAAGAGGCGGACCCCAGTCATTATCAGCTTCTAGCGCGACGTATCAAGAGCCACGCTGAGGCTTATAGAAGTAAACGAGAGGAGCGGCAGTATCAGGAGCGCCTTGAGGGCGTTAGACAGAACCTTAACCTCATTGCTTCTGCGAGTTCTATGGATGATGTGGCTTCCATCACCTTCAAGATTATGGAGGATATAATGGGGTTCAACCGTGGGGCTTTCATCTATCTTGAGGATGGTGTTCAGACTCCTATCCAGAGTATCGGAGAGACCCCTGATATTCAATGGGATTTGGATGAACTTGATTTTGATATTTCTCAGAAACAACTGGAAGACTTGTGGGCACTGATAGTACTCTTGAGGATGGACACGGTTCACGGAATATTAACAATCTTTCAAGATAAGCCCTTCAACCCCCAGGACTATCCCATTCTTGAGGCAGTATCCCTACTGGTTGCTCAGGCGATAACTCGTGTAATGCAGATCGAGACCATCAGCGCATCAGAGAAGCAATTCAGAAGCATCGTCGAGAATGTTCAAGACATAATTATCTTGACTAAACCCGAAGGCTCTATCAACTATATCTCGCCCTCAGCGGAAGCCTTCCAGTATAAACCAAGTGAGTTATTGGACCGCATGTGGGGAGAGCTTGTCCTTGAAGAAGATATGGATAAGATAACTGAGTTCTACAAGGGTTCATTATCCGGTAAGAAAGGCAAGATTAACGAGTACAGGATACGCGGTGGGGACGATATGATTCACTGGGTGAGCCACAGCTGGACACCTGTGGTAGTGGATGGTGTCGTTAAGCAGGTGGTTAGCGCTGTCAATGATATTACTTGGAGGAAAAAGATCGAAAGCACACTCTACAACAGTATGCATGAGTTGGAGAAAGCCAACAAGGACCTCAATGACTTCACACACATAGTCAGCCACGACCTCAAGGCACCATTGATGACCATCGAGAGCTTCAGCGATTTCCTGTTGGAAGATTACTTCGATGTACTGGATGAGATGGGGCAAGAATATCTAGACTCCATAATCAAGGCATCAAACAATATGCGAGAGCTAATCGACAACCTGTTAACCCTGTCTCGTGTCGGAAGAATAGACACAGAATACAGCCAAGTCGACATTAGTGAACTGCTAGACGAGATCAAGATCGAACTAAAACCCCAGATGGAGATGAAAAATGCAATAGTTGCCGGACAAAATCTTCCAACCCTTGTTACTCAGAGGACATGGATCAAGCAGGTATTGATGAATCTGGTTGGGAATGGCATCAAGTTTAATGAGACAAATCCCCCACGAGTCGATGTATCCTGCGTCGAAACCTCTGAGGGTTATCATTTCAGGGTAAAAGACAATGGGATAGGAATCCCCGAGGAACAATATGAACACCTCTTCAAGCTATTCCAAAGACTTGAACATACCAAGAGATACCCCGGAACAGGAGCAGGTCTCAGCATATGCAAGAAGATCGTCGATTCTCTGGGCGGTGAGATCTGGGTTGAGAGCCAAGAAGGCTATGGCAGTACATTTAATTTCACTATTCCTGACGAGGATATCGAGTCTGTTGATGATTCTCATGAAGCCTTTGAGGTCTCCGCCGAGGAATTGGTGGAGTGAAAATGAGGAATCTTAACACAGATTCTAAGCGGATAATGCTTTTTATGGAAAAATTGTTTGAGACAGGTGTACATGAGGCGCTATGTGTTAGCTTTAGGAGGTAATGTAGATGGAAGATAGGGTCTACCACGTCTTGATGGTCGAGGATAACCCTAACCATTACAAGATTCTCCAGCGCTTCATCAAGAAATCAGGGAAACCTATCGAGGTAGACCTGGTTCCATCTGCCCATGAGTTCTTCAATGTGTTTCTTGCGAAGAATTATGATTTGATTATGCTTGACTATAATTTAGCGCAGTATACTGGGTTGAGTATACTGAAGAAACTGAATGAACTGGATGTATTTACTCCAATCATCATGGTTACTCAACAAAAGAACCCTGAGATAGCTATCAATGCGATGAAGCTTGGGGCGGTTGATTATGTTATCAAGTCTAAGGAGAATTTTGAGCATCTACCTGAGAAGATTATAGCCTATGTTGCTGATTATGAGCAGGAGCTATCGAATAACGAGGTTTTCAAGCATAAGAGGAAGAACATACTCAGGAACAATGAAGTCAGGGAGATATTTAGGTATCTCATCTCAAACAAGGAGCTAGAGCTTCACCCCAAGAGCAGTACATATCACTACTATACTCCGGGGCACCTTGAGGTTGAGATGGAGAAAGAGAACTTTGAGAAGATACTCCAAGTACTCACAATCAACAAGATGATGGTAAAGAAGCCTATCGGCGTCAAGGTAACCTGTCCACGCTGTGATAGCGATGATGTCACCACGACTCCCATCTGCAGTATATGTGGTGGCAAGATTTTCGTAAAGAACACTACTGGTGGAGATGCGCCTCTCAGGTGTCTGAGTGGCTGTGGAGAGGCATTCACTGAGGTCAAGATCGCGTACAAATGTAACTCATGCTTCAAGGAGTTCAAGCAAGAGGACTGCCGCTATAAGCACATCTATACCTATCAGGTGAATCCACAGATGATTGATGAATTCAAGCAGCTACTTGCGAGTAATGATGAGGTCCAGCTCTGGGAAGAGAAAAACAAGCAATATACAGAGAACCTAGAAAATACGAGACTGATGCATGAGGAAATAAGGTCCCAGTTACGGACACTCATTGAGCAGCAGATTAAAAAGAATTAGGCTTGGGCCTCGTAGAGACCCGTATCATTCACTGCTTTGACTATGGTTTCTTTTGAGACGCTGTCGTCTGCTTCGATGACTGCGACTCCAGTCTTGTGGTCGGCCTTGGCTGACTGTACACCCTCTACAGACTCCAGTGCCTTCTTGACCCTCATCTCACAGTGACCACAGGTCATTCCCTTTACTTTAAGCTCGATTTGCTTCGACATGGTTTACCTCTAAAAACTTCGCGTAAGGGTGGATAATAAACCATCAGTGATAGTTTATACCCCACCCCGTTTGGTAAATAATCGTGAGCAATAAAGAGGAGAAATCCAAGACCCTCGTTATACCTGTTAAGGGGATGCACTGCGCAACATGTGCACTCAGCATCACCAATAACCTGTACAAGAAAGATGGGGTCAAGAAAGCCGATGTAAACTATGGCACAGAGAAGGCTGTAGTCGAGTATGACCCCGATAAGATCAGTCTCGATGAGATCGGTGAATCCATCAGGGAGCTTGAGTATGAGCCAGTGATGCCTGATGACGCTGAGACCCGTGAGGTTACCATGCGCATCCTCGGTATGACTTGTGCGGCTTGTGTGGCTGCAGTTGAGAAGGCCTTGGAGCGGGTTCCTGGTGTTGAGTCTGTTGTTGTGAATCTTGCCACCGAGAAGGCGTTTGTCAAGTATAACCCCAAGGAGGCCAGTATCGTTGATCTACGTGAGGCAGTTCGTAGTCAGGGCTATGATGTGGCTGGCGAGGAAGAGGTGGATATCTATGAAAGGGAGCTTGAGAAATCCCGGCAACGTATGCTCAGGAGCTGGTACTTCACTGTACCCATCATGATTTGGATGATCCCGCACATGTTTTTTGGGGTTGCGTGGCCTAATCATTTCATTTTCAATCTAGGTATGACGGTGCTCAGCGCACCTGCTATCTTCTGGGTAGGCTGGCCGATAATAAAATCAGCTTGGGCCGCGGTGACCCATGGAACAGCCAATATGGATGTGCTTATCGCTATGGGTACAATTATCGCTTGGTTGACTGGTCCAGCCAGCTTCTTCACCCCCTTATTCAATTACGCTGGGAGCAGCACCATGATACTGAGCTTCAACCTCACAGGCAAATACTATGAGGCACTGGCCAAGGGTCAGAGCAGTCAAGCCATTAGGCAGTTATTGAAGATGGAGGCAAAATCTGCGCTACTGCTGGTTGATGGTGTGGAGCAGGAGGTGGCCCTTGAGCAGGTTAAGTCTGGGGATGTTATGATTGTGAAGCCCGGTGAGAAGATTCCTACTGATGGTGTGGTGGTTCGTGGTGAGAGCAGCATCGATGAGTCTATGGCGACTGGTGAGTCTATGCCTGTGACCAAGCATGTTGGTGATGAGGTTATCGGGGCTACTGTTAATCAGGAGGGGTTGCTCCATGTTGAGGCTGCCCGTATCGGTAAGGATACTTTCTTGGCTCAGATTATCAAGATGGTTGAGGAGGCTCAGGGGACCAAGGTGCCTATCCAAAAGTTCGCTGATGATGTCATAGCGGTCTTTGTGCCTGTGATTATAGGCGTTGCGTTCCTTACTTTGATTGGCTGGATACTGGTTCCGGGTCCATTTAACAGAGTGCTCGCTTGGGGTGCAGGGTTTATCCCATGGGTAGATATCAGTCTGCCTCAGGTTATGTTGGCTATCAGCGCCATGATCAGTGTACTGGTTATCGCTTGTCCCTGTAGTCTTGGTTTGGCAGTTCCTACTGCTTTGATGGTGGGTACCGGTATGGGTGCCCGTAATGGGATATTGATCCGCAGGGGTGAGGCTATCCAGACCATGAAGGAGATCAAGGCTATTGTATTGGATAAAACAGGGACCATCACAAAGGGACAACCAGAGATAACCGATATCATTGGAGACAAGAATATTCTCTATTATGCTGCAAGTCTTGAACAGGGCTCTGAGCATCCATTGGCGAGGGCGGTTATCCGGACAGCCATGGAGCGAAAGATAGATTTGACCCAGCCTAGTGACTTCAAGGCTCTTCGAGGAGAGGGTGTTACAGGCAAGATCGGTGATAAGAACATCACCGTTGGGAAACCCAGTCTGCTGAATAGCTTCCCTGAGGAGCTTCAAACCGCGTTTAGCAGGCTCCAGCGTGAGGCAAAGACGGTTATGGCTGTTGGTGTGGATGGTGAGCCTGTTGGTATTATTGCTGTGGCTGATACATTGAAGGATGACTCCGTTTTAGCGTTGAATGAGTTGAAGCAGATGGGGTTGAAGACAATCATGCTCACCGGCGACAACAAGGCTACTGCTGAGGCTATCGCTATGCAGGTTGGCATCGATGATGTGTACGCCGAGGTTATGCCTGATGAGAAGGTCAAGGTCGTGATCGATGCACAGGAAAAGTATGGCATGGTTGCCATGGTTGGCGATGGTATCAATGATGCTCCTGCTTTGGCTCAGGCAAATGTCGGAGTAGCCATCGGTACTGGAACTGATATCGCGATAGAATCCGGAGATATTATCTTGGTGCGTGGTGACTTGACTGGTTTGGTCTCCGCGATTAACCTGAGTAACGCTACATTTGAGAAGATTCGTCAGAATCTATTCTGGGCATTCTTCTATAACATAATCAGCGTACCCATAGCCGTACTGGGTCTACTACACCCTGTGATTGCTGAGAGCGCAATGGCGCTGAGCAGTATTTCAGTCGTCACAAACGCTAACCTGCTGAGAAGAGTCAATATAAAGCCAAACTACGCTCAATAAAATTGTTAAAAAAAGGGGTTTGGCGATAGAGTTTATTCTATCGTCTAGTTTGGACAGACGCCGTTGTTACCTTTGCCGCCACGGTTTCCGCTTCCACGTCCACCATACTGGTTTCCGCTTCCACTGCCGTCGCGGAGCATCTTACCATATCCGCCTGCCTGTTCACCGTAGTGAGGTCCGCTCCATTGTGGAGCATCGATTCCCCACTCCTGTAGCATAGTGGCTTTCATCTCCCTGATTTCATCATGGGATGCGCCTGCTGCCAGCATCTCCTGTGTCTGCTCTTGGAGGATGGTTGCCTGCTCCTCTGTTAGCTGTGACCAGAAGCCCCTGCCGTTCATCAGACCGATTGGTCCTGTTCCGTCACAGGGTAGGGTCTCATCTACTGCTGTGTCTTGGGCTAACGCGAATCCGATTCCGCCTAGGGCTATCGCGATTACCGCGAGTATTCCGAGGGTTGTTAGGTTTCTTTTATTCATTTCTTCACCGAGGAATGCATCTGCATGGTGTATTTAATCAATTTTCCAAGGTCTATCCCAAGTTATTCCCAAATCTTTCCCCACTTAATACCGGATTAAGCTCTCATGATCGAAGGGGTTTTTTGCTGCTATACTAGATATTCCGTATATTGCCTCCCAAGAAGAAGTATTTTGGTTACATCGTTCAATGGATGATCGGTGGCACAAGGGGAGGCTTGAATCGAGCAAGGATCATCAACACGTTATCAGAGTCCCCAATGAATGCTCATCAGCTGGCTCAGCTGCTTGAACTGGACTACAGCACCATTAGGCATCATCTTGAGGTGATGGAGAAGAATGGCTTGGTGGTCTCGTTGGGGGATGGCTATGGTATGGCTTACTTGTTGAGTGATGCCTTGCTGGAAAATTACGGTGTTTTTGAGGAGATTTGGGACAAAATTGGGAATAATGGTAAAAATGATGATGGGGAGACTGGTTTAGATGAAGGAGAATAGATCACTCATAGCCATAGCTGCAGCCGCTTTAGTGATAGGTGTTATAGCATATGTCTTGGCTTCTCAGAGTAGCTTCACCATGGGTCGAGGCATGGGTCAACATTCTGGAGACTATTTGATCTATTATCAGGTTAAGGCGGTCTTGGCTAGCGTCAACTCGTTTCTCTTGATCAGTTTATTATCGATATACTGGAAAGTCTACCGAGATACCAAACTGGAGTTTAGCCTCGGTTTGGTGATATTTAGCTTCGCCTTGCTTCTTTATTCCATGGTTTCGAATCCATTGCTTGTGAATGTGGCTGGTTTCCGTGCATCTGGACTAGGGCCATTCGCAATGTTACCAGACCTATTTACCTGTATAGCCTCGTTTACACTGCTCTATATAAGCAGGTAATCAATCGTCTAGGGTTATCTTTTCTGTCTTCCTGTAATGATATGAGTCATATGGGTCTGGTTCATTTTCTGGGTCAGGCTCCTCTGCTATGCTGAACTCTGAGATTATGTCCACGGTATAGGTGAATGTTACTTCAACCATTTTACCTGTTTTATTTACCTCGTCTATGGTGATTTGGCTGATGGATACGTTTGATAGATGTCCGCTTCCCCCTACTTTTTCCCCTGATTTTATATCAAGATATTTCTCTATCTTCTCCATTATCTTTTGTTTATTCAATACCATCCATATCTCCTCCAAATCTCTGATGAGAAATAGGTCTCTTTCCAGAGACGCTCAATAGACTCCTCCAACCCAGTATAGATTAATGCAATATTTCTACTTGGATACCCCACCATGAAAGCATCAACTCCGTACTTCACCATCAACCTGTTGATGTCATGTTCATCGATTTTTTTCTCGCTGTTAGCCCAGAGAAAATTCTTTCTAACATGAATAGGATCATCAAACAGGTCTTCTGTTACTTGACCTGATGTTGAAAGATGTTTGTTAAGTTGTTTCCTTGTCTCATCCGATGGGTCTTCCCTGTATGGTAGCATGAGTATCATATCCTCGTTGATATAGACTACATTGGCTGGTACAGGCGCCTGTTTTAGGGTAACATATTCTTGGGTGCTGCATAGAACTCTGGGCATAGCGTAGAATATGGTGTTGTTTATCTCGATGTTGACTCCATGACTGGGTTTGTGATCCCAGTATGGGTACTCGACAAGTTCTGTTGGGTCAAGTGGTTCTACGTTTTCGAAGTATGGTGATAAATCTTCTATTCTTTTGTAGAGTGTTTGTTGGCGTCTAATCTCTGCTTCTATCAACTCGTTTACATCGGTTTGTTGGGTGTTTGTTGTGCCTTTCATGCTCCTGTAGTAAACTTCGTGGGCTTGGTCGAGGGTTTTGTGGTATTTCTCTGGCTGGATGTGACTGTTGTAAGTGTCTATGGCTATTTGGTGCATGGTTTTGGTGATTGTTTCCCTGAATTTTTGTGTGGTCTTGTTTAGTCCTTCTATGCTTGCTGGTCTTTGTTCTGGGATGTCTGGGGGCTTCAATATGGTGTTATTTTCTGATAGGGAATATAAATTTGAGACGGTGATAATTATTTTGGTGCGAGGAGATTTAATTGGGTTGGTCTCCGTGATAAACCCGAGTAACGTTACCTATGAGAAGATTCGTAAGAACCTCTACTTGGCATTCCTCTACTTGGCATTCTTCTACAATATCTAAGCGTACCCAAGAAGAGCCCGTATAAAGCCAATCTACGTTCGAAATCAATACATCTATTTTCCAAAAACCTTTTCACAATGCGCTTGTTACATGAAGCTTGGTAATACCTCTTCTGAGAACTTCCTGATATCTGTAAACATAGTATTTCTGGGGAAAGCAACGTTACAGTACGTACAACCCTTCTCCTCCGCATCCTCAACAATCTTCATGTAAGTACCAGCGCTGTATGAGCCACCTGTTCCCATAATCCCACCCATAAACTCGATCTCATCAGCCCGACCAGCCTCCTCCGCCGCACTCAAAACGATCTCCTTCATCTCATAGAACCTGTGAGCCTGCCAAGGTGGAACAAAGCAGATGTTTCCTTCTCTCCCCGTCAATCTTAGCATCCTGTTCCCTGAGCTTCCAAAGAGAATCTTGGGATGGGGCTTCTGCACTGTCTTGGGCATAAGCACGGCTTCCTCTATCTGATAATGCTCAGACATATGAGTCACAGAGGCCTCAGTCCAAAGCCGCTTAATAATACTCAAAGCCTCAACCGTCTTATCCACCCTGCTCCGGGTACCAAGCCACTCACTATACCCCCGGAACTCTACTTGGCTCCAACCAGCACCAGCACCAAGCACAACCCGTCCACCAGACAAAACATCCAGCGTAGAGAGGCGCTTAGCCAACATACCCGGGGGTCTAAATGGTAACGGAGTCACCAATGTTCCCAGATGGATATTATGGGTTTTACCAGCTAGATAAGTGAGGGTCGTCCAAGTCTCTAGTGTTTGGTATGGGTTAGGCATACTGTGCCCAATCTCCTGCCCCCACATATAATGGTCAGGCATCAAACAACCATCAAACCCCTGCTTATCTGCCTCAATAATCCCACTCAAAATGGAGTCCATGTTATCGTACAGGTTTCCTAATCCAGTCAAGAAGAACTTCAAAACAATCAAAAGAAAAAAGGGTAAGGGCTTCTATAAACCTTAGTCCCGGTAAAGAACCAGCTCAACCTCAACAAGAAGCTCAGGACGGACCAAATCACAGACAACAGTACTACGAACCGGCTTATTCCCCGGGAAATACTCCCCATAAACCTTGTTCATAGCCCCAAAATCCTCCATTTTTTTGAGGAAAACAGTGGACTTCACCGCATCATCAAAAGATACACCAGCAACATCCAGCGTCCGCTTAATCCGCTTCATAGTCTGCCGTGTCTGGCTCTCGATATCCGTGAGCTTGTTACCCTCATCATCAGTCATGGCAGCGTGACCCGAGATATACACGAATCCACCGGCTTTTACTATGTTTGAGAAGGGTAGAGTCTGGTTTTTTGACAAAGTAATGTATTCTTTTGGCATACCAAGATTGTATCCCGGGCTCTTTTATCTGGTTTGGTTCGATGAACCTATATCCTATTATGTAATACTACAGAGAGTGGGGGAGTATGTGGTATAACGATCTACTACTGTTTTTGATGGGCTTCATAGCCATAGTGATGATATTGATGGCGGTCATAATGGGATCACGGGTAAAAAAGCCGCCAAAAGCCCAAGAGGAAGAGGAGACCCCAAAACCAGAGAAAATACTTGTTGAGAGAGGATTCGAAAACCATAAAGAGGAACCAGTAGAACACGAGCCGGAACCAGAGCCCGACTACTCGGATTACATGCCACCAGAAACCACCGAATACACTGAGCCTCCAGTTGAGGAAACAGTCGAGATAGAACCAACCCCCATCATCGAAGAGGAACCTATCTCTGAACCAGAAATCATCCAAGAACCACCAGAACCCGACTACTCAGCATACATGCCACCAGAAAAACCCCAATACGAGGAGCCATCAATCGAAGACCCAGTCGAACCCAAGCAAATCCAAGAAGAACCAGAATACGTGGACCCCGAACCACAACCACCGGATGAATCAGTCGAGATAACTCCCATAGAACCAATCATCATCGAGACACCAGAGGATGAACCCGAAAGAGAAATCCCCGATATCTATGGCGCCCCCAGCATAGAAGAGCCCGATATGGACGTAGTAATCACTCCAAACCAGACCTTTTATGATCCAGTAATCGAGGACCCCAGCATCGAGCCGGAGCCTGAGACTATTGAGTCGGAGCCAGAGCCAGAAATAGAACCTGAGCCCGAAATAGAGGTTGTTCCTGAGACAGAACCTGTCATTGAGACCGAGCCAACAGAAAGAGTACCAGAAGAGAACGAGCCTGAAATAGAGGAATCAGTAGAGACACTGGAAGAAAGATCACGCAAAAGAATAAGAAAACCAATCATAGATGAATCAGACCCCGAGATAAACATGGATCTAGGAGTAGAAACATGCCCCCACTGCGGCTCAAAAGTACCAAACACCATCTACTGCATAAACTGCGGAAAACCACTAGACCCAGAAAACACAATAGATGAGGAAGAAGAAAACTAGATTCTCTCCAACGTATAGGTCGGCTGTAGACCCGCCTGCTGCCACAATACCCCAACTGGGCATGTGAGAGAAGTCAAATCCAACACCTTCTCCAAGGCTTTCTGATCCGCATTACTCTTCACCCTAGTGATGAACTCAACGGATTCAATGGTTTTTGCTCCATCTGGCTTATCCGCGACAACCTCAACCTCAAGGCTATCAACCTTGACCCGCCTCTTCTCCGCTATAATCTTGAAAATAGTTACTATACAACCTGCAAAGCTCATGACCGATAGCTCAAGGGCTGTAGGTCCAATGTCTTCATCGCTTGGCAGATCACATACGGCCTCATGTCCTCTTCCGTCATCGAGGAGTACCTTGCTGTTGCCCATCCATATTGCTTTTGATCTCATCATTCCCATATGATTTCAGATGAGTCGACTTGTGGCGGATTTTATACTTTGCTGACCCCATGTATATTGTATAATTATTGTAAAGATTAGGGTTTAGGGCTTGCTGAGGCGCACAGCACAAACCTTCAACTCAGGTATCTTACTGTCAGGGTCCAGAGCAGGGTTGGTCAAAATATTCGCTGCCGCCTCCACAAAGTGGAAAGGTATGAACACTGATCCCAGATCGCTTCGCTCTGTGATGTGAGTCTTTCCCTTGATGGTTCCACGCCTGCTCGATACCTCAACGATATCCCCTTCCTGTAATCCAAGAGACGCCGCATCAACCGGGTTAATCTCAATGGGACACTCAGGCACCAATTCATCCAATACCTTGCTCCTACGCGTCATGGTACCAGTGTGGAAATGCTCAAGCACCCTACCAGTAGTAAGCAAATACGGATACTCCTGATCAGGCAACTCATCCGCTGGCTTATACTCCACCCCATGGAACCTCCCTAGCCCCCTACTGAACCTATGTCTATGGAGGAACTGGGTACCCGGATGATCAAACACCGGACAAGGCCACTGCAAACCATCACTCTCCAACCTATCATAGCTTATACCACCATAGATCGGCGTCAGTCTCGCGATCTCCTTCATAATCTCAGCAGCCGACCCATAGAACATTGTATACCCCATACGGGTAGCTACATCGCAAATAATCTGCCAATCAGGTCTACTTAGCCCCGGAGGCTCAACCGCCTTCCTAACCCGTTGTATCCGCCTAGCAGTATTCGTAAAAGTACCATTCTTCTCAGCGAAACTGCAAGCAGGCAACACCACATCAGCATACTGGGCGGTCTCCGTGAGGAAGACATCCTGCACCACGAGGAAACTCAGCGTCTCAAGGCTCTCACGTACATGATTAATATCAGGCTCACTGACCATGGGATTCTCACCCAGGATATACATGGCCTGTACATCGCCTGTGCGTACCGCGTTGAATGCCTCAACCATAGTCAAACCGTTTCTCTCATCAAGCTTGGTATCCCAAGCAGCCTCAAATTTGAGCCGCACAGAAGGGTCCTCAACACCCTGATAACCACTATAAACATTTGGCAAGGCTCCTAGATCACAAGCACCCTGCACATTGTTTTGACCTCTCAATGGGTTTACCCCTGTCCCATGTTTGCCTACGTTTCCCGTAAGCATGGCTAGGTTTGCGGTGCTCAGAACATTATCGGTGCCTGTAGTGTGCTGGGTGATGCCCATGCTGAATATTATCGATGCCTTGTCTGCCTTTGCATAATACAACGCTGCTTCTCTGAGCTTCTCGGCTGGTATCCCTGTGATGCGTTCAACACGTTCAGGCGTATACTTGGAAACCGTGTTTCTGAGTTCCTCAAAGTTCTCGGTACGCTCCTCAATGAACTGCTTGTCATGGAGATCTTCCTCAATGATAATGTTCATCAAACCATTCAATAGAGCCACATCGGTGCCACCACGTTGACGCAGCCAAACACTGGAATCCCGCACCAACCCAATCTTACGTGGATCAGCTACAATCAGCTTAGCTCCATTGTCCAAGACAGCTTGTCTGATATATTTGGCAATCACAGGGTGATTCTCAGTGGTATTGCTACCAATTACTAGGAAACAGTCTGTATCCAGCATCTCCTGAATGCTATTGGTCATGGCGCCAGAGCCGAAAGCCTTCACCAAACCCGCCACAGTAGGCGCATGACAAAGCCTTGCACAGTGATCCACGCTATTGGTGCCCAATGCGGCTCGCACAAATTTCTGGAAGACATAGTTCTCCTCGTTCGTACACTTAGCCGAGGATAGCCCCATTATGGCTCTGCTGCCATACTGGTCTTTAACCTCAGCCAGCTTACCAGCCACAAGATCCAATGCCTCATCCCAAGTAGCCTCCCTGAACTCACCGAAATCATCACGAACTAAAGGAGCAGTAAGCCTCTCAGGGCTATTCACCCAGTCATATCCAAACCTACCCTTAACACACAGGCTTCCATGATTCTCTATCGCAGCTTCTTTGCCCTTGACCTTGACTATCTTGTTATCCTTGGTGTATAGCTCAAGGGTACAGCCAACACCACAGAAGGGACAAGTGGTCTCGGTCATCTCAAGCTCTTTCCAGCGTCCCTTGAACTTGCTGGGCTTCTCGATTAGCGCCCCTGTTGGGCATACTTGGATGCATTCTCCGCAGCTTACACAGTCGCTGTCAAGGAATAATTCGCCTAATCCTGCGATTACTATGGTGTCGTAGCCCCTGTCCTGATAGCTCAGTACGTTGTGGTGTCTTATCTCGTTGCATGCTGTGATGCATCTTCCACATAATACACACATGTTGGGGTTATAGATGATGGCTGGACTGGAATCATCCAAGGGTTTATCAATATCCTGCACAGGGAATGGAAGATTATGCAGATCCAGCTCCAACTCATACGCCAGATCCTGTAATACACAAACACCATCCTGCTCACAGGTAACGCAATCAGCCCTATGATTAGACAATAATAGCTCCAAGTTGAGCCTTCTCGCGTCTCTCACCCGTTGATTGTTGGTCTCCACCTGCATATCCTGAGTTATCGGTGTGGTGCAGGCTGCTTCTAGACGGTCGCTTCTACCAATATCCACGACGCATATCCTGCATGCTCCATTTGGCGGAAGCAACGGGTGGTAACAGAGGGTGGGTATATGAATCCGGTTTTCCATTGCGACTTCTAGTATTGTCTGTCCTTTCTTGCCTGTTACCCGTTTTCCATCTATTGTGAGTTCTACTGACATCTACCATACCTCCTTTATCGCGGTGAATGGACAAACAGAATAACATTGACCACATTTGATGCACAACTCAGGGTCGATTACCGCCTTCTTATCAGGCTCAACCTGTGTTATCGCCTTCACAGGACACTCCTTGACACATAACCCGCAGCTCTTGCATGCATCTTGATCTACTTGGTATCCCTTTATGAGCCCCTCACAGACTCCTGCTGGGCAACGTTTCTCGTTTATATGTGCAAGATACTCGTCCTCAAAATACTTGATAGTGGTAAGTACTGGGTTGGGGGCGCTCCTACCTAGAGCACATAGGCTGCTGTCGATGATGCCTTTACTCATGAATTTGAGAAGCTCCAAATCCTCAATCGTTCCCTCTCCTCTCGTGATTCTATCCAGTATCTCGTGCATCCGTTTCAATCCGATCCTGCATGGAGTGCATTTGCCACAAGATTCTGCCGTGGTGAACCCGAGGAAAAACTTGGCAACATCAACGGTACAGCTGGTATCATCCATAACCACCACGCCGCCACTTCCCATGATGCTACCAGCCGCTTGAAGGGACTCATAGTCAAGAGGCAGGTCCAGATGCTCCTCAGAGAGACAGCCTCCGGATGGTCCCCCTGTCTGCACTGCTTTGAAGCTACGACCCGGATGAGGTCCACCGCCGATATCAAATATCAGTGTTCTGAGGCTTGTCCCCAATGGCACCTCGACCGCTCCACTACGCTCTATTGCGCCTGTAAGACAGAACACCTTGGTGCCCTTGCTTTTTTCGCTTCCGACAGACGCAAAGGCTTCGGGTCCCTCTGTGATTATCTTGGATATATGTGCCAGAGTCTCTACATTGTTGATGCATGTGGGTTTACCCCAGAGCCCCTTGGTGGATGGGAAAGGTGGACGAGGAGTAGGCATGGCTCGTTTCCCCTCTATAGCAGCCATTAACGCGGTCTCTTCCCCGCATACAAATGCTCCAGCGCTGAGAATCACCTGTGCTTTGAAACTGAAACCCGATCCCAGTATATTATCCCCCAAATAGCCATGACGCATGGCTTGGTGAACCGCTTTCTTAAGCCGTTCTCCCATCAAGGGCTTCTCAGCCCTAACGAAGAAGAAGCCCTCATCAGCGCCCACAGCGTAAGCAGCGATTATCAATCCCTCAAGAATCTTGTGAGGGTCACCCTCCGCGTTCAACCTGTTCATAAATGCACCGGGATCCCCTTCATCAGCGTTGCAGATAACGTACTTTTTATCGCTTGGGACAGGGCGTGTGAATTTCCATTTGAGTCCTGTGGGGAATCCTGCACCTCCTCTGCCCCTGAGCCCACTCTTGAGGACTGACTCTATTACCTCTTCTGGGGTCATCTGGAGTGCTTTCTCTAATGCCTTGTATCCCCCAGAGTGAATGTATTCCTCTATTGATTCCGGGTCGATTATGCCGCAGTTCTCAATTGCATCCTGTACCTGATATTTGAAATAAGGCAGATCGCTGAGGACTGGCAAGTTAAGCTCCCCGGTGAAAGCCCCTGAGTACTCCCTTATCGCCCAAGCATCCTCTATCTTGCCCATGAGATAATTTTCAAGGATCTTCTCAGCATCATCAGGGTTAACATTGCTATACAAGACCCCGGGTTTATCATATGAGGTAATCTCCACCAGTGGCTCAGCGAAACATGCTCCAATGCATCCAACATTAACAACTTTGGCGTCAACCCCCTGTTTCTCAGCAGCATCCGCGAATGCCCGGTAGACAGGGTTAGCCCCAGCTGCTTGTCCACAGGTACTCATGCCTACATTGATCCTTATTCCATCCTCGCCGTAGAGGAAATCATCAGGATTAATCATTTTTCGTCCTCCCTATACTGGTCGAGTATTAATCGTAGCTTTTTAGGTGTCATCTTGCCATATACCGTCTCATCAACCTTGATGACAGGCGCCAGACTGCATGCCCCAATACATCTTACCTCGTGAATCGTAAATAATCCATCCTCCGATGTATCCTCCGGAGGAGTGATTCCTAGCTCTCTGATTAACGTGTTATATAGGTCAGTTGCACCTGCCACGTGGCAGGCTGTTCCTCGGCAAATAGATATTCTGTGTGCTCCCTCAGCTTTAAGCCTGAATTGATGGTAGAAAGTAGCTACGCCGTAAACTCTGCTAGGTGAGGCGCCTGTTTTCTCTGAGACAAGCCTTAATGATTCCTCTGACAGGTATCCTTGTTCTTGCTGTATCGCTTGCAGTATTGGGATAAGGGGATGACTAGACTCGGAGTTGTGCCGGGTTAGCATTTTATCGATGAGATCCTCAAGTTTATTGGGCTTCAACTATGACTCACCAGATTATGCATACTCAATACTGTAGATGTGTTTAAGGTTCACGGTAAAATTAGTTAAAATCGGTTAATTACCTAGTTACTCTAGCTCCCAACTCTCGCTTTACAGTTCTCTAGGATGTTCCTGAGGCTCTCGATCTCACCAAAGGATAAGGCAGTCTCAAGAAAAGGGATCGCCTCTTCATACCTCTGTAGCCTGTACAATACTAACCCTTTCATGTGGTTTGATAATGGGTTTCTACTATCTAGCTCCAGTGCCTTATCGAAAAAACCAAGAGCCGACTCAAAATTCATAATATTATAGTCCGCTTGCCCTCGAAGGATATAGACAACATCGGCCGGCTGTAACTCAAGAGCCTCATCAATAACAGGTATCGCTTCCTGGTTTTTTCCTTGTCGCATGAGGAATGTTGCGTAGAGTTGTTTGTGGGTTGGAGATTGGGGCTCCATCGCGATAGCCTTGAGGATGTATTCATTTGCCTTTTCCGTTTCCCCTAGTTCCGCGTAAGCCTGTGAAATATAATCCAATATACTAGGGTCATCGGGTCTCTTCTTCATGGCGTGATTGAAACTTTTCAATGCTTTCTCGAAATCCATTGCCTGAAAATGCTGGATTCCTTCCTTGATGTGCCTGTTTGCGGATTTGAGGAAAGCCATATGGTATCATAGGTGGTGGATGGTTTAAGCATATTCCGTCTCACATCACGGATTCTTTCCGAGTTACTTATCTAATATTATGATACAGAATCTGGTATGAGCAGAGAAATATTCAGCCCTTGCGGAATCCACTGCAACAGTTGCCCATGGTATAAGGGCGAAATGGAGCCAAATTGTCCGGGATGCCAAGCATTAGAGGGAAAACCATTCTGGGGCACATGTCAAACATATTACTGTGTCGAGAAGCATAGTGTAGAACACTGTGGGTTGTGTGAAGATTTTCCTTGCCGAGACTTCATGACACGATATGATCCAAGGGAGGGCCCAGTAAATGCGTTGATGAGGGCAGGGCTGCTGGCTTACAGGGTAAAATATGGTGACTCTGAAGCCCTTACTCTATTGGAGCAGGCGGAAAGTTACGAGAAAACAGAGTAAGCATCTTTTTTATTTCAATAAACCAAACTGTGGTAGATGAGAAGCTTCAGCGAGGTCTCTAGCAGCGTAAGAGAAACCACGTTAGTGATATCCGCGGGCGTCACATTCATTTTCCTGCTAATTCTCGGGGTAACGGTTCCCACTATATTGAGGAGAGGCTTCTTACTCAGTTCATCGTTCATTATAGGTTTCATCTTGTTTGGTGTCATTGGTTTCTTTGCGTTTGAAATCATTAACAAGCTTGATTTTCTCGGAAACGGGGTCAAGTATGGTGTTGCTGGATTCTTTCTTCTTCTAATAATTGGCGCTTTATTCGGTGGAAACAGCGTTTTGGCTCTCGTCTCTGGCTCTATCTCCGGTTTCACAATATTTTACGCAAAAAGCATGTACTCTACCTACAACATCTTTATGATCGAGACACAGGAGACCGAGGAAAACTTGGTTGTCTCAGAGTTGGAGCCACTTGGTAACTCGTATCACTATATGATTAAGGGCTTGGGCTCAAATTTCGAGTTACTCAATTATATGATAGAGGCGCTCAGTGAGGGAAACGAGATACTATATTATGCTAGACACACCCCCGAGGAGACCTTGTTGGAAAAATATACAAGGGAGACCGTTGGGTTCTTCGCTAACCATATCTCACCAATTCATAAAGTAAGATCTAGAGACAGAACCAAGGTGATTAAACAGATAGCCATCGAGGCATCCTACTTGGACACCATGGAGCGTGCCTTGCTCAATTACTGGCTAAGAGCTTATCTCTCCGGGGGTTACACCTCAGTTGTAGTGCCTTTTGGTGAGGATTTTCTTGAGAAGGCAGCAATATGTGAGCGAAGCTATGGTGGTGAGTTGGAGATCGAGACTATCCTAGGAGACTCTTCTTTCCTATTGCTTATGGAGCCGCTTTCCCCCCGAAAGAGTGTTATTAAGGTATACACGCGTTGGACGATAGAAGAGTTGATGGAAAAGATTGAGACTGTTCACCCTGTTGCTCAGTCTGATTCTGTGATTTCCTTGTGAAGCAGTAACGGATAGAGCGCGGCGAGTACTACCGTTAATCCTGCTCCCAGATATGCGGGTGTATCGAGTCCAACGTTTTCCATCAGTGTTCCTCCCAGCCATGGAGAGACTACGCCGCCTCCGTTCATGGATATCATTCTTATGCTGTTTGCTGTGCTTAGCTCGTCTTCATTGATGCTCTTCATGAATAGACTTGTGAGTATGGGGTCTGACATGAACCGTGTACCGCTCCTTAGCACATAGAGTACTCCAAGTAAACCAAAGCTTGGGCTCAGAGGCATAAGGAAGAAGAACATACTAGATAAGGCAACCCCGAATACTATGCTTTTCATGTTACCTAGCTTCTTGGCTATTGATGCTGCCAATCCCTTACTCACAGCCATTGAGAGGTTACTCACAAAGAATAGGGCGCCTAAGCCCGCTGAGGCTACTCCAAATTTCTGGTTCACATAGTAGGGGAATAAAGCAAAGAGCATCCCTCCGGCGATGTTCCCCAATAGGGCTAGGGCGCTGAACTTGATTACTGGTCTCCAGCTTTTCAGTTTGAAATGGAACTCGTTGCTGAGTTTTTCTTCTATTCCTCTTGATGACGCTATATAGAAAATATATTGAGCTACAAAGAGTAGTAATGCAACGGAAATCACCAACCTGTATGAGGTTAGCTCGGTGAAAGCTAGGTTTGAGATCATATATGCAGGTACATACCCAAAGAGGCTTCCAAGACTCATAGCCGAGATATTAATCAAACCATAGAGACCAAACGCCTTTTCCAAATCATGTTTCTCATAAAACAATGTATAAAGAGGAGTCATTACAGTTGCCGCGGCGTTGCTTACTCCAAACATGGCGAAGGCGAACGCAAACCATGCGAAACTATCGAATAGCAAGTAACTAGCAGCCCCAAGAGTAACCGCTGCGAGTCCTAGGAGGAGCATCTTTCTCTTTCCATAACGGTCTGCAGCTATCCCGCATGGGATGGACAATATGGCGCAGAAGAGGGGGTTGAACATAAAGAGCTTTCCCAGATCCACCGCAGTGAACCCCAATGAAATCAAATAGAGCTGCATTATCGAGTTTAGTACCCCATTTGAGACCCCGTTTATCACCGCCCCAGTGAGGAACAGCCTAGCCCCAGTGTTCAATCTTGAGGGCAATATGGATTCAATGAACCCGGTGAAAGGAGACTTGACCTCATCTTGAACCCCTAGGACTGGCTGTTCCTGCAATCTGCGGCCCCCTAGTTGTATGGAACGAACTTTTTATAGAACCCAAGCACCCGGGTGAGGGCTTGATCTGTCGTTACTTCATAGCCTTCCTCTAGTTGGATGACTTGTTTGAGTGTTTCAAGGTGTTCTTGATTGATTTTACTTATCTTCATTGTTCTCAAGCTGTTTCGTCAGTTTTGTACATATAAAGCGGACTCAAGTCTCATAATCAACTGTAGTAGTCACATATTGTGAGTATCCAATGTGTTTTAGCTTTAAAAGGGGAAAACAATGACAGAGTATTGATAGCCCTTGACAGACGAAAAAGTATACAGGGAAACCGCAAAACTCGGAGCAATCGATGGAGATCTATTTATTGAAGATGGACGCGTCGAGGCGGGAGAAGAGAAACTAACGGTCTCGGGAAGAATCACTTGTGAAAGAGACTGTGAACTTGTCGGAGAGATTGAAGCCGACGAGGTATATTCCTCAAGGGGGGATATAACGATAAGAGGCGCCCTTAACGCAAAAAGAATCGAGCTAAGGAGGGGCAGGCTCAATGTATCAGGTTCTCTCACTGGCGAGGAGATGAGAATCAGTAAATCACTGAAGGTAGGTGAGAACCTCAAGGTAGATAGTGCCCGTGTAGGCGGCTCAATAGAGGTCTTGGGTAATGTTGATGCCGGTAGGGTAAGAGCCGGTGGAAGCTTCAGAGTTGAGCAAGACTCCAGAGTAGAAAAAGTAGACGCCGGGGGATCTTACAAGGTAAGGGGCAAGGCTACCTCAAAGACCATTGACGTCGGTGGAACCTTAAAGACTGGTGAGGTTGAGGCTGAGGAGATCGATGTAGGTGGAACTTTCTCAGCTGAGGGCCCAGCACAGGTAGATACCATTGATGTAGGGGGAACCGTAAGGCTCACAGGGGGAAAGGTTATGCATAAGATCGATGTCGGTGGAACCCTCAAATCCAGTGAGTTCTTGGAGTTTGGAGATATCGACGTAGGAGGAACCGTGAAACTCGAAGACGGGGGAAGCGGACAGGTAGTCGATGTGGGGGGAAGCTTCACCTCAGATGGGCCACTAAAATTTACGAGGATCGATGTAGGGGGAACAGTAAAACTCAACAGTAGCTCTGAGGGTGAAGACATCTCAGTAGGAGGTACGGTAAAAGCTAGAGGTGATCTCACTCTTATCAACCGCCTCAAAGTAGGTGGAAAAGCAGTAATCGATGGAGTTCTGAAGGCATCCAGTGTACGTGTTGGTGGAAGAGTAGAAGCCGACACGATCATCGCAGAGCAATTCATAGAGACAAGCAAACTAAAGACAAGAAATGGCGCAAAAGCAACTAGGATAGAGATAGCTCGTAGGGGTGACGCAGTTGGTCCCCTTGTTGGCGAGGTGGTCACCTTGAAGGATAGGGCGGTTGCTGATGATATTTTCGCTGATAGGATCGAGGTTCGTAGTGGCTGTAAAGTGGGTAACCTGTATGGCAGGATTGTGCGTATTGATAGGCGCTGTGAGGTAGAGTCAGTAACCTATACTGAGGACCTCAGGGTTGATAATGATGTCAAGATCCGGAACGGAACAAGAAAGAGTGAAAAACTACCCGAACCACCTCTCTAGGTGTGCGCCATGGAGAGACGGACAAGATACGATATCTATCAGGATATCTTGGAGACAGTTCGGAGGCGGGGAGCCACAGGTATAACCCGCATTAGTTATGGCGCAAATCTTCCTGTTGATAGAGCAAAGGAGGCAGTTGGGTTTCTTGTTGGTCATGGTTTGGTAGATGAGGATGAGTATGGTGGAAACATCAAGTATACTATCACTGGCCGTGGGGGCGAGTTCCTCAACGCATTGAAGACTGTAAAAAAATATATTCAAGAAGACGAGTTTTAGCGGACTCCTCCGCCTCCCCCACCAAAGCCACCGCCGCCACCGAACCCTCCACCACCTCCGCCTCTTCCACCGCTGCTCTTGCGCATGCTTGGTGTTCTCGCGGTGTATATGGGCATGAACCAGTATCCATAGGTAGGAACTAGGTGCATTGTTGGGTAATCGATCTCCAGTTGTTCCATGGCTTTTGCTACCTGTTCACCGACGCCCAGTGAGGTTCCATAGACCAGCCATGTTCCCCACATATTCATATCCTCGGTTCCATAGTCTTGGAGCCTGCTGAAATCGGTCAGGTGTCGTTTGAATGCATCCCATTGAAGCTTCTCACGGTAGATGTCTTCTTTCCAGTATCCGAATAAGGTTGTCGGGAAGATTATAGCTATCACTAGCTGTACGAAGGTAATCGCGCCGTATCCTGCTGCTGAAAGGAAGATCGTTGCCGCGTTGTCATAGAATATCAGTGAGACTATCGGTCCAAAGGTGAGTAGCATGGATAGCATCATCCAGGGTACCAGTTTCATCCGCCCATTGGTGGTATATTCTCCTGCTACCTCGTTTCTTGTTCCCGCTACAAGTCGATCGTATTGACTTTTGAGGGAGAGAACTTTCTGCTCAACCATGGTGCTTGTCTGGGCTCGTTCCACCAAGTCCTCCATATATCCTGTGCGGACAACGCCGTCTCTAGCAATATCCTTGAGGAAATCCATCACCTGATACTCGTAGCTATCCAGTCCCTTCTCGTTAATGATCTTGATAACCAGCTCCTCTTCCTCATAAGATACATCGATCTTGCCTTTCTCATGCAAGTCGAGCATTGTGGCATGTAACCCATCCTCATCAAAATCAGTGGCATCCCGCTTGAACACGAGATTCACTATCCAAGGCTTCCTGAGCTTGTTAGGGATAACGCTGAGAAATGGGGGTACCACGAAGTCTTTCTCTTTACCGACTCTCTGCCAGAACAAGTATAGTCCAATTGGGACTAGGAAGGTGGCTATCTGGTTAAACCAGAGGAAACCATTGGCTACCTGGTACTCAAAGTTGTATCGATTATTGGCGTTGACCGTTTGAGTCTTGATATTAGGCTCTTCTCTAGGGAAACCATCCAGTTGCTCCAAGGAGTCCAGAGTCATGAGAAACTCAAACTCAAGTAACTCGTCTTCCGCAGAACGCCCTGTGTATACTAATAAGTTTCTATCAGTGGACTCCCTGAGGGTTGGCGGATGAGGATATACCTCCTCGATATATCCTAGGTTCTCTATCTCTACTCTCACGTTTTGGTATGTGATGTGGTCGCTAGCCAGTTTCAGGTTGAGGTGGCTGTACTCGTTATCATATTCTATTGGTGGGCGTACTTGATACAGGAATCGTACAGTGTACTCGCCGGGCTCGTATCCGTTTGGGTTAAAGGCACCTGCCTCGTTCCAATAAGCAAGAGACCTGATGACCCCAACGCTGGAACTATCTATTGTGTCACTCGTGTAAAGTCTACCACTGTAATCCATTAGATACCAGTAGGTACCAGAAGGCACCTCGACATCCAGTAACTCGATATGAGGATAATCCAACTCCATGACCGCGAGAGGCGCTTCCCAGTACCTGAAAAGGAAACGTTTCCCTTCTTCATTGATTTTGTATGTGAAGGTCTCTTCAAGTCTACCATCCGCGTGAAAGACAGCTGTATACTCTTTTACGACTGCCTCTCCCTCGACTCCTCCGAAAATCGTGCCTAACTGGGTACCAGCTACAGCAATAACCACCGTAATGGCGACCAGTATCAGTATCTGTCTTCGTTCGCTCAACTAGTTCACCGATATGTCTGGAGGGTTCTCGATCTTTTCCTCGAACTCAAGGTATCCCATCTTGCTTGCGTCAGCATAACCCGCGAGAAGACTGCTAGGAATTGTATCCTGCATCGTATTGTACTTCTGGACGATGTTATTGAAGGTATACCTGTGCCTAGCAATTTCATCCTCAACATCTATCACCGCCTCCATGAGTTTCTGAGTAGTCTCAGAAGCCTTGAGATCAGGATAAGCCTCAGCCACAGCAAGAAGACTGCCCGTGATGGTTCTACTCTCCTGCTCGATATCACCCAGTTTTCCCGGGTCAGCTGTATCTATTCCCTGCCTGAGCTTAGCGATATTCTCAAAGATCTCTCTTTCATGCCGTACATATCCTTTGACTGCTCCTAGAAGCTGTTCAATCATGTCCAAGCGTTTCTTCATGGCGACCTTGACCTGCCCCATTGTTGCCTCAGCGGCGTTTTTGTATTTTTTAAAGTCGTTGTAGATGTTGACGAACCCATAGATTATGGCGAGGATTACGCCTATTCCAAGATATACTATTGCATCCATTTTTTTCTCTACTTTTAGTATAAGCGAGGCATGATTAAAACTAATGGTATAGAAGATGTTTCATACCCAAAACACATCATATTACCCATGACCGTATATGCATATCAGACATGGCCAGAGTTAGAAGAACGCCTCAAAACAACCAAAACAGTCCTATTCCCTGTGGGGAGTGTCGAGCAGCATGGACATCATATTGGAGTTGGAGCCGATTATATTCAAGCAGACGCGATAGCCCATAGGGTTGGAGAGAAATGTGGCGCTCTAGTTTTACCTACCTTGTGTTACGGGGTTTCAGGACACCACAAAGAGTTCACCGGGACCCTCACATTATCCACCGAGACCTACACTCAGGTAATCTATGAGATTCTAGAGAGCCTCGCAAGATATGGAGTGGAACGAGTTGTCTTCATGAATGGGCATGGTGGCAATAATACCGGGTTGACTCTTGCGGCTAAGAGGGCGCGGGATGATTTCGGTATGCTATGTGCAATCTGCACTTGGTGGGATATACTGCATAATGAGAAAGTGCTTGGTCATCCTGCAGAGCAGCATGCTGGTTACGCCGAAACCTCTTTCACTCTAGCGTCCAAGCCGGAAGCTGTTCGTATGGAGTTGGCTAGCTGTATGGAGACAAAACAGCTGGACCCTGATATCCAGTTAACGAGGGCTGGATTAGCTAGATACAAGAACGGTGTAGTCAGGATACCTTTGCAGGTCGCTGATGTTACAGACGTTGGCTCCATGACGGAAGCCCATCCTGATGACTATCCCAGCGTACATGATTACTCCAAGGTCACACCTGAGTTCGCTGAGGCACTGATGGAGAAGGTAGTTAACTGGATGTGCAGCTTCATGAAGGACTTTGATCAGATGAAGTACCCTGAATGGAGCATCAAGAGACCTTGAGCTCGATCTCTATCCAATCACCGGTTTCTATGTTCAACCCGTTTTTCTTCAAAGGAATCACCTTCACAATAGGCTTGTGGGATACCCATAGGTTAAGCGATAAACCAAGTATCTCCTGATTCCTCAAAGTGAACTGGTATTCCCGACAAGTTGCTTTGCAAGAGTGTTTGAAGCTCTGGGTTATATCCGCGATGGGTTCCCCGAGTAGCTCGATTTTACCCGAACTCGGTGGATCCAAGAGATGAGCCCCCAGCCATTGATAGTAAGGTATACCCCCGTCTAGGGTTGCAGGTTCACAGTTCACGGTTCCAACCAAGCCAGATCCAAGGGAGTCCAGCTCGATCAAGGCAAACTCTGGTTGAAGATGAACAACAGCCCCAGCGATCTCATCAACAGGCTCACCCCCTGGAACATCAACTAGGTCCAGAGTATAGCCTCCTCGTGCCCTGATGGGATCATTTGGGTCTCTTATCTCTGTGTGGATATGGGGTGATGTTCCCCAGCCATAGTATCCTGAGCGAAGAGTAAGACCAATTGGCTCTCCCACCTTGACCGTATCACCTACCTCAACCAATGGATCTATGTGAAGCATCTTGGTGACAGTCTCAGGGTTATCCTTGTTCCTCAACACGACAACGGTATCATGATCTGAGGCAGTGAATCCATGTCCCTGAGGCGCCTTAACCTGTCGAATTAGTACAACCTCCCCATCAACAGGTGAAGGAGCTTCTCCGCCAAACCCATCCCCCGGGTAGATATCCACACCTGTGTTTTCCTTGTGCGCCGGGAATGGGCTGTTGAAGAAAGCATATCTTCCACCGGTTGGGCAATATAGTTTTACTCCCTTGGACTCGACGATGGGCTTCATTGCTGGCATAGCGACACCAAAGAGGAGCAAGAATACCATAAATGGGTTCCGTGGAAAAATAACGGTTTTAAACCCGTAGCCTGTGTATTGTGTGAGTTAACTTGGAGCCAGCCCTACGCGGAATATTAGAGAAAGTTATTGACGATGAATTAAGCGAAGATAAACTCGAGAGCAACTATAGGATATTCATGAATTTCAAGAACAGGGGATTAATCGATAGTGTTCCCAGCGCCATGTTTGGCAGGATATACACCCGCACATACAATGCATGGCTAGAATACAAGGCAAACGACGGAAAACCAGTCAGCAGACCAGAGGCAACAGAGTTCGGCAGGATATTCGAGACAAGAGCAGTCGAGATAAGAAGCAAGATAATGGCTGTTACCAGTCTCTAGGATTCTTTTGAGAGTCCTAGGATTCTCGCTAGCTCAGATGTTCTAAATTCTTCATCTTCTAGGAGCTTGTAATCGTATTCGGTTCCTTTCCCCAATATTACTGTGAGTCGGTCCATCCCATCCGGGATATAACCCAATAATATCTTGACTGTGAGCCTCGAATAACCATGAGACCTCAAATACTCGTATATTTTTCTCCTATCACAGGGCCCCAACTTCATAGGTTCAATGCAGTAGCCCTAAAATAAAGACATTATCAAGGAGATTGTTTGATCTTCCTCGCGAGAAGTTCCTCAAGTTTTTTCATCCGAGCATCTACCTCTTGCCCCTTAACGGCCAGTCTATGTATTCGCTCGACTAGTTCCATGACCTTCTCCGCATCCGACAAGATAACTCAGGAATAGAAACAGGTATCTGGATATAAAAGAAATGGATGAGTAGTTACTCATCCTTGGGCTGGGAGACTAGGAACAAGCAGTGGGGGTCATCCTTGGTCAGGATGTCCGGTATCTGGACATCGATATCAGGCCTGTAGGTCTGCCAGAAAGCGTGATGGAAGTACTGACAATAAACTAAACCAACATCGTTACAATTATACTCTCTCCAGAGCCGCTCATGAGTACACAAGTAAGTATAACTCTCCAAGAAGTTATCAGTAAACTTGGTCCTTGTCTTCTCGGTCTCCGGGTGCCCTGGTAGATCATAGTGCTCGAAAAGGCTCCTCATGTTTATGGGTAAACCTTGTTCCTCGTGGCGTTTTCTGAGTCTCTCGCCTCGTAATTTTCCATAGTTCTGGACTGCCCGGATTAGGGCTTTTTTTCCTTCTTCTCCGAAGCTGTCCACCATCTCCCGTGCCATGGTGCAGTACATTAGTGCCCAGAGATCAGCGAATTCCGCTATATCTGCATCAGTTGCCATAATATTCCCCAAAAAAACAGCCTTATGGCTTATAACATCTACCAAACGTGAAATATCTAAAGCCCCAGTATTGAGCATGACCAAACCATTCATAATGGGCTCAGACAGCGCCAAGGATTTTCTTCAAATAGGGATCAAGATTTTACGTGAAAAAGGCAAAGCACTTGATGCAGCAGAACAGACCTGCAGGGCTGTGGAGGCTAATCCAGATGACCACGGGGTTGGACTAGGTGGAATAACCAACATCGCGGGAGAGGTAACCCTAGATGCCTCGATAATGGATGGCAGGACACTAAACGCAGGAGCCGTAGCCCATGTCCGTCACTATCTGCACGTGATTACTCTGGCTCGTAAGGTAATGGAGGAGACCCCTCATGTCTTGTTGGTGGGTGATGGGGCGGAGTTACTCGCAGAACATTTTGGATTTAAGAAGACCAAGTTATTGACGCCATACGCTGAGGAGTTCTATAACGCCTTCAAGGAGAAGCGGCTACACTTATTGGGACCCGAGTTTGATGAGGACAAGGGATATCTCAGAGATGATGAGCAGCACTATGATATGGATACTTGGTTCAAGCGTCTAGAGCCCCACATGATGGGTACGGTAAACGTGATGGCTATGGATATCAACCATAACATAGCCACAGGTGTAACCACCAGTGGGACATACCTCAAACTACCGGGAAGAGTGGGAGACAGCCCAATTATCGGTGCAGGGAACTACTGTGATAACCGATACGGGGCAGCATGTTGTACAGGTACAGGTGAGCTAGCCATCAGAAACGGTACTGCCAGAGCAGTTGTAGCCTACATGAAGACAGGCTTGGGTCCAACAGAGGCTTGTGAGGAGTCCATGAAGGAGATACAGGAGATCGTTGAGCATCCCACTGTGAATGTTATCGCGTTCAATAAACTGGGTGAGACTGGTGGAGCAGCCACCTATAGAGAGATGCCTTACTATTACATGGATCTGGACTCAAAATCAGTGGAGACCCGCATGGGTGCATGGATACAAAAATAACCCGTTTTGTTTCCCTACTCGTTTTTCAGTTACAGTTAAAAGAGAGACAATCGTTTACACCGGCACCGATGAGCCATGAACATCCTAGAGAGAATTCGCAGGGAGCAGCAGATATTTTTTCTTGCCCTAGCGACGGCTCTCCGTGGCATTCGTGACAACATCAGGCAGGTAGTTTGGCAGCCCTTTGCTCTAAGCCTAGGCATACCCATGAAGGACATTGGCGCCCTTGAGAGCCTCATGGACTTAGCCAAGATAATCATTCAGCCAATTTTGGGTGCTGCTAGTGATGTCTATGGCCGTAAACCCTTCCTTATGATACGTGATGTCCTTGTGGTTGTGGCTGGGTTATTTTTCTTGTTTGCAGAGTCATGGCTCTACCTAGCTATTGGTATGGTTCTTGTTGGTTTCAGCTTCGCGTTGATACCTATATGGCACAGCGTTGTAGCTGAGTCATCCAGACCAGAGCAAATTGGATGGGTGTTCAGCATACTTGGCAGCGTCTATATGGCAACAGGGTTACTGGGAACGGTCGCGGCAGGATGGCTAGCGGACAATATCGGCTACAGGACAGTCTATTCAATATTCGTTGCAGCAAGTGTCTTGTCATTAATAGTCACTTTTTTTAAGATAGAAGAGACCCACAACCCAGCTGGAATAAGAGAATTCGGGGTAAAGAAGGCATTCACAAGCCTACTTGACACATTCAGACCTCCAAGATACATGTGGGGCTACTATATCGCTATGAGCGTTGACCTATTCGCATTCAGTGTAGGCTGGAGACTCATCAACGGCTTGCTTACCGAGGCAGGGTTCACCACAGCTATGATCGGGGTAACATACGCTTTCCAGACAGGTACTATGGCGCTAGGGCAGATAGTATTGGGGAAACAGGTAGATAGGTTCGGTTACCGAAAGTTCCTGACCCTGAGCC
>Ga0272441_10002160_pt1 | contig 40509 bp, 43 predicted proteins | sample SSMProp6N_FD_193582 | JGI IMG/M metagenome (GOLD analysis project Ga0272441, IMG submission 193582) | Marine sediment archaeal communities from Little Sippewissett salt marsh, Falmouth, MA, United States - SSM-Prop-6N | ecosystem: Environmental > Aquatic > Marine > Wetlands > Sediment ... | reverse complement strand
ACGCGGGGTCGTCGTGGATTGGGCCGTGACTCGGTGCGATGACGTCGATCTCGTAGCCCTCGAGCTTCTCGAGGTGGCCTCGGATTTGGTGCGTGAACGGCATCATGATCTCGGCGTAGTAGCGCTTCGCCGCCTCGCAGACGCGCGGCCGGTCGGTCGCGAAGAGGTCGTTCGTTGCCAGGTGCGAGCCGAACAGGTCGCAGGTGAACAGGACGCGATCCTCCCGCAGGTAGGTCAGCATCGTCTCCGGCCAGTGAACCCACGGGGCGTGAATGAACTCGAGCGTCCGGTCGCCGAGGGAGACCGTCTCGCCGTCTTCGACCGCTCGGATGCGTTCCTGCGGAATGCCCAAGTGGTCAGCGATCATCGGCTGTGCCTTCGGGCTCGCCAGGATCTCGACGTTGGGGAACTGCTCGAGGAGGATTGGGGCGGAGCCGGAGTGGTCTTGCTCGACGTGTTGGATCACGAGAACGTCGATCGTCTCCACGTCCTCGAGCTGATCGAGGAGATCCTGAGTCTTCGCCGGATCGGCGGTGTCGATCAGGGCCGTCTTCTCGCTTCCGCGAACGAGGTACGCGTTGTAGCTGGTTCCGTCGGGGAGCGGGATCAGCTCGTCGAACAGCCGGCGATCCCAATCGATGGAACCCATCCACTCGATGCCGGGACGAATCGGTCGTGCCTTCAAGAGGCCTCCTTTGGCCGGTCATGGGTTCCGACCTCGACCGGAGCCTCGCCGGGTGTGTCCCTCAGTGAGTTTCCCCTTCGGCGAGGACGGTCTCGGTCGGAACACCTCATTCGCTGACTTCGAACATGTCCTTCCCGACGCCACAGGCGGGGCAGACCCAATCCTCCGGGAGATCCTCGAACGCGGTCCCTGGCTCGATACCGCTTCCGGGATCCCCGACGGCCGGGTCGTATACGTAGCCGCAGACGGTGCAGATCCACTTCTTCATCGGTGTCGTCACCCTTCCTTTCTCAGGCTCTTGCGGTACTCGTTGTAGGTCAGAGGATCGCCGCCCTCGCGGGTCCCGGCGCGATCGACCGATGCGACGAACAGCCTGTGCGTCCCGAGGTCGACCGTCATCTCCGGAATGACCGTGCATTCGTAGACGGCGACGGCATCCGGTAGGTACGGGATTCCGTCGTCGGTCAGTTCGTGGGTCAGCCCATCGAACTTATCGACGTCCCGTCCGGACTGGAACCCGAATCGGCGGATCAGATCGGCGCAGGACGGATCCCCACGATCGATGACGGAGAACGAAAACCGTCCGCTCTCTTCGATCATGTCATGAGTCAGCGAGCGCTTCCCGACGCCGATCGCAACCCGTGGGGGCGCGTTCGTGACCTGCATCAGCGCGTCGATGCACTGACCGTTGATCCGATCGCCCGATCGAGCGGTCAGGATGTAGAGCCCGTGTGTCACACGGAAGAGGGCTTGGTTGAGCCCCGCACTGTCGGTCACGAACGTGAATGTCATTCGGCTTCGCCCCGCCTTTCGCTACGTTTCTTCGCCCGATTCGAAGTTCGTCGGGAACGCGCCAGCGACCCGCTGACCGAGCTCGCGATCGGCCATCAGCAGGCCGGGTCCTCTCTCTCCGGCGATCTCGAGGGTGTCAAGGACCTTCCGAACCGAATCCTCTTCCTCGACCTGCTCGGTGACGAACCACTGAAGCATGATGCCGGCAGCACGATCGTTCTCTTCCTCGGCGAGCTTCGCGAGATCGTCAATCGTTCCGGTGATGAACTCCTCGTGCTTCAGCGCCGCCTTGAACGCGTCGAGCGGCGAGTTCCATTCCTTCTCCGGCTTGTCGAGCGCCTGCAGCTCGACCCGTCCGCCACGCTCGCTGATGTGGTTGAAGAATCGCAGTGCGTGGCCGAGCTCCTCCTGTGCCTGCGCCTTCATCCACTGGGCCATTCCGCCGAATCCCTTTGCTTCGAAGTCGGCGGCCATCGCGAGGTACAGGTAGGCGGAGAAGGTCTCGTTCTTGATCTGCTCGTTCATCGCGCCCTGCATTCGTTGGCCGATCACGGCGTCCTCCTTTCTACAGCTTCTTGTGGCAGAACCACCAATCGAAGCAGTCTTCCTTGCCCGTCCGCTCCGACGCGGTCGCTTGGTCGGTCGGCGGCGGAACGATCACGTGATCCTGGATCAGCTCGTTCTCCGGCCATCCGGCCGGGATCGCGACACCATTCGCTTCGGCGACCTGGAATCCCCGGATCATCCGAACAATCTCGTCCATGTTTCGGCCGAGCTCCTGCGGGTAGTAGAGAATCGCGCGAACGATTCCCTTCGGATCAACGATGAAGACGGCACGCACGGTGTTGGTGCCCTTACCGGGGTGAATCAGGCCGAGGGCGTTGGCGATCGACTCGGTGCCTGCGATGATCGGGTACTCGATCGTGACGTCGAGCGTCTCGCGAATCCAATCGGTCCACTTGATGTGCGAGAAGACCTGATCGACGCTCATCCCGATCAGCTCGGTCTTCAATTCCTTGAACTGCTCGTAGCGCTTCTGGAACGCGACGAACTCGGTCGTGCAGACCGGCGTGAAGTCAGCCGGGTGACTGAACAGGACGAACCACTTCCCGGCGTACGCCTTCGGGATCTCCATCTTCCCGTGTGTCGTCTGCACGGTCATCGTCGGGAACGTGTCTCCGATTAGCGGGAATTTCGCTTCGGACATGGTTTCTCCTTCTTCTTGCTGTGCACTCACGTGCGATCTACCAGTTCTCGGCGAGAAGCTCGAAGTGTGCCTGCGGATGCGCGCACGCCGGGCAGAGGTCGGGCGCATCTGTTCCGCTGTGCAGGTACCCGCAGTTTCGACAGCGCCAGACAACAGTGTCCGGCTTCTTGAAAGCGGTGCCGGCCTCGACGTTCTTCAGCAGTCCGAGGTAACGCTTCTCGTGCTGCTTCTCGGCGACGGCGACGGCCTCGAAGACCGAAGCGATCTCGTCGAACCCCTCTTCTCGCGCAATCTGTGCGAACTCGGGATACATCGACGACCACTCGTAGTTCTCGCCGCCAGCGGCTTCCCGCAGATTCTCGGCTGTCGAGCCGATCACGCCGGCCGGGAAGGAGGCGGTCACCTCCACCTCACCGCCCTGCAGGAACTTGAAGAACCGTTTCGCGTGCTCCTTCTCCTGATTCGCCGTCTCTTCGAAGATCGACTGGATCTGGACGAATCCATCCTTCTTCGCCTGCGAAGCGAAATACGTGTAGCGATTCCTCGCCTGGGACTCCCCGGCGAACGCGGCCAGCAGGTTCCTCTCCGTTCGGCTTCCCTTCAACTCCATCCTGGTCCTCCTTGATTGGCTCTTCCGTTTATGTTTGGCAGCTCGGGCAGAAACACGTCGAGCGGCCCTGTTGCATCGTCCGCTCGATCGTTCCTCCGCAGCGAGCGCAGTCTTCTCCCTCACGTCCGTAGACGTAGAGGCGGTTCTGGAACTCTCCCGAGGTCGCGGCCGTCGGTCGGTAGTCGGAGACGCTCGCTCCGAGCGTCGTGCCGAGCTGATCGATCGCTTCCGCCAGGACGCCGACCAGCCCGCCGTGCAGAGCCTCGACTTCCGTCTTGCCGAGGCTGCTCGAAGGGCGCCGGGGATCGATGCCGGCGCGCCAGAGCGCTTCGGCGGCGTAGATGTTGCCGACGCCGGCGATCCGGCGTTGATTCATCAGAAGGTGTTTGATCGGCGCGCGAGTGGCGGCCGCCAGCTCCGACAGACGCGCCGGCGTGAACGCAGTACTCAGCGGCTCGACCCCGAGCTCGGCGTCGAACCCATTCCTGCAAACCCGCGCCGTTCCCAGGCGTCTCGGGTTGACGAAGTAGATCTCCTCGCCCGAGTCGAGACGGAGAGTCAAGCGCGTGTACCGGATCTCCGCTTCGGAGCAGTCGAGCCGCAGCCGGCCGGACATGCGCAGGTGAATGACGAGATGCGCGCCGTTGTCAAGGCCGACGACGATGTGCTTCCCGCGGCGCGCGATCGAGGTGATTCGCCGCCCGTCGAGTTCCGACGCGTCGACGTCGAGCTTCGGGTCGAGCACGTCGGCGCAATCGATCCTTGAGCCGACGGCCGGCTGCAGGCTGCGCACGAAGGTCTCGACCTCCGGAAGTTCGGGCATGGTCTACCCTCCTCCCTTTCGGGTCGTCCGGCCGGAGGAGTTCTTCTTGGATTTCTTCCGACCGCCGGATGGCGCATCGGCGGCCTCTCCATCCCCCATCAGACAGTCGGCGCAGACACCGTAGGCGTAGGTTCGAATCGATTCGACGCGATGACCGTCGAGGTGCTTCGGCCGCGCCGGGCGCTCACTCGGAATATCGAACAGCCTGCCGCAGACGCGACAGCGGAAGTGCATGTGTGGCTCGAGATCGGCGTCGTACCGGCAGGCGGCAGGATCGATGGTCAATCGGAGAATCGTCCCCGCCTTCGTCAGGGCGTCCAGCGTGTTGTAGACGGTGGCGCGGGCGATGGTCGGGTAGTCCTGTCGGAGCTTCGAATAGACCTCGTCGGCGGTCGGATGTTCGTCTGACTCCTCGAGGCACTTGAGAATCGCCATCCGTTGAATCGTCGGGCTGATCCCCGCCTCCTTGAGTCTCTTCATCCTCTTCGCTGGCGCCATGACAGACGAAGTATCACTCAAGATCGAGTCTAAATCAAGATCTCATTCTCCTTCGAGTAGAGAGACGCTTCCGAGACGTAGGCGACCATGCTCTGAAGGGTGCCTCAGTGGATCGGGGAATCGGCCGTTCCAGCAGGTCTTGGGAATTCCTGTTGTCGCCGGTGACTCGTGGAGATATCGTAACGACTCTGATGGATGGCGAGACGATCGGCGGACAGGATACGGCGCCCGAGCGGGGCGGAGGGCGAGAGTGGATTCGCGCTCTTCTGAGAGCCCTTCGGTATCTCGGTGTTCGAATCGTCGTCGTGACACTCACAGTCTTGATTGGGATCTACGCCGCGATCTGGGTCACCAATCTCGGCGGCGCCGGAGACGAGTCTCGTCGCAGTGACATTCGGGCCATGATTGTTATGGGGTCCAGGGGGCCGCACTGGCGGGCCATGACCCCGGAAGAGCGGGAACGGGTCCTGGAAGCCGCGTTCCAAGCCGGCTATCGGGCGGCCGATCTGGATAAGCCGTTCTTCGTGCGAAGCTTCCGATACTTCCGCGAGGCGCTGACCTTCTCCTTGGGAGAGAGTTCCTTCCGCAGTCTCTCCGGATCGAATCGGGTGATCGACATCCTGCTCGAGAGCCTACCGCTGACGCTTCTGATCTTCGGTTTCGCGAATCTGATCACGTTCCTCGTCGGGCTTGCGGTCTCCCTCGCACTCTCGAGAAGGTACGGAACGCTGCTTGACCGGGCAGCGACGCTGCTCGTCCCGCTGTTCGCCGCACCGCCGTGGTTTCACGGCCTCTTCTTGATCGTGATCTTCGCGATTCTTCTCAAGGTCCTTCCGTTCGGCGGGCTGCTGGGCTCATCGATTCCGGAGACGCGCCTCGCCTACGCGCTGACCGTCGCCAAGCACATGATCCTCCCGGTTACGGCGACCGTGCTTGGGACGTTGCCGTTTGCCGCGTACACCAACCGGGCGCTCTTCCTGATTCATTCGAGTGACGATCACGTGGAACTGGCCAAGGCGAAGGGGCTCCGCGGGAATCGGCTCCAACGTCGATACATCCTTCGCCCGGTTCTGCCTGCGGTGGTCACGAACTTCGCCTTCCTCGCGCTGGTCGCCTGGGAGGCGGTGATCATCACCGAGGCGGTCTTCAACTGGCCGGGCTTGGGCGGATTGGTCCTCGACGCGATCCGTGCGTACGAGGTCTCCGTCGTGATCGGGGCGGTCACGATGCTGGCGTACCTGCTGGGGCTGACGGTGCTGTTCCTCGACATTCTCTACGTGATCGTCGATCCGCGCGTGAAGCTCGGTGGGGGAGCGAAGACGTGATGCCGAGACTCAAGCGCGCATTGCGAGCGCTCCGCTACTACCCGTCGATCGCGGTCTCTCTCTTCATCATCCTGTTCCTCGTCGGGATCAGCCTGCACGCGATCATCAACCTTCCTCTCTCCGACGCGATCGAGATGTGGAATGCGCACCTGTACGAGCGATACGACACACCATGGTCCGTTCCTCCCGCGTGGACGAACCTCTTCCGGCGTGAGAACCTGCCGGAGTCGTTCCGCGTTCCCATCGGCAGCTTCGAGAGCACGACGAAGACGGTGGCCGAGATCATGACCGTCGAAACGACTGAAGTCACCTTCGACTACCCGTACACGACGTTCCCGAGCGAGATGGTCTTCTTCTACGACGTCAGCTACGCCTCGGCGAGGCCGATCCTCGCGCTGACGTGGATCAAGCCCGACGGAAGCGAGACCGAGCTCGACAGGAGCATTCCGAATCGCGGATCCTCCCGACTCAACCTCGATCCGGTCGAATCGCTCGGGCAGGCACCGGTCGACGGTGAGGGATCTCGAGATTCAACTCCCCGCGCCGCGGAGGGCGAGTACACCCTTCGCATCGAAGCGACGACGTTCGAGAACGGGACGTTCTCCATCACCGGCGAGGTTCTCGTGTACGGCGCGGTCTACGGAATTGCCGGGACGGACGACCAACGACGCGACCTCGGGGTCGCGCTCTGCTGGGGAGCGCCGATTGCGATCATGTTCGGCTTCCTCGCCTCGATCGGAACCACGTTGCTCGGTTTCATGCTGGCCGCGATCGGCGCCTGGTTCGGCGGGTGGATTGACGGAACGCTTCAGCGGATCACCGAGGTGAACATGATGATCCCGTTCCTCCCGACGATCATGATGGTTGGCTGGTTCCTGTCGGCGAATCTCTGGGTGCTTCTCGGGTTCATCGTCGGATTCAGCATCTTCACCGGACGCCTCAAAACGTATCGCGCGATGTTCCTCCAGCTGAAGGGGGCCGAGTACATCGAGGCGGCCCGCGCGTACGGCGCGAGCAACTGGCGGATCATCTTCCGCTACATGATTCCGCACGTCTTCCCGGCGATGCTTCCGAATCTGATCCTGGGGATTCCGCGGTTCGTCTTCCTCGAAGCCTCGCTCGCGTTTCTCGGCGTCGCCGATCCGCAGCTTCTGACGTGGGGGAAGATGCTGAGCGAGGCGCGCTCTGCGCTGTACAGGGGCGAGTATCAGTACGTCTTGGGGCCGGCGGTTCTGCTCCTGCTGACCGGGCTATCGTTCTCGATGCTTGGCTACACGCTCGACCGGATCTTCAACCCGCGGCTGCGCGGGATCTAGAGGCATACGGCTTGCCGGAAGGCGTCATGGCGCGAGGCGCTCGGCGACGATCGTCTCCAGCTCCGAGATCTTGACTCGCGTTTGCTCGGTCGAATCCCGGTCCCGCAAGGTCACCGTCTCGTCCTCGATCGTCTGGTGATCGACGGTGATGCAGAACGGCGTGCCCGACTCGTCCTGGCGGCGATACCGCTTCCCGATCGAGCCCTTCTCGTCGTAGAAGACGTTCCATCGCTTCTTCAGGTCGCGATAGATCTCGGCGGCGACTTCCGGCTGGCCGTCCTTCTTGACGAGCGGGAACACGGCCGCCTTGATCGGCGCGATGCGCGGGTGCAACCGCAGGACGACGCGCTCCTGCGGGACGCCCTTCTCGTCGGGGATTGCGTCCTCGTCGTACGCCTCGCAGAGGAGAGCGAGCGTCGTCCGGTCAGCGCCGGCGGACGGCTCGATCACGTGCGGCACGTACTTCGTCTGCGTGGCGTCGTCGAAGTAGGTCAAATCCTTGCCGCTGCCGGGATACTTCGGCTGTCCGTGCTCGTCTCGCTCGACGACGAGTTCGTCCCCCTCGCGCACGAGCTTCCCCTCCATGTGACTGCGCAGATCGAAATCGCTTCGATGCGAGACGCCCTCCAGCTCGCCGAACTCGCCCTCCGGAAGGAACGGGAATGCGTACTCGATGTCGGCCGTGCCGCAGGAGTAGTGGGCGCGCTCGTCCGGGCCGTGCTCGCGGAGGCGGAGCTTTTCGCTCTTCAGGCCGAGGGAGACGTACCAGGCGACGCGGCGGTCGCGCCAGAAGCTGTACCAGTCCTCGGACGTCTCTGGAGCGCAGAAGAACTCGATCTCCATCTGCTCGAACTCGCGAGAGCGGAAGGTGAAGTTGCGCGGCGTGATCTCGTTTCGGAATGACTTGCCGATCTGAGCCATCCCGAACGGGACCTTCACACGGGCGGTGGAGAGGACGTTCTTGAAGTTCACGAACATCCCTTGCGCCGTCTCCGGCCGCAGATAGGCTTCGGTGGTCGGATCGAGCAGCGCACCGACGTACGTCTTGAACATCAGGTTGAACTCCCGTGGCTCGGTCAGGTCGCACTCATCGTGTTCGCCCGGGCGTTTGCTTGGCTTGCGCGGGCAGTCGCTCGATCCGATCTGGTCGGCGCGGAAGCGGGCCTTGCAGGTCTTGCAGTCGACGAACAGGTCGTAGAAGAGGTCGTAGTGGCCGCTCGCTTTCCAGACGTGCGGATCCATGATGATCGTCGTGTCGAGACCGACCATGCCGTATGCCGACGGAGCGCCGGGGAGCGCACTGGTGTCGTCGAAGCCGGTGACCTCGTCTCGCCACCAGGCCTCCTTGACGTTTCGCTTCAGCTCGACGCCGAGCGGGCCGTAGTCCCAGAAACCGCCGATGCCGCCGTAGATCTCGCTCGATTGGAAGATGAACCCGCGTCGCTTGCAGAGGGCGACGATCTTGTCCATGGTCGTGTTCGACTTCGTCATTCGGTCCTCCCGGGAGCTGAGATCTGATGCGGCTTGCAGCGAAGCCTCGAGGGATCCTCCGGCCGCGACGCGGATTATACGCGATGGAGTCGCGCCGGACGCCGGCGACCAGGAATGGGCGAGAAATGCGTGGAGCGGGGACTGGGGGATCCCCGCTCCTGACTTCACGGTGGGGGAGGTTCGGGTGAACCAGGCGCACTATGTAGTCGGCGATCGTAGTATATAGATCACTGCCGGAATTACAACTTTTGGGATCGAGCGAAGTGAGAAGGCGCTGATCAGGTGTCGCCAATCGCGTTGTCCGCACCATCGAGCGGACGGATGGTCGGACGACGGTGTGGACTTCGCTGCCGATCGACGGGCTGAGCGAGATCCCCTTCCGGACTCAAGATCTGTCGGAGGACGTATCCCGCCGCGGGTGTGCTCGTGTCATTTCTCGAAACCCGAGCGACGCGTAGAGGCGCTGCGCCGGCCGGTTCCCGTCCGTCACGATGAGCGTCAGCCGTTCGTACCCTGCGTCGAGGAGCGCGTTGACGCTCGTTTGAAGAAGCGCTCGAGCGAGGCCGCGACGCTGCGCTTCCGGACGGGTCATCGCGAAGACGACGAGCGGCGCATCGTGCGGCTCCCACCAAGCAATCAAGCATGCGGAGGCGAGGAATTCGCCCTCCTCGGCGACGAACGAGCAGTCCGAGAGGAACTCCCCGTAGCCGCCGTCGAAGACCTTGTCGATCTCGGAAAGGGCATCTGCGAAGCTTTCGCCCTCGTCGTCGACACTCCCCCGATACGCGGCGTAGAGCAGAATGGCGAGATCCTGTCGGTCGGTCGGTCGGATTGCCCGATACGAGACGTTCGAGCGGGGCGTCTGGCGTCGAAGATCAAGCTCCATCGGAATGCGACGTGCGTTCATCGCGCCTCCGAACGATTCGGCGGGCGGAAGCGAAGGGTCACGGGGTCAGCCCGTGGCGTCTTCCGCTGCTACTTCCCCGTGTCGATCCGTTCTCCGAGCGCCTCTCGTACCGCCTTGGGGGCAATCAGCTTGCCGCGAATCCAGATCGACTCGATGGTCTCGAGGGCGAGCTCGGGGGTGATTGAAGGCGTCAGGGTCAGCATCCCGACGATGTGAATCGAGAGCTTCTTGCCCTCGGCCCGGCGCTTCTCTAAGTCCTTGCGATCGTAGATCAGAACGCCGAGGGAGTAGCTTTGGCGCACCGAGACATCCTCGATGACCGAGCTGTGGCGCTCAAGCTGGTTTCGTATCGCCGTCCGAATCAGGTCCGTTCGATTCGAGTAGAGGCCCTGTTCGACCAGGAGATCGATCTGGCCGAGATCGACGGGCCCGAGGTTGATGGTGATCTTCTCCGTTTCGCTCACGGCCACCATCTCCTTTCCTGTTCCATGGATGGTCCTATTGTATGTTCCGAACCCCCGCAAGGCTCGCTTCCCGCTCGATCGTTTCCAGGTAGACCACGGGCCTAGGATGTGCCCGGCGTCGAGACGGGCGATGAAAGCCTCAGGCAGAGTTCGACGGGACCCAGGTGGATCGAGAGAAAACGCGGCAGGTTGCGGCGTTGTGGGGACGACGTGCTCCGAAGCATGTGCTTCTCCCAAGCGAGATCGGACATGGCGACCAGGGAGACCGGGCCGGCGTGGACGAACACCTCGAGTGCGCTGTACATCTCCGTACCTTCCTTTCGCCATCCATATGGATGGCAGTGGGCATCATAGCAGGCCTTGGGATGGTTGTCAACATCTACATGGATGGTGAAAGGAGGGGCTGGCCTCACCGTGTGTTCAGAGGAAAGGAACAAGGAGAGAGCGGGTCACGCCGTCGAGGGAGAGACGATAGACTGGCAGAGGGGCGGCGGGGGAACCAGCGGCAGCCTCCCCGAGTAGATGAGCCGGTGGACGGAGCAAGGAGGACAGTGTGGTTCGTGGAGTTCAGGTTCTGTGTCGGTGCGGGATCATTCTCGTCGCGGTTCTGCTCGCGTCGGGTCTTCTTCTCGCTCTCGCGCAGCCGGACGGCGGCAATCTCCTGGTCAACTCGGGGGCGGAGGAGGGCTCCACCGGCCGTCCGGTCGGATGGCGACCGGTCGATCTGTCGGGCGGTTCGGGGCGGGTCGAGTTCTCGTGGGATTCCCGCCGCTCGGCCGACGGGGAGCGCTCTCTTCGCATCGGAGTGACCGGGACGGGGCGTGGGATCTGGTCGCAGACGGTCGAGGTGGTCGAAGGCGCTGTGTACGAACTCTCCGGGTACGTCGCCTTCGAGAACCTGGCGGACGACACGGCCTGTCAGCTTCGGGTGGTCTTCCGAGGAGACTCCGGCGACCTCTTGGAGTTCGTCGACCTCGCCCGGCACGACGGCGGCTCTCGCGGCTTCGAGCTCGACTTCCCCGCGCGGATAATCTTCCGCGCGCCGGACGGCGCGACGACGGCGGAGGTCAACGGATATCTCTCCGGGCCGGGCGTTGCGTGGTTCGACGACATCGACTTCCGAGAGGCCCCCTGCGGGGCGATCGCGGGGCGGGTCCTCTCGAACGGATCGCCCGTCTCAGGCGTCCATGTCTATCTCTGGGGCGACCCGTGGGAAGAGACGATCGAAGCGACCACGGACGTCGAAGGCGCCTACGTGCTCGAAGACGTACCCGTCTCCCATCCGCGCTACATCCTGGTCGCCGAGAGGCAAGGGTATCGGACGCGCGCACAGGGCAACGTCGACGTCGAGGCGGGTGGAACGACGATCGTGGATCTCGATCTCGACGCGGGTTCCGACCCGATCGACGATCTCGAAGTTGGCTATGGATTCCTCTGTCTCTCGCACGACCAGCCGCCGATCGAGTTGCCCGCCTTCGCTCCCCTTCCGGAGGATGCGTCCGGCTACGTCCCCGAGGTGCGGGCGTACCTGGAGTCGGACGAGATCATCACGTCGGACGACCCCACCGTTCGGGCACTGGCCGCACGGATCCTCGACGCTGTCGATCCGGAGGATCGAACGAACGCCGTTGCCGTGGCACGCGTCGTCTACGAGTGGATCAGCGTGAACATCAATCACGACGCCGTCTACGGCAACGACGAGCCGTACCTGGACGTCACCAGCGGAATCTGGCAGACGATCCAGCCGGGCGGCTGGTGCTGGGGTCGGAACTTCTACGACTGGGGCTACCGGCCGGCGGAACTTCTCGAGGAGCGCGTCGGCATCTGCGTCGAGCACTCCTGGCTCGGCGCGGCGGTCCTGCGCGCGTTGAACATTCCCGCGCGGGCGCGCGTCGGCTCGGCGCAGTTCTGGGTTCAGGATGAGACGGGGATCGGCGCGTGGTACGGGTTCAGCACCAACGGCGGCTCGAACACCTACCGGGAGACCGGGGTCCTCGGCGCGGGGTTCGGCGACTCTCGTCTGCCGACCTTCTACTCAGTCACGAGCGAGCCGTTCCTCGCGGAAGACTGGGACTGGGAGGAGCCCGGCGTCTGGCACGAACTCCATCCGTGGGGCGAGGTCTACCCCGCCGATGACGCGGGCCTCGAACGAGCGAGACAGGATTTGGCGACGTACGCCGAGACCGGCCGAGCCGCCAGCGGCATGATCCGCCGACAGGGGGGATCAGGCGTCTACGAGATCAACTACAGCCAGATCACGCTCTGCCGCTGGTCGCTGTCGAATCAATCGATCGTCAACGTCCGCTTCCCGGCGCCGACGGAGTCGAACGCGACGACGGACACGGGAGAGTGGGTCTACTGGACGAACCATCCGGAGTGCGTGATCGACACGTACGTCGAGACGATCGAGAATCCGCCGGTCTCCGAAGTTCAACGATGGCGGCACATCGTTTTCGACGTCTCGACTCTCCTCGGAGACTGAGTCAGACGGACTCACTTCGCCAGATGAGCGGCTCTCCCGACCGGCCGATCGGGAGAGCCGCGATCATCGACGGCGTGACCTTCACGACGGCGTGGTTCGGATCGTCCGGACCGGAGAACCACTTCTCGAGCCGCGCGGTCCAGCATGCCTCCCGATCGGCGGCGTCGGTGACGATCTCGGCGGTCCCGTCGATCTGGAAGTAGCTTCCCGGCTCCGAGGGATCGGTCCGCCCGCACGTGATGTGCACCCGCCCGTCGGCGCGGATCTGCTTCACCTTGGACGTCTGGACGAACGTCGGGATTCGCAGCGTCAGCTCCGCGTCCACCTTCGCGCGCACGAAGCGGACGGCGGGGCCTCCATCTTCGCGCACCGTCGCGAGGCTGCAGACGAACGGGGTGTCCTCCCCCAGCTCCTCGATCAGCGCACTTCTCGCGTCATCCATCGAATCCTCCTTCCACTCCGAAGCAACCGTACGGTGCGACGTCTCGGGCGCGTCTTTCGCCCGCTTTCTCCACGTTTCCTCCGCGAGGGCGCGTGGTGTAGGCTTGCGACGAAGGAGGCGACATGAAGCGAGCGATCCTACTTCTGTGCACGCTCGGGTTGATCGGAGGTGGACTCATCATGGCGAGCGCGTCTCCGACCGTGGTCGAAGACCTCGACATCGAACGGTACATGGGCCGCTGGTATGCGATCGCGAGCATCCCGACGACCTTCGAGCGCCAGTGCGTTCAAGGGACGACGGCCGACTACCGGTTGCTCGAGAACGGCCGGGTGGAAGTCACGAACACCTGCTACGACGCCGAGGGGGTCCCGGATGTGGCCGTCGGCCGCGCCTGGATCCCGGATTCCGACGAGCCGACCAAGCTGAAGGTCTCGTTCGTGCGGTTCCTCGGGTTCTGGCTCTTCCCCGGCGCCTACTGGGTCATCGATCTGGCCGAGGACTACAGCTACGCGGTCGTGGGGCATCCGACGTACCGATACGGGTGGATCCTGAGTCGAACACCGACGCTGCCTGCGGAGACGCTCCTCGGTATCACCGAGCGGCTCGAGGCTCAGGGCTACGATTTCAAGGCGTTCCGGATGATCGACCAGTCGATTCACGAGGCGGAAGCCGAGGAGGCCTGTCCGGAAGGTGGCTAGACGGCGTCGTCCGGCAGGTGGATGGCGAACTTGCACCACGGATCGCCGGCGAGCACCGTCTCCAGGACCTCCGCCCTCAGCTTCTGCCCGAAGATCACCTCGTACGGCTTCTTGTGGAATCCGGCGCTGCAGTTGCAGAACGTCGGCGAGACGCTGGACGGCCCGTCCTTCAGCGACTCCTTCGCCCACGGGCAGTGGCAGTAGTGGTAGGCCTTCTCCGCCGGGTCGGTGGCGGAGAGGAACTTCACCGCCTGGTGCGGGATCTTCGCCTCGATGATGACATTTCCCTCGCGGACTCCACCCTCGACCTCCGGATGTGCCTTCACGTAAGCGATGACGTCATCGTCGATCGGCTGACTGAAGAAGAGGGTGCCTTCGTCGCGATGCTTCTCCAGTTCGGCGACGAAGTTGGATCGCTTCCGTTCGAGGTAGGCGTCGATGCTGCCCGCCTCTTCGTAGGTCCGCTTCGCGTCGAGGTACCAGTCGTCCTCGAGGTATCGCAGGCTGTCCTTCAGCAATCCCACGCAGGTGTCATGATCCACGGCTTCCTCGAGGCGGCGCATGACGATCTCCGTCAGCGCCGGTTTCCGGACGTTCGGCGTTCCGAGCGGAGGGACCTCAACGCCCTCGAAGACCCGGTTCCGCACGTCTTCCCCGACGCTTTCGGCGAGCCTGTTGTAGAGGTTCCCGAGTGCCTCCGCACCGTCGATCAGCTCGAGGGCGGCGATGTAGACGTCGTCGTTTCCGATGAATCGGCCGAACCTGACGAGCGTGACGTAGTTGTCCCAGGTGTTCATTCCGGCGTCGATCATCCGTTGGGAATACTGATGGACCGCCTCGGTCGCCGCCGGATCCGACGCGATCGACAGGCCTTCGTCCGACACAAAGCTCTCGAACCCCTCCGCGAGCGAGATCGCCTCGGCGATCTGCTCCTCGTTCTGATTGCGCCCCCTCAAGTACTCGGTGAATCCGGTCTTGTCCACGGTTTGCTCCTCCCACGACGTGCTGCACGGATTGGGTCCGCTGAGGCTACGGTCGCCCGTTCACGTCTCACGAGCGTCTTCCGAACATGCAGCGTTTTCTAGCTGGGCATCTGCTCGGCGAGGAACTCGGCGGGCGTGAGGACGAGCAGGTCGAGCCGCTGAGGATTCGCCAACAGGTCGCTGTCGGTGCTGACGAGAATCGCTCCCGCCGCGTGGGCCAGCGCGGCGAACTTGCGGTCCTCCGGATCCGGGACGGACGAGAATCGCTCCGGGTGAACGGGCCCTCGGACCTCGTCTTCCGGCCTGAACAGCTTCTCGACGTCGGCCCAGCAGAGCGGTGGGATCTGCTCGAGGATTCGCCTTGTCTCTCTGCGCGTCGCTTCGTTCCAAACCATTCGCAGTCGATCGCCGCGAACGGCCGCTACGAGGCGACCGGCGTGAGACGTCGGTTTGAAGCCGGCGGCGACGAAGACGTTCGTGTCGAGAACGACGGCAGGCTGCGGGCGGCTCATGCTTTCATCCTAGCTGATGGGGTCCGTGTCGTCTTGACGGGAGGTCGCGGCGTTCGTATCCTTCGCGCCTCGCATCTTCCCCTCGATTCGATCGACGGGCACCTGTGACGGAGCGCCTCCGGCGTTCCGTTCGTCGTTTGGGACGAGATCTGGCATGCTGTCCGGGCGGGGAAGGGCGCCGAAGGAGCAGCCATGACGAAGGCGACACCGATTGAGCGAACACGAAACGTGGGCATCATGGCCCACATCGACGCCGGCAAGACGACGGTCACCGAGCGAATCCTCTTCTTCACCGGGAAGCGGCACAAGATCGGCGAGGTGCACGACGGCGAAGCGGCGATGGATTGGATGGTCCAGGAGCAGGAGCGCGGCATCACGATCACCTCGGCGGCGACAACCGCGTACTGGCGCGATCATCGGATCAACGTGATCGACACGCCGGGGCACGTCGACTTCACCGCCGAGGTTGAGCGGTCGCTGCGCGTCCTCGACGGAACCGTCGCCCTCTTCTGCGCCGTTGGCGGCGTTCAGCCGCAGGCGGAAACCGTCTGGCGGCAGGCGGAGAAGTACCGCGTTCCGCGAATCGCGTTCGTCAACAAGATGGACCGCTCTGGAGCGGACTTCGAGCGTGTGGTTGAGGAGATTCGCGAGGAGCTCGGGGCGAACGCCGTCCCCGTCGTCATTCCGATCGGCGCCGAGGGCGACTTCCGGGGCGTCGTCGATCTAATCCACATGAAGGCCGTCTACTACGACGACGCGCCGACCGGCGCAACGATCCGCGTCGAGGAGATTCCGGCTGAGCTTCTCGACGCCGCCCGCGCCGCCGAGGAGCGGATGATCGAGCGGATCAGCGAGCAGGACGATCATCTGATGGAGAAGTTCATCGAGGGGGAGGTCCCGGAGCCGAAGGAGGTTCTGGTCGCCGTTCGAAAGGCGACGATCGACGGGCGGTTCATCCCCGTTCTCTGCGGCGCCGCGTTCAAGAACAAGGGCGTTCGCCTCCTGCTCGACGGGATCATCGACTACTTGCCTTCCCCGGTCGACCTGCCGCCCGTGATCGGTGCGAGCACGACGACGAACGAAGAGCTGATCCGCCGCCCGAGCGACGAAGCGCCACTGGCGGCGATCGCGTTCAAGGTGCAGGCGGACAAGCACATGGGGAAGCTGACCTACGTTCGGGTCTACTCCGGCGTGCTCAAGGCCGGGGACCGCGTCTACAACGCCAGTCGCGAAGCGGATCAGCGGGTCGGTCGGCTGTTCGAGATGCACGCCAACGATCGAGAAGCGGTCGAGGCGCTTCGAACCGGACAGGTTGGCGCAGTCGTCGGCCTCGCCGACACGTACACCGGCGACACGATCTGCAGCCGCGAGCACCCGATTCTGCTCGAATCGATCGAGTTCCCGGCGCCCGTCATCGGCGTCGCCGTCTCCCCCGCGTCGCGAGAGGACCGGGACAAGCTGTCGGCGGCGCTTCATCGGCTCGCCGAGGAGGACCCGACGTTCGTCGTTCGCTCCGACGCCGAGACGAACGAGGTCGTCATCTCCGGCATGGGGGAGCTGCATCTCGAGATTATCGTCGACCGGCTGCGACGGGAGTTCGGCGTCGAGGTCGTCGCCGACCGGCCGCAGGTCGCCTACCGAGAGACGATTCTCGGCCCGATCGAGCATGAGTACAGACACGTCAAGCAGACGGGCGGGCGCGGCCAGTACGCGCACGCCGTCTTCGAGATCGAGCCAACCCAGCCGGGAAGCGGGTTCCAGTTCGAGGACACGATCAGCGGCGGGAAGATCTCGCGAGAGTACTTGGGCGCGCTTGAGCGGGGCATCCTCGACGAAATGGCGGAAGGGCCGTACGCCGGATTCCCGATGGTCGACATCAAGGTTACGGTCGTCGACGGGTCGATGCACGAGGTCGACTCCTCGGAGATGGCGTTCCGGACGTGTGGCCGGATGGGCTTCCGAGAGGCCTGCCTCGAGGTCGGGCTCGAGCTGCTCGAGCCGATGATGTCGGTCGAGGTCACGGCGCCGGAGGATCAGACCGGCGCGATCACGAGCAGCCTCTGCAGCAAGCGCGGGCGCGTCCTCGGGATGGAGACCAAGGCCGGGGCGACCGTGCTGCGCGGCCGTGTCCCACTCGCGGAGATGTTCGGCTACGCCTCCGAGCTTCGGAACCTGACCAGCGGTCGCGGAACGTTCACCATGAACTTCGAGCACTACGAGGCAGTCCCTTACTCGATCGCCGAGCAAGTTGTCGCTGCACGCAAGGAGTCCAAGAGCTAGCCAGCCCGGCTTCAGCCGAAGGACTCCTCGGCGACCACGAGTCTCACGGGGTAGGGCGCGGGTCCTTGCGTATCAAAGGACGCATGTCCCTTCGGTGAGCCCTTGACGTTCGTGTGCCAGAAAACGTAGCTTTGAATTAGCGTCGTCTGCGGGCGGCGTTTCTCTTTGCTGCGACACCGGCGAATCTCTGACGGACCTTCCCATGATGACGCTGTGGAGCCGCTGCCCTGGAGCTAGCCCAGGCTGGCGCGCCCAGGCCCGGGGGGGCATTCAGGGTCGGTGGCAGGACCCGGGGCTCCGGCCGAAGGCCGGAACGCAACCTGTTGAGCCCTGGGCTCAACAGAGTTGATCGCTCTGCCAGGAACCTCTAGCCTCTGTGCAGGAGGGATCGCATAGGACGATGGCCGTTCGCAGGGCGGAGCCGTACATCTGGGTCACCTGGTTGACCAAGCTTCTCGCGGGGGAGTCGTCGTGCGAGTGGTCGGCCTGGTTCCGAGCACATCACAAGGAGTACGACAAGCTGCCGCTCGACTTCGACCTGGCCCGCTGGACGGTCGACCACAACGAGATGGTCCGCGCCCGGCGGCAAGAGCTCCTCGACGAGGGATTCGACGTCTACGTCGAAGAGGAGAACGCCTTCAAGCGGCGGGGTTCGACGGGCATCGTCGTCTCAGGCAAGCCGGACATCCTTGCGATCAAGGGCAGCCGCGGCGTGATCGAGGACTGCAAAACAGGGCGCCCGCGAACGTCCGACCAGCTTCAAGTGCTCGTCTACATGCTCCTCCTGCCGATCAAGAACGCGCGGACGGAGAGAATCGATCTCGCCGGGCGCGTCGTCTATCGAACCGGCACGATCGACGTGCCTGCGTCCGGGCTCGACGAGACGTTCCGGAGTCGCTTCGTCGATCTCGTGCATCGTGTCGGCGGCGAGAAGCCGCTCGGGAAGGTGCCGGCCTGGTCGGAGTGTCGCTGGTGCGACATCGGTCCGGCCGATTGCCTTCCGCGCGTGAACGAGCCGCCGGAGTCGATCGAAGCGGAGACGGACCTCTTCTAGCGCTCTCGCCCGGGAAGATCGCATCGAAAGGCGGTATCCTCTCGGCTCTGCCCGTGCCCCACGGTTCCGGCACGGTGAGAAGGAGTGACCATGAAAGAAGAAGTTATTGCAGCACTGGAGAGCATCCGGCCTGCGCTTCAGGCCGACGGTGGAGACGTCGAGTTGGTCGACGTGACCGAAGACGGCATCGTCCGCGTTCGCCTGCAGGGCGCCTGCCACGGCTGTCCGATGGCGCAGATGACGCTCAAGGACGGCATCGAGCGTGTGTTGAAGGAGCAGGTGCCGGGCGTGACGGAGGTCGAATCCGTCTAGCGCGTTCCGGATGAGCGTGCATCGGAGAGATCTTGTAAAGCCGCCTCCTCTGCGGGGCGGCCTTCTCTTTGCCTCGACGCTTCGTCGACGGGAAGGATCTTCGGGGATGGGACCGTGAACAGGACGGCGAGCGCGACGACGAGCAGGCCGGCGCCGGCTGCGGATGTCGTCTGATAGCCAGCGCGCTCGGCGAGGACGCCGCTCGCGAGTCCGGCGACGACCCAGCCGATCCCGGCGAGCGCGTTGTAGAGGCCGAGGGCCATGCCGCGATTCTCCTCCCGCGCCAGACGGGAGACGAGGGCGATCCCCGAAAGCTGGAAGTACGACCAGGTGAATCCGTAGATCGCGAATCCGATGATCAGCGCGATCATGGGGGGCCGCGCGCTGGAGAGCGCCAGAAACGCGGCCGCGGCCGTGAAGAGGAGAAGCCGCGTGGCGATCGTCGTCATCTGCACGTGGCGGTTGCCGAGCCGCTTGATCCGCTTTGCGGCGAGCGGAAAAGCGACGACGACGCCCAAATGTTGCAGCGCGAAGTAGGCGAACACGACCGACGACGGGAGAGCGAAGCGCTCCGAGAGGAGGAGAGGGAGCGGGATTCCGAATAGGCCGAGCCCGAGGAAGGAGACGAACGTCGCCGCGAGGAATCGCTTCGTCCCGGGCCGGAACCCCTCCGGATCCCGCAGCGCCCTGAGGATTCGTCGCGGATGCAGGCGATGGTAGAGGTGAAACGGCGAGAAACGCCGCTTCTCGAACAGGAAGTTCCCCGCGGCGAGCACGATCCCGCGGAAGGCGCGGCGCGTGTACTGCGGGGTCGTCCGCGGAACGCGGCGGAAGGCAAGGAGGCTCGCCGCGAGTCCGGCGACGGCGATGAGCGCGAACAGGCCTCGAATTGCCGTCTCTTCCGGCATGAGCGTCGTCCCGAGCGCCAGGGCGCCGCTGCCGAGGAGGAGCCCGCCGACCCATCCGAGGGCGCCCATCTGATTCAGCCGCCCGACCTTCGCTTCCCACTCCTCCTCGTCCCGGTTCTCGATCACGATCAGGACGGTCACCGACGCGTTGGCGACCCAGAAGAAGTTCATCAGCATGTTGATCCAGAGGAAGTGGGAGAACGACGGGACGAAAGCCATCGCGAGGAGGCAGAGACCGACGGCGGCGTAGCTCGCGACGACGAACGGCTTGCGGCGGTGCGCCGCGTCGGAGAGGCGTCCCCAGAGGAGGCTTCCTGCAACGCCGACGAGGCTGACGAGGCCGGAGAGGATGCCGAGCGTTCCGACGCCCCGCTCGAGTACGCGGGAGAGCATCAGCGGAACCAGGACGGAGGAGGTGCCAAGAACGAGGTTCGCCAGAGCGACGGCACAGAACCATCGTTCCCCGGCACATGCTCTCTTCGGCGGCTTCCAACGCATTCCGACGCTCCTTCGTTCCGTTCCAGCCTGCAGATTCGACTCGTCCGAGGCAAAAACGCGCGAAGTATAGCATCGGTCCGTCAGGCTGCAAGCTCGACGGAATGCGTTCAGGCCTTCGGCTTGAGACCGGGTCTGCTGGACCTTCGGTCCAGCGGATTACGCTCCTGCCTACGGCTGGAGGCGGATGGCTTAGGATGCGAAACCGGGGACTAGGGGGCGAGGCAGAAGAGGATCCCGAGGTAGTGGGCGACGCTGCCGCCGAGGACGAACAGGTGCCAGATGGCGTGGTTGTACGGGAGGCGCTTCCAGCCGAAGAAGATCGTTCCGACGGTGTAGAAGCCGCCGCCGACCGCGATGTAGACCAAGGCGGCGTGAGGGACGCGCAGCCAGACCTCACGCGCGGCGATGACGATCATCCATCCCATCAGAAGGTAGACGGCGAGCGAGATGCCGCGGAAGCGCCCGATGAAGATCGACTTCATCACGATGCCGGCGATCGCCAGCGTCCAGATGACGACGAGCATCGTCAGCCCCCACGCGCCCCACAGCGACAGCAGGAGGAACGGCGTGTACGTCCCGGCGATCAACAGGTAGATCGAGCAGTGATCGAAGACCCAAAAGACACGGCGCGCGCCGGGATGGCGCAGGCCGTGGTAGAGGGTCGAGGAGAAGTGGAGCAGGATCAGGCTCAGCCCGTAGATCGAGAAGCTGACGATGTGGAGGGCCGTGCCCCGGAGCGCGGCCTGGACGACGAGAATCGTCGTTCCCACAAGGCTGAGCAGCGCCCCGACGCCGTGGGTGACGCTGTTGGCGATGTCCTCCCCAAGGGTGTACCGAGGCGGATGGCGATCCGGCTCTTCGCGTCTCGTCATGGACGAGAGCGTACGTCCTCGGCGGAGGCCTCCTCCACGTCGGGCGGCGAGGTATGAACGCTCCTCCGGTAGAGGAAGGCGTTTCCGCGCTTGCCGATGACGCGCAGCGCACCGATGTGTCGGAGAGTGTAGGCGAGCTTCTGCGCCATCGCGCGGGAGCGGGCGATCGCCGTGGCGAGCTCGGCCGTCGTGAACGGCTCCTCCAAGTCAGCGGGCACGAACGCCAAGTAGTCGGTCGGATCCTGGAACGTGACACAGTCGACGACCTCGACGAGTCGCCGGTCACGGACCGTCCAGTTCTTCCGGCGGCGTCGTGAGACTTCCCGCGGAGCGCGAACCTCCTCATCTTCGATCAGGAGGACGTCGACGGAGAGGTTCGGGTCGCCGAGGAGTTCGCGCAGGCCGACGAGTTCCGAGAGGGCGTCGATCCACCGTCCTCGCTTGCTCGAGCGGCGCCGAGGAGACTGCGTCCCGTGCGTGTCGAGATCGACGAGGGTTCGCTTGGCCGTGACCGGCAGCGCCAGGCGGACCGGATGTCGGCGCAGGAGCTGCGCCAGCTTCCGTCGGAGAGCCGACGTCGAGCCGGTCTGGATCTCGATCAAGAGGTCCCCGCGGACGATGTCGGCGACGAAGCCGTCGACGGGGACTTCGAAGCGGTCACCCTCCTCCGCGTACCACGCCTTGAGGGCGGCGTGAAGAGAGCGCTCGTTGAGGGTGCCGATGTGCGGCGAGGCGACGCGATTGGCCGTCGTCGGCTCAGACCCGTCGGCGCTCATCGAACGAGGAGCCACGTTCCGAGCATCAGGGCCGCGATCCCGAGCCCTCGGTAGAGGTCGAACGATTTCTCCACCGTTCCGAGAACGCCGTAGTGATCGAGGACGGCGCTCAAGACCAGCTGGACGGCGATGGCGAGCGTGATCGCCGAGGCGAGCCCCAGCTTCGGCACGGCGTAGCTGTACGCGGCGACGATGAGGACGCCGATGAATCCGCCGGTGTAGACATACCACGGGACGCTCTTCCAGGCCGAAGCGTGCACGAGACTCCCGCCGCGAAGGGCGAGGAGGATGAGCCCGGCGAGGAGCACCCCGCCGAGATGGATGATGAACGAGCTCTCGAGGATGCCGACACGCAGTCCAAGCGTACCGGAGAAGAGCGACTGGACAGCAATCGCGGCACCCGCGACGAGCATGGCGATCATCGGAACGGCGGCGCTCATCGAACTCCCTTCGGGTCGTGAACCGTGGCGTGTGCGGTCGCCGTCAGTCGGCGGATGCCCCCTCGAGCCACGCGATCGCATGATAGGCGAAACGACACTGATCGGGGAAGAGGATGAAGCGCGCCAGTGCGGGGTCGTGGGCGGCGCGAGGAAGCGCCGGCCGGCCGGCGTCGGATCGCGCGAGGCGAATCAAGCCGGCCAGCCCGGCGACTTGACGTTCCGCCTCCTCCTGGAGTTCATTCGGCAGCTTTCGGCTTTCGATCGTGCGCGCGACCGCATCGGGAACCCTGCCTCGCTGTGCGAGGGCGCCCTCGAGCCGCTTCGTTCCGCGGCCGCTCACCTGTCCGTGATGGACGAGCGCCTCGGCGAGATCGTCGAGCACCCGCTCGGCGGCATGGGCGAGCAGGATCAGCGATGCCTCCGAGCGCCCATCGAGGAGCGTGAGGAGCCCGATCCGACAGCTCTCCACGACGACATCGGGCAGCCGGCCGTCGGTCGCATCGAGGAGCCGCTCGACGAACAGGTCCGGATCGTGAGCGAGGATCGAGCCGTCCTCGAGACAGCGCGTCCCGTACTCGGTGACGTGGATGAACGGGAGATCCGGATTGAGCGAGTTCTTCCCCGGTGCGAGGACGCCCTGGCGGAGGAGGTCCCAGAGGATCTCATTCAGAAGCAGGACATCTCGGCGTTCGTAGTCGTCCGAGGCTTTTCGAACGTCGTTCTCGACCGCGCGGAAGTGCGTGTGCGGCGTCTTGCGCAGGATCTCGAAGACCAGTGTTCGAAGCTCCGCTCGATCCATCGTCTTCCGCCTTTCGGCGTCGCTACGAACCGACCTTGAACTGACCGTTCTCGTAGAACAGCTCGTCGTCGGCCCAGATCTTCCCTCTGTCGGAGAGGTCGCAGACCATGTCCCAGTGGATGGCCGACTGGTTGACGCTCTTCGACTCCGGAATGCCTGCGCCGAGGGCCATGTGGAACGAACCGTTGATCTTCTCGTCGAACAGCGTGTGGCCCGTCGCTCGAGTGATGCCCTCGTTCGTTCCGATGGCGAACTCGCCGACGAATCGCGAGCCCTCGTCCGTGTCGAGCGTCTTCTTGAGGAAGTCCTCGCCCTTCTCCGCGGTTGCCTTGACGACCTTCCCCTTCTCGAAGTGAAGCTCGATCCCCTCCACCTTCCGACCCATGTAGACCGACGGGTAGGAGAACCGGACGTGGCCTTCGACGGAGTCCTCGACCGGTCCGGTGAAGACTTCGCCGTCCGGCATGTTCTTCTTTCCGTCGCAGTTGACGAAGACGCGACCGTCGATGTTCATCGTGAGCTCGACGTCGGGGCCCTCGACCCGCAGCGTCTTCTTCCCGGCGAGCCAGTCGACGATCTTCTGCTGCTTCTCCGAGAACTCCTTCCAGTACCCGACGGGGTCGTCCAGATTAGGCACGCACGCGCCGTAGACGAAGTTCTCGTACTCGACGAGGCCCATCTCCGCATCTTGGGCGTACGCATGCGTCGGGTACAGGCAGCCGACCCAGCGCAGGTCGCCGGCGGCGGCGCGTTCCATGTACGTCTTGAAAAGCGGTTGCTGTGCCTGACTCATCGTTCGGATCTTCTCCGGGGCGACGGAGGTCAGCTGCTTCGTGTTGGTCGCCGAGCCGACCGAAATCAACACCTCATACGTCTCGTAGACCATCTTGTACGGTTCGTGGATGTAGCGAAGCTGGTCGTCCGACGCGTATTGGAAGAACAGCTCTTCGACGCCGTCCAGCGAGACGAACGTGAGCGGATAGCCGCCGGCCCGGAGAATCGCGACGTAGATCTCCTTCAACAGGGGGTCGGCCGCCGGCCCGCCACGGACCATGACACGGTCGCCCGGCTGGACGCCTACGGAGTAGTTGACAAGAACGTCGGCCATCTTCGCGATTCTCGGATCGGGCATGAATTCGTCTCCTCCGGCGGAAGGAAGGAATGGAAGGCGCCTCCCGCGATCTGTGTCCGAGCGTACTCGCTTCGTACCGGTCGGGCAACGGGGCCGTTGGACAATTCGGCTAGATCTCTTCGAGAACCAGGTCTCTCGCCGACTGGAGCGGCGTTCCGGGGTGTAGGAGCGCGACCCGTCGTCGGCCGTCGCCGTAGGCGCTCGAGGAGAAGATGGTCAGGCATCGGTCATCGAACATGTACGTCGGAGCGAATGGTTGGTGAGAGCGCACGAGGACCCGCAGCCCGAGCCGATTCGCACGCTCGTCGAACGTGGTACGGCTGAAGCTCGGTCTGCCCCACGCGATCGACGTTTCGTGAGCCTCCTTCTCGTGGAGGTCGCCCCAGGTGATCGCGCGCCAGGCCGGGGAGCCGATCGCCACCTCTTCGATGCTGTCCAGTGCCGGGAGATCGGGGAGCGCGCCGTGAGCGGCGAGGATCCCGGCGGGGTGGTGCGCGGCGAGCGGCAGGTGTAAGAGCGATTCGGAGAGACGCTCGACCTCTCGGCCATCGAGCCGTTCCCAGAAATCTGCCGGAGAGAACGGTGCGGTCGCCCACGCCTCGTGATTGCCCATCAGGAGGTGAACCGCCTCCGGGTGGCGAAGCTTCGTCTGCAGGATCAGGCGCAGATTGCCGGCGGAGTCAGGTCCGCGATCGACGGCGTCTCCGAGGAAAACGAGCGTGTGGTCGGAAGGCGGATACGTCGCGAAGACGCGCTCCGTCGCGTCGAGGTCGCCGTGGGTGTCGCCGACGAAGACGATCGTGCGATCCTCCGGCAGTCGGATGAGGCGTCCTTCGTCACGCCATCCGGGCACGCACTCCTGAGCAACCTGAGCTAGGTCCATGCCGTCACGATAGCCAGGGACCGAGCGGGTCTCAACCGGGCACGACCGGGTCTCAGGTCCGTCCATCGACTCTACACGGTTTCGAGCTCCGCCGTGCAGTACGGGCAACGGGAGGCGGCGATGGCGATCGTCGATCGGCAGTACGGGCATTCCTTCGTCGTCGGAGCAGCCTCCGGCGCCGGCTTCTCCAGTCTCGCGAAGGCGCGAACGAGCAGGTACATCACGAGTCCGACGATCAGGAATGTGATGACGGTGTTGATGAACGCGCCGTAGTAGATCGCGGCGGCGCCCGCTTCACGCGCGGCGGCGGCGGACTCGTAGACCTCACCGGACAAGACGACGTAAAGGTTCGCGAAATCGACGTTGCCGACGAGCTTCCCGATGATCGGCATGATCAGATCGCTGACGAAGGAGCCGACCATTGCCGAGAAGGCCACGCCCATGACGAACGCGATGGCCAGCTGAAGCAGATTCCCTTTGGTGATGAACTCCTTGAACCCCCTACCCATGTTTCTTCACCTCCTGAGGCGATGCGGGAGTATTCTAGGAGGTGTCTGGCGTTCTGTGAACCAACAGCCGGCGGGAATGCAGGCGCGAGAGTTGTCCGCATTACACGAAGAGCCGGCGGATTGGCGTATAATGCCCCCATGGCCACGCTGGACGATGTCGCACGATTCCTCGGTTTGTCGAAGCGTGCGGTTCGCTCGAGAGTGAGTGCCCTCGGTGACATGCTCGAAGGCTACATGGTGCGCGGCGATCGCAACCGCCTGATCTTCAAGGGCGAAGCGCTTGCCATCCTCCAACGTCTTGAAGAGCTTCGTCAAAAGGAGGGCCTGGCGATACGTCAGGCGGTAACACGCCTGCGGGGGGAGCTGATCGGCGACGAAGATGCCGCGTCCGGCATCTACATCCTGATCAAGCCGGAAATCGAACTGCTGCAAGAAGCACTCGTCGAAGCCTACAGGGAGCGCGACCGTTGGCGCGAGTACGCGTTCTCCCTTCAGGCCGTCTTGCCTCCGGAGCTGAAATGGCTCGAAGCCGTTTCCCCTCCAGAGGTCGACGATCGCCGATTGAACTAGCAGTCCCGCTCGACGGTCGATCGCGCACCACGACGGCGAACCGGATCCTGTTCCCTTGGGCGTCGGTCAGCGACGTCTAGTCTCCGCTCGATTCGGGCATCGACTCTCGTTCGAGGAACCGTGGGAGGATCTTGCCTCGCGCGGGCACTGCAACCTTGCTCCCCGGCCGTAGATCGGTCACTCCGCCTCCGGCGGGACCGTCTTGCGCTCGATTCAGGAGCGCCACCGGCGTTCCCGGCTCGATACCGAGTCGGCTCGAGAGGGCGAGCCCGATCTGTTCCGTGCCGACGGTCACGCAACTCGTGACGGGGCCGAGGAAGGCGCCGTGGCGATCGAGGAGAGCGGCGCCGGCTCGGACGGGGCGGGCGCCCGCTTCGACGCTGAAGCGCACGACCTCCCGGGACGGCTCCGTGAAGTCGGTCACGCTCTTGGCTCGGCCGACGAAGAACGGCTTGTGGAGTTTGATGTACGGGCCGAAACCGGCTTCGAACGGGTTGATCTTGTGGGGGCCGGCAAGCTCGTGTTCGTACAGGGGGAAGCCTGCTTCGGTTCGCGTCGAATCGCGTGCTCCCAGTCCGCAGAGAAGGAGGCCCATCGGCGTGCCGACCTCGATCAGTCGATCCCACAGCCAGCGGGCGCCCTGGCCGCCGACGTAGATCTCGTACCCCTGCGGCTCGCCGGTGTATCCCGTTCGTGCGGCGATCAGTTGATGCCCCTCCGCGACGAGTTCGGCGAACTGCGTTCTCTCAAGTGACGTGAGCTTCCCGCCGTCGGACGGTTCGAGCAGCTGCTCGAGGATCTGCCGGCTCAGGGGACCTTGGAGCGCGATGTCGATGACGCCCCGCTCTCGCTTGAGATCGCGGATCGTCACCTTCGGGCCGATGGATCGGCCCGGCGACGCACGGTCGATCGCGTAGCGACCGTCGTTGATGCCGTTCAGCCAATCCCAGTCTTTCTTCTCGTTGGCGGCGTTGACGACGAGAAGGTAGCGGTCGCGGTCTCGGCGATAGACGAAGATGTCGTCGACCACGGCGCCGTTCGTGTCGAGGAGATAGGCGTACTGGGAGCAGCCGTCCTCCAACCAGGCGGCGTAATTCGACGTGACGACGTTGAGGAACTCGGTCGCGCCGTCCCCTTCGACCTGGAAGACCCCCATGTGGCCAAGGTCGAAAAGGCCGGCGGCCTCTCGAACGGCACGGTGCTCGTCGAGGGTCGACGTGTAGCGAACGGGCATCTCCCAGCCGGCGAACGGCACGAGCTTCGCGCCCGCCTCGACGTGCGCGCTATGCAGGGGTGTCACCTCGAGAGCGTCCGTCGACGGCTCGGTCCAGGCAAACGGCTCTCGCGGCGACGCCGGAGGCGGGATCTGAAGACGAGACTGCCCGACGAAGTACGGCTTCTCGAGAGCGAAGCGGCTCGGGTTGTGCGCATGAGCATCTTCGATTGTCGGCGGTACGGTCGCCGGGGGCGGGAGAAACTTCCATGCGGTGCGTTCCTCATTCGTCAGGTCGGCGGGATCCATCTCCTCGATGACGGCGGGGCCTTGAACCTTGCGGAAGACGTCGTCCGGATCGAACAGCGTGTACCCCTCGGCGAGGCCGACAAGCCAAGCGCGAGTGGCCGGCGCATCTGCGCTCGGCACGAACAGGACGTAGTCCTCGTCTGCGTGGCGCCGGATCACGGCCTCGCAGATCGTTCGACCGTTCTCGTCGAACAGGTACGTCGTGCATGTCTCCTCGTCGCCGAGGGCGAACAAATCGGCGGGTGTCGCCTCGTTCAGGAGAGCGCGAACGCGGCCGCCTCGAAGTCGCAGAGCGGTCCACACTCCCTCATTCGATCGGTCGGCCGTCCGGCGCTGCGGGAGGCTCGGATCGACTCGAGCAACGAGCGCGTGCACGTCCGCGGCGGCCTTCTCGAGGACGGAGAGCGGCAGCTTGCCGCGCGAGAGGTCTCCGGTCAGACCGAGGTACGAGAACGGCCGGATCGCGCGAAGGACGTCGGCGATGATCTTCGCGAGATCACGCATCTCCTCTTGCGCCATGCCGCGTTGCGTCGCCCACGGGGTTCCCAGGCGGATGCCGTGTGCGTCGGCGGCGCTCGTGTCTCCGGGAAGCGTGTTCTTGTTGCAGACGATGCCGGCGAGTTCGAGGATCCGGCTCGCGACCTCGCCCATCATCGTGAAGCCCGTGTCGCTCTCGAGTTCCCGAAGATCGACGAGCAGGAGATGCGTATTCGTTCCTCCGTAAGCGACGGTCAGCCCGTTCTCTCGCAGGGCATCGGCAAGCGTCGCCGCATTCTCGACGATCCGGCGTTGCAGCGCGGCGAACTCCGGCAACTGAGCGAGTTTCAGCGCGACGGCGATGCCGGCGAACTTGTTCACGTGAGGCCCGCCCTGCTGCCCGGGGAAGATGGCGGTGTCGATGCGGTCGGCGATCTCCGGGTCGGTGGAGAGGATGATCGCACCGCGCGGACCGCACAGCGTCTTGTGCGTTGTGAACGTCGCTACGTGCGCGTGTCCGAGCGGGTTGGGATAGACGCCGCCGACGACCATCCCGGCGGTGTGCGCGATATCCGCGAGTAGAATCGCACCGACCTTGTCGGCGATCTCCCGGAATCGCGCCCAATCCGGCTGCCACGGATACGACGTGAACCCGGCGATGATCATTCGCGGCTTGTGCTCGACCGCCATCCGCTCGATCGCGTCGTAGTCGAGGCGTTCGGTCTTCGGGTCGACGGCGTAGGAGACGATGCGATACCGCTGTCCGGTGACGGAGAACGGCGAGCCGTGGGTGAGGTGGCCTCCCTCGGTGAGCGCCATCCCCATCACGGTTTCGCCCGGACGGACGAACGTCTCGTAGACGGCGATGTTGGCGGCGGCACCCGAGAGTGCTTGGACGTTGGCGCGGATTCGATCGGCCGGGATGTCGTCGGTCGCGAAGCATTCCGCGGCTCGCCGCGCGGCGAGCGATTCCACCAGGTCTGCGATCTCGGCGCCCTTGTAGAACCTTCGATCGGCGTAGCGCTTGTAGCTCGACAGCTGCTCATCCAGATCGGCCAGCCGTTCCGAGGTGAGGGCCATCATCGCTTTCCGGGGGTAGCCCTCGGCGTAGATGCTCGTGAGGACGGAGCCGATGGCCTCCCGCACGGCGGGCGGCGTCCAGCTTTCCGACGGAATAAGAATGATCTTCTCGCGCTGGCGGCGCTCCTCGGCGGAGATGAGCGCGGCGACTTGGGCGTCGGCTTCGAGCAATGAGCGCGGTGGGAACGTGTGCGTCATGATCGCTCCTTGTCTGGATCGAACGGTTCGGGGTGGAGTCTACGGACTCGGTTTCGGCCTTTCCAGCAGGCTTCGGCGAGAAGATAGAGGCCTCCGCTGACAATGGAGTGGCCGCCGAGGAGAACCGGAATCGGCGCGTCCGCTGCGGCCTCGGTGAACGAGCGCCACGCGGGGTTTTCGATGTCTTCGACTCGGTACAGGTCACTGGCAAAGCGAACGTCTGCGTCCGGCATGCGCCCGGCTTCGGCGAGCAGGGCGCGTGAATCGATGATCGCGCCGTCGTACGTGCTGGAGAGCCTCTCGAACAGCGCGGCCGGGCCGCTCTCGGTCAGTACGCGCTGCACGAAGGTCTCCTTCGGGTTCCGCTGGGAGCGCATCCCGCGGCCCTCGATCAGCCCGCTCGTCCGACACGCAATGCGCGGCTCGATGTCCGCCCACGTTCGCGGACTCACGCGTCCGATGAGGCAGAGGTGTGCCGTTCGCTCCGTCAAGAGCGGCAGGATCTCGTTGAGTGGTGGGTGTGGGAGGTCGAGCGCATCAAGCCAGCGGCGGAGCGATGGGCCGCCGCTCTCCGACGCGGCGAGGATGAGAACATCGGTCGGTGTATCGATGTCGAATTGCGTCTCTGCGGAGCGTTCGAGTGCCGAGCAGGGGACGCCCGCGTCGGCAAGCGCGAATCCCAACGGGTTGTCGATCTCCGGCAATCCGATGTCGAGAAGGGCGCGGGCGCGCGCAATCGCAGCGAAGTCACAGGAGTAGAAGTTGTTGAACACGGCGCCGGGCTCGTCACGTCCCGCAAACTGCACGAGCGCTTGGAGGATCTCCTGCCTGAGGAGGCAGCCACTTCCGCTCCCGAAGTAGAGGAGACCGGCGGGATCGACCTCCCGCACGAACTCCTTCAGAACCTGACCGAAGTCGAACGGGGCCCGGTCGGACGACTCGAAGACGTTGGTCTCCATGTCCGCGAGCCATTCCGCGTCGCGATCCGAGGAAGCCAGAATCAGGTGAGGGAGAATGCCCGCCGTCTGGAGTGCGCCAGCGAGGTCTCTCGTTGCCGCACGTCGCGCGTCTCGGACGAGGCGCTCCCCGACGGAGTCTCCCCACGGACGGTGGAAGATGGCCGCGGCAACCGACCTCATCGCGCGTCCCTGCGAAGGGAGGGGCAACGGATCAACCTCCACCGAGGTCTGAGCTCTACGCGATCCTCTCCCTCCCGTATGGGTGGCGCCTTCACACGACATGGAAGGCACTGGCGGGTTCGCCTTAGCGACCGCCGCGGACTTTGATGGCCTCTCGCTCGCCGACGTACGGCAGCAGGGCAAGCTTGCGGGCACGGTTGATCTCGACCGAGAGCTGGCGCTGATGCTTGGCACAAAGGTGCGTCGCGCGCTTCGGGAGGATCTTCCCGAGCCGATTCATGTACTGCTTCAATTCCTCGGGCTTCTTGTAATCGAGCGTCAAGTTCCGCTCGCAGACTCGGCATTTCCTTCTTCGCTTGGTGAACATCTTCTAGAACGGGACCTCCTCGTCCGTGCCCGGCTCGTCGGTCTTGGGTGCTGGCGATGGGGCCGATCCGGGTTGCGAATCCTGCTGCTGCGATCGCGGCCCGCCGAGGAACTGGACCGTGGAGGCGACGACTTCCACGACCTTCCGTCGTTCCCCCTCGGCGTTCTCGAAGGAATCGATCCGCAGTCGACCTTCGACCGCGACGGATCGCCCCTTCGACAGGTAGTTGGCGCAGTTCTCCGCCTGTGAACCCCAGACGACGATTGGCACGAACGTCACTTCCTCCTGCATCTGCCCGGAGGAGTCCTTGTATTGTCTGTTGATGGCGATGGAGAACCGCGTGCGAGCGGTCCCGCTCGGCGTGTACCGCATCTCGGGATCGGCGGTCAGATTTCCGATCAGGATCACTCGATTCAGACTGGCTGCCATCGCTCCTCTTGTCGATTCCTAGGTTCGCAGAACGATCTGGTATCTGAGGATCTCTTCATCGATTCTCAGGCGATCCTCGATCGTCTTGACTTCGTTGGGGGGCAGGCGGAATTCGGACAGGCCGTAGAATCCCTCCGCATTGTGTCGAATCTCGTACGCCAACACGCGCTTTCCCCAATCCTCGATTTTCCCAAGTTCTCCGCCATTCTCCGTAATCAGCGAATGGATCCGCTCAACCTTCGCGGCACGAGCCTCATCCGTGAGGTCCGGACGAATGACGTACACGATTTCGTAGTCTCTCACGCGATCTCCTCTATCCGAAAGCTGCGCAAGACTTTACCGATGGGGGTTGCGGATGTCAACCGGCATCCCGCTTCGCGGCTTCCATCTCACGTCCAGTTTACAGTCATCTTTCTTCCAGTAGCGAGTGGACTTGTAAAGCGCTTCCGTTCGATGATACATTCCTGCCATACTTGCAGCGGATGCAATCTCGTATAGGTGGCTCTTGACCCATGATTGCTCGGTTCACATACTGCTCGATGATGAATGCTTGAGACGCGGCAACCGTGACGCGAAGAGCATTCGGCTGGTTTGCGAAAGGAGTGCGTGATGAAGGTGAGACTGGGAACCCCCGAGGACGAAGGAGGCCGGAAGATGAAGAGGCTGTTCAGCGGTAAGGTCCTGACGTATCTGCTGACGATCGCGACGCTCGGCTTGATGCTGGGCGCGAACATGAAGTGGCACGGGTAGGAACGTACGAGAGGAGACAACCGATGAAGAAGCTACTCAGCGGCAAGGTGTTGATGTATCTGCTGACGATCGCGACGCTCGGTCTGATGCTGGGCGCGAACATGAAGTGGCACGGAGCGTAGCGCAGCACGGGTAGACAAGTTGGAAAGGAGACACGCATGAAGTGGAACGGCTACAACGGCAAGGGACAAGCGACGATGAAGAAGCTGTTCAGCGGCAAGGTGTTGATGTACCTGCTGACGATTGCGACGCTCGGTCTGATGCTGGGCGCGAACATGAAGTGGCACGGAGCGTAGTACGACACAGGTGGACGGATTCCAAAGGAGACAACCGATGAAGAAGCTACTCAGCGGCAAGGTGTTGATGTATCTGCTGACGATCGCGACGCTCGGTCTGATGCTGGGCGCGAACATGAAGTGGCACGGGTAGGAGGCTTCGTCCTCTCGGATTCTGCATAGAGCTGTAGTGCACACCTCTTGGCTCTGGTAGAATGGGAGGCGGCGTTGATGCCGATCCCATGACGAGGAGTGGACGTGAAGCTCCCAACCAGAACAAGAGCGTACGTAATCATCATCGGCCTGCTGGCCCTGGGGCTAATCGTCTTCTTCGCGAGGGACTTCTCGGTTCCGTCCGCATCTCAAGTTCTCGCGTTCTTCCTGTTTCTGGTTCTCGGTTTCCTTTCGGAGATCTACGCTGTCTGGATTCCGGCCTACGGCTGCGAGGTCTCAAGCAGCATCGCGATCTGCATGGCGTCTCTCTTCATTCTGGGACCCTCCTTCGCCATCATCATGGTTCTCGCCATGAGTTTGCTCTCCGAACTCATGATGAGGTGGGATCATCTCAGGTCAGCTCCGGGGAGATTCGGCTACATTCTTGCGTTCAATGTCAGTCAGCTGGTCGCTACGGTTGGCTTGACCGGGTTGGTCTTCTTTCGCTCCGGTGCGGAGGCCCTGACGCTATCGGCGGGACATGACTACCTGTGGGCCACTCTCGCGTTCCTATGCTATGCCGCGATCAACGTTACGCTCGTGACGTCTGTCGTCTCGCTGACTGAGGGGAAGCGGTTCCTCTACGGGCTCAAGACCTACGTCCGCGACTTCAGTCTCCAGTATCTCGTTCTGAGCGTTCTCGCTCTTCTGCTTGCCGTGCTTTACTCCCTGTCGATTTGGCACATGCTGCTGGCCATCGTGCCCCTCTTCCTGGTGCATCTCTCCTTCAGGAGCTACCAGAAGCTACGAACCGAAGCGCGAAAGACGTTCGAGAATATTTCCCGCTTGCTCGACGAGCGGGACCACTACACCGCCGTTCACTCGGCGGACGTCGCCGAGTTGGCCGTGAAGGTCGCAGAAGCCATGGACCTACCGCAATCGCTGGTTGAGGACATCGAGATTGCCGCCCGCGTTCACGACATCGGCAAAGTCGCCGTTCCCGACTCGATCCTCCTGAAACCCGGGCCACTGACGGACGATGAATGGGTCACCATGCGCCGGCATCCCATCGTCAGTGCCGAACTGATCGAAGGCCTCGAGATCTACGCGAAGGTTGCAGACGCCGTCCGACACGAGCACGAGCGCTGGGACGGATCCGGCTACCCGGACGGGCTGAAGGGAGAGCAGATCCCGCTTGTTTCTCGCGTTATCGCGGCGGCCGACATCTACAACGCCCTCTGCACCGATCGACCGTACCGAAGCGCGTTCAGCCCGGAGGAGACGGTCGAGATGATTCGCCAGATGAGGGGGGCCGATATCGACCCGGCCGTCGCCGATGCGCTTCTGCAGGTGATCAGGGAGTCGGACGATGCTCCCCAGCTGTCCGACGAGCCGAGCCCCGCAGACGGTCAGAGGTAGCTCGATGATCTTCCTCGCAGCGGTGATCTTAGGCGTCCTGGTGGGACTTCTCCTGAAGGGCAAGCTCTCGAATCTCCCGTCGCTGCGGCTTCGCTGGCTGTGGCTCGTGCTTCTCGGACTTCTTCTTCAGGTTCTCATCTTCCCGCTCTTCTCCGAGCGTCCGCTCCTTCCCTACGCAACGGTGCCGCTTCACTACCTCTCCTACGGGCTGGTCCTCGTCTTTCTCGTCGCGAATCTGCGCGTCCGACCGCTCCTCGCGCTCGGGGCCGGCGCGCTCCTGAATGTCTGTGTGATTGCGGCGAACGGAGGACGGATGCCGGCGTCGGCGACGGCGCTCGCCGCGGCGGGCTACGTCGACGTGGCCGAGAAGCTGGTGGCGGGAAGCACACACGGGAACGTCCTGTTGATGAGCGAACTCACCCGGCTGAATCTCCTCGGTGACTGGCTGTATCTCCCGAGCTGGGTCCCGTTCTCGACGGCGTTCAGCATCGGGGATGTCCTGATTCTGATCGGAGTTGCCTGGCTGATCGTGCGGGGGATGAGGGGCCATGCCTGAGAAGCTCGCTGCGCTTGTTCGTCCGCGGGCGATCGCCGTCGTCGGTGCCAGTCCACGGCCCGGATCGGTCGCCGGTGAGATCCTGCGCAACCTCAAGCGGTGCGGGTTCGAGGGCGGCCTCTACCCGGTGAACCCGAAGCATGCTGAGATCGACGGAATTCCGTGCGTGCCCTCCGCTTCGGACCTTCCCGAGGGGATCGATCTCGCCGTCCTGGCGATCAACCGAGACATCGTGCTCGACGCGGTCGAGGCTTGCGCAGAGAGGACCATCCGAAACCTGATCGTGATCACCGCCGGATTCAAGGAGAGCGGCCAAGAGGGCGCGGTGAGGGAAGCGGATCTTCGGCAGCTCATCGAGCAGCACCGGCTGAATCTCGTCGGTCCCAACTGCATGGGGATGATCACCAGCACGCCGAAGATGCGGATGAATGCCTCCTTCTCGCGATGGTTCCCGCCTGGCGGGCAGATTGCGTTCGTCTCTCAGAGCGGATCCCTCGGTGAGACACTGCTCGAGTGCTTCGAGGGTGCCGGTCTCGGCGTCTCCCTGTTCGTCAATCTGGGCAACCGCGCCGGCCTGACCGAGAACGACTTCCTCGAGTACTTGGCCGGCGACGAAACTTGCCGCGCGATCTTTCTCTACCTCGAGAGCTTCGCCGACCCGGCCGGCTTCAGGGCGTGGTGCGAGCGGATCGCAGCGGAGAAACCGATAGTCGTGCTCAAGGCGGGCCGGACGGAGGCGGGGGTCGCGGCCGTCGCGTCACACACCGGTTCTCTCGCAAGCTCTGATGCGATTGTCGACGCGTTCCTCTCGCAGTGCGGCGCCCTTCGGGTCAACACGATCGAGGAAACGATCACAGCGCTGCGGGCGCTGGAGCGCGGCGTCCTTCCGCGCGGAGATCGAACCGTCATCCTGACGAACGCCGGAGGCGCAGGGATCATCGCCGCCGACGCTTGCGAGCGAGTCGGGATCTCCGTTCCGCAACTCGATACGGAAACGCGCTCGACGCTTGCGTCCTTCCTTCCGCCGGAGGCGGGGCTCGGCAATCCGATCGACATGATCGCGACCGCCGGTGTGGCCGACTACGAGAATGGCCTGCGCGTGGCGCTCGCGGCCGCCGACTCGGGTCTCGTCATCTTCCGTCCGCCGCTCGTGCTTCCCGACAAGCCGGAGGAGGTGGCGGAGGCCATCGTCCGTGTGGCCGCGGAGGTGCCGGACAAGCCGATTCTCGTCTGCACGTTGAGCCGCGAGGAGACGAACGTCGTCAAGCGCCTTCGCGCCGGAGGGATCCCGGTCTACGCAATGCCGGAGACCGCGGTCGACGCGCTCTCCTTCTTCCACCGTGTTCGGGATCTGCGGGCCGCCCCGGGCACTGACGATCGTTCGACGGTCGCACTCGATCCGACGCGCGCAAGGGAGATCGTCACTCGAGCGGCCGGCGAAGGCCGGACCGGTCTCCTCTTCGAGGAGGGAGCCGGGATTCTCGAAAGCTACGGGGTTCCCGTCTGCCGCTTCGTCTATGCCGATGTGGACGAGGAGGCAGATGCCTTCATCAAGGAGGTCGGATACCCGATCGTCGCCAAGGTCGACTGCCCGGATCTTCACCACCGCGTCGAACTCGGTGCCGTGGTCACCGGAATTGCCGACGACGCGGAGTTCGCAACGGCGATGGCCGAGCTACGTGACGTCATCTCCGCTCGGCGTCTCGTGAACGCGCGGATCCTGCTTCAGGAGATGTTGGCTGGGCGCGAGTTGATCTTCGGCGTCGAGCGGGACCCCTCGTTCGGGCCGGTCGTGATGTTCGGCATCGGCGGAACGTTCGTGGAGGCGCTGAAGGACGTCGCGTTTGCGGTCGCCCCGGTGAGCGTTTCGCAAGCGAAGGCGACCGTCCGATCGATCCGAGCCTTCCCACTCCTGGAGGCGTTCCGCGGGCAGCCGGCCGCCGACATCGACGTGCTGGCGCGCTTCCTGGCCGCGCTCGGTGAGATGGCGGTCGATCTGCCCGAGATCGCCGAGATCGATCTCAATCCGATCATCCTGACCGACGAGGGACCCGCTGCCGTCGACATTCTGATGGCGCTGTCGAGCGGCTAGACCTCGCGACTTTCTACGGGTAGAGGCGGTTGATCATCCGCGGGAACGGGATGACCTCGCGGATGTGCTTGACGCCGCAGATCCACTGGATGACGCGCGCCAGCCCCATGCCGAACCCTGAGTGAGGAACCGCTCCGTATCGACGCAGATCGATGTACCACTCGTAGGCGTCCGCGGGCAGGTTGTACTCGGCGAGTTGTGCTGTCAGCTCCTCGATCGTGTCAACGCGCTGACTGCCGCCGATGATCTCTCCGTACCCTTCCGGCGCGATGAGATCGGCGGCAAGCGCGCGGCTTCGGTCGGCCGGATCTCGCTTCATGTAGAACGGCTTCATCACCGCAGGCATTCGCTCGATGAAGACCGGCTTCCTGAAGGCTTCGCCGATCGTCTCCTCCTGCGGCGCGCCGAAGTCGCTGCCGAACTCGATCTCGTGTCCCTTCTCCTGCAGGAGCTCAATCGCGTCCGCGTAGTCGATTCGAGGGAACGGATCCTTGACCTCTTCGAGGAGGAGGTCGACGTCCCGATCGAGCTGCGCGAGCTCGGCCGCCCGCTCGGCGACGACTGTCTCGACGATGTAGCGGACGAGATCCTCCTGGACCTGCAGGTTCTCCGCGTGCTCGACGAACGACATCTCCGCTTCGGCGATCCAGAACTCGGTGACGTGCTTTCGCGTCTTCGACTTCTCGGCGCGGAACGCCGGTCCGATCCAGTACGTCCTGCCGAGGGCGGCCGAGGTCGCCTCGAGATAGAGCTGGCCGCTCTGGCCGAGATACGCCTTGTCGCCGAAGTAGTCGATCTCGAACAGCGTCGTGGTTCCCTCGACGGACGTTCCGGTCAGGATCGGCGCCTCCGTGGCGACGAAGCCTCGCTCTTCGAAGAACCGGCGAAACGCCGAGAAGACGGCGGCACGAACGCGGAGGATCGGGACCTGGCTTCCGGTGCGGATCCAGAGATGCCTGTGTTCCATCAGGAAGCCTGGCGTCTGCTCCTTCAGCTCGATTGGGAAGTCCTCCGCCGGCTGCTGAACGACGTCGAGGTCCGTGAGCTGCAACTCGCACCCGCTTGGAGCGCGCGAATCCTCACGAACCGTCCCGTGGACGACGACCGACGACTCACGCGGGAGCGCGTCCGCCCGCTCGAAGAGCGTTTCGTCGTCCGACTTCGCCGTGACGGCCTGGATGACCCCCGTTCCATCGCGTACTTGGAGGAACAGGAGCTTTCCGCTGGAGCGGCGATTGTAGAGCCACCCCTTGAGTGTGACGTCTTCGCCGATGTGCTTCTTCGCTTCCGAAACCGCAATGGTTGGCATCCTGCCCTCCTTTCGAGTCTGGTTGGACGCGGGAGAGAGTAGGAGTCCGCCTCGCCGTTTGCAACCGGGTCGACTAGGTCGTCTCTTCCGCGGGAGGCTTCCCCTTGATGACGCGATGCATCCAGTTGCCCGACATGAAGAAGCCAAGGGACAGGGCCGCCGTGACGCCGTTCGAGACGAACATGGCCCACCAGACACCGTTTGCACCGAGGCCAACTGCGAATGGCAACGTGAGGACGAGAGGCACGCGTACCGCCCAGAGGCGGAAGAGGCCGAAGAACATCGAGTAGAACGTGTGGCCCGATCCCTGGTAGACACCCATGACAACCTGGATGATTCCCATGAATGGGAAGGCGAACGCGACGAGGAGCATCATGTCCCGACCGGCGGCAATCACGGCCGGATCGGACGTGAAGACACCCAAGAACGTCGTGCGGAAGACCAGGACGAAGACTGCGGCTACGGAGAGAATCACCGACGAGATCGCCATGCCCGCCCATGCGCTCTGCTTGGCTCGCTTCGGCTGCTCGGCCCCGAGGTTCTGCCCGACCATCGTTGCCGTTGCTTGACCGAGGCCCATTGCAGGCATCAGTGCGATCGCGATAAAGGCGTTCCCGATGCCGAATGCGCCGAGGACGACCGTTCCGATGCGGGCGAGTGCCCCGTTCATCACGGTGAATCCCAGAGCACTTCCCGCTTGCCCGATCGATGCCATCCCGCCGATCGAGACGATTCTGCGGACGAGAGACCATCGGAGGCGGAGATGTCGTCGGCGGATGTGAATGCCGAACTTGCCTGAGAAGAGCAGGTAAGAACCGACGAGGGCCATCAACGCTCTGGAGATGACGGTGGCGACCGCCGCGCCGGTGACACCCCAGGCGGGGAAGGGTCCCCAGCCGAAGATGAAGAACGGATCGAGAACGATGTTCACTCCTACAGAGGCTCCCATCAGAATCATCGGCGTGAGTGTGTCGCCGACACCGTTGAACAGGGCGGTTACGACGAACGTACTGAAGGCAAGTGGGAGTCCGAGATAGATGATCCGAAGGTAGCTTGCAGAGGCCTCCATGAGCGCTGGCTCCCCGCCGATCAAGGAGAGGATGGCCGGAGCGAGGAAGATGCCGATGACGGCGAGCGCAATTGAGAGCAGCCCGGCGAAGGAGAAGACCTGGCCCGCCGCGAGGTTGGCCTCCTCGTGTCGACCGGCGCCCGTGTACTGCGAGACCAGCGCGGTTCCGGCCATTGTGACTCCGGCTGCGACGGCGAACATCAGGAAGATGAGAGGAAAGGAGAGCTGCAGAGCGGCGATTCCGATTGGTCCGAACCGTGACAACCAGAGCCGGTCGGTGAAGTTGTAGACCGTTTGGAAAAGGTTCGCCAGCATCAGGGGCCACGCTAGCTGAAGGAGCGATCGAACGATCGGCCCACCGATAAGACGGTCGCTGAGAGCTCTTGCAGAGCGTGCGGACATGCGGTGGATTGTATCCGATCGGAGAACCCCGTTCTCGTGGGCGCTTCCGGCGGAGGGATCAACGCCGACTTCCTGTTGACAAACGTCAACAAACGGGGTAGCCTCCCGCTTCGTGAACAAGCTCCGGTTCGGAAACCTCCTCCGCGAAGCTCGAGAGCGGAAGGCCTTCAGCCTTCGGCAGCTGGCCGACCGCGTCGACATTGACTACAGCCGGTTGGCCAAGATCGAGTCGGGCACACGTCCTGCGCCCGGACTCGCCGAGGTCCGACGGCTCTCGGACGCTCTCGACCTCGACATGGCGGATCTCATCGTCGCTTCAGGCACCTCTCGCGAGGTGATGGAGCATCTGTTGTGGTCGGAGAGAATCCAGGAGGCGCTCGACCTCGACGTCCACCTGCCGGAGCGGGCCACGTTGCTTGGCAAGAACACATATCGCGTTCCCGTTCTCGAACGGGAGGGCGCGCTCTGCACCCTGAGGCTCGGTGATGCTCGGCTGCGATCCTTCTCCTTCTCCGATGCCGCGGAGCTGGTGGTGCGGATTCCGCCGGAGGCAATCGTGGTTCATCGGCGGCCCACCGACGCTGCATCGTCGACGGCCGAGAACGTCCTACCGATGCGCGTCAAGAAGATCCGGCGTCTCGGCCAAGTGACGAACCTCGTCCTCGTGGGAGCGGGGTTCGAGTTGAACAGCCTGCACGCGGGCCGGGCCGTCGACCGGATGGAGCTGTCCACGGGAGACACCGTCTACGCCACGGTCCAGGCAACTGCAATCCAAACGGAAACCACAACACAGTAGGAGGCACCATGAAACGCTGCAGGAGGATGGGTATCGGCTTGGTTCTGGTCATGGCCCTTGTGGGGACCGCCGCCCTGGGAGGAACGGTCACGTTCTACCGAGGAGGAGAAGCCACGACGATCGACCTGGCTGCTTTCGCGGTCGAGTCGGGTACAGTCGCGTATCAGGGGCCTGCAATGGATCCGGGCGATGAGAACTGGAAGGGTGA
>Ga0272441_10002159_pt1 | contig 40511 bp, 31 predicted proteins | sample SSMProp6N_FD_193582 | JGI IMG/M metagenome (GOLD analysis project Ga0272441, IMG submission 193582) | Marine sediment archaeal communities from Little Sippewissett salt marsh, Falmouth, MA, United States - SSM-Prop-6N | ecosystem: Environmental > Aquatic > Marine > Wetlands > Sediment ... | reverse complement strand
AACGCTACAGCCGGGCCACCACCCTCCTCTACCCCGACTACACGGAAGGGAAACTCTACCGGAGCACGCAGAACGCCATCGACTTCCAACTCAACCGGGAACGATTTACCTTCGGTATCAGCCCGGCCGTCACCACCGCAAGTCATCCCGACGAGACTCCCTTCAGTCTCACAACGGGCAGCAGTATCGACCTCAGTTTATCAATGCAGCTGCAGGAGGAGGGAAAAAACCGCGGCACCTTTACTTTTTCCTATGGCCGATCGGGCTCCTTCCGTGACGACTACTCCGAGGACAGCGGTTTTCCAACAGACCTTGCGGAGTGTCTCAGCCAAACGCAGGTCTTTCCCATGGTGTGGACCAGCCCGCCCTTCTGGGAATTGTGGGCACCGGCCGCCCGGGACATTTTCAGTGATTATACCAGGGGCGCAATCTCCGCCGCATACACGAATTCCGCCGATCTCTCCTTTACCCGGCAGCCGGGATCAAGTCTCGCGGACCTGATTCTGCCCAAATCTTTTTCCGCATCCATACAGCGCACGCTGCACCGGGAACTGGATAGTGTAACCGATGCTGTTTCCATCGGTAGCGAATACCGTACCACAGCCCTCAATCTCTTCGGCTCTCTCGGAAGATACCCCCTGCTGACTTGGTACCGCACCGATGAGATTTCGCACTCTCTGACGTACGAGGGCACTATACCGCTGACAGCGGGCTCCGAAGAAACCCATACCATTACCGCCGGACAGCTTCTGCAGCTCAACTTGAATCAAACCATCACCGTTGGAATACAGAATGATTGGAGCGGATCATTTTATCCGGACGAACCTGAAGAGGACTATGAATTCGAAGGACTTATCTTCTGGGAACGGAAAAAACCCGTCCAGTGGGAGCTTCCAATGCAGGAGGAGCTGAGAGCGGAGAAGCAGTTTCTCGTGCATCGGGAGGAAACGGCTCTGCATATGGAATACAAGGATAATGACTATAGAAAAATCAAGTGGACCGGAGGACACACGAGTGAGCTCCTGCTTCCGGAAACAGGCTTCGCCCGTGCTTTTGCACGGGTCGGTTACGAGCAAACCGTAACGGCGGCAGGAATTGGCACGCTTCGACAGTTTATTCTGGCATTCGAATTCGGAGTTGAGATGGAACTCCGCTTCTAAACTGGCGAAGCAGCTGAAATACACGCTGAATGGCAATGAATTCACTCGCAATAGTGTAATTTTTGCCGTTTGTGTAATATACTGTAGGATTAGAGCATGAAAGGAGAGTAAGATGGTACGGATACATCGTCTATTTATGGTGTTTTGTCTGTTTATTCTGGTTTTTTCTCCCCTGGCTGCCCAGAGCCAGGAGGAAAAAGGCGGAATGGACTTCAATTTGGGTATTGAACTCGGAGCGAAGACCTTCAACGAGGACACGGGCCTCGGTACTACCGAACAGGTCACCTACCAGAGTCTGTCCCTGAATCCCGAGTTCATATTCGGAAAGGTCGGAATCGGACTTGGTATCACCCTCAACTATCGTTTCGTCGATGATGCGGGTGACAGCAGCTTCGAAATCAGAGAGGAAGACTGGGTCCCGGAAGGGGACAAATCGTTCTTCGATCTGTACCTGCCGATCTTCAGGTACATCCGGTACGGCTACAAGGGTGATCCCCTCTACGCCAAGATCGGTTCTATCGAGGACGGTACACTGGGCACCGGCTTTATCATGGCCAACTATGCCAACACCCTCTTTCTTCCGGAGACACGGATAATCGGCCTTGCATTCGATGTCGACGGGAATCTCTTCGATTTTCCATATGTGGGAATCGAAACCTTTGTCGGGAACCTGGCGCAGTTCGATGTCGTCGGTTCGCGCCTGTATGTCCGGCCTCTGGTAAACACATCCCTTCCGGTGATCAACTCGCTGCAGGTCGGGGCTACCTTCGCGGCCGACACCGAGCCGGAAACCAACTATGAATTTACAACTGCCACCGATGTCGGTACCGTCAGCATGTTCAGCTTCGACTTCATCCAACCTCTTCTGAACAAAGACGCCATCACCATGGCCTTCTACGGTGACGCGGCATTCCAGCCGGGCGGCGATGAACTTAACAGCGGACTTCTGGTCGGTCTCGGCGGAAAGCTGGTGAAGTTCATCGACTACGGGATCAACACCTTTTTCCTCGGCGACAATTTCGTACCCTTCTACTTCGACGGTACCTACGATCTATACCGGGAATCAAAATACCTGATCTACTCCGGCGAAGAGGATATGCCGGCCTACTCCGGCTGGCAGGCGCTGCTGGGCTTCAGCTTCTTCGAGGATGCATTCTCCTTCCAGACCAGTCTCGATGCAGCTTTCGTTCCCGACAGCAGTAAAGAATCCACCCTGCCGCATCTGCGTTCCACTCTGACCGTCGGAGAGGGAGTATTACCCGGAATTTTCTTCGATGTAACCTATGACAAGAAATATATTAATTCATTTGACGAGCTGATCGATCCGGAGGATGCGGTTATTCTGGCGAATCTCAACTACAAGACCGGACCGGCAGTCATTACATTCGGCTATACCCTGCGATATGTGCCGGAAACGGCCGACTGGGAGACCACTGCAAGTCTTTCCAGCTCGATCAGCATGTAGGGCATAAGGAGGATACTTATGAAACGCTTCATACCACTATGTATATTCATTCTGCTTCTCCCGGTACTGGTGAGTGCGCAAAATGCGGATCCTTCTGCAATCCTCGCATACTACGAGGACGACACGCAGATCGAAGTGATAGACACCGCCAAGATGCCGGTTGAGGTCTACTACGGGATGGAACTCCAGCCCGGCGATACTATCCGGACGAATGCAACCATAGCGGAGCTCCAGCTCGATCCCAACGGATCTATCATCAAATTGTCGGAGAATACCATTTTCACCATCGATGAGCTGCAAATGTCACCGCAAACGTCAAACAACTTCAGTCTCACCACCGGCAGGATCAGAGCGATCGCCTCCAGCGCGGGTCTCGGAAACCGATATCAGGTCAGTACGCCGTCAGCAGTATGCGGCGTGCGGGGTACCGACTTCGGAGTGATTGCCGGGGCGAACATCGAGCAGGCCTTTGTCAACGATGGTGTTGTTGAGTTTATTAAAAAAGCGACTCAGGAAAGTCTTACTCTCACCAGAGGAATGGCTGCCGACGCCCTTGCGGCAACCTTCGAAGCTATCCAGCTCACCCAGGAACAGCTCCAGGAACTGGTACAGTCGCTGCAGTTCGAAGAGCTCAATCCAACTTCGGTACCCGGATACGATGTATCCGCGCCGGATGATGATACCGGTGATGAAGAAGAAACCGATGGGGAAGAGGAAGGTACCGGAGATGGTGAAACCGTCACCGATGATGAAGGGAGCACCCCCGTGACCAGCGCAGCCGAAGATGATGAAGCGGCGCCTAAAGAGGGCGGCGAAAGCACCGTTATGGGAGCCCTCGGCGAAATTCTCGGCTTCGAGATCGGTACTGTCACTATCGACGGAGACACCTGGTCCAAGGCGGTCATCAAGCCTCAATTCGACTTCGGCAAACTCAAACTCGGCCTCTACCTGCCGATCGTCTACCGCGACGACCTCTTCAACCGCAGCCAATGGTACAAGCCCGAAGGCAACGACGAGTGGTCCTTCGGTATGGACTACGACTGGCAGGAAGAACCTCTCGAAGCCTTCCAGGACACCCTGGTGGACCTCTCACTCAAGATCCAGTATCTGGAATGGGGCGAACAGCGTGATTCCTTCTACCTCAAGCTCGGCAACCTCCACAATATGACCATCGGCCATGGAACGATCATGAAGAACTTTGCCAACGATCTCGATTTTCCGGCAGTCCGGCGGGTCGGCATCAACTTCGGTATCGACAAACAGAAGTATGGTTTCGAAGGGGTCGTGAATGACTTTGCCAGGCCGGAGATCTTCGGCGGCCGCTTCTACTTCCGGCCCGTCGGCCGTTTCGCCCTGGGAGCCACCGCAATTGTGGACATCGATCCCTACGGGAAAGCTGACGAAACGTACGTAGGCCCTGCCGGACTCAACTCCATGAGCTTCTACGCCTTCGGTGTGGATGCCGAGCTGCCGATCTTCGAGAATGACGTCATATCGATCATCCCCTTCGCGGACGCCGCGGTCATGGTACCGGAAAAGAACGGCACTATGCAGTGGGACATCCTCTACGACGACTCCGCCGGCAGCTTCGGAGCAAGCTTCCGGAACTACGGCCTTACCACCGGTTTTTTCGGCAACGTGCTCTTCATCGACTACAACCTCGAGTTCAGGTACTACAACGGAATATTCCGGCCAACCTTCTTCAACACGACCTATGAACGTATCCGTGGCACTCTTGTCCAGGAGACAGACGAATATCTGAACTACCTCGAGACCGGCACCGGCGATGGGGCCGACTACGACGAAACCGTCATGGGTATCTACGGCGGGGCACATACAGTCCTTCTGAATCTCATCGACATCAGCGCCGGTTACATGTGGCCGTGGCGCTCCTTCGATGAGCTGGACAACCCGACCGCATTCAACGACGAGTTCAGCCTGGCCCTCTATCTGCTTCCTGACATCGCCAAGGTGATCAAGGTCTACGGCGGTATAGAGTACTCCAGGACCAACTTCGTGCCGGTATTCCTGAGCGATGAAGTCTCACTCTTCGATGCCTACACCCAGCTCAAGGGCGAGATCGTCTACCCGATCGATCCTCTGGAGATCGCCGCGGTCTTCAGCACAGCAGTAAAGCACGACGAGGAGGGCAATATCGTCTACGACGCCAACGGGGATCCGGAGATCATCCCGAGCGTAACCATTGAAACGAGGATTCAGTTTTAGTACCATTCACATATGAAAAAAGAACAGCTTCACTCCCGGAGGATTCACATCCTCCGGGATTCTGTTGCCCAGAAAATCGCGGCCGGCGAAGTTATTGACCGGCCGTTTTCCGTTGTACGCGAACTGCTCGACAACTCTCTCGACTCCGGCGCTGATTCGATCGAGATCTACGTCGAAGAGGGCGGCCTTAAAAAAATACAGGTCATAGACAACGGAGAAGGAATGGGAAGGGAAGACCTTGAACTCTGCTACCTGCCCCACGCCACCAGCAAAATAACTTCCGCCGGCGACATCTACCGTCTGGAGACCCTGGGTTTCAGAGGTGAAGCCCTCTCCAGTATGGCCGCCTGCGCAAGACTTCTTATCACCAGCAGCACGGGGGAGGGCCCTCCGCACACTCTCGAAGTCAGAAACGGTACACCCTTGCGGCTGGAACTATCCGGAGGTGCCGCAGGGACCACCGTCGAGGTATCCGACCTTTTCTATTCGATGCCCGGCAGGAAGAAATTTCTCAAGAGCGCAGGTGCTGAAAGCACCGCCTGTTTCAGGACCTTCCTGGAAAAGGCGATCCCCTTTCCATCGGTACAGTTCCGTTTCTTTTCCAACGATCGGATGAAGCTCTTTCTCCCCTCCTCCGAACTCAAGCAGAGGGTCGTACAGGCCCTTCCCGAGCAGCTCGATCCGCAGCTCATGCATGAGATATCGGAAGAAGCCGGCCGCTTTAAAATCCGGGCCGTTTTTTCTTCTCCGTCACTCCATCACCGGGACCGCCGCTATATCCACATCTATGTAAACAAGCGGCGCATACAGGAGTACTCTTTCGTTCAGGCGGTACGCTATGCCTATGATGAACTTCTACCGGGCGGATATTTCCCCGCGGCTTTTATTTTTCTCGAGATCGATCCGGACCTCGTGGACTTCAACATACATCCTGCCAAACGGGAAGTGAAGATCAAGAACCTCTCCGAGGTGCATCACCAGCTGGTCCACTCCCTCAAGGAGTATCTCAACCGGACGTTTCTTGTTCCTGATAATTGGACAGGGGACCGCAAACGGTACTCGAATGATGATCTGCAGGACCAAAGGATAAAAACAGGTACCGTTTCGGGGACACTACCTGGTTTTCCCCTTTACGAGCAGCGCCCAAATCGTTCTGAAGTCGATATCGAGCGGTGGAAGAAATTCGCAGCCGAATCCTCCCGGCAGATATCATCATCCGCACATGATGGCCCCGCTGACAATCAAATCCGCTACATCGGCCAGATATTCAATCTCTTCCTGGCCGCCCAGAAAGGGGATCAGCTCTACCTAATCGACCAGCATGCAGCTCACGAACGAATCATCTACGATTCCCTGGTTGCAGGACCGCAGAAACTGCAGCAGCTGCTCGTTCCGTTTGATTTCGAGATCGAAGAGGACCAGGAGCAGCTGCTCGAACGCCGGATCACGGAGTTCGGCGAAATAGGAATACACCTTGAAAAACAATCGAAGGGCCGCTGGAGCATCACCCACCTCCCGGAGCGTTTTTCAGGTCTCGAAAGCGACATCGTCGATTTTCTGAGAGAACAGGACATTCCCGGTCAGACCATGAAAGCCAAACTGTTTGCTGATCTGGCCTGTAAATCGGCAATCAGGGACGGAGAGGTTCTCGACACTTTTTCAGCTGAAGAACTGGTCCGTAAAGCCCTCGAACTGCCGGTGCCAAGGTGTCCTCACGGCCGACCCGTATGGATGAAAATCAGCCGTGAAGAACTTTTCCGGTCAGTCGAACGAACGTAGGTGTTGAAAAAAATGAGCGCGGAACAGACTGATTAATTTCACGTCTATCCCGCACTCCTTTGCCCCACGGTCCCGCGCCCCAAATCTTTGTACTTCCCCCCGACAGGGTCCCCCTGATCAGATCATGAGAGCAGCTGCTCCACCTGTTCCCTCTTTTCGTAGGAAGGGTTCTTTTCCAGGAGGGTCTCAAGTATCTGCCGCGCCTTATCGGGCTGTCCGTCGGCAAACAGGAGTTCTCCGAGCCGGTAGTAGGCATCCCAGTAGTTCGGATCTATCTTGATGAGCTCTGCAAGGGTATTCATGGCCCTGTCCCGCTGCTGGGTCTCAATGTAGGCAATCCCGAGATGGTAGCGCATCAGGGTCGCTCCCGGCTTCTGGCTGATTGCCTTCAGGTAGTGATCGATGCTCTCCTTGTAGAGCTCCGCATGCAGATATGCATTACCGAGATTGTTATTTACCGCCAGAGAGTTAGGTTCGATCTCATATGCCCTCAGCAGGTATTTGAGTGCCTTATCGTAGGCTCCCTGCTCATCATAGATTTTTCCCAGATTTACAAGTGATGAGAGATATTGGGGGTCTACCTTGAGGGAACGTTCATAGGCCTGTATTGCCGACTCCGTGTTGTCCGTTTCCTCGCTCGCCTTGCCCAGGATGTAGAGGTTGTCGGCAGAATCCGAATTGAGCTGCACTGCTTTGATTGCGTATGTGAGAGCATCATTCGGCTGACCCTGATCGATCAGGACCTTTGCCAGATTATAATTGGTAACCGGATCATCTGGATTCAGCTTGATAGCCTCACCGTATGCCGTGGAGGATTTCTCATAATTCTTGTCTTTGTAGTACAAGTTGCCGAGTCTGCTCCAGTAGGAGGAATTTTTCGGCTGAAGCGCCACGGCAGTTTCAAGATTGTTGATCGCCACCTGGGTATTCCCTTTTATATCGTTCAGTTCCGACATTTGTGAATAGGCGAGATCGCTGCTTGGATCGATCCTCGCGGCTTGGGAAAAGGCGTTGAGAGCGGCGGTGACGCTGTTGAGCTGCCGATAGGTGAATCCCAGGTTGAGGTAGGCTTTCACGAATCTCGGGTCGTTGTGTATTGCGGCTTCGAAGGACTGACGGGCGTCGTCAAAGCGGCCCATACGGTATTGTGCCTTGCCGAGCTCGAAGAGAATGTTCTTATCCTCCGGATTGAATCTGGCGGCCTTTTTATATGAATCGATGGCATTTTCATACTGCTTCTGAGAAGCGTACACCTTGCCCAGTGTGTTGTACGGCACCCAAAGGTTATCATCGATCTTAATCGCCTCGTTGGCATACTGAATAGCCTTTCTGATGTTGTTCTGGCTGTTTTCATCTTCCTGGAAAAAGGATTCCCCCTTCTGAGCGACTGCCTCGGCGCTCCTCGGATTCAGTGAAATTGCGTCATCAAAATATCCGCGGGCCTGCACGAACTGTCTGTCCTGCATGGCGATCTTTCCCTGCTCGATGAGACGGTCGATCTGTTCCTGTTTTTTACGTTCGGCTTCGGCCATCGCAGCGCGTTCCTCTTCCTGCTGCCTGCGCCGCTCTTCGGCTGCCCGTTTCTGCTCTTCCAGGGCAGCCAGCTCCTCGGCCCGTTTCTGGTCCAGTTCAGCTTGACTCTGTGAACCTTTCATCGAGTCGCCCAGCTCCGAGAGTGTGTCGACCAGTTCCTCCTGCTTCTTCTGCTCTTCCGCCCGACGGCTCTCCTCGCTCTGCTGTTTCTCGGCTTCGGTCTTTTTCCGGGTCTCAACAATTCGATCGCGGAGTATTTTAGCTTCCTGATCGTCGGCATTTTGTATCAGCAGTGAATCGACCAGATCAAGGGCACGTTGATATTCCCCACTTTCAAAGTAATCCTCCGCCAGCGAAAGTGTGTTCTGCCGTACTTTTTCCGCTTCGGTGAGTTCAGCAGCACCGCCGGAGCCTTTCCCGCCTCGACCGATGAGGTATATTCCTCCGCCGATTAATGCGATTAGAACGATCACTGCACCAATAATAAGCCATCTTCTATCCATCGATTCACCCTTTCTCCTCTGTCAGTCAACTATATCGAAATCCTGTGAATATTCCTTCACTTCCCCGGTTCCGGCGGAAAGATTCTTTGTCTCCTCTCCGGACTCTTCGAGCGAACTGAGCACCTGTTCCAGCAGTTCCTGCTGTCTTAGCTCTTCCTCTCTCCTTCTGCGTTCCTCTTCCTGTCTCTGACGCTCGGCCAGAACGATCTTGTTATTCAGGAGAGAGATCATTTTCTCGATGTTCTCTCTTTGGGACGAATCAGGCTCCAGCGTGAGATACACCCGGTAATCAGCGATCGCCTGACTGTACTCTCCCTGCCGTACGAAGACGTTGGCACGGTTGAGGTATGCCTGCCCGAGCTGATTATTCCTGCGTAAAGCCTGATTGTACATGTTCAGCGACTGTTCGTAGTTCTGCAGTCTGTTGTAGTTGTTCCCGAGATTGTAGTAGAAAAAAGCTTCCTTACTGCCTGCGTGTTTGAGCCCCTGTTCATAGGTACGTATCGACGCTTCGATATTCCCCATCTGTTCATAACAGGTGGCCAGGTACATATAGAGTTCCCCGTCCCCGGGACTCTGACGGAGAGCGTTCTCGAAAAGCGGCAGGGCCTCCGCGGGTTTGTTATCCATGAAGAGTTCAATTGCCTGCTCTTTGAGATCGAGCACCGCCGGTCCACCAGACTCTCCGGTCTGCGCCTGTACCATCATCGAGGTGCCGAACAGAATGATTACCATTACTCTTAAAAAAACCATATAAACCGGTTTCATCTCAATGACATCCCTATTTTTTAGGTTTGACATACCTCTATTTTCTCATTAATCTTCTCTAAGGAGAAGGCAATGCCAATTATTATTATCCTTATTGTATTCCTCGGCATCACTCTTGGTATTATAACATTTTTTCTGGTCAAATCCATTATTACACCAAAACAGATGGAAACCCTTTTCCAGCAGCTCAACAGCGGCAAGCTCTCCGCAGTTACACGGGGTGTCAAACAGGTACTTGCGAAAAACCCCCGCAGCCTGGATGCTCATTTTTTACTCGGCAAGGTATACATACAGCAAAACAAGCCGGAGCTTGCATTGATGGAGTTCAAGACGGTAAATCAGATCGGTGTATTCGAGGGACACACCAAGGAGGAGGAGTTCCGCTCCATGATTGCCGGCCTGTACGAACGTTTCAACCAGAGCGAAGAAGCTCTCAAGGAGTACCTGCTGCTCATAAAACTGCAGCCCAACAACGCCCAGTATTACCTCAAAGCTGGTATCCATTTTGAAACCAGGAACAAGTCGAACAAGGCGGCTCTCTATTACCGCAAGGCAATTGAATTGAATCCCCGCCTCTCCGAACCGCACCAGCGTCTCGGTTTTATTCTTTACCGCGGCAAAAAGCATCTGGAGGCAAAGAAGGAGTTCGAGACTGCCATCAAGTACGATGCAAACAACTACCAGGCCCTCTTTTATCTGGGGAAGCTGCAGAAAGAGAACCACGACTACGTGGCGGCCCTGCTCTCCTTCGAAAAGGCCCAGCGGGACCAGGATTTGAAGATCAGGTGCCTCATCGAGCGCGGCAGCTGCTATATGAATATGAACAACTTTGAACGTGCATCCACCGAATTGGAGCGTGCAATCAAACTGAGTACCGACGGAGGTGCGAAGGAGACCTTATACGCGCGGTATTTTCTTTCTCTCTGTTATGAGCGGGAACGGCGCTTCGATGAAGCCATCGAGCAGTGGGAGCTCATCTATAAACGCAAGCCCTCCTTCAGGGATGTCACGGAAAAACTGAGCCAGTACCAGGAGCTGCGAACCGACGATCACATGAAAGATTATCTTACGGCAGGTCCGCAGGAATTTCAGGAGATCTGCAAAGCCCTGACAGCCGGTCCGATGGGTCTCACCATTCGCGATGTATCCGATATCCGCAACGGCTGTCAGATCATCGCAGTCGACAGTGATACCCGATGGAGAAACGCACGAAAAATGCCCAAACTGCTCTGGTTCCTGCGGATTCCGGAATCAATAGGCGAATCGCTTCCACGTGCAATCCATGAAGAAATGAGGAAGCTGAATGTAGCCAGAGGGGTTATCATCAACTCTTCCACCTTCTCCCGTAAGGCCTACGAGTATTCCGAAAGCCGTCCCCTTGATCTCGTCACCAAGGATACTCTGCAGGATTATCTCAATCAGATCGACTTTTCAGCTCTTGAGCACGGTTGATACGGATATCAATGAAAATACTCTGCATCTCGGACAATGTTGACCCGCTGATTTACTCCAACCAGCTGAAAGAACGCTTCCAGGAAATTGATCTTATACTGAGCGCCGGAGATCTCGACCTCTCCTACTACGGATTCATTGTGAGCAACCTGAACAAACCGCTGCTGTTCGTGTTCGGCAACCACAATTTGAAGCGGATCGGGCATTATCGCAGGGAGTACAACGACCAGAATCTCAGGCCTCTTTTCAAAGACTCCTTTCTCGAGAAAACCTTCGGTTCGACCTATATCGGCACCAGGGCCGTCAGGGTCAAGGGCCTCATCATTGCCGGCCTCGGCGGGAGCATGCGGTATAATAACGGCATGAACCAGTTCTCCGAGTCAGAGATGTTTTTCCGGATGCTGCGGCTTTTTCCAAGACTCCTCTTCTTCCGGATCGTACACGGCCGCTGGATCGATATTCTTGTGACCCATGCCCCGCCCTTCGGCATTCATGACCGGAAAGACCGCTGTCATACTGGATTCAAAACTTTTCTTACCTTCATGCGCTGGTTCAAACCGGAATACCTCGTACATGGACATGTTCATCTCTACGATCTGAACGAAACGCGCACTTCCCGCTATTACAGTACGGAAGTTGTCAACGCCTACGAGCACACAATTATTGAAATCGAGGCTCCTTCCAATGGATCAGAATAATATATACATACAGAACAAGGCCCGTGAAGACTTCAACCGCGCCCGATCAAGGGCCACCATCTCCCAACTGCTGTTTTCTCTGACTCCCGAACGGCAGAGGCTCCTTTCTCTGGAAGACGTCCGAAGTCTTCTCCGTCCGAAGAGTGAGTCCTACAAGGGTATACAGGTAGTACCGATAGAAAAAGTCGTCGGCAGTGAGGGCCGGTACAACGATTTTACCAAAGCTTTTCTTCCAAAGCGTGATTTTATCCGCGGCAGGTGGGAGAGTATCGACCGGGCGCACCTCTCTGACGTAGCACTGCCGGCTGTCAAGCTCTACGAGATCGGCGGAGTCTACTTCGTACGGGACGGAAACCACCGGGTTTCGGTCGCCAAACTGCAGGGTGTCGAAGCCATAGATGCCGAGGTCATAGAACTCGATACCGAGATTTCACTTAAACCGGGAATGACGGTGAGTGATCTTAAGAATTCAGTCATCGAATATGAAAAGAAGAACGTATTCAGCGATACCGGACTCGATTCCATCATTCCGCCGGAAGATATCATCTTTTCCGAACCTGGAAGGTACATCGAGATGCTGCGGCACATACAGGGACACAAATATTTTCTGAATCAAAAGAAGAGCGCCGAGATTCCATTCCTTGAAGCGGCTTCCTCCTGGTACAACACGCTCTACAAGCCGATCATCCGGATCATCGAACAGGAAAACATCATGTACCGCTTCCCCGGGCGGACCATGTCGGACCTGTACATGTGGATAATCAAGCACTGGGATGGACTGAAACGGAAGTACGGCAACTCTTTTTCCCTCCAGGTCGCCGCCCGTGATTATTCAGAAAAATACGGGAAGAGCTTGTGGGAACAGCTCCTGAGCCTTTTAAAAAAACTCTTCAAACACAACAGGTAAAATAGATCCGCCGCCTACTCTGTGATGCGGAACGGCCCTGAAACAAGTCCGTACCCTTCAGCCGCCTTATAGCTATGGAGCCAAACCGAACCTATATCCGACTCTCTCCACTGCCTGAGGTCCTGCTGCGAAAATGAGTCCACAGGTATAGTCTCGCTGCGGAGGAAGTTTCCCTCCGGGTCGTAGAAAAAGATGCTGATCTGCTCTTCAGCCGATGCCGTTATGACGCTACTGGATAGGTCCAGATCGGGAAACAGTCCTGTATCGATATCGCCGCGGAGATGGCCGACAATGTTCCTCCCCATAAAAAACTCCGACTCATCCTTCTCACCTGCCCTGTCCGTTACTTCAACCGAATATTGACCACGCGGAAGCGGTGATCGGTCGTTCATCTGTATTCCGTTCACGCCCATCCACATCTCGCCTTCTCTCTGGACCCTCCGCATCTCATTCGGCCGTATTTTCCAGATCAGCTCCTGATCGCGATGGATCAGAAGTACCTCGTCCAGATCCTCAATACCGTCTGCGTCATCGATCATCAGAAAAAGGGTAAGCTCCTCGTGCTGCTGTTCTGCATCGAGATCCCGCACTACATCCACCTGCCAGAACAGTTGGGATATACTCGGAGGGGCTCCGGCACAAGCTGCTATCAGTGTCAGGATAGCGCTTGAGAGAAGAATATAGATAAGGCTGCAATCAGTTTTTTTTCCCATAGAGCATCTTGTTAACCACGGGATTGGAGTATGCCTCCAGGAGTATATTTCGGACCTCCTTGGATAGCCGGTGAAAACGCAGGAAAAACCGCTGTTTATCAAATTCTGAGTATGACTGATCGAATAAATCGGTATTGTGACTCATGTCATAGGCGATGAAATTGGTCGACCACAGTTTGTATCCCTTCTGAATTCGTTCATCGATGGCTTGTGCAAGCTCTTTATCGTTGTTGTATTCGGGCTTCAGCGGTTCGCTGAAGCTGTAGTGAACCTTGCCTTTGAACCCTTTCATCCCCGCTGTAATACTTACCAGGTCTTCATACCTCCGCTTCTGATGTTCGCCTCGGGTACGTCTACGGTGGATTTCCCAGGCTTTCATGCGATCACAGGGATCGTACTGATAGGAAATGGCTACGGGAACGATATTGACCCTTGAGAGGAAGTCCTTGAAACTGATCTTGTCCCGCTTGTATGCCATGTAGATCATCTTGATAATCGCCGGGTTGGTTACATCCATCCCATCCTTTGACCTTCCCGCGCTTTGAGCTACCCAGAGGGAACTTCCCTCCTCATTGATGTGTCGAATGTAGGCGGAGAGGCGCAGACTTTCGTTGTACTGCTCCCTGGGAGGCAGATTTCTCTTTACTATTACCCCGCGGTTGATACGTATGAGATCCTCGATGGCATCATTGAAAAGGAGGTTGTCTCCGAAAGCGATTTGAATGAGTGCCAGATGATTTTTTATCAATATGTAATCGAGCAGGGCCGGATCAAGTACGATATCACGGTGATTGGTAATAAAGATATAGGGAGTGTTTTGGTCCAGATACTCAGTACCCGAATATGAGAGCCCGCTGATGGTCTTTTTCACCAGCGGATGCAGGAGAGTGTCGACGATTATCTTCTTCTGGAAGGAATCTATATTGCTGATATTCCCGAGTTTTATCCTCAGATAGGTGTGCAGTACCTTATCGATAATCGGTGCAAACAGACGCGCCGGCCTGGGAAGAAATACTGTTCTCAAACCGGAAATGAGCCATTTGCTCTGCTGCAGCCTTTTTATCACTTCGCTGACTTCTTCATCACGGTAGGGCCGTATATCATCGAAATTCATCTGTTGATTCATATGTTTTCCTCAGGGTATCAGCATATCCTAGTAAAGCGGTTAAAGTAAAGTGTCCTTAGTGTCCACGAAACGGTACTTTTTTCCCATGCAAAGTTCTACCAGGAGAACAATAATCCAGTTTTGATCAATTGAGAAGGAATCAAGAGTTCTTTTTTTGATATATATCCGCTTCGAAAGGGAATAATCTGAATTTAGGTACCGTTTCGGGGACACTTCCATTGCATCCCAAGTCAGAAGCTATTAGGATTTAACTCAGATAAGGAGAAAAACGCAAAAGCCTGCGATAGAGCATCGTCTTAACATAAACCTTATTGTTTTCTAACATTTTGCACGGTATAATATTTCTGAAAAGCAATTTTAAATAAAAATAGGAGGATGGAAAATGATCAAAAAAAGAGTTCTTCTCTTTATGCTGATCGCACTTGTAGGTGTTTCGATGATGTTCATCGGCTGTGAGAAAAAGGCGCCGGAGCTGGGTACTGAAGAGAACCCGATTATCTGGTCCTTCGTGCCTTCCGGTGAGATGGAGCGGGTGGCTGCCGGCGCTGAGTCCGTAGCCGATCTTCTGCACGAGGAAACCGGCTACTACTTCGACACGAACGTGGCTACCGAGTACGTAGGTGTAGTCGAAGCTTTGAGCAGCGACCCGCCGAAGGCTCACATGGCTTCTCTGGCTACCTTCGCATATATTATGGCCGCCGACCGCGGTGTAGCCGAAGCTGAGTTAGTATCCGTCCGATACGGTAGTCCCACCTACAACGGACAGTTCATCACCCGCAAGGGTAGCGGTATCAGCGAAGTAGCTGACTTTGCCGGCAAGACCTTTGCACGCCCTGATCCCCTCTCAACCAGCGGATGGATCATCCCCATGATCCAGATGAAGTCTGAAGGAATCGATCCGGAACGGGACCTTGCCAATGTTGTGGATGCCGGAAGTCATGATACAGTCGTCTCGGCTGTGTACAACGGCGATGCAGATGTAGGTTCGACCTATGTGGATGCACGAACTCGAATGGAAGAGGATTATCCCGATGTAATGGAAGAAATTGTCGTCATCAAGGTGACCGAGGATATTCCTAATGACGGTGTCCAGTTCCATCCGTCAATAAGCGGCGAGATGCGGACCAAGATCGTTGATGCCCTTCTTAAGATAGTCGCAACCGAGGAAGGGAAGGAAGCTCTCAATACAGCGTACCAGTGGAACGATCTGGAGAAGCATGGAGATGAGTTCTATGATCCTTTCCGTCAGGTACTGCAGGCTGCCGGTATGACTGTTCAGGATATTATTGAATAGGACTGTACTGTAAAAAGATAATTACCTGAGAGGGGGTCGATAGACCCCCTCTCGTTGTGCTTTGTTATTCAGCGAGGATTGTTATGCTCGAAATAAAAAATCTTACGAAGGTATACCCGGACGGAACCCGGGCCTTGAAGAATGTCAGCTTTACGGTTGAGGACGGAGAGTTCCTCGTGATTATCGGATTGAGCGGATCCGGTAAATCAACGCTGCTGCGGTGTATCAACCGGCTGATCGATCCCACGGATGGACAGATTGTTTTTAACGGACAGGATGTAACCGCCGCTGATGGTCATGAGCTGCGCCTTATCAGACGCAAGATAGGAATGATTTTTCAACACTTCAACCTGGTGGACCGCTCGAACGTGCTGACCAATGTACTGGCCGGCAAGCTCGGGTACATCAATCCGTGGTCGAGCCTTATGCACCAGTTTCCCTCAACTGCCAGAAAGGAGGCTCTGGAGGCGCTGCGGAAGGTGGGGATCGAAGACCAGAAACACAAGCGTGCCGACGAGTTATCCGGCGGACAGCGGCAGCGGGTCGGAATTGCCCGGGCACTGATGCAGAATCCCAGCATGGTTCTTGCGGATGAGCCGGTAGCCAGCCTCGATCCAGTTCTCGCACATACGATTCTCGGATATATCGAGCAGCTCAATCAGGAGAATCACATTTCGGTCCTCTGCAGCCTGCATTACCTCGATCTTGTTCAAAGGTACGCGACCAAGGTTATCGGTCTCAAGGACGGCGAGATCGTGTACCGGGGTACCCGGGATGATATCCGCCAAATGACTGATGCCCAGTTCAAGGAGATCTATGGTGAGGAGGCTGAACGGGTCAGCGCCGGCACTCTGAGCGGAGGGATGAAATAATGGCACGAAGATATACCAATCAACAGAAGAGTTCACCGATAAGTGCTCCGATTGCAGCCTTTTTGTCAATTGTCATTCCAGGACTCGGGCAGGTCGCGGCTCTGAAGATCCGCAGAGGACTGCTGATGTTCGGTTCGATGATCAGTATAATCGGACTCATGATCTGGCGAATCCGTCTTCTGGGACGTCTCGAAGAGGGATTCTGGCCGACCCTCCTCAAGGCTTTCGACAAGAGTCTCTTCTTCACAGGTTTCACCATAGCGGCGGTCATAGGACTCTGGATATGGATAGTGATCGATGCAGCGCGTCAGACCTCTCAGGAAAAGCAATACGGCAACTCAATCTTTTTCCTCATTCTGCTTGTCTTCTTCACCATAGGATGGCAGATCAGCGAGATCAGTATCGTGAAGCTTGCCAGTGATGCCAACGAAGCCTGGGTCCCGCTGTCCAAGATCCTCTGGCCCTGGGACGCCGCCGTCACCCGTGCGAAGGACACCGTTGAAGCCGGCGCCAGGATTCTGATAGACGAAGAGGGCGATAACCCTCCTCCCGTACCGGAGCTGAAGGAAGGGGAACCGTATATCCGCGCCGAACCAAATTTCGGCAAGCTTTCATCACTCGATGAAGACAATGAAATCGTTCCCGGTTCGGAAATCAGGCTTTACGGCAAGAATTTCGCTCCCAACACCAGAACACAGATCTGGTGGAGCGATGCGATCGGAAATGAATTCCAGCCCCGATACAAGGGGCAGTATCTCTCGACCGTTACCGACGAAAACGGGGCCTTCGAGATTGAGATGATCATGCCTTACCGTCTGGTCCCTCCGAGTGCACGAGGCCAGCAGATACATACGGTTATGGCCAGACAGGTCAGTGAAGTCGGTCCCCTCATGCCGAGCGAACCGTTGCTGCTTACTATCGAACTGATCATCGAGACTATTTTCATGGGTATGATGGCTACGCTCTTCGGTATTCTTTTTTCCGTGCCGATCAGCTTCCTTGCAGCCAGGAATCTGATGTCCAGTTCACCGATCACTCTCGCTATCTACTATTTAACACGTACAATAATGAATATCGTAAGAGCTATTGAGCCCCTGATCTGGGCCCTGATTGCCGTCGTATGGGTGGGCCTCGGACCCTTTGCAGGTATCGTCGCGCTCACCATTCACTCTATCGCGGCTCTCGGGAAACTCTACTCGGAAGCTATCGAAGGAATCAATCCCGGTCCTATCGAGGCTATTCAGGCTACCGGAGCCACCAAACTGCAGACGATAATGTATGCCGTCGTTCCGCAGATGATTCCTCCCTTCGTCTCTTTCACCATATACCGCTGGGATATCAACGTGCGAATGTCTACAGTCATCGGTATGGTCGGCGGCGGCGGAATCGGATTTCTCCTGGTACAGTACATCCGACTTCTGGAATACCGTTCAGCTGGTATTGCGGTGTGGTTTATCGCAATCACCGTCTCGATTCTCGACTACGTCAGTGCGGAGATACGGCAGCGGTTCGTGTAGATGATAAAAAAGCGCCCCTTCCGGCTTTCGCCGTCGGGGCGCTCCCATTTTCCCGGTATGAATGATCTAATAAATGCCGACGATCGCCTTGATATACTGAGACCGTTCGTAGGCTTCCGGATGTTCCAATGATTCCTGGCTCATCTTGCCCCGGAAATCATCCAGTGAATTGAAGCCCTTCCTCTGCATGTATTCCCGGATTTCCGATATGTATCCCTCAATCTGATCGACACCTTCCTTCATGAGTACCGAACACATTTCCACAACCTTTGCCCCAGCGAGGATCTGTTTGATGATATCCGAACTCGACTGGACACCTGTTGTAGCGGCAAGATCGGCTTTTACCTTTCCCGCCAGGATTGCAATCCACTGCAGGGTGAAGGCCATCTCCTCCGGTGCGCTGTATACATGAGCCGGCTTTATCCTGAACTCCTCGATGTCGATATCCGGTTTGTAGAAACGGTTGAAAAGAACCAGTCCGTCCGCGCCTTCATCGGAAAAACGTTTCATCGTACTGGCGAGTCCCGAGAACTGGCTTCCCAGCTTAAGTGCTACGGGGATGTTTACGCGGCTTTTCACTTTTTTCAGTATGTCGACATATTTCTTTTCAATCACTTCTCCAGGGGTATCCGTGTCCGCAGGAATGATGAATACGTTGAGTTCAAGCGCATCGGCACCCATCTTTTGGAACCTCTCGGCATAATCGATCCAGTTCCCGTCCGATACACAGTTCACGCTGGCGATCACCGGTATGGATACACTGGCTTTTGCCTGCTCTACCAGTTCGAGATACTCGTTGATATAGAAATCCTTACTCGTCTCTTCGAAGTAATCATACGCATCGGTGTATGCATCGAAATTGAGTTCTCCGATCATCCGGTCGGAGGAAACATTTATCTGCTCCTCAAACAGCGACTTCAATACGACGGCCCCTGCTCCCGCCTGCTCGCACTGCTTTACTTTCTCGAGGTCGTATGTCAATCTCGAACTTGAAACGATAATCGGGTTCTTCAGCTGAAGGCCCATATAGGTTGTGGATAAATCGCTCATGTAGATATTCCTCCTTTAGACAGAATCATTGTAATGACTATGAAGGCGCATTACAAGTTACACGGAGTTTTTTCCGCATCGTTAGTTTTGAGTACCACTGTGTAGATAAAAAGCAAGCCCTTCGGCGGCAGAGATTATTTCTTCTGCGTGTTTTTATAGAAGGGGGTTTTGACGAGGCGGGCCCGTCTACGCTTATTATTAATCTCTATTTCTATTTCATCTCCGACTTTCAAGCCGATTCCACGCTTTATAAGCACCAATCCGCAGAACTTGTCGAGCATAATCGATTTTGATCCGCTGGTGACTGCGCCGATCTCTTCACCTTCAATAGAAAATACCCGGTAGTGCTCCCGCGGAACGCCCCGGTCGATCATTTCACAGCCTCGTAAACTGCGGGGAACCCCTTCCTCCTTCTGCATGCTGAGGGCATTTTTCCCGCAGAAATCATCCCCGTCGAGATGAACGAATACGGAAAGATTGGCTTCCAGGGGACTGATCTCCTTGGTGAGCTCATGACCGTACAGTGGGAGCTTGGATTCAAATCTGAGGGTGTCACGGGCTCCGAGACCGCAGGGAAGCACTCCCTTGTTTCCGGTACGCTCAAGGAGTTCATTCCATATGTCCGCGACAGCATCACTCGAACAATAGATCTCGAATCCATCTTCTCCGGTGTAGCCCGTCCTCGAGATAATGCACTCTTGTCCTGCAATCCTGATCCCCTCGGTGAAACGGAAAAATCCTATCTGGTCGACTATGTCTCCGACGATCTCACGCATGTATTGATTCGCCATCGGTCCCTGAAACGCGAGCTGACCGAAATCACTGGAGAGGTTCTCTATCCGCTTCGGCTTCTCAGGACTGTCCGCTTTCGGATTGCCTTTGGTAATCCATTCATAATCCTTGTCGGAATTGGAAGCGTTCACTACCAGAAGATACTTCTCCGGTGAATACCGGTAGATCAGAAGATCATCCACTACTCCGCCGTCAGGATAACACATCGGGCTGTAGAGACACTGATAGTTTTCCATCGATTTTACATTGTTGGTGACCAGCCAGTCGATATACGCCTCGCTTCCGGCACCTTCAACAATGATCTCACCCATGTGAGACACATCGAAGAGTCCTGCATTTTTTCTTACGGTAAGGTGTTCCGTTATGATACCTTCTGAGAATTGCACAGGCAGTTCCCATCCACCGAACTCGACTATCTTGACTCCCTCATAATCCTTGTACACATCGTACAGAGGCGTACGTTTTAACATAATCGCTCCTCCTACAATATATATGGAACCCGGAGATTGAATCCCTGGTACACGACGAAGGTCTCAACCTCTCGAATTTCATCAATTCTCGAGAGTTCATCGGTGAAAAATTCCAGCAATCCGAATCCGCTGTTCTCATCCAGTAATACATGGACGATGAGGTCGTATCTTCCCGTTACCACGCTGACCGATACGACTCCGCGCATCTTGTTGAGCTCTTCCCCTTTGCGTACCAATTCAACGGTGGACAGTTTTATCCCCATCACGATCATTCTATGTCCGGGGAGGGATTCCGGATCCACCAGACCGGTGATTTCCAGAATCCCTTCATCCATAAGCTTGTTCACACGTGAACGCACCGTGTTCTCTGTAATGGATAGCTCTTCAGCGATGGCCCCAAACGATTTACGTCCGTCACGGAGATGTTTGATAATACTTATGTTGGTTTCATCGATTTTCATATACTTCTTTCTATCCTACTCCGACTAATGGGATTTGGCAAAGCTTTTCATGAAATCCGCAAGAGCCTCTACTGCTTCCACCGGCAAACTGTTGTAAATGGATGCACGGCAGCCGCCTACACTTCGATGGCCTTTTAATCCCATCATGCCCTTTTCGGCGGATTCTTTCAGGAACTGTCCTTCGAGTTCCTCGTTATTGAGACGAAATACGACATTCATGGTGGAACGGTACTTCTCGTCCACAGGACAGCGGTAGAAGCCGCCGCTTTCATTGATAACGCTATAGAGTATATCGGACTTCTCGAGCGCCCGATTCTTCATCGCTTCTGCTCCGCCCATCTTGCGTACCCATTTGAGCACGAGGTTGATGGCCCAGATCGAGAACACCGGGGGAGTATTGTACAGTGAATTCTTCTCCGCATGCGTTTTATAGCTCAGATATGCAGGGAGACTGTCTGGTGAACTCTCCCATATATCATCACGGATAATAACTACCGTAGTCCCTGCCGGGCCGAGGTTCTTCTGTGCTCCAGCGTAGATGAGACCGAATTTTTCGACAGGTACCGGCCGGCTGAGAATATCACTCGACATGTCAGCTACGAGCGGAACATTACCGGTATCCGGCCAGTCCTTCCACTGTAATCCGCCGATAGTTTCGTTGGATGTGATGTGTACATAAGCCGAAGCCGCCGAGGCTTTGATATCCTGAGGTGCCGGCAGACTCGTGTAACTGGAATCCTTTCCGTCGAAGATCAGGGTTACATTTCCAATCTTCTGAGCATCCTTCACTGCCTTTCCCGCCCATGCGCCGCTGTGGACATAATCCGCCGTTTTTCCATCCCGCATCATATTCATAGGTATCATGGCAAACTGCAGTGTAGCCCCTCCACCGAGGAAGAGGACCTTGTAGTTGTCCGGTATAGCATAGATATCCTTGAACAACTGCACCGTCTCGTTGTGGATGCCGTCATAGAGGGCTCCGCGGTGACTGGCCTCGATGAGCGAGTAGCCGTTTTTCTGATAATCAAACATATTCTCCTGCAGTTCTTTCAATACCTCTTCAGGCAGCACTGCAGGACCAGCATAGAAGTTCATTTTTCGATTCATCTGTTTCCTCCATAAAACACATCTTCAATAATTCCGTAGGCTTCTTCTCCTATCCGCATCAAATTCTCCTGACTCCCTGCGCCGATGTGTGGCGTCATAAGGGTACGTGGTGCGCTCAGGATTGGATAATCCGATTCGGGAGGATCGGTTGGCCAGACGTCGGTAGCATACCAGTATACTCTACCCTCTTCGAGGGCTTTCTTCATATCTTCCGCGTTGACTGTATTTCCCCGTCCTGTATTTATCACAACGGGATTCTTTTCGCAGCAGGCCAGTATATCGGCGTTCAGGATATTTTCAGTCTCATCCGTGAGCGGGAGATGCAGTGAAATGTAGTCTGCATCCTTCACTGCTGCTCTCAGCGTCGGTTTCAGCTCGGCCCACTTGCTCTTCTCTACATACTTGTCATAGGCGATTACCCGCATACCGAATGCGGCAGCCCGCTTGGCCACCTCTGTCGCGATGTTGCCGATTCCAACAAGACAGAGGGTCTTACCGAACAACTCGCTTCTTTTGATCTTGCTCTTCAGCCACTCTCCATTCACCATACCCAGGTGCGCCTGCACGATATGGTTCGGGATACTGAGCATCAGGGAAAAGGTCAGTTCCGCAACTGATACCGAAGATGCTCTGGGAGTATTGCGAACGATAATGCCTTTTTTCTGTGCATACTCGACATCGATATTGTCGATACCAACTCCGCCGCGAATAATCAGCTTCAGTTGCGTCGCTTCATCAATGAATTTCCTATCACAGGTAGTTTTACTTCGAACTAACACTACGTGCGACTCTCCCAATCTGCTTTTGTCGACTGTGACATCGCCAAGCTTCGAGAGTTTGTTCGGTAATGATGCATCAAAAGGATCTGAGATGAGAATAAGCATAAGACCTCCCCCGCATTAATCAGGTTCTATACTACTTAATAGTGTTACGGGTGTCAAACACTGCGATTTACCTTTTCAGCAATATTTTATAAATATTATTAGCTTTCGCTAAATTGTAATCCAGAAAACATGATAAATATTATTATTAAAATATACTATTCCCGGAATACAAAAAAGCCGGCACATGCCGGCTTTTTTTTACATCTTTTAGTAGTTCTTCATCGACTGAAGCTTTCTCAGCTTCTTCATCTGCTTACGCTCGAGGGCCTTCTTCTTCCGGTTCTTGATCGTAGAGGGCTTCTCGAAATATTCCCGCTTCTTCCATTCACGGATAATTCCCTCTTTTTCTACCATTCGTTTGAATCGTTTGAGCGCTTTCTCCAGCGGTTCACTGTCATCTACGCGAATATAGGCGATGTTCATCACCCCCTTTCGGTCAAAATCTTCACTCACCAATACTGGTGGCGTGTATTGTGTCAGGTATAACGACTTGTGTCAATGGCTTCGGGTCCACAGCTACTCCGTTCACCCGTATCTCCCAGTGAAGATGAGGCCCCGTCGCGAGTCCGCTCATCCCGACAGTGCCTATTACCTGCGCCTGTTCAACCAATTCTCCTGTTTCCACTTCTATACTCTTCAGATGGAAGTATATGCTGTACACACCAGGCAAATGCTCCAGTACAACACTCATGCCGGATATGATTCTATCTTTTGCCAGAACAACCCGGCCGGGAGCCGCCGCATATACCTCGACCCCCTCTCTGGTGGCCATGTCGATCCCGGTGTGGATCGACCGGCTGCTCGTTTCGTTGCTGTACTGAAAAAGCCTCCGGTCACCGTATTCAGAACTGACACGGAAGTAGTCCAGCGTATCGAACCTGATGGGTGAAATAAAGGAAAGATCTCCGTATACCGATGCTGGATTGAAAAGTGCGTAGATAGCCTGTATCTCCAGGGCTTCCTCCCTCTTGCGCTCTTCATCGGTGGTACGAAGGATTGTGAGTCCCCTGTTCAGCGAAATGCGCTCCTGCCTGAAACGCTTCGGGAGAACGGTGAATTCGATCTGCTGTACCGGATTCTCTTCATTGTCATGTGCCCGCAATTCATAATTCCCGGCACTCAGAGTGGATGGCAGAGCCAGCAGAATGGTCTCCGTCCCATTCAGCTTAAAAACTTTACCGCCCGTTATCTGACTGCCGTTTTTCTCTTCCAGAATGATGTTCGCTATGTTCCCCGGGTTCTCCGTGAGGCTGATCATCAGCACTTCACCGGGTGAACCTTCTACCGGAAGAACTGCACTGGAATTCCCGGTGGTACTCTGAGCCCCTGCTGCAGTTGAAAAAACGAGCAGCATAAGGATTAGTACAGTTTTTACCGGTACGGTTCTGCCTGTTCGTGTTGTAATCATTGGCTTCTCTTCAAGTCGAGTATCGTCAGTTGTGATGTCTCCGTATTCTGGAAGTAGTTCCTTCCCAATCTGAAGACTACATCCACTTCATCCCCCATTGAAAAATCCCGGTCGACTTTGTCGCCGGCGCGCCAGAATATTGCAGGCCATTTGTAACTTCCCGAGTCGAGAAGCAGCTTAGCATGGGGCTGTCCGCTTTTCCCGACTATATCCAGATTTGCCACCTTCAGCCCGCGTGCAAGAAATACGATCGGCGGGTTCTCTTCACCGTACGGTTCAAACTGCTCCACCAGAGAGTGGAGCTGAGGGTTGAGGTATTTAAGAGGGAGTTCAGCATCGATCTCGAGGATCTCTTCTTCCTGCTCCTGGGGCTTTAACAGATGTACCGTCTCAGTGAACCGCTGTTCGAATTCATCATATCGGTCATGATCGAGACTGAAGCCTGCAGCATAGTCATGCCCGCCGTAGTCGATAAAGATATCTTCGAAGCGGTAGAGGAACTCCTTCAGGTGGAAACCCTTTATACTCCGCATACTTCCCACAAGATGCGTGTCGAGTCTGGCAATCACCGTTGCCGGTACTCCGAAGTACTGCACCAGCCGTGCGGCGATGATACCGGTTATGCCCCGGTGGATGGCTCCGTCCTTTACCAGCACCATCCGTCCGCCGAGCTTCTCGAGGCTTTTTTCCGCTTTCGGAAGGATTTTATTCCATGCTGATTCACCCAGTTTTTTTCGCTGCCGGTTCAAAGCAATGATTTCCTCGGCAAGTTTCTTTCGATACTCTGCGTCGTTCGTCATGAACAGTTCCGCAGCCTTGTCAGGCACTCCGAGTCTTCCGGTCGCATTGATTGCGGGAGAGATCTGCCAGCCCACGTCGGTGGTGCTTATCCTCTTGCCGAGCAGTCTCTGCTGCAGGAGGAGCTCGTGGATACCTGCCCTCTCAACCGTGTTGAGCTGAACCATTCCCCGCTTCACCAGAAGCCGGTTCTCACCGCTGAGAGGCATCAAGTCTGCAAGGGTGCCAAGTGCCACCAGGTCCAGAATCCGCTCATACTCTGAAGAGAGCGCCGGGAATCTGTGAACTGCGTATGAACTGAAGAGGTTTACAAAGATATCGATCTCGGAAACGAGCTCTTTCTGGTAGCGGTTGGTACGGCTTCGGTCACGTATCTTCAGCAGACTCAATCCATTGAGTGCGGGAAAGGCCTTCCATATTTCAGGTGCGGCATCGATCAGGTTGATGTCGACACCCGGTCCGAAGGCCTTCCGGAGGAGCTTCCGATGGACCGCTTCATCATATACGATGATCTGAGTATCCATGAGAAAGCCCGCAATCCTGGTCTGGTCCGGCCGTACGATACCGGGTACAAGGTTCTCCGAGATGCGGTCCACCTCCACCAGATTCGACAGCTTCACCGCTTCCAGGATTACCGTATCGTTTCCAGGCCGGGTGTGAAGAAGTACTATCTCCTGCTTGTAGAGCTCCGTCTGACTGAATTCCAGGGCCCAGAGCAGCTTGGCGACGACTCCGCAGCCGGCAAGATCGCGGAAGGGATACCCGGACTCTTCCATCTTCGGGTCGATGATCGCCAGTGCGGGAGGCAGCTCCTCCTGGGGGTTGTGGTGATCGATAACGATGGTATCGATTCCCAGATCTGCCAGGCGGGCAATCTCCTTCAGATTCGATATGCCGCAATCCACAGTAATAAGAAGCTCGCCTCCCCCGTTTGCGAACTCCTCCACCACCTCCATGGTCAAGCCGTAGGGATCATTACCGAGGGGAAGAGCCCACTCGACTTCCAGGCCGAGTTTTTCGAGTCCCTCCTTCAGCAGGACCGTCGAAGTGATTCCATCCACATCCCGGTCGCCGAATATTTTCACTTTTTCACCCTCTGCGACGGCCTGTAGAATGCGGTCGACCACATCCTCCATTTCAGTGAAAAGAAAGGGATTGTGAGTAAAAAGAAGATCATTTTCCAGGTAGAATTTGATCTCCTCCGCATTCTCTACTCCCCTTCTCACCAGAATCGCTGCGGTCAGCACATCGATGTCGTACTGATCGGCAATTCGTCGAACTTTATCTTTATCTATATCGGCCTTACTCCATTTCATACACGGTCCCCGTTACCTCCAAGTTGTCTCGAGTACAGCTCTTCATATTCCGCTCCGTCAGGCTTCAAATGTGAACGGAACAGTACAATTTTCCGCGCTTCAAATGCGGCAGAAATATCGAGCCCATCGGCTCGCACATCCGGCCAGTTCCGGCTGTTTTTTACTCTGGCTAAAGTGAGATGCGGTGTAAAACTCCGGCGGTCGACTTCGATACTCTCTCCAATGCGTTCCACGAGCACCCGGTGCAGCAAACTGCACTCCTCTTCACCTTCGTTCAGCGGCAGGAAGATCACCCTCGGTTTTCCCCGGCCCGGAAAAGTCCCCAGCCCCTGGTACCGTAAACGAAACGGTTCCTGCATCCGGCCGGCGGCATCCATTGCCCGGTATATCGTATCGAGATTCTCCTTCCCGACCTCTCCGAGAAAAGTCAGCGTCAAGTGCAGCGCATCCTGTCGTACCCATTTAAGATCGGGATATTTTCCCCGAAGCGCGGCTGTATCAAGCAGTATCGACTCTGCTACTGTATCCGGAGTTGGTAATGCAATAAACAATCTCATACAAGTCCCTTTTGAAGCATCACAAGTGGTCGTCCTATAATATCTTCGATGTATATGAAAAGCAAACGTTTCAATGAATCCGCATCGGCGGGCCCCATCTTCACACCCGAAGTTTTTTCCAACGGAAGAGCTGACGAGTGGAGCAGATAGCTGCGGGCGGCCGGAGACAGAAACGGCGGACCATCTATCACGTACTTCGGTCCGACCGGTGCTGAACGTCCTGTACAGTCCTGACATACGAACTGTCCATCCTGCAGATAGAGAGCTTCTCCGCGCTCAATACTCCGGCCGCATTCAGCACACGCACCGATATCAGGCTGAAAACCCGTCAGTCCGATAAATCTCCATACAAACTGTATGAGAATGGCCGGGACATCATCTGTCGTTTCCAGGACCTGAAGAGATTTTGAAAAGAACCGGAATAAAGCTTCGAACTCCTCTCCCCCTGCAAAAGATTTCATGATCAGCTCGGTCCAGAAAAGCGCCGTGTAGTAACGGTCCAGATCATCCCGCAGCCCGTGATGTGTGCGGACAGGGCTTATTTCCGAGACTTTGTACCGGTCTTTGACCGGATCGTGATACAGGAACATGCGCCCTTCGATAAACGGTTAACTTACCCCGGACAGCTTGCTCTTGCCCTTGTAGGCTCCGAATGAAGTGGCATGAAAAATTCCCAGATCCGGCGATAGAATCACGAGTCCCTTATGGTATTCGGCTACTCTATACACATGGAGGATCACTCCATCGGTCTGCAGATTACGACCCATGATACTCCATAATACGCTACACCACCCGGAGTGTACAGGGGATTCTCAAGTTGAAAACCGCTGCTTTTATGATTACATTGTAGGAGAAAACAAGACAGAAGGAAAACAGAAATAAGGGGGCATCATGGCTGATCGACAGATTATTCCTGCGGACCAGATTTTACCGAACAAGCTTCTCATCGTTCCGCTCGGCGGGAAACCGATTTTCCCCGGAATTTTCACACCTATCATGATCCAATCCCATGAGGATATAGAAGTCGTAGAACGGGCCATCAACGGCGACAGCATGATCGGGCTGGTTCTGACCAAAGAATCCGGAGAAGAAGAACCGGAAAACAACCAGAACATAGAACTCTACAATGTCGGAACGGTCGCTAAAATCGTAAAGAAAATAAACCTGCCGGACGGAGGCTTTAACATCTTCGTCTCCACCCTGAAGCGCTTCAAGATAAAAAAATTCATTTCCGATCAGATTCCGATCAGTGCGGCGGTCGAATACCTGGATGACATCAACGATTCCTCCAATGAAGTCAAGGCCCTCACCCGCTCTCTCCTATCGGAAATGAAGCAGTTGTCGGAGAACAATCCCCTCTTTTCGGAAGAGATGCGGCTGAACATGGTCAACATCGATCATCCCGGGAAGATCGCTGATTTTATCACCTCCATTCTCAATATTCAGCGTGAGGAGCAGCAGAAGATCCTGTCGACAACTGATGTTTACAGGAGGATGGAATTCGTCCTTATCCATATCAAGAAGGAACAGGAGCTTCTGAAGATACAGAAGAAGATACAGCGGGAAATCAACGAGAAAATTGAAAAGAGTCAGCGGGAGTACTTCCTGAAGGAGGAGCTGAAAAAAATCAAGGAAGAACTCGGGATGCCGACGGATTCAAAGAGCAGCGAGTACATGCGCTTCAAGGAAGCCATAGAAAAGCTGGATCTGAAGGGGGAAGTCAAGGAACAGGTCGAGCAGGAACTGAATAAATTCTCCCTGATGGATCCCAACAGTTCCGAGTTCATCGTCACCCGCAACTACCTCGACACCATTATTTCTCTGCCATGGAACAAGTCCGAACCGGCCGATTTCGACATGGAAAAAGCCCACGCCATACTCGAGAAGGACCACTACGGACTCGAAGACGTCAAGGACCGAATCCTCGAGTACCTTGCGGTCAGGAAGCTGAAAAAAGACACCAAAGGATCCATTCTCTGTCTGGTTGGAGCTCCGGGTGTCGGCAAGACCTCGGTCGGGAAATCCATAGCGAGGGCACTCAGCAAGGAGTTCTTCCGATTCTCCGTCGGAGGAATGCGTGATGAAGCTGAGATCAAGGGTCACCGCCGTACATACGTGGGCGCGATGCCGGGCAAGATTCTACAGGGGCTCAAGATCGTTAAAACCAACGATCCGGTCTTCATGATCGATGAGATCGACAAGATGGGCGTCTCATATCAGGGAGACCCGTCATCCGCCCTTCTGGAAGTACTGGACCCTGAACAGAACTCCAGCTTCCGGGACCATTATCTCGATCTTCCCTTCGACATCTCTAATATTCTCTTCATTGTCACCGCGAATACCCTCGACACCATACCGCGCCCTCTCCTCGACCGCATGGAGGTCATCAGGCTTTCGGGATATGTAGAAGAGGAGAAGGTTGCAATCGCCAGAAGATATCTGATTCCGAAGTCTCTCGATCGTTCCGGCCTCAAGAAGAAGGACGTGCGGTACAAAAAGTCGGCCCTCGCGGCAATTGCCGGAAGCTACGCCCGGGAAGCGGGTGTACGCAACTTCGAGAAATCTCTAGATAAAATACACCGGAAGATCAGCCGTAAAATCGTGCTGAACGAATCCGAACCTCCTGTAACCATCGATGCCGGCAACCTCGAAGAGTTTCTCGGCAAACCGGTATTTAGGGCCGACGACGTCAAACGGGCTACCAGTCCCGGAGTGGCTATCGGCCTTGCATGGACCAACTTCGGAGGAGACACCCTCTTCATCGAAGCTGTCAGCAATCCGGGGCGGGAAGGCTTCAGACTGACAGGTCAGATGGGAAACGTGATGCAGGAATCGGCCAACATCGCCTATACCTATGTACGTCACATTGCCGAACAGTTCAAGGTCGGTAAGGATTTTTTCGAGAATAATCAGATCCACCTCCACATACCGGAGGGAGCCACACCGAAGGACGGCCCTTCAGCCGGCATAACTATGGCCACTGCCCTGCTTTCGCTCATCAGGAATAAAAAAATCAAGGCCAATACCGCAATGACAGGTGAACTCTCCCTGGTCGGCAAAGTACTCCCGATCGGCGGGCTCAAGGAGAAGACAATTGCCGCAAGACGGAACAGGATAAAAACCATCATCATTCCCAAGGCGAACGAGAAGGACCTCGAAGAGATCCCGGACCATGTGAAGAAGGGAATAAGCTTCCGCCCTGTAGAGAACATGTCCGAGGTAATTGACATTGTATTCTAATCGTGTAAACGTGATTCCCTATGGAACTTCTCTCACCAGCCGGTAATCTGGAAAAACTTGCATATGCCTACCAGTACGGAGCGGATGCCGCCTACATCGGCATCCGTTCTTTCTCTCTGCGCGCAAGAGCGGACAACTTCTCGTCGGAAGAGTGGCGCGAGATAACACGGATCAAGGGCGACCGCAAGCTGTACGGCGCGATGAATATCTTTTTCCACAATGATGCACTGAAGGAACTGGAGAAGAATATCGATTACATCGCCCGGTACCCCTTCGACGCGTTTATTGTCAGCGATCTCGGTGCGTACTCTCTTCTCCGACGTTTTTTTCCGGAAAAGAGGTACCATCTCAGTACCCAGGCAAACTGCATCAACCCCGAATCCGTACGGATGTACCGCGACATGGGGTTCTCACGGATAATACTCGGCCGGGAAACAACTCTCGACGACATTGCCGAAATACGGACCGCCGTTCCCGACGTCGAGCTTGAAGCATTCGTTCATGGAGCGATGTGCCTGGCCTATTCCGGGCGGTGTTTCCTCAGCAGCTATCTGGCGGACCGAAGCGCAAACGAGGGCGACTGCACCCATTCATGCCGCTGGAATTACCGCGTCCTCGAGGAGAAGGAGCGCCCCGGAGAATATTATCCCGTTCTGGAGGGTGACGATTTCACGACCATACTCTCTTCGAAGGACCTCTGTATGTTCGATCATCTCGCCGAGCTCAAGGAAGCAGGCGTGGACAGCGTTAAGATTGAAGGCCGGATGAAATCGCTCTACTATACAGCCGTCGTTACCCGCAGTTACCGCAAGGCACTGGACCAGCTCGAAGCGAGGGAAGGGAAAGAAGGGAGAATCCCCGCCTCTGTCTCTGCCCCCGCCGCTGCCCCTGCCCTCGAAACTTCATCTGCCCCGGTCTTCGACCTCGCCCCTTACCGGGAGGAGCTGTTCAAGATCAGCCGCAGAGAGTTCAGCACAGGATTCTACTTCGGCCGGCGGGACGCCGATGAGACCACCAGTAAAAGTTACCTAAGGCAGTACATTTTCAATGGTACGATCGGAGAAGAGCTCCCCGACGGCAGACACACGCTGGAAGTAAAAAACCAGATCCGCACTTCCAGCCCGGTTGAATTCATCGGGCCGGACATTCTCTACACGGAAGATGCGGACTTCACCATTTATGATGAAAATGGCCGGCCCGTAGAGAAGGCCGACCATGGAAAATCCTATACCATTCGAACATCGGTTCCGGTACAGCCCGGTTACATTATCCGTACCGCCGTCAACCGATAAGCCGTATACTCGTCAGCCTTTAAAAGTGTCCAGCAAAAATTCAAGATCGAGTTCAGGATAGACCGGATACCGTCCGAGAAGGTCCTTCACCCTTTTCTCCGCCTGATCGATGATCGGCTGTTCGATTTCATACTTTGCCTTGCTCGGCTTACCGGCGTTCTTGCCTGTCGTGAGTATCTTCGGTTTCGTGTTCGAGAGGACAAGCTTGATGATGGAGGCAATTTCCTTCATCTCTTCTCCGCCCATTCCTAGGGTAGTGACTCCGGGAGTTCCAATCCGCAGACCGCTGGTATACCAGGGACCGTTCGGATCTTCAGGCAGGGCATTACGGTTCATGGTAATTCCGCACTCCCTCAGCACGCTCTCAGCCTGACGGCCGTTCAGTCCGAATCCCGTAACATCGAGCAGGAACAGATGGTTGTCGGTACCATTCGATGACAGCACCATACCCTCTTCCATACAGGCAGCAGCCAGAGCCCGCGAGTTCTCCACTATTCTGGCCGCGTACTGCCGGAACTCATCAGTGTCAGCCTCGGCAAGGGCCACAGCTTTGGCGGCTGTGACGTGAGGCAGCGGACCGCCGATAACAAGCGGACATCCCTTATCAAGCGCTTCCGCAAACTCGGATTTAGCCAGTATCAGGCCGCCCCTCGGTCCCCGAAGGGTCTTATGGGTGGTAGTGGTAACCACATCCGCATGGGCAACAGGATCGTAATCACCCGTCATCACCTTCCCTGCAACCAGACCCGCAAAGTGCGCCATGTCTACCATGAATACCGCTCCGACCGAGTCGGCGATTTCCTTCATTCTGCGGAAGTTAATCAGGCGCGGATAAGCACTGTAGCCGGTTAGGAGAATGAGCGGCTTGATTTCCTTGGCCATTCTTTCGATCTCTTCGTATTCGAGGTAGCCCGTCTTCGGATTGACGGTGTAGGTGTAGGCATCGAACATCTGAGCGGAAATGTTGTAGCGGTAGCCGTGCGTGAGGTGGCCACCGGAGTAGTAATCCAGCCCCATGAGTTTCTGCTTGCTTATCTCTTTTCTGATCTCCTCCCACTGTTCCCGGGTCACTTTGGCCGGATTCGATTCACCGAATTTTTCCAACATCGGATTCTGAACGCGGGTATTTAAAATCGCCCAATATGCAATCAGATTGGCATCCGCTCCGCTGTGAGGCTGCACATAAGCGTACTCGGCGTTGAAGAGGCTCTTGGCCAATTCGACGGTAAGACTCTCCACCTCATCTACATTTTCACAGCCGGCATAGAAGCGGTGCATCGGGTACCCTTCCGCGTATTTGTCCGTGAAGAGGTTTCCCATTGCCAGCTGTGTGGACATGGATGAGTAGTTCTCACTTGCAATCAGCTTCAGGTTATTTCGCTGATCTCTCAGTTCGTGGACTATAGCAGAGGCCGTCTGAGGACTAACCTCGGCTACTTTTTCGAGCGCACCGATATAAGCAATGGCTCCGGCATCAACTTTATCCGCTCCGACAGTCTTTATATAGTTCTGTACCGCTCCCTTGGTCATATGCACCTCTCTGTTTGATTCTCTTGATTTTGAGCTCGTGGAAAAAAACTATCAGTCTTTCGAGCTTTTGGGTATGATAGTCGGGTTTTTGATATATTTCAAGCTACTGCTATTTATAGTGTCCACGAAACGGTACCTAAAAAGACCGTTATTCCTTTTTTGTAGTCAAGTTGGTGTGTTTAATCATACCTTTCCAATTTATAGGATCCGCCCTGGCGGTTTTTAATACTTTCTCAAAAAACAGGTACCGTTTCGTGGACACTAAAAACGGCATTGACCTGTGAGCCATATTTCAATATATTTTCATATATATTACTAAATTATTATAGATTATCACGACTAGTACAGAGGAGCTTTTCATGAAGTATGTCATTATCGGTGGAGTTGCCGGAGGCGCCACTACTGCTGCACGTCTGCGGAGAAACGATGAGCAGGCAGATATTATTATGTTTGAGCGCGGCGATTACATATCCTACGCTAACTGTGGACTACCCTACTATCTTGGCGGAACCATAGTCAGCCGTGATGAATTGTTCGTACAGACACCGGAAAAATTTTATCAAAGTCTTCACATCGATGTAAGGATCATGTCTGAAGTCATTTCCATAAACAGAGATGAAAATACGATTTCCGTACGGGATTTGAAAAACAATCACGAATACAGTGAATCCTACGATAAACTGGTCCTCAGTCCCGGCGCTATGGCTGTTCGCCCTCCCATTCCCGGCATTAACTCCGACGGGATTTTTACCCTTCGAAACGTTCCTGATACCGATCAGATTAAAAAATTTATCGACACACAGAAGCCTTCCCGGGCGATCATCGTCGGTGCAGGCTTCATCGGGCTCGAAATGGCCGAAAATCTGCACACCCGCGGAGTTTTCGTCACTATCGTTGAGATGGCCGACCAGGTCATGAATATACTCGATTACGAGATGGCAGCTGAAGTCCATCAGCATCTGAAAACCAAGGACGTCGAGTTCTATCTGAATGACGGTGTAGATTCTTTCGAGCGGAGCGACGGTTTACTCAACGTTAAGCTGAAAAGCGGACGGGTCCTTCAGACAGATATGGTTATTCTCTCGATAGGGGTACGCCCTGAAAATGAACTCGCCAAAAAGGCGGGCCTTGAAATCGGCAAGACCAATGGAATTATCGTCAATCGCTTCATGCAGACCAACGACCCCGATATCTACGCATTAGGCGACGTGATAGAATTTGAAAATCCTCTCTCCGGAACGACGGGTATCATCCCGCTGGCCGGTCCTGCAAACAAGCAGGGCAGGATTGTAGCGGATAATATCGTATTCGGGAACATGAAGTCCTATCCCGGCACCATTGCGACCGGTATTGCCAAGGTGTTCGATCTCACCGTAGCATCGACCGGTCTGCCGGAGAAGGCCCTGAAAAGTCTCAACATACCGTACAAAGCATTTATCATTCACGCATCAGACCATGCCGGTTATTATCCCGGCGCGATTCCCATGACAATCAAGGTGGTCTTTGCGCCCCGGACTGGAAAATTACTAGGCGCTCAGATCGTAGGCTACAGCGGTGTAGATAAAAGAATCGATTTGTTCGCCGCGATAATAGGTATGAACGGCACGATCTGGGATCTGCAGAATATCGAACACGCATACGCTCCTCCTTACTCTTCAGCTAAGGACCCTGTTAATATCGCAGGCTTCGTCGCTGAAAATATATTCGATGGCAAAAGCACGCATATCCACTGGTGCGATATTGCCGATTCTGCCGATGAAGCGAAGCCTGATACACAATTCACCTTTCTCGATGTGCGCACACCCGAGGAAAACGAACAGGGCACGATTCCGGGTTCACTCAACATTCCGCACACTGAACTGCGAGAACGCATCAACGAGGTACCCCGGGACAAACCGGTAGTAATTTTCTGTGCAGCCGGACTTCGCGGTTATCTGGCTGAACGGGTGCTGCTCCAGAATGGATTCAGCAAGGTATACAATCTATCCGGAGGCTACCAGACCTATTCTCTGGTAACTCAGAAACAGAGCAATGAGGATATTTTCGACGGGTATTATATCGGGAAGGATGATTATATTTACCAATCAGGTAAAAACAGGAAATAAATTGAAAACGGCCCGTTCGTTTACCGGACGGGCCGTCTTTTTTCATCAAATAGACTACTTGCCAAGTTCGCTGAGATAGTACTCCACTTTTGCAGTCCGTTCCTGGAACTCCTTCAGCTTCTCCCGCTCCTTCTCGATGACTTCTTCGGGGGCGTTATCGAGAAACCCGCGGTTCTGCAGCTTCTTCTCGGTTCCATTCAGCAGCTTCTGAAGGCTGAGCTTCTCCTTCTCCAGTTTTGCTTTCTCTTTTTCGACATCGATGAGGTCGCTGATGTAGACGAAAGCTTCGTATCCCTTGCCCGCCGCCGGTACCGCACCGGTTGTGTCGGGTTTCTCTTCGAGCAGCTGAAGCTCCTCGCCGCCTATTAAACTGAATATCAGATCATAGCTCTCCCGAATGTAAGCTCCTGCTGAAAAATCACCGTCCATACACACAACCGCCCGTACCTTCTTCTCCGGCGGTATGGTGAATTCACTGCGAATCGTACGGATAGAACGGATAATATCCTGCAGAGAATTGAAGTTCTCCTCAACCGTCCGATTCTCCCGCTCCGAATTTATCCCGGGGTACGGAGCAGTGATAAGATGGGGATGCCGGATATCAACCGGCAGCTTCTGGTAAATCTCTTCAGTCAGGAATGGCAGGAAAGGATGCAGAAGCCTCAAGGACTCTTCAAGTATATACATGAGCAGACTTATTGCCCTGTCTTTGACCGCGTCATCATCACTGTATAGATCGAGTTTGGAGGCTTCTATATACCAGTCACAGAAATCACTCCAGAAGTATTCATACACCGCCTGGGCCGCATCGTTGAAGCGGTATGTTTCTATCGCTTTCTCAACCCGTTTTACAGCCTTATTCAGACTATGGAAGATCCACCGGTCGATGTCCTTCAATTTTATGGAATCACGGTCCTGAAGAGTGCGTCCTTCAAGGTTCATCAGGAGAAAACGGGTGGCATTCCAGATCTTGTTGGCGAATTTGGAGCCGAAGCGGAAATCCTCCTCCGCCAGCAGGATATCCTGGCCCTGGGCAGCCAGAAACGCCAGGGTGAACTTGAGTGAATCCGCGCCGTACTGGTCGACTATATCGAGCGGGTCCATACCATTTCCGAGAGACTTGGACATCTTACGCCCCTGCTTGTCCCGAACCAGAGAAGTGATGACGATATCCCGGAATGGTACCTCTTCAAGGAATTCCAGGCTGGACATTATCATCCTCGCAACCCAGAAGAAGATTATGTCGTAGGCGGTGACCAGGGTCGTTGTGGGAAAGAACTTTTTCATATCGTCCGTCTTTTCAGGCCACCCGAGAGTGGAAAAGGGCCATAACCAGGATGAGAACCAGGTATCCAGAACATCCGGATCCTGACGGATTTTTTCGCTCCCGCATTTCTGACAGGAAGTGATATCGGTCCGTGAAACAGTCATTTCTCCGCATTCATCACAATACCACACGGGAATCCGGTGCCCCCACCACAGCTGCCGGCTAATACACCAGTCCCGGATGTTGTTGAGCCAGTTGGCGTAAGTGTTCTCATACTTTTTTGGAAAAAACTTAATATCTCCATCCTTCCACGCCTTGAGGGCCTTGTCCGCAAGTGAACGCATGCGAACGAACCACTGTTCAGACATATAGGGTTCGATGACCGTATCACAGCGGTAACAGTGACCAACCTGGTGCGGATGGTCCTCTTCCTTGACGAAGAGGCCGGCGGCCTTGATGTCTTCGACTACCAGCTTCCGCGCTTCATCGACCTTCAGGCCCCGGTATTTTTCAGGAACACTATCATTGAGGGTCCCATCGGGATTGAGAATATTTATCTTCGGCAGATTGTGCCGTTCGGCGATTTCATAGTCGTTGGGGTCGTGTCCCGGGGTTACCTTGACCGCGCCGGTACCGAATTCCCGATCTACGTAGGCGTCAGCTATGATCGGTATGCGTCTGCCGGTGAGGGGCAGATCAACCTCTTTGCCCACAAGATTTGTATAGCGGGGATCCTCGGGATGCACTGCTACGCAGGTGTCGCCGAGCATCGATTCCGGTCTGGTAGTCGCTATCTCAACCTTACCACTGCCGTCTGCGAGGGGGTAGTAATAGTGCCACAACTTTCCCGGGATCTCCTTGTGCTCCACTTCATCGTCCGATAGAGCAGTTCCGCAGGTTGCACACCAGTTTACGAGGTAGTTGCCCCGGTAGACGAGATCACGCTCGAAGAGGGACACGAATACTTCACGAACGGCCTGACTCAGACCGTCATCAAGCGTAAACCTTTCTCTCGACCAGTCGCAGGAAGAGCCTATTTTTTTCAGCTGCTTTATGATAATTGAGTGGTGTTCGTTTTTTACTTTCCAGGTCTCTTCGAGGAACTTCTCACGGCCGATCTCGAGCCGGGAAGTACCCCGCTGGCGCAATTTTCGTTCAACTACATGCTGGGTAGCGATTCCAGCATGATCGGTACCCGGAACCCAGAGGGTCGGCCGTCCGTGCATTCTGTAAAATCTTATAAGAATATCCTGCAGGCTGTTGTTCAGACCGTGCCCCATGTGAAGAACGCCGGTTACGTTCGGAGGCGGTATAACAATGACGAATGGTTCACCTTCCCCTTCTACAGGAGCGAACAGATCATGCTCCGTCCAGTAGTCGTAGATGCGATCTTCGAAATCTTTGGGATTGTAGGTCTTTGCCAGATGAACCGCTTTCATTGAAATTCTCCTTACAGTATGACTCTATGGAATTGGATAGTACCAAATTCATACAAGGTGAGCAATATATAGTGTCCCCGAAACGGTACCTGAAACTCTTCTAAGTGTATTTCAACTGAATAGATGCATACATTTGCTCATCCACGGGCTTGAAGGCGGCTGCACGATGCCGTCTTATTGAAGGGTAAGGCTGAAAAAAAGTACCGTTTCGGGGACACTGCAGGGACACTACCCGGTTCCGTATGCTATATTCTTCTGTATGTATGGAACCCACTTACTCCAGAACAGGCCCTGCTGCCATGTTTTTGTACGTGTTTCTATGCTGTTAATCCTGTTGCTTCCTGGTGTGTCGGGGACAACACAGGAACTGCAGAGCGATGAAATCATGAGTGATCCGGTTCTGCTGCGGGAGCTGTTCCTGCCCGACAATCTGAAGCGTTTCGCCGGGGACGACCTTTTTCTGCCCTTGTCCAGCGATTCCGCAGTGCCGCCGGTGGACTATATGCGATCATCTGTTGAGCTCCTGGGGATCGATTCCAACTCCCGTGTATTCGTTATCGGAAGGGCCGTCGGATTTGCCTCAGCTTATATAGCCCTTTCCGCCGACCGGGTCTACGCCGCGGAACTCGATCCGCTGCAGCAGTCCTCGAACATCGAAATCTGGAATAGACTCGGTCTTGAAAATATAGTCGCGGTACAGTATCGGCAATTTATCCTTCAGCCGGACTTTCAGCAACTCGATGCGGTACTGGTCCACGGCATTGTGAGAAGTATTCCGACTGAACTCTCTAACGTGCTTGGACCAGGCGGAATCCTGCTTGCACCGCTTTCCGACAGCAGCGAGGTTCAATTGACGATCAGAATTGAACGTACTAATGCTGGGTTGTTGATAGGAAGCAGTTCTTTGGGTTTTTTCTCCGGCCGTCCACTCGATCTGGAGACTCGGTAAAACAGAAGATGGAACAGTTAGAAAAATCAGCTTGAGCGGTATTTTCCTTTGCGGGCCCGGGCAATCTTTTCCATTTTGCGGTAATACTTCGCCTGTTTCTCGATCTCATCGATGTCATTTACGTGAATACGGTTGTTCACGCTTTTGAGGCGGGAATTCTCAAACATCTTTCGGATTGCCAGGTTGCCTTCAGACTTCGGCAGTCCGACCATATTTATCAACTCCTGCGGCCCGAAATCAAAAGTGTATGAATTATTGGTAATGGGAACCCGCTGCTTTTCCAGCTGGATGAGAAGAGCGTCGTACATCCGGCCAACAGGGTCCGAGATCTGGGTGTTTGCAAGCTGTTTGTAGATAAACCAGATTCTCTCGGACAGCAGCTGAGTCAATCTTGTGATAATCTGCGGCTGGGTCGAAACCATACGGCTGAAATTGGCCTTGTTGACTGCCAGAAGAACAGCATCTTCATGAGAAATGGCCGATGCACTTCTGGGTTTATCCTCAAGCAATGCCATTTCACCGAAAATATCTCCCGGCTTCAGCAATGCCAGCAGAACTTCATTATCATTCACTATTTTAGTGATTTTCACGCTTCCTTTCTGGATGATATAGAGTTCTTTTCCGGGCTGGCTCTCAGAAAAAATCATGGTGTCTTTAGGATAGGTTCTGGTGAACTCGTCATTGCTTCCATCGAGATACACAGCCTTGGAATACGGTTTGATTTTCGCCATCCTCTCCTTGGCAAGGTTAAGGTTCGTCCCCCCTGGGCTGTGCTTTATATACTGATGGTAAGCGTAATAGGCTTGATTGTACTGACTCTGGCGGGCATAGTATTCAGCAACTTCGAAGAGGTGAGTGGTGTCCTTCTCGGCATTGCTCTTCAGCGTTATCCGTGTGAGGGCATCATCGAGATACCGCATCTTCCGGCTGAACTGCTGTATTATCTTCATGGCGACAGGGGTATTGTTCTTGATCAGCAGACCGTATTGTTCCCTGCGCACCGCTATCATTGTAATGTCCGTAAGAGCCCGGGCGGTTTCGATGTGGCTGTGTGAAGACATTGTCGAAACGACTCCGAAGAAGTCGCCTGCCCTGAGAATGTTGCCTCCTTCCTCTTCGACAATCTCGACTTCTTTACTGATCTGGACTTTGCCTTCCCTTATGATGAAGAAGCAATCGGCCTGTTGCTTGCCTTCGACAATGATGTACGCGCCTTTTTTAAACGTTACAAGTGACAACTGTAATGGATTATTCATATACCATCCGATAATAAAGCTCTTTCTTAGAAGTATATGTGCGCCCTGTGACCTTTGTCAATGCAAAAACCTTCTCCTTGCAGACCTTACCACCAATCCACAATTTTTATATCGGGCCACTTGGAGACGTATCCTTCCAGATCTGGAGGATACTCTTCGTAAGAAGTCTGCAGGGAATACGGATTGTTGATAATAACGGTTTTTGATTGCGGATTTACCTTCGGGATTTGCACGACCTGCCGGGAGAAGCATATATGCTGATTCTCGAGATTCCCGAAATAAAATGAAGCCGGGTCTTCAATTTGAATATCAAATATTCCCGCTCCGTCTCCGAGTGCCGGATCGACGGGGAACCATCCGAATTCCGGTATATAGAACTCCGCCCACACATGTTTTCGGGTCAATTTATCGCCGTGTACGATGAAGCCCGATACCGGCCGTGCAGGCACGTCAACACTGCGCGCCAGAGCAGTAAAGAGGAGACCATAGTCACGCGCATCGGCCCTACGCTCTTCCAGCGCGTTGTACAGTCTTTCATCTTCAAACCCGGGATCGTATTCCAGCCGCCGTATGAGAT
>Ga0272441_10002158_pt1 | contig 40522 bp, 64 predicted proteins | sample SSMProp6N_FD_193582 | JGI IMG/M metagenome (GOLD analysis project Ga0272441, IMG submission 193582) | Marine sediment archaeal communities from Little Sippewissett salt marsh, Falmouth, MA, United States - SSM-Prop-6N | ecosystem: Environmental > Aquatic > Marine > Wetlands > Sediment ... | reverse complement strand
CAAGAAGACATAAACGAGTTAAAAGAATTTCTTGTAAATAAAGGATTTGATTTCGAAGACTTTGGTTTACAAAACACATAAACACGGAGGCAAAGATGAAAATAAGAAAGAATGAAATTATACAAGTAAAAAATATAATTGTAGATGCAGAATTATATCCAAGGGCTTCGTATTCTTGGCAAACTGCACTTGATTATAAACACGGGATGGAAAACGGCGAAAGGTTTCCACTAATTACTTTGGCAAAATTAGATGGAAAATATTATTTAATAGACGGGAAACATAGACTTGAAGCAATTAAGTCTTTAAAGCATTTAGACAAAAAAGGTAAAAGAATTAAACCACGCGAAAAATATATCAAAGCTGAAGTAATGACTGGAATGACACGAGCTGAAATATATATTGAGGCTATTAATAAAAATTCTAAACACGGATTGCCATTTACTGCTTATGACAAAGCACGAATGATAATTAAATTAAGAGATTTAAAAATATCCGAACCAAGAATTTCTAAAATAGTTGGAATGCCAATAGCAAGTATGAAAACATTTGAATCTAAGAAAATGATGAATACATTTGGCGGAAAAGTAATAGCATTGAAAAAACCATTAAGGTCTTTTGCTGGAACTATATCTAATAAAGAAAACATTGAAACACTACAACACGAAATGGGCGGCGACTCGCAATACTTTATAATTCGCGAATTAGTAGTATTGTTTGAAAACAAATTAATAAATTTAAAAGACCCAAATGTAAAAAGTGAATTAAAACTATTGAAAAAATATCTAACAAAAATTAGGTAAGGAGAAAATAAGATGAAAAAAACAAAAGTAGAAACATTTGGAGATGAAACAACAGTTATTATAGATTGTGAAATTGTTGGAAAAACTCCATTGCTAATGAACTCAGTTAAAAATTTAGCTGAAGGAGTTAGTGAAAAAAAGAAGACATACGACCATAAAGAAGAAGCAGAAAAAGTAGCATACAGAAACAAAGCTGGAAATTTAATTGTCCCGTCACGATGTTTAAAGGCATCTATGCTTGGTGCTGCTAGTTTTTATAAGGTTGGACGAAGCACAATGAAACCCATAATTGCAGGGTGTATGGCAATAGAACCCTTTGATATAGAGATACTTAACTCTAAGGGCAAGAAGATTAAGTCTTATGACATAGATTTAAGGCCGGTTGTAGTTAATAGGGGCCAAAGAATTATGAGGGCTAGACCGTGCATAGATGACTGGAGACTAAAATTCACTATTGTATACGTGGAGACACCAGAACAAAAGGTTGAAGCTGATATTTTTAGAAGGATATTAGAAAAGGCTGGAAGAAGCACTGGAATATTGGATAATAGACCACAAAAATATGGCGAGAATGGAACATTCAGAGTGACAAAGTTTTTACAAAGAAAATAAACGGAGGGCTAAAATGAAAACAGCATTTAAAGATTTAACTTGGCCAATAAAAATTGGAGTTATTGGTGGTTGGATTTCATTAGTTGTATACGCACTAAGTTTTGCTATAGGATTTTTTCAAGGCGTAGTGGGGTATTAAAATGCATTTGAAAACAAAAGTATTATTCTACGGCTTTCTAACCTTCATATTCGGAGGGTTAGCCGTAGAATATAAGGGTGCTTGGTATGGGATTTTCCCATTAGCAACCATGATTGTGGGCTACTTTATTGGAGACACAATGATAAATAAACATTTGAAAAAGGAGGCGAAAAAATGTTAAAGGTTATATGCATATTAGAATTTGCAGATGATACAACAAACGCAGATATAGACGAACTTGGCGAAGCATTAGATAAATTTAAATATATGTTTAGTGATGTGAAACTATGTAGAACTAATGTCGTTGGTGATGAAGATGTCAAGATGCGCAATAAAGAATTGTAAAAATGATGGTATCATTATATATTATGGGCGACAAATATGTGAAAAACACTGGTTGAAACATTGTAATGAAAATGACAAGTTCAATTTGAAAGACGAACTACGTATTAAATCATAATCACATTCACTCGGTTCGTCGGGGCTTGGTTAGGTGCGGCATGGTTTTATATTTATATTCAGGGTTAGCCTAGATACGGTGGGGTTAGGCACGACACGGTAATTCCTCGGCAAGGTTTTATATTCATTTTCCGGCTAGGTTGGGTTTGTCGCGGTAGGGTTAGGCACGGTCATATTCATACTCATTTGCTCAGGCACGGTTTGCTCCGACATGGTCAGGTGGGGTTCGGTCAGGCAAGGTTATTATTATATTCACGGCGAACTAAGGCTAGACGCACCAAACTATGTTTCGACACGTCAAGGCAAGGTTATAACCATTTAAATAAATTTTAAAAATAAAAAGAATCAAATATATATATTAATTCAAATGGCAAAGGAAAAAATATACGATACAATCAAAGAACTTAATATTTATTTAACTAAATCTAATAAAAAATTATTAATTAAAAACGGTAAAATTATAGGTTTATTGGGCGATGAATATACATTTTATAAGAATAGAAAAAGGAGGAAGAAAAAATGATTCACCCGTTACGACGGGCAAACGCAATTCCAGATAGACTTCGTAAAACACCAATTGATGTGTTGATGAAAATGTCAAAAGAATTATTATATTATAGAGCTGGATATAAAGATGTACAAAAAAATAAGACACGGGAGGAATTAATAAATGAAATCAAACAAAAAGAAATGGTTGAGGTGTTGGTTGCATGAAATTTAAAGATTTAGCAAGCACCGTTAAAACAAAAGTTAAAGAATACAAAGAAAACGCTCCAAAAAGAGAACAAGAAAGAGAAGAAAAAATAAAAAAGAATAGAGCAAAAAACTTAGAAAAATTAGAATATTTAAAACAGAAAACTGAACTTCAAAAAGAAATCAATCAAAATAAACCCCCGGCCACTGGATTATTTAGTGGCATTCAACAAATGTCACAGTCTGCTCAGCAAACAAAAAGGCCAACTAATTCTTCGCGTCCTCGGGTTGAAAATAAGGCACTTGACTTTAACGCTATCTTCGGTTTAGATTCTGAGCAGACACACCATCAATATAAAGCTCCAAAGAAAAAAAATAATAAGAAAAAGTTGGATAAAGAATTTGAAAGAATGATAGGGGGATTTTAGAATGGGAGTAACAACAGCACAAGACAGGCAAATAATAAATGAATTGAGTTTATTAGAATACAATAAAGTATTTACAAAATTAACTCGGTCTCAAAAAAATAAAGTTGTTCACGAATTTTTGCTAATGAAAATGAAATTGAGGCCAGGACAAGAAGAAGCGTATCTTTCTCAAAAGATGTTTTATAAAAAAAGAAAAAGAAAAAAGAAGGAATCTACATTAGAACAAATGGATAAATTCTTTAGGAGTGCAGTAAAATGAAAAAACTAAATTTATCTCCAAAGGCAAAGCAAGAATGGCTTAAATTACAAAGAGAAATAGACGAATACAAAACAGCAAAAGAAAATTTGTATAAAGATTCTGATTATCGTAGTAGGCGTTGGAAAAATGAAAGATACAACGACTATTTGCGTAAAATTGAAAATAGAGAAGATAGAATAAAATTAATAAAAGAAACTGGACTAAGTGTAAGTGAAAGAACAATGTTAGCGAAAAGAATTTACAATCGTAGTGGTATAAAAGTGCCACAATTATTGGACGAGATATGGCAGAAAAAGCCGTAAAGCAACTTAAGAAAATGTATCCAGAAGGAAAGTTTACAATTAAAAATCTTAAGGGACCTTTTTATGGAATTTACGGAAAGGACGTTCCAAAAGTCGCATTAGTAAAATCATATTAAAAAATATAGGAGGCAAATAAAAATGGTAGGACACAAAGCAAAAACCAAAACCACAGCAAAAGCTGCTGCTGCAAGGGCCAGAGCAAAAGGCTTCGAAGCTTCAGTTTATAAAAAGAAAAAAGGTTATGGTGTTTCAGTAACAAGGAGGAAATAGAAATGGAAAAGAAAAAGAAAGTAATGGATATAGGAATGGCAGGGAAATCTGTTACTCATGACGGAAAGTATAGGGTTCATTGGGGAACAACAGGAACTGCATATAACAGAAACAGTAAAGCATTTCAATCCAGGAAAAGAGCAATAGCTTTTAAGAATGCTTTACAAAGGAAATACAAAAAGAACTACAAAGTAAGATATATGTATATGGCAGATTAAAAAATGATGTAAGATGACAAGAAAAGTTATATGTAAATATTGTGGCGCTTGTAATTTCGTTCCACAAGATGCAGATGAATGGCAATTAGATATAATTTGTGAAGAATACGGAAATTATTTGGAGTTGTGTGATTAAAATATTATAAATTTAAAATGGCACAAGATACACGACTTAGTTCTAAACCGTTAATCATATATATTGATGACGACGGAGTAACACGAAAAACTTATTCTTATTATGAAATAAATGGAGAAGTTGTTACATTCCACACTAAAAATAATAAAATTACAATACCAATTAAAAATCTTGTAAAAATTAAAGAATCTAAATAATTGCAAAAAACACTGTTCTACTTTGATGCAAATGGCTGAAATACCTAAGGTATTTAGTCATTTTACGCATATAAAATATACGTTTTTTCTATTGTAATTTGTAATATATATCTTTTATAATAAAAATGTTTTTATAGTAGTATTCCAAAAATAATATATCTTTAAGTTTTTAGAGGTGTTAAAAAAATGAGCAATGAGACAAACAAGGATTTTATTTCTTATTTGGATGACAATGGAGAACATAGACAAATATACGTTCACATTATAGAAATAACACAAGCGTATATAACATTCAAAACTTTTGGCGACAATATTATAACAATACCCATGACTAGAATTTTTAAGATTAAAAGAAAAGAGGATGTGAAACAAGATGAGTAAGGTGAACAAACAAAAAGAATATATTGAAAAAATTTCTAAACTTTCTATTTCTCCGCTATACTGTTCAAATAACTTTTTTGACAAGAACACTAAAAAATACATGCCGGGAAAAAGATACACTTTAGATAAATACGAATTAAAAGACTATTTAACTGTTGGCTCAAATCAAATTGTATTTGAATTGGATGCTAAAAAATACGAAAATAACTATAAATTAGCAAAGAAAATTATTACTGTTCTAGAATCTAAACAGATACCGTTTTATATTTTTAGTTCTGGCGGCAAAGGAATACATATTGAATGTTGGTTTAAAAAGTTAGAATTACAAATTCCAGAAATTAAAAATCTATTAAGCGAAGCATTAAAATATCAATTGAGCTTTAAAGACATAAGGTTTTGGATTTGGAATGACATATTAGATGAAGCTGGAATTAGTGAAAATGTTAGAGGCATAGGAAAAACTGTTGATAGTTCGTGCATGAATTTTAATGATTTAAATGAAAAGACGCGCCTTCTAAGAGTAGTTGGCGGTAGAAAAATTAGTTATAATGAAATTACAGACGACACAAAAGAAACATTTAAAACATATATGCCGGCTGAAGATTTTAAGAAAACAAAAATAACAGAAACTAAATTTAATAACGTCCGTTATCCCTTAGTAGTAATACCATTTGAAATCGACGAAAACCTATTTGGTGAATTCTTATATACATTTATAGAGCAAAAAAAGATGCTAAATGTATACAAAATTAAAGAAATAAATCTTCTTGATTCCGGTGGTTACACAAATTTAAGTGGTATTAAAAAAATACGAAGTGGCTTACAAAAAGGTCAACGAGCCGAGGGAGCAAAAGTTTTGGCAATTGCTATGGCTAATGATAAATTATCTTTGAAAGAACAAGAGAAAATAATGAATGAATATGTAAACAATTGTTCACAAATTGGCGAAAAATTTACACTTGAAGAGGGAATGTCGTGGGTGAAATGGATTGAAGCTCAACCAAAGATATTCTGGAACTGTGCTTTACTAGAAAACTTAGGTGTTCATATTGCAGAAGAATGTCAATTTTGTAAGAAACAGTATTCTGAATCACACGAATTTTTAGAGAACCAAAACATATTGAAACAAGTAAAAGATGTCTTAGACACTGAAATTAAAGGCGAAGACGATACAAAGGTCTTAATGTTTCTGTTAGCATTATCAAAAGATTTCCCTTCTAAAACTGGAAAACCAGAAGACTGGAAAATACTTCCACAGGACCCAATGAGTCAAAATATTATATTATCTGCTGATAGTTCTTCTGGAAAATCATATATGACAAAGGCAGTTTTAAAGCTTATAGGCATTAAAGGGCAAGATTATTTTGTCACTTCAAGAATTACAAAAAGCGTATTAAATTATTATACAAATGAAAATATGGACGGCAAAGTAATTTTTATTGAAGAATTACAAGGTTTAGATGAACACACTCAACAATTGAGAGTTTGGATGTCTGAAGGCGAATTAAATTTAGAAACTGTAGAAAAGATTAGAAATGAACACGGAATTGAAGAAAATGTTAAAGTTAGAAAATCTACTGTTGGACAACCTGTATTTATTTCAAACCAAGCTGAGGGAAAAATAGAAGAACAATTAAATAACAGAAGTTGGGTTCTTGGAATGGATACTTCACAACAACAAACACAAACAATTTTAAAATTTCAAGATGATTTAAATAACAAAATTAGTCATGCAAAAAATGATAAAATTGATAAGATACGTGAAGCGTTGAAATTATTAAAACCGTATCATTTTATTGTGCCATTTGCAAATCACAAAAATATGAATATACCAAGTAATGATGTTAGAAGTAGAAGAGATTACACTAAATTTTTAACACTAATTAAATGTAGTGCTTATTTACACCAATATCAACGTGAAATTGTTGAAAAAGATGGTCTACAATTTATTGTTTGTGATATTAAAGACTATGATATTGCGCGTGAATACGCAGCTGGAATACTTGGTGCGACCTTTAGCGGATTAACAATTTCACAAATAGATTTAATTACTTTTTTGAAAAAACAATCGTGGAACCAAGAATTTGAAATTAAAGATTTAATGAGAAATTTTGGAAAAACACAACCACATTGGTATGGGCAATTATCACAATTAGTAGATTTGGGTTATATTACAGCACAAAAAACACCAGGAAAAAGCACAATTTATTCGTTAAATTTAGATAAAACATTTAATGTGATTTCATTACCAAGCGGTAATGAATTGTTGCAATTAATTGCTAATGGGAAAGACTCAAAACTAAGTGAAAATGCTGATGGGCTATGGACTGAATCTTTTGGTCACTCAGCGAAGGGATTCGCTCCGTTTATAGCTAATCAAGATTCACACGCAAGAGATGCTATTAGAAATGTAAATAAAGACTTGCTGACTTATAAGAAAAATGCATTACGCAATAAAGAAGTTTTTTTTCAGCGAAACCAGAAATCTAGTGAGCATAACCCCCTTTCTCTTATACGTCGCAAAAACGACGAATTAACAAGAATAGAAGTCTTAGAGTATATTAAAAAATCGCCAAAGTCTCGTTCATTTGAGTTGAAAATACAAACACTCATTGAAAAATGGCCAGACAAACAAGACCTTGTTTTAGAAAAATTAAAACATTTGGTTGAAGACGAAAGAATAGAAATTAAAGACGACAAAATCAAATTATTGTAATATACACTTTTTAGAATATAAAAGTATATAAACATGCAAAACAAAAATACTATGTCAAAATCTGGACACAAGTCAAGATACTGACAGGAGGCCAAAATGGAAAAAGAAATTACGTGGGACGAGGCAACTCAAAGTTCAAACTTTGTTGCACTTGACTCAGACGAACAAAAAGTTTTAAAGCTGACAAACTGGAGATTTGAAAAAAGACCTTCAGACGCAAAGATAGGCGCAAACGAAATAGAGTTTTCTGCAGATGTCGTCGAAGAAGATGGAGAAAAAGTAACAGATAAAATATTTTCTACATTGAGTAAAAGACTTAAAATGAAACTTAGACCTATTTTTGAAAATAGAGATAGAAGCGATGTTGTTAAAATATCAATTCTAAGAGTTGGCGAACAATTTAACACACAATACAGCGTTAAAGAATTAAAGGATTAATTTCCTTTTTTCTTTTACTATGAAAAATGACATTTAAATTAAGTGAAAAAGATAAAAGAAAGGCGAGACGTGAAAGTGCTTCTAAACTTCAAAGCGCTAAACAAAAGGCTGAACACGAATTACAACAAAAATTAAAGAACCCTATTTTTAAAATACAATTGGAAATAGATAAATTGAAAGACTCTTTAATGGTAATTGATTTCGACATAAAAACTGGTAACTACGACATTAATATGTTAAGAAATAAAAGAGTTAATGTTGAAATTGAAATTAAAGAACTTGAATGGGAGTTAGAACAAATAAAAAATAATAATCTCATAATCGGTGGCGGAATAACAGGATTAATTATCGCATTTTATACTGGAAAAACAATTATTTCTAAAAACGTTGGCGGGCAATTAAGTTCTTGGAGTCTTGGGCCACGATTCTTACATAATAATAAACACACAATAGATTTATTAAAAAAATTAAATGTAGCATTTAAAAAGAAAACATTAAATATAGGTTTTTACGATGAACGCTTTGTAGACTTTTCAGAAGACTTTAGACAAAAGTATTATCAAAAGACTAGAAAAACAGAAACAAAATATATTAAATCTTCAATGAGTTCTGGTAAATCAAAATTAAATATCTTAGAAATTGATTTTAAAGAACTAATAGATAAGTTAGTTGAAAATGTTACAATAATTAAAAAAGATGTTAAAGCAATAGACTGCATGGCAAAAACTTTAACACTTGATACTGGAGAACTTACAGCATACAATTCTTTAATCGTCACGATACCAATTACGACTTTTCAAGAACTCTCAAAAATTAAATTTGGTGATTTTAAATATTTACCAAAAACATTTATATTAACAGACTCAAAATTTGATATAAAGGATTTTGATTATGTTTATTTTGCTGGAAATAAACCGTGGCATAGAATTACAAAACTTTGCGACAAACAAATATTTGAATTTGTTGGAAATGATGTTGACTCACTTATTAAAGACGAATTAAATATTTTGGACATGAAACACTTAAAGACTGGACAAATATTAAATTCTGGAATTAAAATTAAGAAACTTGAAGACATTGAATTTGTTGGTCGTTACGCAGAATGGAACCACGACAGATTAATTCACGATGTAATAAAGAGGTTTATGAATGAACAAAAATGCATATAACTTTTGGGCTTTAAAGGAAAACGAAAAGATTTGTGTATTTGATTTAGACGATACTCTTTCTAATTCAATTGAATATTGGTTGAAATTCATTGAAACTGAAACTGGTAAAAAATTTGATACTTTACACGAAGCAAAACAAACACTTTCGTACAACGAATATAGAAATTTAAAATGTAAATTTAGAAACAGTGGGACAAAAATTAATATTTTGTGCAAAGATTGTGCGTCTGAAGTCACACAAAAATTGAGGGAACGGGGGTTCACAATTATTATTATGACAGCGCGACCATTTAAAGACTACAAAAATTTATTTAAAGTGACAATAGATTGGTTGGACAAAAACAAAATTGCTTACGATGGGATTATATTTGGAGAGAACAAACATGTTAAGGCTATGACAGAATTAGAAAATGTGAAATTTATTGTAGAAGACCATAGATACACTGCAAATTTGTGTTCTAAATTTGGTATTAGAACATATTTATTAACAAATAAGTATAACATGGGCGAAACAGGGTCTAATGTTGTTAGAATAAAGAGTTTGCATGACATTTTAGAATGCAAGGAGGCAAAATGAATAATAAAAATACTGAAATCGACAATTTAAGAAAAGCTATGGGAACTTTACCCTCAGAAACACCAAAAAACGAAACACACTTCGTAAAAGGTTGTTCTGAAATGGAAGTGGAATTAGTCGACCACACCAGCAACCCATACAAAACAATAGTTGCTGCTGCGACTGCAACTTGGGGAAATGATAAATACGAAACAAAATGGCCAAAACTTACAAAAGAAAATAGATTTAAAGTAGTTTTAAGTACTTTAACGGGAAACACACTTCCACAAGCAATGGAGGGGTTAATGTTCACATTTAAAGTTGTTGGAGTGCCAAGACACTGCTTTGACCAACACGCGCGAGCAAGGATTGGCGCAACATTTTATAGCATTGGAAGTAGAGACAATAATAAACTTGATAGCAGAATTATTTTGTATTCAAAATTATATGATATGTTAACAGACGAAATGAAAGAACATTTCATTAAGATGAAAAAAATATACGAAGAAATTTTAGACACTGGAAAAGGTTCGTGGCAATTGGCAAGGGCATTTCTACCTATGAGTTATCACCACAGTTATCACTTTTCAATGAACTACTTAGCATTACAGGGGCAATGCAAAAGACGAATGATGTTTTGTGAAGAGGAATTCATAGTTGGTTTGCATTGGTTACTTCGTGAAAGAATTAAAGACAAATTCCCATTGCTTGCAGAATATCTAAGACCTGCTTGTGATTATGTAAAAAAATGTGTATATGCTAAGAGTTATGGCTTAAGTAACGCGTTTGGTTGTTTATTTGCTGGATGCGGAAGATGGGAAGCTGGAACAGAATATGCAACATTCAACGAAAGTTGTTCAGATAAGGAAACAATAGAAAAACAATTAAATATAAAAATTAGAAATAAAGATGAATGGATAAATTATACTGAAGACGATTATGACAAACTAAGTGATAAAGATAAAAAACTATTTGAGGAAGATTAAATGAAAAAGAAACGAAACACAGCATTCAAAACGCCAATTAAATATATATTTTTTGAAGGCATAGATAAAGTTGGAAAAACTACACTCAAAAGAAGATTTTCAGAAGAATTAACACAAGAATTTGCAGTGTTTGATAGAAGTATTGTTTCAAATATAGTTTATGACGAAGTTTTTAATAGAGAAAGTAAATTCACTTTTGACGACTTATTATATTTTAAAGACAAATCAATATTTGTGTATGTTAAAAATTCAGATAAAGAAAAACACAAAAAGATATTGAAAGACTCTAAAGAAAAAATAGCAGACTTTAAGAGACATGAACAAGAATTTAATAAAATATTTAATTACATGAAAAAAGATGAATACAACGTTATAGAAATAGACACTAAACAAACAGAAGATAATTCGTTTAAAGAATTATTGAAAAAAATACAAGAGGTAATAAAAAATGGAAAAAATTAAAGTTTTCATAACTGGAGAATCTGGAAATATTGCAACTTCATTGATTTCAGAATTGAAAACAAAAAACGAATATGAAATAATAAATTTTCTACCAAATGTAGAAGAACAAAAAGAAGACGTTAGAGTAAATTATAAAGGGACATATTTCAATGCGAGTAATGAAATTAATATTTTGAAAAAAGACGTATTGAAAAAAATATTTGAAGACCACAAACCAGACATTGTAATACACACTGCAGCAATGGTTAACACTGATAAATGTGAACAAAATGAAAAAGATGCAACACAAGTAAATGAAATTGGTTCAAAAAATGTTGCAGAATTAGCAAAAAACGCTGGTTCATATTTAATTAATTTTTCAACTACTGCAACATTTGATACAGAAGACTATGAATATCCAGACAATTTGATGACAGAAACTACTAAAAGAAAACCACACACTCATTATGGGAAAACAAAAATGAAAGGCGAGGAGATAATCAAGGAAGTTTATGCTAGTTGTAGTGATAAACTTTTAAATATCTTGCCTGTTTTCATATTTGGTTATTACCCAAATGATAATGCAAGCGCCATAGTTAAAATGATATACGCTGCAAAGAATAAACAAAAAACAATTGTTAAATTATCAAAAGACAACTTTAAAAATTATTTCTGGTGTGAAGATGCGGCAAAAGCAATTATACAATTGATTGAAAAGAAAACAAGTGGTGACATAATACTTTCAAACTATGCTCAAGAAGCAAGAAAATTTGGTGACATACTAAATATACTTTGCAAAACTTTAAAAATGCGAAAGTATGATTTCATGAAATACGTAAAACTTAGACCCAAAGAAGATTATCTGCATCAACATATTGCAGGAAATATGAAATTGGTTTCAGAAATTGGAGAATACGAAATTACAAATTTCAATGAAGCAATTAAAAAGGTGGTTGAAAGTGTTGAAACATTATAATTTATCAATAGTAACAGACCCTTTAAAATTATTAAGTTTTAAAACTGACAAAATTGATAATTTTAAAGATGTAATGGAACGTGATATAATTATAAAAACTGTAATAGAAAAACTTCAATTTAAAAATTTACGACGCAACGCTTTTAATTTTTCTTATGTCGATACTACTTTTTCAACAGACTTGGAAACTATTACAACATTACCAAAATGTATTGCGCATTTAAATGTTTTAATTGACGAAAGTAAACAAGTATACGATTTGTTTGTTGTATTTAGGTCGTTGCATTACGATAAAAATTTTAATTACGACATGACAACAATTGAAAAATTAATTGTGGCAATAAACGAAAAATATAAATTATTATGTAGAGAAATTAATTTAGTGTTCAACAATATACACACTGAACAAGATATAAATTTAAAAGATGAAATTAATAAACGCTTATGAAGATAAAAGAGCTGGACAAATAGTTCTTAAATATAGAAATGGTGATGAAATAGAATATAGAAGGATTAAGAATTTTGAAAATTATTTCTTTATTAAGAACCCGTCTGGTCAATATGAATATGTTTTGGATAATGAAATTAAATGTTCAAAAATTAAATCGCGTGAAAGAGCACAATTTGAAAGTGATACAAGTTTATTAGACAGATTTTGTATAAACGAAATTGAAGACTTATATGAAAAATTAGAATATTCAGATTTAAAATTCATGTTTTATGATATAGAAACATACGCATCTTTAGATGTTAGTGCTGAAAAACCTATATTATCAATCTCTTTTTCAACTAATCATAGCGATAAAACAATAGTTTTAATATGGAGAGATAATTTTAATGATACAGTTGAAGAACAAGGCGATTTAGAAATATATAAATTTAGTTCAGAACAAAAAATGTTAGAATATTGTATTCAAGAGATGAAAAAAGTTGATGTTATAGTTGGATTTAATAGTTCAAGATTCGATGACTTATATTTTGCAAATAGATGCGATAAACTTAAGATTTTCAATAAATTTAAAATTTTTAACAACGCTAGAATTTTCAATAGAGAAAATAATAGATATAGTTTGTTTTCAGATTTTGTTTTTTACGATGCAAGAATTTATTTAGTAAATTTGTTTTCAAGGGCTTCTGACATAGAAAAACCTTCAAGTTTTTCTTTGAACGAACTTTCAAGAATAATGTTAAAAGATACAAAAATAAAAAATGTAAATATTGTTGAGTCTTGGAAAACAGATTATTTAAAACTTTGTGAATATGTTTCTCAAGATGTAAAATTACTTAAACGTCTTTGTGAAAAAACAAAAATATTGGATGCTTTTGTTGATAGATTAAATTTCACTAAAGTTTATTTGGGAAAAGTAAATGTTAATAGTTATGTAATAGACATTTTAATTAGAAGAATGTATAGAAATAAAGTTTTTCCAAGTAAAACAATATATGATAATGAATACGAACAAGAAAAATTACACGGCGCTATAGTTTTAAAACCTAAAAATGGTGTTTATACGAACGTTGGTGTATTAGATTTTTCTTCAATGTATCCAAACACAATACTTGCTTATAATATTTCACCAGATAAACAAGGAGAAATATTACCAAGTTTAATTAAATATTTAATGGAATTGAGATATACATATAAATCTCTTCAAAAAACTGCAAAAACAATTTCAGAAAAACAAATATTTAAAGCAAATGAAATGATTGCAAAGGATTTAATAAATAGTTGTTATGGCGTTTTTGGATATTCAAAATTTAGATTGTTTGATTTGGATGTTGCAAATAAAATAACAAGAAAAGCAAGAGAAATATTAATGGCAACTTCAAAATTTGTAACAGAGAAATTAAAATGTGAAGTTCTTGCAGGTGATACAGATTCTTTATTTGTTAAATTACCAAGAGATAAAGTAGATGAGTATGTTGAACAAATAAATAGTTATCTTAAAAAAGAATTTTCTAAAATGTATTCTTTAGATTGCGAAACATTCTTTAAGTTATTATTTTTACCAAAAGCAAAGAAAACATATATCGGTTTAGTCGATACAGTTAAAGGCAGAAGCACAGATGATTTAGAATTATATGCAAAAGGTTTTTCACTTGTTAGACGTGATACACCAAACTTTTTCAAAGATATATTGAATTTGAAAACTAAAGAGTTATTTAAAGATATTTTACAAAACGAAAATACTTATAACAGAATGATAAAAGATATAGAAGTAGAATTAACTAATGAAGTAGATGTTAGAAGATTATTAATTTCTAAACAAATTTCCAGAGAAATTCACGAATATAAAGTTAAACCACAACATGTTAGAGCAATGGAATTTTCAAATAGACAATTGGGAACAGACTTTAATAGATTAAATTATTCTGGTGGAATGTTATTTGTTAAAGATAAATTTACAGACGTTATAATGTTGGATTTTGATACAAAAAGAATTATAGAAAACGGAACAATAAATATAAATGGTTTGAAATTTAAAATAGATTATAAAAAATATTTAGAATTATTTGTGTTATCTAAATTTAATTTATTAAATGACGATTTGTTTAAGTTAGATATAGAACAACAAAGTTTACAAGATTTTTTCAAAAAAGATAGTGAGGTTGAACATGCACTATATCATTGATACACGAGAAAAGAATGCTTTGCCATTTAGATTTGGAAGTGAGAATACAATAGAAATAAAAAAGTTAGAAGTTGGTGATTATTCTTTACGTGATTATGAAGATAAAATAGCAATAGAAAGAAAATCTCCTGGCGATTTGTTTGGAACTCTTGGTGGCGGAAATAAAAGATTTAAAAAAGAATTAGAAAGGGCTATGGATTATGAATACTTTGCAATAATAATTGAAGGAAGTTATGAAGAAATCTTAAATAAAGATTTTGAAGGTTCACATCATAGTCAAATGAGAGGTTATATTATAACTTCAATTTTATTTACACTTCATGTTAAATATGGTGTTAATGTTTTCTTTTGCAATGGAAGACGACAAAGCGTTAAAATAATAAATGAAATATTTAAAGCATATATGAAACTTAAAAATGGAACTAAAAGATAAAATATTATCAAAAATAATTGTGTTTGTAATAGTTATGCTAATTGGAAATACAATAAAAAAAGAATTAAATACGATGTTTCCAGAAGTTAAAAAACAACTTCCGTGGTGGTTAAGATGGTAAATACAAAAAATGAAAAAGAAGAGATGCAAAGCAATAAAGTTATCTGGAAGAAGATGTGAAAGAGAAGCTCTAATAATGGGATATTGCACATCACATTTCAGAAAATATTTATGCAAAGGAGAAAAATGAAACTAATAAAGAATAAGTTAATAATTACTTTTGGAGAGTTAGAAGATTTGTATAAAGGTTTTAAAGAATGTAAAATTCCAAGAAAACAGACTTGTTTAATTGTGATACCAAGAAGAGAAGAGGAGGTAAAAGAGTAAAGGCAATGAAAGTGCGAAAAGGAAGTTTTATAAAAAGGGTTAATAGTGTTTGTCGTTACTAATTCACTTCCTTCGCAAGACTTTTATTGTCGAAACTGCAGATAAGGAGCATAAATAAACTTTAAGGAGGTTTAAAAATGGTAAAAGAAAAAATAGATACAAAATTTGTTTGTGAATGGTGTGGAGAATCTTACAATATAAAAGAAAATGCTATAAACTGTGAAAAACAACATAAAAAAGAAGCAGATTTTGATAATATTAATGAATTTGAATTAAAACAAGAACATATAAATTTATTAAAAGAAACTTGGATTAATTGGGAGGATTGTGAATTTGGAGCCCCAGCCATAGATTGTAAAAGACCTTATGGCAATTCTTCTGTAGAAGATGATATTGCAGAGATAATTAAGTTGCCAAAAAAAGGCAATTGGGATTATAAAGAAGAATGCTGGAAAGAATCAGCCACAGAAAAACTAAATGATTTACATAAAGAAACTCAAATTGCTCTGCAAATAATATTACATTGTCAAACTTTTAAATTGGGGATATATAAGAAAGATGACAAATATGAACAAGAATGGACTTATCTAGGAGAAAGTTCACATAATAGTAGTTAGTTGAAGTTAGGAGGAAATGAAAATGCAAGAAACACAAACAATACAAGACAAAGAACAAAACCCTTTTGTGAAGGGTCTTTTTAGTATTTTCTTTAGTATATTTGTTATATTTATTACTGCTAATAGAATTATTTTTTTAGAGCAAAAGTTCTCGCAGGATGTAGAAACTGAGTGAGGGCTAGGAGCGAAAGCGACTAAGGAGGCAAAACAAGATGAATGAAAAAGAAGCTTATGATGTATTAGAAGAAGGATTAATGAATTGGGCAGATAATAAGTTAAGTATGGATGATTTTTGTGATTTGATATGTCAGTTTAGAGATTATCATAAAAAAAGAAGTTACAAAAAAGGACAGCAAGATTTCAAAGAAGAACTTAAGAAGTTAGCTATTGGAGATAAAGCTAAGATGATGGACTTGAATGGAGAAGAATATGTTGTGTTTAAGAAGAAGGAATTTGACACTCTTAGAGGGGAAGATGGGGAAGTATAAATATTATTATGCTTATGACCCAAAAGTAAAAAGAAGAGTTGTTCATGTATTAATGAATGGTTATTTAGTATCTATGATAACAGGACATAAGTTTAAGTTTAATGAGCAAAAGGCGGCAAAACAAAAATGTGTATCCAAGAAATGACAGGTGGCCTTCCACCAGAAGAAAGTAAAAAGGAGGCAAAACAAGATGAAACCAAGTGAGTTTTTTGATAGACACTTTGCAGAAAGAGATTGGGAAGAAGAATTAGACAAACGATTCATAGACAAAGAAGAACTGAAGAAGTTAGCTATTGGAGATAAAGCTAAGATGTTAGATTTAAATGGAGAAGAATATGTTGTGTTTAAGAAAAAGGACTTAGACACTCTTGGAGTGGAAGATGATTTTGTTTTGGATGAATACCAAGAGGAACAGTTAAAGCAAAAGGAGGCAAAAGAATAACAAAAGGACGAAAAGGTTGTTACTCTTTGCGTAAAGGGCGGCAGGCTGTCATCACCCAGTCCCGTCTTTCCTTCGTTAGACTTTTGTTATTTAATATTTATCTAGTATGTCTCCCCATCTTAATTCCATATAATTTTTTGCTGGTAAAGAATTTGTCCATCCCATAAATCTAATTAATAATTGTTCATTGAAATCATGATATAAAACCAAATGTGTTGCACGCAAATGTCGTAACCAGTGATTATTCCAGCCAGTGGCTCTTCTTATTAATTGATACGCCCTTATTTTTCCAAAATTGAATAATGTATCTTCTTCATAAAGTGTTTTTAGATACTGATTAAGTAACTCTAAGAGAACTTCTTCTTTATCAATAGGTATTGGTATATCTTTAAAATGACGTGTCTTATTCTTTCTGTTTGGCATATTAATTAATAATATTGCACGGCCATCTTTGTATTTAAAGACTAAATCTTTTTTCTTCAAATCATAACATAATTCACTTACACGGCCTGCAGTTAAATACATTAAAACGAATAGTGCTCGTGTTCTTAAATTTTTTATGTTTGCAGCAATGACCTTTATATCTCCTTCGTGTGGTATTTTTTTCTTTTTTAATGTCTTCTGCAAACCCCACGGCTTGTAGTCTGTTTTATCCCATAATTGTATTGGCATTAATTTCTCCCGATGGTAATGAACTATCTTGTGATTTTATGACTACACCATATAGTATCAAAGAGGATACCTCCCTGAATTTTTTTGTCGTCCACTACCATCGTATAGAGTTTAGTCAAGCAACATTACTGGGGAAGAGGTGATGAAAACCCTGGTAATATTGTTTCTTGCTATTGTTGTTTTTTTAACTTTTGCAACTCCTCCTTTATTATATTACTTACAAAACGTCTACTTGTCGTTTTGGTATTCTTTGTTTCGTATTTCTTTAATTCTCCTTTTAAGTCTATTCCTTTTTCTTTTGCTATGTGCATTAATAACAAATCTTCAAATAATTTTTGTTTTAATTCACTGTCTATTTTAAAGTCTAATAGTTTTGAATATTTATTGTATATTTTTATTACAGCATAAATAATTATTACAGCAAATATAAGTAGCACACTTTTTGCAAAGAAGTAATCTATTAAATTTGTATTAATCATTCTTTAACCTCCTGTGAAACGATTTAGTATACCGTTTGTTTGTTGTAAGCATAAGTCACACGGACTAGTTTTTAGCAATTCAATGTTATTGTTTAGCGTGACAATATATATTATCATTCCAATCATTATTAGTATCAAACATATAAGTATTAGTCTGCCTTCGTATTCTTTTAACCAGGAAACTAATTGTTCTTCTCCGTTTTCAACTTGGCTTTGTGGTGTCATGGGTGTTAAACTTTGTTTACTATGTTTAATTGGCCTTTCTTGGTTTATATGGATTGTTATCATTAAAGATATATATTAAAGTATATATGTTTTTTCAACCTTTTGACACAGTTTCCTGATTAAAACTTTTAATCAATGATTAAAACTTTTAATCAAAGATTACAGTATTTAATCACTACTTAAAACATTTAATAATTGATTAAAACTTTTAATCAATAATTAAAACATTTAATAAACAGTATTAACTTTGTTCAAGAATATGAATATTTTTGTTTAATCATTTTTATATATTCATTTGAACAAAATAATATTAAGATGTCTACTTTTAATCGGGTTGCGTTAAATAAGCTAAACCAAGATACTGTTTCTGAATATCAACCCTGGATGGACGAATTCCGAAGACTTGATACTTTGTTAAGGGCTGCTGATGATATAGCAATTCAAGTTAGACGTCAAGATGCAGATATGATTGGAGATTATTTTATTGTTATGTATCAAGTATATATGATGTTAAAACCTTATATGAGTTATTCAATGAAAAAACTTTTCCGTCATTATAATAAATTAATTGGAGATTTAATTGATGAGTGGGAAGAAGATTGTAACAACGGCGTTAATGAATATCCAACTCAGCTTGTAAGAAAAATTACTTATTATCACGAAATGTTATTAGTTGCAAAACACAAACTTGGTTTAAGTTTACCAGTTCAAAGAACTGTAAATTTCAAATCTAAAATGAAACACGCGCTATTGGGAAAAAGTTAAAATGAATCAAGATGAATATGGCGGATACGGAGTTCCGCAAGGAACAACAACTGAGATAGCATCGCGGCCTCGTTGGGAAGTTGACCCGACGATTCACAAATGGATGTTTTCAAATGTTGAAGTTCTTAAAGAAATTGAAAAAAGTTTGCGTGGACAAATTTATGATAGAAAAAAACGAAAATGGATACAAGTTTTAAAACCCCTTTTAAATGATGATGGAATAAATATGGTTATTTATATTTTAAAACCGTATACTTCCACATTATTTTCTTTTTCTCAATTTAGTGATAAAGAAATTTCTATGACAATGATGCAATTTATGGAAGATTTAATTCCTTTGCTTGCTACTGAATGCGACAATTTTGGAATAGACGAAAATCATTTGTCAATTGTTAAGAGAGTAATTGAAGATACTATTTATGCAACACTGAAAAAAGCTGAAGGCGGTTTAAGTCTTGGTTTCTTAAGAGATACACAAAAAACAGTTGAAACAGTTGGTGAGAAAAAAGGAGGATTTTCTTTATTTGGAATGTTTGGAAGAAATAGAAGATGAATAATTGTGTAAAAAATATAGTTAATAGAAGAAGATTAATTAATGAAACAGAATCTAGAATAAAAAGTTTGCAAAAATATGTTGATAAGGTTAAAGAAATAAACCCAGAGATTTGCACTCTTGAAGAGGAAGAGGAAATTAATGAATTGGAAATTGAGTTAAAAGAATTAAAGGAGGCATTATAATGGCAAACCCATTAACAGAAACACTTGGTTCAATGAATTTTAGCGTTGAAGGAGCCGCAACGGTAATGTTTTATATTGCAATTGCTATAGTAGTATTAGGACTTTTATTTGCTTTAGGCTGGTTCTTATGGAAGAAAAAACAATTTAGGTATACATGTTATATTTTAGAAGAATTGAGTGATGGCGGAACTCGTATGTATTCTGATAAAGGCAGGATACAAAGAAGACCAGACGATACAAAGGTTTTTAGATTAAAATATTTTAAACATGCAAAACTACAAATACCGCCTTTGAATGCGTTTATGGTTGGACAAAAAGGTCAACAAATTTGTTTTTTAAAAAAATTCGGTGTTAATGAATTTGATTTTATTCCATTGGGAGTTTATTTGAAATCTTTAGACGTTGATGTAACACCATTCCCTCAAGGCAGAAGTAATTGGATTTCTACAGAGTTGAAAAGAAGCGCACAAAGACATGGTAGTTTTTGGGAAAAATACGGAGCAATAATAATGCAGTTTAGTGTTATGTTATTTGCATTTATAATGTTGATTGTTATCTTCAAAATGATGCAAGATATAGGCGCAAATTTACAATCTGTTGCAGGCACACTACAAACAGCCATAGATAATTTAGCAAGTAGTTGTGGCGGTGGCACACAAAATATACCAGGTGGTGGGCCAGGATTTTAAATAAAAAATGCTTAATTTGCAAGGAGTAACATTAAATAAAAATTTAATTAGATTTGCAAATCTTGTTAGGCGTAGATTAAAAAAGGATTGGGATTTAGTTATAGCAATAACTGGTGAAGAAGGGTGCGGTAAATCAACATTGGGAATGATATTAGGCGCATTAATTGACCCACGTTTTGATTTGCAAAAAAATGTTTCTTATTTGCCAAATGAAAAAGAAATCAAAGAAGAGTTTAGAAGATTAAAAAAATATCAATGTTATGTTATAGATGAAGCAATTCGTTCTTTATACAAAATGAATTTCATGACAGGCTTACAACAATCATTAATTCAAATGTGGGCTACAGAAAGATTTCAAAATAAATGCACAATATTAATTCTTCCAAGATTTAAAGATTTAACAGAAAATTTTAGAAATCATAGAGTTAAAATTTGGATACACGTTATAACACGTGGTCACGCTATAGCATATATTAGAGATGATGATTCTCACACTTTAGACCCGTGGTTATTTGATTATACATTTAAATATAAATTCAATGCATTTAAAAGAAGAGATATAGCATCAATACCAATTGAGGAAAGACTTAGAGTTGAAAGAAAATTAAGAAACTATTTATTTGATTTTGATTTTCCAGATATGTCTGAAGAAGATAAGGATGTGTATAGTAAAATGAAGCACAAGTCTAGATTAATTTATCTTGATGAAGAAAAACAATCTTCAAATAAAAAGGCTGGTAAACTTACAGTGACATTAAGAAATGATAGAAACTGGTTAATTGGTTATATTATAGAAGAATTGTCAAAGGGACAAAAAACTGACCGCATGGAACAACTTGAAAAAAAGCTTAATATTTCAAAGCCAACTATGAGAAAAATAGTAAATGAATATAAAGGCAAAGCGCGCGAAGAGAAAGATAAGAAAGAAAGGGACAATATGTATACTGGCGTTGATAGGTTCTTAGAACAGGCTATTAATGTTCAAAAGAGTAAGCGTTTAAATAAATTTTAAAAATAAATAAAGAAAGAACAACAATATAAAAGATGGTAAACTGGCAAAACATTTGGAGTAATATAAAATCTAGATTTGATGAACCAGTTAGAACGACTTCTTCGACACGTCAAGTTTGGCAAAGAGATAAAACGAAAAAGGATAAAAAAAGAAAACCAATATCTGAAGAATGGCAAGATGTTAAAACTAGTTTTAGAGATGATATGAGTAGATACAAAACAAGTATTTCTGGCACTGCTGCAAAAGTAAAAGATTATGTTGTGCCAGATGACCCTTATGTTTCTACAAAAGAAATAATTAGCAATGTAAAAATTAGACGAATACCGACAGAGGAATTGAAAGGCTACAGGGACCCGCCGCCAAGAATAACTTATGATGAACCACAAGTGCCAGGAACATATATTGATAGGGAAACTGGTCAAGGTTATTCTTCTATTACTCCAAAGCCGGGGGATATTTCTGTAACTTCACTTGGAAGAAGAACACAGCAAAAATTAAAAGAAGCAACAACAAATGTTGTTAGAAGTGGAGCTTATCAAGTTTCGCAATCGTTACAAAGACTTGGTGGCGGTATTTCAGAAATTGGACAAGAGACTACATATAAATCTACAGCAATGGATATTACAAATAAAAAATTACATGACCCAGATTTAATTGAAGAATCTAAAGAAATATGGGAAGAATACAATTCTAAAGACAAACCAAATTGGTCAAGAGCTGCTGCTGATAAAAAGTTGTATAACAAAATAAAAGTATTAGAAAATAAACAAATTGCTAGAGATAAAAGAGATGCTAGTAGAGTTAAGACTTTAGGCGAAGCAATTGAAACTACAGATAAAGCAATAACTAAAACTGAAGCACGCGTTGAAAATGATTTGAAAAGAGCAAAAGAAATTGATACTATAATAGAAAAAAATGTTGAATCTGGAAAAATTACAATAAACGAAGAGGGTCAATATATAGTTCAAGATGAAAAGATGTTTGATTTAATTGAAGAAAGAAATACACTTATGAGTAAACCACAAGTTAAGAAATTATTTGCTTTGTATGATGAAAGAGGGGAATACTATGATAAATATCAAAAACATTATGGAAATTTATTTGGTGGTGAATATTTAGATTTAAAGACTGGTGAAGGATATTCTTCAATGACTGGACCAAAACAACAACCAAATTTATTGGGCGGTAGCACTGAAATCTTTTTAGGTAGACCAGAACCAAATACTATTCCACTCGAAAGAAAACCAAAGTATCAAGTTATTGGAACTACTACAAAACATTTAGGCGGTATCGCTTCAGCAATTGGCGTGTTGCCACAACAATTAGAATCTTTTGAAGTTGAACAATTTGGACAAAATGTAAAAGCAAGACAACAAAAATATAAAGAAAACCCAGAACAGTTTGCAAGAGATTTATACAAAGGAGCTTTTGGTATCGTTACGGCTGGTCCGATGGCAATTTATGGAGCAATAGAAGGAGCGGTTCCAGCTCTTTCGGGAGAGATTGGAGAGATAAGGTCAGCCGTTGAATATATGGGATGGAGTTCTCCAGTAACAGACTTTTCATATCGCACTGGTAAAACTATAACTTCACAGGCTAAAGTAGATATACCAAATGTATTTAGACCAAGTAAATGGGAAACTGAACCAGAAAGTGTTGCGCGAGGACTTTATGATATTGGAATTTTAGCTACTATGGGTTATGGAGCTTATAAAGGTTTTAAAAGAACAACACAATTTAAAACTGGGCCAGTTACAAAACCATATCCAGGCGCAGTAACTACAAGCGCATATCAACTTAAGAAAGGCGTTGTTGGACGATTAACACAAACTAAATTGGCTAAAGTTTTAAAAACTGGTGATAAACTTTTCAAGACAACGTATGACACTTGGACAAAAGGTGTTACTGAAGATATTTATGAATACAGTGCTAAATCTGGACAATGGAATTTAGTTAGCACAAATACTAAGTTACATTCAAACACAGAATGGTTACAAATGATTACTGAAGGAGATAAATTTAAAGGTGGTCTTGATAAATTAATATATAATGCAGAAGTTCAATCTCGAACTAGATTTCCAGGCTACCCTTCTAATTTTGAAAATGTTTTAAGTGGAACTGAAACAATGACTATAAAATATTATGGTCAAAAGTCTACTGGCATGTCGTATTTCTTTGAAGGCAAAACTGGACAAGAGTTTTTTGAACCGTGGCAAAGGGCTTCAGTTGACCAAGTTAGTGGACTTGTTACATTTAGAACTAAGGATGTTATAGGAAGGCCTATGGATTTTACTACTGGCGCAAGTTATTTAGATGATATATCGAGAGCAATAACTTTAGATAGTGGAAAAGCTGGTGGAAAAGTTACTGCAGATTCTGTATTACAAACACTTGGTGTCACAGAATTTAAAAAACAAACATTACAAATTGTTGGTGGCGGGAAAACAAATGTAATTAGTTCAATGGAAGTATATACTACACCAAAATACAAAATTCCAAGTTATGAAGTTAAAGTTTCTAGAATGACAACGCCAACTTCTTACGACTATTATTTTGATAAATATTTTTTACAAAAATCTAGTGTTAAACCTATATTGAAATTAGATAAATTTACTGATGCGCCAATATATAATATTAAATGGACTTATGATGCTGCTGGTTTGCCAACTGGATTTCAAACTTATATTAAACCTTCAACAAAAGTAGTAAAGGATATTACAAAAACTGGAGAAGTTGCTTTGCGTGGAACAATACCAACTGATAGAGGTGGACAGTTAATTTATAATTTAGGTGGTAAAGGTTCTTATGACGTAACGCCTATGGAATTATTTCAAGGTGATATAATTTATTCGCCTCCACTTAGAGTAAAATTTGATACTGCTGTTTCAAATGTTAAAAACTTTGCAGATGATTTTTCAAATGCTGTGTCTGGTTTAGGCGGTATGGGAAAAAAAGGAACTTTATATGGACCTTCACCACAAACTATTTTTGAAAGACAAATTGTTTCAGTTGAAAGACCCACAGCAGAAATAGCTGCTATGCAAGCAAAAACATTTTATTTACCAACTTTTATGCAACCAGGCAACATTGTAATGAATGATGTTGCTTCAAAATACGCATTAAATTTATCGACAGCTTTGACTACTGGTATGGTTACAAAAGAAATGACAAAACAATTACAAGTTCAAAAGAAAGTTCAACAACAAAAGAAAGTTCAAAGAGAATTAGCAATGGTTGGACAAATAAATGTTATGCAAGAAAAAGTTGTTCAACAGGAACAAGTAAAAGTTTTGCAACTTCAAAAAGTATTACAGCAACAACAACAAGTAACACAACCAGTAACAGCTCCAATTGAAATTGGTATGCCAGCACAACCAGTTGGACAACAACCAAGATTGGACCCACCAAAAATTAATTTTCCAGGCTGGCCGCCATTCTTTCCGCCGTGGGAAGATAAAGATAAAAAGAAAAAGAAAAAGAAAAAGACAAAAACCAAAAAAATTAAGACTAGATATTCGCCTTCATTTGAAGCGTTACTAATGGGGCAAGTTGGAAGAAGACCAAGACGCAAGATTTCAGGTATACAAAGAAGACCAGGAAAGATAAAAGTAGATAAACAACTTAAGAAGTTGTTGGGATTATAAAATGGCATGGGAAATAGCAGTAACATTTAGTATGATTGGTTCGGCATTAATTTTATTGTTAATAGGATTTTTTAATAGAGACGACCAAGAAAAACAATTCCCTTTAAAGTTAATTTTCATTACGTTATCAATACTGTTTGTTGTTAGTGGACTACGAATGAATTCATTAATAATAGAAGCAAACAACGAAACAATAAATAATACAGCGATAGTTGGGAATTTAACTTTAATAACAGACCAGGGCTATATCGTAATGAATTGGGTGTTTTATTTGTTTATATTAGTAACAGTGCTTAGCGTTTTAGTTGCTGGCGTAATAATGTTATCAAACAAATTTAAAACCAATAAATTTGGGAAGTATAAATAAAATGAACGGAGGTGAGAAACACAAATGGGAAAATGGGTAAAAGTAACTAAAAAAACACCAAAACATTTAGCTTACGGTTATAACAGTGATGGGCAATATGGAAAAAAGAAAAGATACTATGTTCAAACAGTAAAGCGTGGTGGCCGTTATATTAGTGTTGTTGGCGGATATGATTCAAGTGGTCGTGCTGGTAATTTTATCGACGTTTCTGGGGGTTCTGTTTACAGAAAGGGAAAGCAAGGTTTGAAACTTGTTGGCTTTACTGAAACGCCTGCAGGAAAATTAGCAGAAAAAAATTACTTTAGTAGATTATACGAAAAAAGAAAAGAACAAGAAAGAGCAGCATTGAAGAAAAAGTTACAAGAACAAAAAACTTTTGAAAGTCAAGTAGATGTTTTAAGAACAGATTTGGACAAACAATTTTCAAATGTAATAACTGGACTTAAAGAAAGAAGATGGTCGCCAAGATTTAAAACAGCTAAACTTGGAAGAGCACAAGAGTTATCAACTATGCAAAAGAAACTTGCTGGTTTAAGTAGAGAAAAATGGCTTACAGAAGTTGAAGAGTTATCTAAAAAAGATACTAAGAATAAATCTAAGAGCAAGAGAAGATTAACTAGAAGCGCTTATGACTCAAAATTAATGTCTGGAGTTGGTCGAAGACTAAGCGGGAGGAAATAAGATTCAAGATGCTTCGGCATATTAAAGTAAAATTAATATTTGTATTTCTAATTCTAATAGTTTTACCTTTAATTAATGCAGACTTAGGTTATGAATTATTAGATAACAATACAGTGTTACACTTATGGAACACAGCAGACCATTATTATTTTAATGCTACAAGTGGAATGCAATTCACTAATCATTACAATCAATATTGGAGCAAGAATGTTTTCTGTGGTGGGTATTGGAATGGGGATACTTGGGTAAAGCATGTGTGTATTGACGAACTTCCTTTTACTTGGACAATTGATTCTGATAATTCTACTTATATTAATGTTACTGGCTATAGAGATGTTAAATATCTTGACAGAAAAGTTAGATTCGCTCTTCGTTATCATTTAAAAGAAAATGATACTAAATTAACTATTCAACCATATATGAAAAACATTGGCACATTAAATATACCATTAGAGATGGGCTTTACTTGGCATATGCGTGATATTAAAATCAATATGACAGAAGAAAATAATATGATTACTGTTGCTTCATATAACCCTAAAGATTTGCATAACTTAAATATTGAAGTTTCTAATATTAATGACGGTGCTTTGTTTATAACTCAAAATGATACTGGAGAACATATTTTTTTGGCTTGGGACGAAAGCATACCTCACATAATAAAGGTACAAGAAGCAATAGGGCAATATAATTCTCCTGTAACTCTTGGTTTAAAAGTTGGAACTCTTGCAGTTGGACAAGAAAAATCAACAACTTTTTATTGGGCTGATGCTTTAGTTTATTGTGAACAGCAAGGAGACGATGATTGGGATTTAATTTGTTTTTTTCAAAATCCTTATTACACTTCCCCAAGTTATTCTAATTTTTCTGACGGAGATAATCCGAAATTTAAAATTACAGTTGCACAAGGGCTACCTTTCGGTTGCACTATTGAATATTGTAGGCTTAAATATCAATATGGGGCGGGTAGTAGTTGGACACAAGTTTATCAAGGAAGTGGTTATCGTAATTGTTATAATGTTAATCTAGGAGAAAGATTTATTCAACACTCAAGAACAGCTGATAATTTAACGAGTTGGAGGGTAGAAGTAGATTATACTGGTTCTGAATATTGTTTTGGTTTAGGTGGTGTAGGAGATTATAGATATAATATGTCTAGCAACGAACACACTCCGTTAAATGAAAATGTTACTATTGTTGAAGAAAACTCAACAGAATATCAAGAAGATGCAGATGTAACTCTTGATGGTGGTGGTTGGTATGTTGCTTTTCCATTTTCATATCTTATAGACGGCACTTGGGGGGGAACACCTGCAGCAGGAATTGGTGGGGTTGCTTATGGTTATATGAATTATACAAAACCTTGCAATGCTTTTGGGGTCAATTGGCAAGTTCAAGATGCAGCAGGAACTTTTAATTTAACCGTTCCTAATGAATGTTTTAATCAAGATGTTTTACAATTTCAAGCTGTTTCAAATGGACTACTTGGAGATGCTTTTTGGAATTGTTGGAATGGAACAGATTATCATAATTTAAGAAGTTATTTATCTAGTCAAGTAATGTATGAAGAAGCAGTTAATTGGAATGTTACAAACCTCGTTGCTGATTATGATATAAATCAAGGCGGAGACCCTGATAATGAACTACTAACTTTATTTAATTGGACATTTGATGGAGTAGAAAATGTTTCATACAGAAATGAAAGTTATATCCCTGATTGTTGGGGTTGTGATTTGAATATTTCTGTTGATGTTCAAACTTGGGATGATAGTTATTTCTCACCAACGGGTAATGAAGCATGGGTAGCAAGTAACAATACTTTCTTTGAAGCATGTGAAGTAATAATAGAAAAAGTTAGAGAAAGTTATTGGATGTTCGCAGTTATTCTTACACTCGTTGGAGCAATACTAGTTATGTTTGCTTTATGTAAAATGACAGATAACTGGATGATGAAAATTCCGTGTTATGTTTCACAAGTATTATTATTAGTAATTACAATTCACTTTTCATTTGTAGCGTTAACTGCATACGAAAATACAATATTAATTAATGGTATTATGCAAACTTTATACGCAATAGTTTTAAAGGGATTAGTAATACCGATGTATATCATATTAGTAATTTATTTAATTCATGATTCCGTTAATAAAATGAGACACAAGGATTTAAATAAATTTTAAAAATAAATAAAGAAAGAAAGGAGTATATGGAAACAAATGCAAAAAGGTTCAAAGAGAACAGGATTCACGATGGTTGCTGTAGACAACGACTTTTATCAAATTATAGACGATTTCAAAAAAGCGTTGGAAGAACATTTGGGCAGAACAGTTTCGTATCCATTTGTAACAAATCTGTTGAAGAATGTTATTCCGAAGGATATTAAAGTGACAAAAGTTTGGATAAATGACAAGAAGAGAAGGACTAGAACTGTTCAATTTATGGTTGAATATTTAATGGAGGAAATTTAATGCTTAATAAAAAAGGAGACGTTGGAGATTTTATACCTTTTATAGTTATGTTATTTGTAGTGGCAATTTCCTTTTACGCTGGTTGGATATTATGGGATAATATTAAACCAAAATTAATTGAAAATGAAGTTATTTCTGGAACTGATAGTTTTAATGTTACAGAAGAATTAGATTCCATTGATAGAAGTATTAATATATTAGATGCAGGATTTTTGATATTCTTTATAGGGTTCTATTTTGTATTATTAATAAGTGTATTTTATTTAGATACGCATCCAGGATTTTTGATATTTGCAATCATATTGTTTGGTGTCATAATATTTGTTGGCATGACTATAAGTGATGTATTTATGACTGCTGCAGGTTCTGACGAATTATCTACTGCTTCTGCTACTTTCCCTATGACGTATCATGTCATGCATTATTTGCCAATTTATTTAGTTGCAATGGGATTCATTTTCTTCTTAGTACTTTATGCAAGCCGTACAGGAGGCACAAGTTTCTAATGAAAAGATTTATACTTCCACTAATGTTATTATTTGTAGTTTTCTTTATTACTTCTTGTGCAACAATAGACGATTATACTATTGATGGAGATACTGTATGGATTGAAAGTGCAGATATTGGAAAGATAAAAGTTACTCCTCACACTTGCAATGATATTTTTGGTAATTGTTGCCAAGAAGCAAATATAACTTCTTATCTCAATACACAAGATTTAGATGTAGCTTTTAAATTTGATATTCCAATTACAGGAAAGATTTACAAATGGGTGAACCATTCTCACGAAATAGATAATTGGACTGAGGTTTGTGAAAGTGAGTTTATTAATGACACTTGGTTAGATATTTGTGAAAGAGTAAATAATCCTTATGAGGCTCATAACTTTAGTTGGTTAGATGTTACTTCTTATATGGAACATACTGAATATCAAAATAAACATTATTATATGGCTCCTGATATTAATTTTATTGAAGATAAAGAATATCAATTTAAGTGGTGTTATAATGCACCAACAATTTCTGGAAAATGGGATTTATTAGCGAAAAGAAGTTCAGATACAATACAAGAAGTATACGATTCAGGGAACTTTATTATGCTTGACCCTTGGTGGGAATCTGCAACAAGATACGAATATTATTATGATAGTATGGATAATGCAGAGTGGATAAATTTGGGTGGTGAAAGTGGAGCAAACCAACTTTTTACAGTTGGAACAGTAGGCGATAATGTTGCACACACAGCTCAAGGAGTTCAACTTTTATTTGGTGATTATGGCGATAATGGAGATTACATAAATGTATATATAGTAGATGCAAACTCAACAGGTGATGGATGTGATTGGGATAGTATAGTGTGTGAGAGATTAAATTTTGATATATCTCCAGTTAACGGAAATGGTTATAGCCCTGGAACTTATTTAAATGTAACTTTTTCTGTGAATGGAACATTAAATGCAGGTAATAAATATTGTTTGGTTGTAAATTCAACAACAGTTAGTGAAATAGGTGTTAGGTCAGATAGGACTGGCCCAAGTTATACAGGGGGATATATTGTATGGCGACATGATGGAGCTATGAAAACAGGATATGATATGTATTTTGGAATATGGGGAACTGCTCTAGAGTCTACTCTAGATATTCATTCTGTAAATATAACTCCTGTTACTGCTTACTATAATACACCATTAAATTGTTCAGTAAATTACACAAGCCCAAATGCAGGGGATTTATTTAACATAAACTTTACATGGTTGAAAGATGGTGTTTCTAATTATAGTTATGATACTTGGGTGACAAATCAACCTGGTGGAACAGGAGTTATAGTTTATTCTCCAACTCGTGTTGATTCTTTAGTTAGTCAAGAGAATTGGACTTGTGTTGCTTATGTAGTAAATAACACAAATGATGATTCTAATGCTACTTCACAAACTTCAATTATAATTTCAAGTACTCCACCGTCATTTGATTATGCTTTAAATTGGAGTGATTATCACAATGTAAATGTTTCACTAGATTATAATTGTTCAGATTTAGACGGTGATTCAATAAATTATACTATATTAAATTTAACAAACAACTTTAATACAGACTTAACAATTAATTTATCAACAGGAATAATTTCATATGACCCAATACAAAACGAGACCGGAGAACGATTATTTAATGTCACGTGTTTTGATGGAACAACAAATGTAACATCTTGGCTAAACATAACTATACTAAATAGAGCACCGAGCACCCCAACAACTGCTCTAGCAAACAATTCTGTTTTTGCAAATACTTATAACTTGACTTGTAACTCTTCAACTGACCCAGAAAGTGATACTATTTATTACCAATTCTGGAACACTACAAATAACTTGCAAAACTCGACTAATACAACATATTATTTAGATGTAATTGGCGATACAATTTGGAGATGTAGAGCGTGTGATTATGTTGATGATTCTCAAAGTTATGCTGAATGTTCAAATTATACAGAGTATTTAACAACAACTTTATATTCATTTACCAATTGCACAGGAGCAAATGCTAGTTTATTCTTTAGATATAAAGATGAAGATACTGGAAGTTATATTTTAGCATCACACAAATCAAACTTACAATTAACGTCTCCCACAGGAACAGAACAAGAATTCCTATTTGATTTGCCGATTGCAGCAAATCATTCATATTGTTTAACTGGATTAAGCTCAACAACAATAAGCACTGGAATGATAGAATACTATAATTCAACTTATGATGCTAGAAATTATTATTTCTATGAAGCAGAGATAACAAATGTTACACAAAATTTAACATTATATTTATTACCTTCAACATTAGCAACTGGCATTACAATAAATGTAGAAGACGAAAGTGGAGAAGCATTGGAAGGATACACAGTATATGTTGAAAGATATAGTGTAGAAACAAATTCTTATACATTAATTGCTATGGGCCGAACAGATACTAATGGACAAGACGTTATTTTCTTGCGTGGCGGAACAGCAGATACTGGAGATGTTTGGTATAGATTTAAAGTATATTATCACGGCACATTATTAAAAACAACATTATCACAAAAAGTTATTTCAACTTCAGTAACATTAAGACTTGGTGAAAGTGATTGGATAGAACACCAAGAAGAATTAGAAGATGTTATAGTTGATTTATCTTTCAACGAAGGAACTTATACATTTTCATTAGATTATTCAACTGTCTCTGGACTTCCAAGAAATGTTTGTTTGGATGTTTATGAACAAAGACCAGGCGGTTATGTTTATCAATTAAACCATACATGTGAAACAGCAGCTTCTGGATTAATGTTATATACATTGCCAACTACAATACATAATTATAAAGCAGTTGCTTATGTTACTGGTTCGGCGCCAGAAAACAAAGCAATATTATATTGGAGAAATGTTACAAACGTATTTGGTAATACTGGAATATTATTAACAGTCGGTTTAATTATACTACTTTCATTAATTGGGGCATTCTCACCAATCGCTGCAATAGTATTTGGAACAATCGGATTAGTAATTTCTTCAATGATTGGATTAATAACAGTTGGACAAATAGTTGTTACGACAGTAGTAGTATTGGCAATTATAATGATTATGAAATTGGGGAGGGAAAATCTATGAGACTAAGAGATTTTAGTATATTAATTATGATTGCAGGAATATTTATGATAGCATTTACTTTAATGATAAGTGATTCTGAAATTGAAGATTCTTATGGTTCTTTAGCTTCTCATGCTGATGAACACCAATTTAATAATTTAATTCAAAGTATTAATAGCACTGCAGATACACAAAGGCTACACGCTGCAGAATTACAAGATAAATTAAAAACAGAAGATGAAATTAGTTTATTGACTGTTGGAACAGCAACAATACAAATATTGAAAGATTCATTATCATTCAGTTATTTAAACGATACACAAAGTATTTCGTCTGAAATAAATACTGCGTTTGGAATACCGCCGGCGATAACGGCATTAATATTTGCAATATTTGTAATAGTAATTGTATTCACAGTAATTGGTGCAATACTAAGGTGGAGGACATAAAAATGGTAGATATAGTTCAAGTATACACTGCAAACATGACAAACATTACATCGCCAGAAAATTTTCTGTATGTAATGAATTCAAATTTAAATAATTCAATTGGTATATTTGTATTATTGGCCGTTTTCTTTGTAATGTTTTTAACACTTATGCGAGCAGACGGAACATTCAAAAATGCATTTGCAGCATCTAGTTTTGTATGCACTTTACTTGCCTGGTTGTTTTGGATATTAAATTGGGTGGGCAACGTAGTATTAATAGCATTCTTCTTAATGCTAATAGTTGGTGTTATAATATTATACACTGGAAGAGAATAATATGTATATTTTCAAATATATATTTAGTTGTATAAATATGTTTAAATACTCATTTATTTAAAAATACTATAAGATGTTAAATGACAAGAAGCAAGATGTTTTTATTTCTAAATATTTATTAAAACACCCTGCACACATTATGACAAGTATAAAAGACAATCATAGTTTTGGTTCAAAAATAGCAAGACAAAACAATTATACTTTAACGTGTTCTACAAAAACTTTAGATTTACTTTCAAAAGCTAAATTAATTAATAAAACAAAAGAAGGGAGAATTAATATTTTAACACTTACAACAAAAGGACAAAAGGTTCAAGAACTTTTATTGAAAATAAAAGAAGTTGAATCTGAATTAAACAGAGGAGATTAAAAATTAGAAAGTTTGCATATTTGAAAAGATGTTCAATTTGCAAATCTGCATTTTGGACTGCATCGAAATATTCAATTCATATGTGCGAGGATTGTTTTTTAAAAAAAAGAACGACTAAAAGAGGAAAATACCCAAGGTATTTAAGCAAAATACAGGCAAAGAAGTATGAAAAAATGCTGAAAAACGAATGCAAAGATAGGTTAAATAAAAATGAAAAGAAAGAAACTAATAAAACTTCCACTTGAAGAAGCTGAAGCATCTTTAAGTTTTGAACAAATTGATGGATTAAATAAGACAGTTAACACTACAATAAGTGGATTAATATTAATTTGTGTTGCACTTATTACATTAATTTTCTTTAGATATAATATTATAGGGATAACAATAGGCTCTGTAATAGTATTATTGGCAACATTATTTTCAATTGTGTTTATTAAATCTTATGAAAGAATGCAAATTATGGTTTTATTAAATATTAATAAAATAAAGGAAGATAAAATACAAACTGAGGAGGTTGTAGAATATGAAATTACCAATAAACAAAGACCAGAAGAAGACACAGTCAAACCCAATAAAGAGAAGTTTGATGAGTAAAATAAAAGAGCAACCAGAAGAAGAAATAGAAAATGAAACTTTTGATGAAGAAAGTGAAGATGAAGAAGATGATGATGAAGACATAGAAGAAATTGACGAATACAGAAGAGCAAGAAATGATAGTCAAGAAAATATAAGTTTGCCAACTAATAAAACAGAAAAATATGCAGCTGCTCCAAATAGACAACAAGCAGAATTAGAATTAGAATTAAAACTTAGAAGACTTGCAGACTTAGAAAGACAATTAAAAACAAAAAAGATTTCATTGAAAAATGATGCGCAATTAACTGGTGTAATGAGTGAACAGGAAATGCTTGGTATCGCAGCAGCATTAAAATACGAAGTTAACACATTAATATTATATATGAAACAAGCATTGCACATTGACGATAAATGGTTCGTTGATTTATTTGATGAAATAATTAAAGGAGAAAAGGAATACGAATACTGGCTATACGATAAAAAGTAAAATGGTTAGAAAGTGTTGGTGTAGAAAAACTTGCAAATTTTTAAACGAATTAAATTGGTGTTCAAAGTATAGAAAATTTGCAGATAAAAACTATTTGTGTGAGGGTTGTGATAGATATGAAAAGAAAGAAACTAAGTGATACAACAATAAGTATAATCGCAACTTCAGCTATACGGTGTATTTTTTTCTTTTCAATTATTATATTAATTGCTGGAAATTATACTTTCTTAATGGGCTTTCATAACGTTGATACGTGTATTAATATGAGAATGATTTCATTAAAACATAATTTAAATTTATACGAAACTAAATTAGATGGCACTGCTTGGAATTTAAATACATGTTATAGAAGTGGAATGAGTATGATTATTAATAGTTTTTATACTACATTAATTGGAATATTTTTTTGGGGAACAAGTTTAATGTATTTAGGAATAGGAGGGAAAAATGAGAGTTAGATTAGAAACTATTGGAGACTTAAGAATGTCTTTAAAATTTTATAATACATATTCAACAGTGACAACTATACTTGCAGGAATCGCTTGGTTGTTTGCAATATTACAATTTGCAATTGGAAATATTGTTCAAACAATAATTTGTGGCGTAGCATCTATAATAGCTATCTTTGCTGGATTATTATTATTGATATTAGCAAATCAAGAAAAGATAAAATTGCAATTGAGAGGACTTTAATGCGAAAACATATTGGGAACGCAGAAGAGAACAAAGGGAATTGGAGAAAAAACAAAGAGATGGACAAAAAGAAAAGCCAAGAATTCAATAGAAAATTCATGAAGGATGCTAAAGATAGTATAGAATATGGAATGCAAATGGGCGGGAAATTAAAACCCGTCATTAATAAAATTGTTGTATTCGCGTTAATAGGTTTTGTTATTTTCTTCATAATTAAAATGATATTGATGAACACATGAGAAAGAAAACTAAACAAAAAATTAAGAAAACGCTTAGTTTAATATTTGGAATTCTCGCATTGGCGTTTATAATATTTATGACATTCTTATTTTTCACGCAATAGAGTTAAAAAAAATTAAAATAAGTTTTAAAAATAGATTTTTACAGATTATTTATATCAACTCAACGGAGGTGAAAATAAATATGATGAAAAGTAAGAAGGGACAAACAGTCGCTGGCTTACAAGGAATTATATGGACTTTGGTTATCATAGGTATTTTGCTTGTTATCGGTTTAACTGTTCTTGATAAATTAAAAGACACTACAACCACAGGTTCAACAGCAGAATCCGCAGCTAATGATACAATTAACGCAATCGCAGACATTCCAGATTGGTTGCCTGTCATAGTGGTAGTTGTTATCGCAGCAGTAATCTTAGGACTAGTATATTTCTTTAGGAGAGCTGGAGGCGGAATGTAAAAAGAGTGTAAATTCTTTTTTACATTTTTTCTTTTTCTTTTTAAAAGAAAGAGATTGCCAAAAAATTAAAAAATGACGCCAAAAATAAACAAAAAAGGACAGACTGTTGCCGGTCTACAAGGAGTTATATGGACAATAGTTATTATTGGAATTCTATTAGTTGTCGGTCTTATTGTATTAGACAAGATGGAAGAAGCTAGTTGGGTTTCAACAGCAGGGCCTGGCGGAACAGCAGAATCATTGACAACAGTTACAGAGACTGGTGAAGATTTCACAGATGCTACTTTAAGAAATGTTGTCTGCACATTAACAGCAGTTGTAAATGAAAGTGGAACAACAATAGCAGCAGGAAACTATACACAAACAAATTGTAATATAGCTTTTGCTGCTGGCGGAGATGTTGAACTTAATAACACTAACTGGAATGTAACATACACATCTGTATATGATGCTGATACAGTAGCTTCATTAGCAGGAAATACAACAATAGGCGCAGTAGCAGACATACCAGATTGGCTACCTGTAATAGTCGTTGTAGTTGTGGCAGCAGTAATCTTAGGTCTAGTCTACTTCTTTAGGCAGGCTGGAGGTGGAATATAAACTTTTTTTCTTTTTTTTCTTTTAAATTATTAAATAAATAACATATATATTCAAGTATATACTGAAATAGAAACCTTTATAAACATGCTATATTCTATATTTATATGGAAAATACACAATACACAACAAACTTGGAGGCTGGACTTTGGCTTACTTTTATCCCCCACTCTGGAAACGACTTTTTAACTACACTAATGGCATGTTCAATTGAACCTGGATATGGCTCATCTCAATAAAGCAAAACCAAAACATAGTTCACTTTGGCACCATAAAGTCGGGTTTTAAATTTGTTAAATTTATTCTTTTACCTGGCGCCGAAAGAAGAAGGCTTAAGGATGATTAATGGTGAAGCACAGGACATGGAGACAGTCAAAATGAAAACATGCAAAAAATGCGAAAAAACATATAATGCAGAAGATGATGGAAGAGGATTAGATATGGATAACGGCTTCTGCTCAGATTGTGATTTAAAACAACTTCAAAATCTTTAATTTTTATTTTATTCTTCGGAGTTACAGCCGAACTGATGATGCCAATAAGGTTGGCGAAAATAGGAGAAAATAAGATGAAAGAAAATATACAAGGCAAGGAAAAGAAACTAAACTTTAAACCTGGTTCAATTTCAGAACAAGTTTATAAGTTAAGTTTTGAACAAAATAAGACAGATGACGAAGTTGCCAAAGTAATAGGCAAAGAGATTAAAGACGTAAAATATTATAAAAGACAAATTGAACTTAGACTTGAAAAATTAAATAAGCCTAAAGTTGTTGAAACACAAACTACAATAACCCAAAATCAAGAAATGAATAAATTCATTCCATTGACAAACGGTTATATTAAAAGAAGACTACACGGGATAAATGATGTTGACATTCTAAAAACTGCTTACACAAACAAAGATTTCGTTTTAATTGTTGGTGAAACAGGAACTGGAAAAACACATTTAATTAGACACTTCGCATACGAAAACAAATTACCATACGCTAGAATAAATTTGAATGGCGGAACAACAGCAGACGAATTAATTGGTCACTGGGTTCCGAACAAGGATGGCGGATTTAAATGGCAAGATGGAATTTTAACTACATTCGTTAAGAACGGTGGAGTTATAGCATTGGACGAAGTAAACGCTTGCCCGGCTGAAATATTGTTTTGTTTACACTCATTAACTGATGACGAAAGAACATTAACATTAGTTGATGAAAACAACACAGTAATAAAGGCACACCCAAACTTCTTTTTAGTTGCGACAATGAACCCAGATTATGAAGGAACAAAACCTTTAAATCAAGCATTCAAAGATAGATTTAAAATTAAATTAATCTTTGACTACGACGACAAAATTGAAAAGAAAATTGTTGAAGATGAAGTTATAGTTGAATTGGCAAAGAAATTAAGAACAATGCATTCAAAAGGCGAAATTTCAACACCTATTTCAACAAGGACTTTAATTCATTACAGTGAAAACAAAAATGCATACGGAGAAAAATTAGCATTTGAAATTTTCTTGAACAACTTTGAAACAGATGAAAAGGACGCAATTAAAAACGTTATGGAATTAATGAAAAGCAATGAAAATACAGACGGTGAATAAAAATGTTAGACAAAACAGATTTTGACAAACTTTCTTTAGTTTATCAAAAAACAAATAGACTTCTTTCTGGAAATGAAAGGATAGTTGTAACACAACCACAGATACAAAGTCAATCTGTTGCTTTTGCAATTCCACACAAAAATTTAATTTGTATAAATTACAAAGAAATCATTTACAAATTACAAGAAAACAAAATTGACACAGACGACAAAACTGTTTTCACATTAACTAAAGGTTTGAATTATCACGAATTAGCACATTTGCTTTTCACTGATTATTCACTTGAGGATTTGAAAAATGCTTTCTACAATGATTTATCACACAAAGGAATTCAATTTAAAAAATTCCACGAAATTGTAAACATGATAGAAGATTGCAGAATTGAATCGTTGTTTTGCGAATTATATAACGCATCAACAAATTATTTCGTCAATTCGTTTTCAAAATTAATATTGGCAGTTGATGTTTCAAAACAAGACCCAGATTCTGAATTCTTGGTTTCACTTGCAATCTATGGAAGAAAATTCTTATACAAATTAAAATCTTTTCAAATTGCCGCAAAGAATTTTAGACAACACGCATTCAACGTTTTAGATAATAATAGACAAACAAAATTATTACATGTTGAAAAGTTATTGGACAGATTTTTAATTGAACCTAAGAAGGCAAACAGATTAACACTGGCTACACAAATTACAGAATTGTTATTTTATTCACTTGGTAATTCTGCACAAAATTCACTTGAAAAAATAAGTTCAAGCACAAATTCAATTTCTTCACAAGGCTACAAAAGAGGAAAAGCAAACAGAAATAAAAAGGTCGCAAAGAAATTGGAAAAAGCACTTGGAAAAATTAAAACACAAAATCCAAATGCTGAACAACTTGGAAAGACACCAAATGAATTAAAAGAAGAATTACAAGAAGAAGTAAAAGAATTAGTAGACAACTCAAAACAAATGATGAAGGATTTCAAAACCGACATGAAAAATATTAACAAACTTACAGATAAATCATGTGATGGCGAAGCATTCATGGCAACAAGTTCACATAGATTATCTGCAAAACGAGTTGAAAAAATTCTTAGACAATTAAGGAGTGGACTTTTTACTTCAACAGAAACATACAAAAAACGTGGAACACTAGATATGAAAAGCGCAATAAGGGCACAGAAAAATAAAACATTAAACGCTTTCAAGAAAACTAAATTAAACAGAATAAATCACGGAAAACTTGGAGTTGTAATTTTACTTGACTCAAGTGGAAGTATTACTAACTCAGAATTTAGGGAAGAAATGAAAGCATCTTGGGTTTTAACACAGGCGCTTGAAAAACTTGGAAACAAAGTTGAAATCATAGAATTTAGTTCAACATTTAGAACACTAAAGAAATTTAATAACAACGGCGATTGGATACGAAAATTTGGTTCACAAACAAAAGTTCTTGAACCATTACAACAAGCAAAAAGTGATTTGTTAAAATTAAAACAAACAGACAACATTGATAACTTATTCGTTATTCTAATAAGCGATGGAGCATACGACGATAAAGAAAAAGTTCATGATGAATTAAAAAATATACACAAAAGTGGAATTGAAACACTTTGGATTTTGGCAAAAAACGCAGATAACTATTTTTATAATAGGCACGCAAGATTTATAGAAGAACGGAACCAAAAAATTGGAAAGAACTTCAAGTGGTTCTTTACAATAAACAACTTAAAGGACTTGGAATTAAAATTGTTTGGAATAATTAAGATGATTGAAAAATCAATCTTGAAAAAGATAAACAACAAAATATTTTATACATAGGAGGAAAAATGGCAATAGATAAACACACATTTGAAAGTAACCAAACTGGAACTAGACTTGAACAAGTAAAAAAGTTCTTAAAAGACAACCCAGATAAAGCATTTACTATTGTAGAAATAGCAAACGCGATTGGTATAGTAAGTGCAAACAACTTAGCATCTTGTTTGAAAAACTTAGAATACCACGGCTTTATCAAAAGAAAGAAACTTGGTAAAGTAATATATAATATATGGGATAGGCAAAATGATACGAGTTGAAACTTCAGATATGGAACAAGAAGACATAAACGAGTTAAAAGAATTTCTTGTAAATAAAGGATTTGATTTCGAAGACTTTGGTTTACAAAACACATAAACACGGAGGCAAAGATGAAAATAAGAAAGAATGAAATTATACAAGT
>Ga0272441_10002157_pt1 | contig 40528 bp, 43 predicted proteins | sample SSMProp6N_FD_193582 | JGI IMG/M metagenome (GOLD analysis project Ga0272441, IMG submission 193582) | Marine sediment archaeal communities from Little Sippewissett salt marsh, Falmouth, MA, United States - SSM-Prop-6N | ecosystem: Environmental > Aquatic > Marine > Wetlands > Sediment ... | reverse complement strand
CCTCGGAGGTCTAGGCTCCCTAGCACCCATCACACTCATTGGGTCTCTGGTTCAACAGACTGCTGAGTTTCTCGGTACCTTGGTGATTCATCAGCTGGTTAATCCGGGTGCGCCTGTTGTTTGGTGTGGTACCCCTGCGCTGTTTGATATGAAATATGGTACACCCATCTTGAGCGGTATTGAGACGGTGATGATGGAGACAGCCATGACTCAGGTTGGGAAATACTACCGGATTCCTACTGGTGTTCGTACCCTTTGTAGTTCAACCAAGGTTTTGGACGCTGAGACTGGGTTGGAGTCTGGTATAGGCTTGATGTTATCCGTGTTATCTGGCACCAATATTATTCAGGGTCCCGGTCAGATGGGAAACGCCAACCTGCATAGCCTGCAAAAGCTGGTTATTGATCATGAGGTGTGTGGTATGGCGTATCATTTGATGGATGGTATGAGTGTTGGTGAGGATGCTTTCGCTTTTGATTTGATAAAGAAAGTGGGTCCCGGGGGGACTTATTTCCTTGAGAAACATACCCGGGAGTATCTCAATAAGGAAATCTATCATCCCTCAGAGGTAATCGACCGGCAAACGTTGCCCCAGTGGAAGCGGAGTGGTTCTCGGGATGTCGGGAGGCGTTCAAGGGATTACTTGGATAGGGTTCTCAGTGAACATCAGCCGACTCCATTGGAAGAGGATGTGAAGAGGGATCTGGATAAAGTTGTATGGGATATAATGAAACGATATGGCATCGATTCATTGCCTATTCATCCTTTTTCTGCATAGTCTGTGCAATAATTTGAGTCATTCTTTTTACCTTCAATATATCTAACCTATTTTGGGGGGCTATTTTGAGCATTCCAGAGACCAAAGAGAGCTTGATTAATCTTCTTCAAGAAGGAGATAATGAGTTCTTTGAGCTGATTGAAGGGCTTGATGAGTCAGAGTTGGATATGGCTGGGGCTCAGGGATTCAGGTCTGTGAAGGATATTATCGCACATATTACACACTGGAACAGGCATGGTATCCAGTGGATCAAATCAGTCTTCCATGGAGAAAAGCCAGTTATGCCCTTCAAGGGTCATACTCAGGAAGCTACAAGGGAGGAGATGGCTGTGTTGAATTCCGAAGTTCACAGAGTCAATCAGGATAGACCTGTTGGGGAGGTTCTGAAAGAGTATAGAGAGGTTTTTGAGGCGTTACTGGAACAGGTTCAGAAGCTGGAGGCTAAGCATCTTGACCTTGTCTTTGATTATCCTTGGGCTAGTGAGCCTGTGAGTGGTCGTAGCATTGTGATGTGGCGGTACTGGCACCAGCAGAATCACGAGAAGCATATCCGTGCTTGGCTGGAATCCAGATAGAATATTTTATCATCCCTTTGAGGTACTTTGGATCATGATTGTTGACGAGAGATTCAACGCTGTGAGCCATATCTGGAGACGCTACGGGCTATTATTCAAGGTCCTAATAGACACATATGGCTTCGAGAAGACACTTCAGCATCACCTTGAAGCGAGGTCCGAGATGGACAAGCTATCCATGAGTTCTCTCAAGGAAAAACGTGATCAATTAGACCCTGAGCAATATGCAAGAGCCATCGAAGGTAATTTCATCAAGTCAGGATTTGATGCAGAAACACGTATCACAGGGGACATTATTGAGGTCAGTGTTGGACGGTGTCCATTCTACCAAGGATTGTCTCTAGCGGGTTTGAGCCATGAAATTATCGAAAAGGTTTGTGATAGCTCTTGTTCACAGCGTGCACGTAATTTTCCGTTATATTTGGGGGTCATAGATTTTAGAAAAACACCAGAGGATCGATGCATCGAAGGCTTTAGATTGAAATTAAAAAAGTAAACTCTGATGAAAATTAAAATAAATAGATATTAACGGGTTGAGGTTCCCGCCGCTGCTTTACGTAACTCAGTGGCACTAGTATTGTCTGCACCCTGAGCTCCATCAAATGTAGACTCATAGTCACTGAGCACGGACTCCAAGCCATCCTCAATCTCCTGAAGTTCCTGATCATCGATACTATCAAGAGCATCAGATAATGACTCCAGCGCCTTGTTGGTCTCCTCCCATCCCTCTTTCAGTTTCTCGAATTCCTCGGGATGATCCTCAAATAGCTTCTTGGATTCCTTGGCTATCTCCTTGGCGAAACCCATTCCCGTGAGAGAAGTGAAAGGATTCATGAGCACATTGGTGATGGCTACTCCAATCTGTCCCTTTTTTACCGACTCTGAGGTCTCGGGATCAATATACCAGACCAGCTCCCAAGGCGCCATATTAACCAAGGGACCCGCCTTAGCATTGAGTAGCTCAGAGGTCGCCGCGGCTTGTTCCTGTGCAGTCATCGATCCAGTGCCAGCATCATGAGTAGCAGTTGTGCCTGTTCCCATGGTTTTCGCGTCTCCCACCTGCTCAAACTCGCCGATCATCTCGCTTAGCTGAGCTGTGATCGAGTTCATCCGGGTCAATGCCTCGACGCTGAAACCTTCGCTGTTGTTAATTAACTCCTCCAAGCTTTTCAGCCACTCCTTATTTTTCTTTAACAAGTCACGCCATTTCTTGACTAGCTTTCTAAACTCCCTTAGCTGTGCAAGTTTCTGGCTGATATGTCTCTGTTTCTCAAGTAGCTCATTCTTGTGCTCGGCTCTCCAATCACTCATCTACTTCACCTCCATTCTCATCAACCATGATTTTCGGTCCCGTTCCCTTCAATACCGCTACCTTAACTGGTCCAATTAGATGCCTAAACTCCTCAGCATCACCATCTGCAGCCAAGACAGCTCGGAGAAGGTCAACCGTCGATGCAGGGTATGGGAAAACAAAAGCCTCCTCAGCGGTCTCCTCTGGGGGTAGCGCCGCTGATAGGAGCCTGTCCCAGAAATCTGGTTTGGCTGCCCATGATTTGAGTTGTTCCAGGTGAGCCGCAGTGATGGGTGTATCATCCCCGGATATCTGGCGTCTAGCCTCACCTAGTATCGCATCAAGCACCGGTGGAAGCTCCTTCTCAATAATATGCCAACCCTGCGCATAGGCAATAGCCTGCAAGGTCTCGCTATCCACTGTGATTCGTTTTACTCCCATGAAATCACTTGTTGGCTGAGCCTCTTCAAGGTCTATCAAGCCGATGTTTTTCGCCTCATTCGCCAATGATGGTCCACCAAAAAGCCAATCATCTGACTTGGTTTCCTCTGCCCTGCGCTGCATCGTAGCCCACTGATGACCAAGGAAACGCTCCCTGTCCTCAGCAGGAGGAGGTCCAACAATTAATGAATCAGGGTCTCGGAGAGACTCTAATATAGATGGGCTCTGTTCCAGAGATGGGCGAACACTGTCCGCCGCCTTTCCCCTGAGTACAATAACTGTTCTAGGTGGAACAGCTTGACCAGTCAAAACCATGTGTCCATTGCCGGTGAAGGCTGTGGCTAGATCAGTGATAAATGTGGACTTGCCTCTCGGTTCGGCTCCAGCTACAATATCATATTCCTCTGTCTCTCCATCGAGAATCGAGAACACACGATCTTTCACCATACTATATGGGACTGTAACTGCTACTGGACCAAGTGAACCGCCCAAAATATCCTCAAGGTTCTCGAAGTTTTCCACGTATCTTAACTGGAATGATCCAAGGGAACGAGTCCAAGCAACCCTAGTCAATACTGGGCTATTTTTCTCTGTATTGGTTAATGTGAGTGAGGATAATGTATGGCTGGATAATGCCTGAGCTATGACTGATGGTGCCCTAGCGTATATCGTGACTATCGCACCCAGTACTCCAAGTTGTGTAGCTGCATCAACTTGATTGCCTATCCTCCTCAATGCAGCCTTGATTGGCTCCTCAGAGGAAACCACCACCTGATCGGTGCCGAAAAACTCCTCAACCCCTGGGCTCAACTCGACCCGTTTCTTGACGACATAAGGCACATCTGGACCAAGTCCTCCCCCGGCGACGAGAACAATGGTACCATTATTTAATTTCTCAGCTAGGTTCTCATGGTCTCTACCAGCATAGACGATTATTGATGCCTCTGGGTTTGGCCAGACCACAAAGACTAGGTCCTCGCTCCAGAAGGCTGTTGAGTACCATGTCAAGGCATCTGCTCCAGTGATCATTATGTCATGGACTCCTTCGACTGCCCCAGCGAAGACACCTGATACTTTGTCAGGTGATGGTATTTGGTGATCGATTGCGGCTAACTCAGGGATGAACTTACTCATGGAGAACCACCTCCAAAGATCTTCTCTAGGTCCAATTTAATCTGAAAACCATCCGTTGCACCACTTCCACCCTTAAGACCAGTCTCTACGACATCAACGGCTTTTCCTAGATCAAGCGGAACCTCACCTGGTGCCGGGGTAGAGAATCCTCCAAGCCCTGTTGGGTTTATGCTTGCGTCTCCCGGTCTCACTATGTCTAATGGTGTTCCGCTTGGTGGAGCGATTGTTGTGCCTCCCATGGGTATTGTTTTGGGTGGGGGAATTGTTATGTCGAGTCCATTAATCATAGTGGTTCCAGATGGTGGACCCCAAGGCAATGTAATCGCGCCGTCAAATGTGGCTGTAACTGATCCCGGTTTGAGAGAGCCAGGCGGGGGCAAAGTTATGGCTCCGTCAAATGTAGCTGTAGCTGATCCCGGATGGAAAGAGCTAGGCGGAGGCAATGTGATCGCCCCATCAAAAGGTACAGTCGCTGAGCCCGGTGGTCCATGTGGCAGCGTTATGGCACCTGGGTATGGTAATGTGCCTGAGGGTGATGGTGGTCCAGTTGATGGTCCGGGCCATAGGTTTCCCGGTGGTAGGGTTGGTGTTGCGTCTGGGATGTTTTTCGCCGCGTTTACTGCTTCTGGGGAACCTGCTAGTTCTTTTAGCCATCCTATCTCTTGTTCGCTTACTATCTTGTACATTCGGGTATCTTTGTCCAGTGATGCTGCGTTTTGTAGGTTTTCCCAGAACTCTGGGTTTTGTGACATCCTGTTTAGCCAAGCTAGATCGTCTTGGCTGAATGTGACTGGTTTGCCTTGTTTTGCTAATCGCATCTTTGTAGCTAAAGTCATGATAATATTCTTTTCAGAACCGGAGAACCCTAAATAGTATCCAAGTTTCTGTGCAGCGACGGGAAGCGCCTCAGCGTAGTCATCGAAGGGTCTGCCGATTAGCTTCTCTATGCCTGCATCGAATTCCTCTAGGTCTTTACCGTCATAGATCTTGTTTGCCTCAGGTATGTTTCTAGACGATGCGCCAGCTCTTGAACCTCCTGAACCAGCGTCAAGGGCATCATCCGCGCCAGCGACTCCACTTGTAACTCCGTCGGCTGCTCTGGCTCCATCTGCTGCCTCATCAGCGGTGCCAAGTACACGTACAACAAGTTTTGCGCCTCCCTTACCGAGGTTTAACGCTAATTTCGCGACTCCAACAACAGCGTCAGCTAGGTCTGCCCACCACATCATATCCTTGACCCCTCCATCCTTGTTCCATTCATTGTAGAGGGTCTGTATTCCTTGGCTTTCTCGTAGTAGGGTCTCTAGGGATTCACTGTATTGTTGTACGCCATCGGAGAAGTCGCCGATATTGTCTCCTATTCCCATCATCGCGTCTTCCATCATGGTATTGAGTTGGCCTTGGAGGCGGGCTTCGGTGATTAATGCGTCTGTCCATAGTTTTGATGCGTCTATGTCTTGGAGTTGTTTCCATCTCGCATAGTCTGCGTCGTCTAATTCCCAGTAGGCGTCCTCGGGGGTGAAGTATTTCAGAAAGTCGTCATCGTATTTTCTTCCCTCCATTTTGGGGTATCCATAGAGTGGTTGTAGATGATCTACTACGCTATCAACCACTGGATCAAACTCTAGTTCTTTCTTTGGCTTGAGAATGAATAGGTCCAAGACTCCCAATCCCAGCATCGCCGCTGTTAATGGTAATTGGTAACTCGACGCAAGGTCCAAGGTGTTCAATAGATAGAGTTCTCCTACTGTGAGGGCGCCCATTGCGTGGCTTTCCTCACCTAATGAGGTTGTGCCTATGGAGTTTATCGTATACTCATTGGCTGGGAAGAACTTGTTGAGGGATACTGTTACTTGAACTGATCCTCCTTCTTCGAGTGAGCCTCCTGATAATGTTAGTACTCCTTCTGAGTAGCTGTGGCTCCATGGGGATGGAACGTTAACTATTAGCAGGTTTCCTGCGAGTGTTGGATCGATCGTGAATACGATGGTGGTGATTGGGTTGTCTCCTTCTGGGTATTCGAATACAAGGTATCCGTTGTACTCCATTGGTCCAACGGTTTCTCCGACAAGGTCTGGGGCTAATCCCGCTGCAGTTAGGATAAGCCCCGCTACTAAAAGTGGTCTTAAAAAACTCAATGTAAGTCAAAAATAACATTAATTCTTATATTTATTATAATTTTTGGGCTTATTTGTCTTTAATATTCATAAAAATATTAATGAAACTGATATTTAGTAATATATTGTAATTAATTTGATATGAATCAGGTTTTTTAGGCAACTTCAATACACATGATTACTTTACATTTATGAAAATAGCATTCATAGTGAGAAATAATTTATTCTTTATTCTATTTTCATGAACAGATCGTATAGTTGTATGCTGCATTTATCTTGATTTAACAGTATGGAGAAAGTTTAGGGTTGGAGATCACTGCTGAAGTGCCCAGCAACAGCCTTCCATCGTCCATCAATCTTCTTCCAAACAAACAAGTACTTCTGATGATCCTCAAAAGGACCATCAGGACCATTCAAGTAAGCAACAGTCGTACCAAGATCATAAGCCAACTCACCTGGACTCAGCGACCTCAATCCTCATGGGCTCCCCAATAGCCGAGAGTAACACATCCTCATAGAAGCTTTTGAGAAAAGGATAATTCGCTTCTTTGCCTACTAGTTGAGCCATACCCGGTGCTTGTAGGATGAAATCGTCAGCCATTAACTGGTCGAATATCTCGTCTACCCGTTTCATGTTCTCCAGTTTGAACCATAACTGGTTGGCTTCCCGTATTTCCTGTTTCAGTGATTCAATATCCACCATCTATATCACCTAGTCGTCTACTCCCGGTATCATGGGTCGCAGCCATCTGATGTTCATGTTATCAACAAGCAGGCTCATCTCAGCGAATAATCGTTGAAGCTGCTCATCTTCCCACCACTTAGCAACCTCTTCAAGGCTCTCATACTCGCCCCACATCAAAACATGCCCGGTACCATCAGCCCAGACACTGCTTTTTGCTTTAATTTCCCTCTCTTTGGCTATCTTGTAGAAGTACTCATTGATCTCTTTGCTTTTCTCAAGCCGTTTCCTGTTTCTTTCATTGTCTTTTGGGTTATCCCACTCCCATAACATTCCAACCGCCATTTTATTTCGAAAGAACTGTCTGTTCCACTGGATATTTAATGGTTTACTGTCTACAAAAGATCATAATCGAATCTAATAGCCATTAACAGTTTGAAAAGAGGTTATTCTTTGAGTTTGAAATGCAGTCTGCATAGACCATCTTTATTCAGGCTTGATTCTCGTACACACTCATATTTGGGGTTGTACTTGTGTGTTGTAGCGTTATCCACATGGTTACAGAATATCTCCCCAATCTCTACACCCTTTGGACCATTATACCTGAACCCAGCAGCAATAGGACACTCAGTCCACTCAATAACCGCCTCATGCTCAGAAAACTCCTTCAACCCACCTTCCCAAGCAAAAGAATAGACCACATCATCACTCATACTATCCTTAACAAAGTTCTCCAGGCTATTCTCCTTGCCCTGAGCCCTATAATGCCTTAACCTTTGATCCGCCCAGTGCTCCCCCATCATGTAAATCTGCTTGATGAAAAGCTCTATACCCTCCTCCACACCAAGACGATCAATCATCCCCTGCGCCATCCAATAGATACCAGTAGATCTACCGTTTTCAGAGCCTCTAATCCAGTTAAGATAAGTCTCCTCACTCCGAGTCACTAAAACACCAAACTCAATTCAGCCACTGTATATTTAATTATTTACTGTCTTCCTAAGATACATGGAAACCCCCAGAAGAAAACCCACTAGAATAGCCGCTAACAGGGGAGGGGGGGGATAGGCTTAGAAAGCCGAAAAACAAATGTTTTCACTAAAAGAAGCCCTATTACGGCTTATTTCTGATCCAGATCTATGCAAAAACGTACACAATACCCGGACGATCACTACCAATTATAATAAGGACCCTTCCACTCATCCCGAAGAATACTAAACAAGACAGTATCCCGGTAAACACCCCTACTATAGAATGACTGCCGAATAACCCCCTCCCTGCTAAACCCATTCTTGGTCAACACCTTCTGGGAGGCAATATTCTCTGGATTAGTCTCAGCCTGAACCCGTACAATCTTCTTCCGTAAAAACAGATAATCCACAATCATACGAACAGCCTCACTACACACACCATTCCCACGCGCCTCCTCAACCACAGCATAACCAATAATATAGAACCCACTATTGGACATCGTATACATGAGACCAATAGGAGTCCCCTCCTTGGACTCGATGAAAAACCACTCATTCTCACCCCGCTTATCAAACTGCTTCTCAAGACTCTCCAGGGTACCCTGCTGAACAGGCTCAAAAGGACCAGTAAACAGCGAGTTATTCTCCCATCCATGCACTATACCTAACTCACTGCGCTCCATCAGCCTCAGATTAACGCCATCACCAATTAACATAACCCAATCTACCATCCACATTCATATAAAAATTAGATTGAGGTGGGATCAGCCCTCATCAAATGGCCAGATAGGACGCGGAATATTACTGTAAGTAAACCAGCTAAGATTAGGAGTAGTCAACCCGGGGGCATCCACCTCCACCACCATCTCGCTGAAAGGCTCATAAGCCGCCCTAAAATGACCCCTGCTCTTCAACACCAGAATCTTCTTGTCAGTGGGCTCAATCCCATTCCGGCGATATATCTCAGGATCATTGGGCGCATGACTTCGCTCCGTTAAAATAACCTCGACCCCATCCACATCAATCACGGCCGTACGCCCCACATCAGCGGGAACCCCCACAGCCATCGCCTTATGAAAAAACCTACCATCAGTAATCGTCCGTATAGTACCAGTTACCATCAAGGGCTTCCCATGATAATCATCCGTCTTAGCACCGATCTCCATAGAAAAAGCACCCTTGACACCCACATCAATAGCCCTCTGCACCGCCTCAGGGTCCTTAATACATGCTACTCCAACATTCATGGCGCCCTTCTTGAGTAGCTCGCGAAGAATCTCAGTCCCATCACCAGGAGCACCTCCACCGGGATTATCAGCTACATCTGCCAAGACAATAGGACCCTCAACAGCATCCATAGCAATGGAAACCGCGTCCTCGATAGACGTCAATGGCTTCAAGAACTCCTCCCTCATGCTATACATCTTTTCACCTACCTCATCAGCCACCCTCTGGGCAAGCTCAGGGTCACCATTAGTAACAGCTACCACCGCAGATCCAACTCGCTGAACATCAGCATATGGGAAAGCCGGGAAAAGACACACATTCAATACCTTAGGGTCTTGCTCCTTCTCCCAAGCTAATTCAAGCAGCTTGACCATGGGACCCTCACCAGTCCTCTGATTGATAGTCGGGGGTACCATGGGGAGCTTCTTATGTGCCACAGTTGGCTTGATCTCGCCTTTCATTGCCTTTAGGAGGGTCTTGGCTGCCTCTACGCCCCTCTCATACATATCAATATGAGGGTTAGTATCATACCCGAAGATAGCATCACAGTTCTCGACTATCATCTCAGAAATTAAGCCATGAAGATCCAAGGTAACAATAACAGGAACATCCCCTACAATCTCCTTCACCTCTCGCAGCAGCGTTCCCTCAGCCTCAGTAACCCCCTCAGCTATCATAGCCCCATGGAGCGCCAATAGAACTCCATCAACCCTCCCAGCCTTCTGTATCCCCTCCGTGATATAGTTCACGATATACCAGTAATCCTCATTATTGAGTTCACCTGCAGGAGTAGCCCCCGCCGAAATAGTGGGGATGCACTCCACACCAGCCGGCTCAAGCACATCCAGATACCCCCCGATACCACTCCGAGTACCCCGAAGAGTATCAAAGATCGCCTCACCATACTTGGGTCTAAAATCCTCCAACGAGGTCTTAACCGTACTAAACGTATTCGTCTCGTGACTCATACTACCAATAACAACGCGATAATCAGCCATAACTCAGATTTGACTCAAGTATTATATTAAACGGTCAGGTCTCGTCTACTTTCTCTTTCTCATCTGAATCCTCTGGTTTGTTCTCATCACCAACAGATCCATCCTCGTACTCTCCCCTAGACATCTGCTCCAGTAGCAGAATCAGCTTATCCACATTACTTTTCTCCTCGAAAACAGTGATGAGCTTTTGCCCCCACATATCCACATTGGAGCCAAAGAAGGGTAAAAAAGGAGCCAAAGTAAGTCTGGTAAGCTCGCCTCCCACATACATGAGCGGCCTGAAGCTCTCTAACGCCATGATAGCCGGTATCTCCATACCATAGCGCTTGATTCTCTGAGCAGCCTCTAAGATAACCTCCTCTACCTCCTCATCCGATATCTCAACGTCGTCTAAGAACCAGCTCATACCAAGATACATAATGACGCCTAGTTTAAGAGATTTAGCCAACAGTACCCTGTGGGCTAAGCCTCCTCCTCATAATTATAATCGAGGCTGTCAACCCCCCAAGGATATAGAAAACCAGCAGCGTCTTAAAGAACTCCGTAGGGTCTCCCTGAGTGAATGTAATCAGACAGACCAACGTAAAAACCCATGAAACGAACACAGATATCATAGCTACAGGAAAATGGTTCCTAGTTATCCTACTGATAATCAAGTATGTTGGACCTAATCCAGCAGCATAGAAAAACAAGTATGAGATCCCCCAAGAAATCTCCATAATCGATGAGACCTTAAGCCACAAGAAAATAACACTATAACTCAGCATAGCCGAGGCTAAATAATCAGTGATGCTTGGAGTCTTCTCAACCTCTTCAGACAAAGATATCATAATATAGGACTCTATCTGAGGATAAATGGTTTAAGAAAAATAGGGGGGAAAGATGTTTAAATTACTTGTAGCCACTCTCGTAGCAGGAATACTACTCTTCCTTGGTACATTCCGAACCTGCTCATGACGGTGTTGCCGAAGCTTGCACCGAAGGCCAAGAGCATCATCCATCTACCAATCTTGGGGATCCATCCCACTGCACCAACATGCAGTTTCTCCTGCGTGAATATGAAGTGGAATATCGCCGTTACGGCTCCCACGAATGTTATGATGGCGTTTATTGTGCCCATTGCGTCTCCCGCAATTAAGGGGGTTCGCGCTGTTTCCGATACCTGTACTATGAAGTCGCTGTGTATGGCTGCCCTGATGCTGATTCCTACGCCGTTGCCAACGAGGAAAGCGATGGGGAACCTGTACATCCAATAGTAATCACGGTGGAAACGAGCATAGAGCATAATGCCGAGGACAAATACCACGACATAGATGATCTGACCCTCCATGATTTTGGTCCAGCCATAGTCACGGATGTTCTTAACACCCATGACGATCTGGTGTGCTGCCGCGACGCCGATAAACGTGTACTCAGCGAATTTGAATACCGCGTTATCTCTGAAAGCGTAGCTTGTAGCTGCTATGGTGAAGAATGCTGCCAACCATATTTGTGGATCCATCGTTACCATTAGCTGCTACCTCCTTTTCGCGTCATAAACCAAGAAATGTTTCCTACTGCAATGAAGATCAGTACTAGTGTCTGCGAGAACGTCAAGATGTCACTGCTGACTATAGCATCACCTGGGTGACCAGTTAGGAACTCAAGGTCCGCTGCACCCTTAATGCCATCCATGATTCCCAGGAGCTGCCCTGAGTCATAGTAAGGCTTGATGCTTGTAGTCATCATGCTAAGGGTTCCACCTACAACCGCCATGTTGTACTGGCTGTAAGCTTGGTATACCCAGCCTTCAGCTATGTCACCGCTTGTAGTCACATAGGCTACCAAGTCGATGTCATCTGCGCCACCAACATTATCAAGTATAGGCATGCCTGATATTGGGTTTCCCTGGTAATCGTTAGTAACCAGGTCATGAAGGTCACCGAGGACACCAGCCATCGCTGTCTGGGTTCCCGCGATATATCCGATGAAGACATAGTCCTCACCGTATACTGCTCCATAGTTACCTTCTGGGTTAACCCCTGCCATAACCAATGGATACATTAGTGTTCCTTCAAGGGACGTAGCCATTATAACGATCTTGAGGTCCTTATCAAACATCTGGTGGAAAGCTGCTATGTTTCCGGGTCCGAGACTTGGATACCCTCCTGAACCGTACCCGACATCGAACAATACTACCGAATCCGCTGGTAAAGCGTCTATAGTGTCGTACCAATCTTGACTCATTTGTCCTGTCATCAAGGGCAGGCCAAGTGGGTTTAGAGCCGGGACGATGATGGATAACATTACTAGGGTCATGACTATCTCACGGGGTAGACTGGTTAATTTTTCCCATATGGACATTTTTACCGTCTCCCTAAGTACCCTGTCTCCATTCCGATCAGGGTCTTAATTCCTAGAACGACTGCTCCAATACCGATACCGATACGTACGCCACGATATGCTCCGCTTACAATTGGGCCAAAGATCCATTCACGCATGTGAAAGAACCCTGGGTATATAGCTGGGAACATCGGTGTGTTACCGATGATTACCAGAACCGCGGTGATGAATAGTAGCGCTGCGTCAAAGTTTCTGGCACGTAGAACCTTGTAGGCTCCGTATGCCATGTAGAACGCTAGGCTGCTGTACATCGTTGAGCTGATTGGTAGGTAGATTGAGTTATAGAGCCAGTTGTATGTTTCTCCTTGCTCATACTGTCCTGTTATTAGTCCGATTACTACGTGAACGGCTAGCATGACGAGGAGCACTACGCTGAAAATCCAATCTGTTCCTTCCTTGCGTGCACTTATCCTTTTTCCATGTACTCTGAACAGGTTTACTGCTCCGAGTCCTAGGGCGAATCCTTGTAGGACGATGCCCCAGTTCTTTATAATGTTAAATGTGTCTGTGACTGCTTGTATTCCAGTATAGTAATCCCCGATGGCTATTACTCCGACTAAGAAGGTTATCGCCAAAGGTATGTCTCTTTTATAGTCCAATCATGCTCACCACGCTAACAGCTCCGCAATTATATTTACACCAACAGTTGATAGCAAGGCTCCTACTATTGAGAGTGCTATCGCCGCTAATTTGTACCAATCTTGAGACGCGATTGTACCAATCTGGGAAGGGTCTCCAGAGACGTATGCACCAGCGGCGAAGATCTCCTCACCGATGAGACAGTAGTCACATAGAGCCGCAAAGAATGGGATCTGGTAGGTTCTGGCGGTTCCACCGACCTGCATTGCACCAATCCTGTCAAACGTCTCTGCGAACATCATTGACTCAGCCCAGAAGGGGCCAATCATGATGTTTCCAGCAGGTTTGCGTCTTGCTGCCATACCGAGGATTCCGCTAGCCCAGGCGAACTGGGTTCCAGATAGATATGGGAGTTGCTCGTCAACATTCAACTCTTCGAGTTTTCCCTCGACACTGTATGCGTCACGAACTAGCTCAATCGCTACTGGCATAACGTCTACGCTTGCCTGTGGTGCGACTAGCTCAGCTCCCAGTCTCGCTGATAGACCGGCTACATAGTTTAGTATGCTGAGGCCTGCGACTGTTTGCGTCGCATAGCTGTCAGTGAATGTACCCATGCCTATGATGTCGAAAACTGGTCGACCCATCTCTACGCTTCTTCCGACGACTTCTTCGATTGCGTCTAGACCGGCTATTCGTCGTACCTTTATCTTGCCCTCTTTACCCATGTTGATCGCAATATATACTGCAACCCATACGAGTATCAGAGCTACAAGTGGTACTATTCTTCCTTCTGTTAGAATTGCCATTGTTTTTCCTTCTGAATAGCTGTATTTGTATGTAAAGTGAATAACTATAAAATACTTGACTTTATTGTTTATTAACACCTATGTTTTTAGCTAATTATGTTATTTTATTAGCTTATCTTACTATTGAATTGTTTATTATACATACAACGTTTTAGAGTGTTCTTAAATATGAAATGATTCATCTTTATCGTGACTATTTCATGTCAAACCCAAAGAAACAATTTCAAATCTACTTTGCAGGAGCCTCACTATCATTCGGGTTACCATTCTTCTTAGTTGAATTGATTAGCCTTTTTGTAGGTGAGGATTTCTTCAACGAATACTCAGTAATATTTGGGTTCATCTATATATCGCTTCATTTACTAGGCGGGCTACTCGGTGGGGCTCTTGTATCTAGAAAGGTCGAGAAGGCAGATATCTTGAGGTCTGCAGCCACATCAGGCTTGTTAGCGTATATTCTTCACCAAGTAATCTATTATCTATTCTATGGGGTGAGTGTCGTTGGTGACACCTATACTCTATTTTCGTTGCTGGGCGGCTCCGTGGTAGGCGCATTATATACTAGACAGAAAAGATCAAAAGAAACTGAAAAAGACGAAGAAAAAGAAGAAGAGGACTTATCTTCTTAGAACCCTTCCAGCTCTCGCACCTGTATGCTCTTTCTCGTACAACGTGAGAATCCCATTCACTATCAAGTGCATTATACCCTCTGGGAACTGCATAGTAGCTTCTCGTGGCACGAAGTCGGCTCTATCGATCACAGTATCTGGGTCAAATACCAGAATATCTGCTTGGTTACCTGGAATAAGCACTCCCCTATCCCGTAAACCAAGAATCTGAGCTGGCAGACTGGTCATCTTCCGTACAGCATCCATAAGTCTCAATACCCCTTTCTCACGGGTGTATCTGCCTAATACTCTTGGGAATGTGCCGTAGAATCTTGGGTGAGGTGCAGGGATATGTTTACTCAATACGCTTTCTGGGCGATGCACTCTGCCATCTGTTCCGAAAGCCACCCATGGCTGCTTCATTATTTTCTCGATGTTTTCCTCGCTTTGGTTGAAGTTGACGATACTGAATCCTCCCTTAATCTCTCCCGAAAGAACAGCCTCAGTGTGTTCCCTGAGCAGAATGAGACCGCAGTCCAGCGGTTCCATTTTTCTCATCTCAGAGACCTGAACAATATTCAAACCAACGAGACTATCATCAAGTGGATAACTACTTATCAAAGCAGCTTCCGGACCACCCCTATCCTCCATAGAGACCGCCAAGCCCTCTTTGATCTTCTCATAGACCTCTGGGTCGTTTAGTCGTTTCACTAATTCCTCGGGTCCACCCTCGTTTGCCCATTTAGGTATCCATGCCCCTAGACCAGTGCCGCTGGCATTGTAGGGATATTGATCCGCGGTTACTTCTAGTCCTTCTTCTCTAGCCTTGTTCACCATCTCGATGAGCTTTGGGCACTGGTCGAAGAACCTCTTTGATAATACCTTGAAGTGACTGATATTCACCGGAATATCCGCTTCTCTTGCTATCCTTATTATCTCCTCTATTGCCCCAACTGGGTCCCCGCGATCACCCTCATCCCGCACATGACTCGTATAGAATCCACCATGCTTCGCTACAACCTTGCTTACTTCGATTACTTCCTCGGTTGAAGCATAGCTCTGGGGATCATACCTGAGACCAGTGGTGATACCCCTGCAGCCAGCCTTCATGGCTAGACCCATCTCGTGCTTCATCAGATCCAGTTCTTGACTGGTGGGTGCTCTCATTTCCATTCCCATTACATATCGTCTAACTGTTCCGAATCCAACAATCGGTGCTACATTGATGGATATTCCATCAGACTCCAAGAATGACAGGTACTCTTTCATGGTTGACCATGAGACATCAACGCCTGATTCCTCCAAGAATGGTGATGAACGTATTATCTCCTCACGCATTCTATCGTTTATCGGAGCTGCTCCAGAGCCACAGCTTGCATAAACTGTAGTACTAACGCCCATGTGGACTTTCGAGGTGGCTTCTCGGTCTGCCAGAATCGTATAGTCGCTATGGTCATGGAGATCGATGATTCCAGGAGAGACTGCGAGACCCTTTGCATCTATAACTTTCTCTGCGTCTTTCTGTATCTTGCCTATCTCGGTGATAATTCCATCTTTTACCGCGATATCGGAGAAAAACCATGGGTTTCCTGTTCCAGTGTAAATCTTTCCATTCTTTACAATGAGATCTAACATAAACTACCTATCACAATACCGGATTAAACATTTTTCCGCACTCGTATCCTGAAGCTACCCATAATAGACGTTAAAAGTCTAAAGAATTGAGGATATTTGAGTAAATCTTGCCCAACGAATATGTTCTAGGCGTGGACGGTGGAGGCACCTGGACCCGATGCGTAATCATGAGAACCGATGGTACAATAGTGGGGACTGGGCGTGCTGGGCCATCGAATCCAATTACCATTGGGGTAGAAGATTCCCTGAACAACATAATTGAGGCAGTAGAAAATGCTAGAGAGGCGTCGGGCGTTGAGGTCTTTCAATCAAGTGTTTTAGGATTAGCCGGTGCCTCAAGATCACGTCTCGGAGACAAGCTGCTTTCTAGGTTCCCAGCATTTTTCGGAGTGACGAGAATCGTATCGGATGCAAGGTCCGCTTTAGCAGGAGCTACCGGCTGTAAGCCCGGTGTAGTGGTCATCGCTGGAACTGGATCAATTGCTTATGGCGTGAATGAGAACAATGAGGAAGCCAAAGCAGGTGGCTGGGGATGGCGTCTCGGTGACGATGGAAGCGGGTACACTATAGGGAATAATGCTGTAATAGCTGCCTTGAGAGCACACGATCAATCCGGTCCAAACACAGTTCTGAGGGAGATGCTACTGGCTCATTTGGGTCTAGACAAATATGATGAGATCATCGACTGGACCTATAATCATCAAAGAGAGCCAAGGCACTTCGCCTCACTTGTTCCTCTGGTGAAAGAGGCTGAGATACAAGGTGACTTGGTTGCTGCCCAGATCATGATGGATGCAGGGACCCAGTTGGCAACAGTAACTCAAGCAGTAATCAATAGACTGAAACTTGCTGGAGATTTTCCTGTTGCATGTTCTGGTGGGGTGTTCAAGCAGCCTAACAGATATAATGTTGCTTTCGAGGAAACAGTGCGTGAAATAGCGCCTAGTTGTGATTTCATAGAGCCCTTTTTCAGTCCAACCATTGGTTCAGCGTTTTTAGCGCTTCAATCATTGGGGGTTGATATTGGTGATGAGTTGCTTTCTAATGCGAGAATGAGTCTAGAGGGTCTGGGATGAGTAAGATAACAGAGGAGAGAAACCCTGCTTCAAAGGGAATAGATGAAAAGCCTGTCAGTGAGATTCTTGAGATAATCAACACTGAGGATGCTAAGATAACCGAAGCTATCAAACCTCAGTTACCTCACATAGCGGAAGCAGTCAACAAGATAATAACTACGTTAAGCTCTGGAGGAAACGTCTATCTCGTTGGTGCGGGAACTAGTGGAAGGCTGTGTGTCTTGGAAGCCTCTGAGATACCCCCAACATTTGGATTATCACCGGAAAGGATCAAGGCAATTATCGCTGGAGGAGCAGAAGCAGTTTTTTCATCTATTGAGGAAGCAGAAGATGATCAAGAGAACGCAACCACTGAGATAGAGAAAAATAGCGTAAATGCAAATGACCTTGTTATCGGGGTAACTGCTTCTGGCTCCACAACCTATGTTCTTGGAGCAATCTCGAAAGCGAAGGAGCTTGGCGCTCAAACCGTTGGCTTATCCTGCAACCAAGATACAAGGTTGTCGAAGCTTGTTGATACTGCCATCGAGGTTGTCGTTGGACCAGAGATTGTTGCCGGTTCAACTCGAATGAAGGCTGGAACTGCCCAAAAGATTGTGCTTAACATGATGACCACCACAGCTATGATGAAGAGGGGGCTGGTCTATGATGGATACATGGTTGGTGTTCAGGCGACCAACAATAAACTCAAAGAGAGAAGTAAAAAAATTATAGTAGAGATGACTGGAGTTTCTCTAGATGAGGCTGAAGATGCGCTCAAAGCAGCTAATTGGGATGTTAGAGTAGCCTCACTTGTAATTTTAACTCAAATGAGCCCTAAAGATGCTGTAATGGAGTTAAAGAACCGTACTTTGAGGCAGATACTGAGGGGTGATGGATAATAATCAAGGAACGAGAAGCATCTGTTTTGAATGGAGTCGATGTATTATTAGAGAATCCGAGAAAGTATCTTGGAAATAACAGGATAGGCTTGATAACCAATCATACAGGAGTAACCACCACTCTCGAATCAACACTTGACGCTTTCCATAGACATGATAAGATCAACCTCAAGGCAGTTTTTGGCCCTGAACATGGGGCACGAGGAGACATACAGGACGCATTGGATGTATCATCCCATATTGACCCATATACAGAGCTACCTGTCTATAGCTTGTATGGTGAACACAGGGCTCCTACTCAGGAAATGCTTGATGACATCGATATACTTGTATTTGATATACAAGACTGTGGGGCGAGATTCTACACCTATGTATCGACCCTGACTCATTGTATGGAGTCTGCTAAGGAACATGGTGTGAGTGTGATTGTACTGGATCGTCCTAACCCGATTAACGGGGTAAGTGTTGAAGGAAACATATTGGAGACGGGGTATGAGTCCTTCATTGGGCTCCATCCTGTTCCCCTCAGGCATGGTATGACTATCGGAGAATTATCATCCTTCATCAACACTGGGATAAGATGCGATCATAGCATAGTTCCAATGGAGTATTGGTACAGGGGTCTCTGGTTTGATGAGACTGGTCTCCCTTGGGTCCAGCCTAGCCCCAATCTACCTTCCCTTGATGCAGCTACTGTTTATCCCGGTACATGCTTCTTTGAGGGGGTTAATGTTTCCGAGGGACGCGGGACTACCCGACCTTTTGAGTATCTTGGGGCTCCTTGGGTTGATGGAAAGAGTTGGGCAGATTCAATGAACACGCTGAATCTACCCGGTGTCAGGTTCAGGAGCTGTTACTTTACTCCGACTTTTTGGCGGTTTGAGGGTGAGAGCTGCAGTGGTGTTCAGGTTCATGTTACTGATAGGACTGTTTTCAATTCTGTGGAGACTGGGTTGAATCTCTTATCTACGTTGATGGATATACATCCAAGGTTCCAGTTCAACGAACCAACATATGACACTAGATGTCATTTTGATCTGCTGGCTGGAACCAGTAAGTTAAGGAAACAGTTTGAAGATGGAGAACCCGTTGATAACATATTGGCTTCATGGGAACGAGAGACCGAGACGTATCTCAAGGAAAGAGAGAAGCATCTATTCTACGAGGAGGCATCATAGTTGAGGATTCTAAGGGGGAAAATTATCACTCCTTATCAGGTATTTGAAGAGGGACAGATAGAGTTTCAGAAGTCAAAGATACGATATGTTGGGAAACACAGAGCCTCAGAAGCAGAGATAACCGATTATGGGAATGCTTGGATACTACCTGGTTTCATTGATATCCATGTGCATGGGTTAGCTGGATATGATGCTATGGACCAAGAACCTGATTGCATCAATCATATCTCAGAACATCTAACCAAAAAAGGCGTAACAGGTTTCCTAGCTACAGCCCAGACGGCTCCCCACGAGGAGATACTTGATGCCTTGAAGCGAATCAGGCAGGCTAAGGATCACGGGGTTCAGGGTGCCAAGGTATTGGGTTCGCACCTTGAGGGTCCCTATATCAATCATAAGCGGATTGGGGCTCAACAAGAATATATTCGAAAGCCCACAATCGAGGAATTAAAGGACCTTATCAATGTTTCAGCTGGCAATCTCAAGCTTGTTACTTTGGCTCCAGAGGTCGAGAATGGACTCGAAGCGGTAAGATATCTGAGGGAAAACGGCGTGATGGTTTCAGCTGGGCATACTGATGCTTCCTTTGCTGAGGCTAATGCTGCTTTTGAAGCGGGTGTATCTCTATTGGGGCATCTCTGGAATGGGATGCGTGGGCTTCATCACAGGGAGCCCGGGGTTGTGGGCGCTGCCCTAGAAGATGAAAATGTAATGGTTGAGCTTATCGCGGATTGTCATCATGTTCACCCAGCTGTTCTTGGGCTAAGTGTTAAGCTCAAGGGTGTTGATAACGTGGTTCTTGTCTCTGATTCGATAAAACCAGCTGGTCTTTCTGATGGTACGCATGTATTTGATGGTCGTTCTTTCATACTTGAGGATGGTTTTATCAAACTAGATTCAGGTGTTATCGCTGGAAGCTCGATTGGACTAAATCAAGCTGTGCAAAACATGGTGGAGAAAGTGGGTGTTGCTCTGCCTCACGCTGTTCAGATGGCTACAGATAATCCCGCTAGGCTACTTGGGTTGAACTTGAAAGGTAGGCTTGATGTTGGATATGTCGCTGATATAGCCATCTTGGATGATGGCTTTAATGTAATTGAGACAATCGTCGAGGGTAAGACTGTCTACAGAGAGGAGGGGTAGTCTTGAGGGATGTCTTTCACCGTGTAGCTGAGTTGAGGAGCAAAGAGACTAGACGGATAATTGGGTTGATGTCGGGTACTTCTGCTGATGGTATCACTGCTGCTCTTGCTGATATTTCTGGAACTGGGGCGAGTGCTGACGTCAATCTCGTCGGCTACAAGACATACCCATATACAACTGAGGTCAAAGAGGAAGTATTCAACCTCTTCAAACCCGGATACGGCACGGTTCAAGATGTCTGCGAGATGAACACGGTTCTTGGGGAAGCCTTCGCCAATGCGGTGAATGATTTGATAACTGATCTGAGGGTAACTGAGAAAGAGATTGATTTGGTTGGAAGCCATGGACAGACTATCTGGCATCAACCAGAAGCAGAACCCATCTCAGGATATAACTCAAGGTCAACCCTGCAGATAGGTGAACCCACAGTAATCTCTGAGAAGACCGGATTACCCATTATCTCTGATTTCCGTAAAGCCGACATGGCTGTTGGTGGTGAGGGGGCTCCTTTGACGCCTTATCTTGATTATGTGCTTCATAGAGACCCTGATGAGAACAGGGTCTTACAGAACCTTGGTGGCATAGCCAATCTCACCTATCTCTCAGCGGGGGCATCGGTGGATCAGGTGGTCGCGTTTGATACTGGTCCCGGGAACATGATTATAGATGCCTTGATGAAACGGTATACTGGTGAGAGTCATGACGCTGATGGTTCAACCGCTAGCAGGGGAGATGTCAACCAGATATTGCTCAACGAGTTGATGGATCACCCTTACTATAAGCTAAAGCCACCAAAGACCACTGGTAGAGAAGTATTTGGAGAACAATACTCGGATATAATAGCGGAAAGATCCGAGCAGCTTCATTTATCACTGGAAGACTTGATAGCTACAGTAACGAGGCTCACAGTAGAGACTATCATTGATTCCTATGAGACTCATCTATCAGGAGAGGTTGACGCGGTTTATGTCTCAGGCGGCGGCTCAAAGAACCCTGTGATCGTGGAGGGACTGAGAGACAGATGCAGTGCACCAGTATATGATTACTCTACTCTAGGTATACCAAGTGAAGCAAAAGAAGCATTACTCATCTCATTACTGGCTAATGAATACATAATGGGAGCCCCCAGCAACATTTTATCCGCTACTGGAGCAAAGAGAAACGTTATCCTAGGTTATCTGACTTGGGTCTAGAGGCTAGTTTAAAGATTAATTAAGATTTAAAGAAAAAAGGGGTTATCTGGGTGAGTCTGGGTGCCACTTCAACTGTATCTCTAGGGTCTTTTTCATGCCTGATTTCTCAAGATACCCTAATATCTTCTTCAAAGGAGTATGCTTGGCTATCTTCTTCCGCTGAGTAGCCATCCTCAATAATAGCCTAGCCATCAACATGGCACCCTCTTGGAGGTTTCTGGGATCAACTTTGTCCATACAGTCTGCTGTTGTGTGCCCCCATCCTCTTCCCTGAACAAGCTGTCTCATGCTTGGTTCCTCATGCATGTATATTGCTGGGACTCCCTGCATGACGAATGGCCAGTGATCACTAGCTGCACTCATGCCTGTGTGTATGCTTGTTGGGTAAGCCACTTCATTGAGGAATTCTTCTAGCCATTCCATCATCTCTGGCGGCTGGTATACCGTGAATGCTGCATGCTTCATACCCTCCTTGAACGCAAGTCCACCTAGCTCAAGGTTAACCATCATCGCAATATTCTCCATCTGGTCCAGATGATCCGCCACATAACAAGTGCTGCCAGTAACCCCTATCTCCTCGCAGCCAAAGCAGATGAAACGGATACCTCGCTTGAACATTCCCTCATAAGGCTTCAATACCCGGGCAAGCTCCAGTGTTACCGCTGTTCCGCTTAGGTTATCCATGGCTCCTTGAGCGATATCGTGACCATCGTAGTGGCCTCCTACTACTATCCATTCATCTATTCTTCCAGGTAGTTCCGCTACTATGTTGGCTGACTTGCTGTCGGGGATTACCTTGCTCTTATCAGTGAACTTTGCCTTGACAGGTTTGCCCTTGGCCAAACGAAGCATCAATGAGCCTGTCTCAAGACTTACCCCTATTCCAGGTATCTCTCCCCCCATCCTGTAGCTTGGTCTTAGGCTTCCTGTTGGTGCTAGTTGACCCGGGTTATGGTTCATGAAAATGAATCCAACTGCGCCATACTTCACCGCGTAGCCATACTTGGTGCGCCTGTGAACCCTTTTTCCCGTGGGGCTCGTGGCGCTACTACAGAGCACAATTTTTCCTTTGACATCCTCTGGTTTTACTGCCTCAAACTCTTCAGGGCTGCCTGTTCCAAGGTTTATTACATCAGCCTCAACAGTACCACCGGGACTCATAGCTAAGCTTATCGCATCAAACTTTCTCTCCACCGGAGCAGTCATTTTAAGGGTAACTGAACCCCTTTTCCAACCATTATAGTTGAATGGTGAAGCTCTAGCGTTCTCGTAGCCATACTCTTTGAGTTTATTTACAAGATATTTTTGGGCTTGTTTTTCGCTTGGGGTTCCCGCGAATCTGCTGCCAATCTCATCGGCGAGGACTAGCATATTTTCATAGATCTGGCTTGTCTGCCAGACTTCTCCAATTAACTCTTTCTCGATCTTGAAGTGTCTCTCAGTAAGCATAATGTATCATTAACCTTGTCAAAACTTTGTATTAGCAGTTACGACTAATCCCAAAATTCTCTCCAATATTAACGAGAAAATACAATAAAAAAACGAAAATATCAAGTGGTTTGTTTGATAGCTGCTTTTTCCTCTTCCCTGCATAGGGGGCACTCAAGCCTCTGATTATAACCATGTGGGTAATCAATTATTATTCCATGCTTGGGGCACCTGAATGCATAATGCGGGATAGGTTCTTTCCAACCTTCCTTGAATCGGTCTCCTACATATACGTGACCGCTTAGCTGGAGCTTCAACCGCTCCAGAAGTCTTATTCTGGGATCCATCTTTTCACTCATATCTGCACCCTTCTGTGAACTGTGGACATATGGAAAATATTCAATATTATATATAAATAGAGTGGAGAATTAAATCCTACAAACACTACGTAATTTGGACACTATAATGGAAATTTGTATAATATTCTATCTACTCTCTTTTTTCAATGTACTAGTGTATTTTCTCTATGTCCTTTGAGTCTCCGGTATTGTTTTTTCAGCGTTATGCTTATGTCCAACCAGCTTGGTTCTTTCGGTATGAAATTCAACTCACGCCGTAGCCCAGTATACGGGACACATGGAATGGTAGCTAGCAGTCAACCCCTTGCCTCAATGGCAGGAATAGAGATTCTTAAACAAGGTGGAAACGCAGCCGATGCCGCAGTCGCAGTGGCTTCTGCCTTGAATATGACAGAGCCTTGCAGCACAGGAATAGGGGGTGATGCCTTCTGTCTGTTTTTTGATGCGAAATCAAAGACCGTGAAGGGATTGAACGCTAGTGGTAGGGCTCCAGTTGCTCTGACCTTGGAGTATCTCTCTGAACATGGAATAACAGAGCGGGTGCCTCCAACTAGTCCTCACGCAGTTACTGTTCCCGGTGCTGCTGCGGGATGGGTTGATACCATAGAACAATTTGGTAGCATGGATATGCATTCTGTTCTGGCTCCTGCAATCAAGTTAGGTGAGGAAGGTTTTCCCGTTAGCCCCATCACAGCAAGGTCATGGGATAGAGGTATCCCAAAGCTCAAAACTGGTCCCCATTTCGAGGAGATGTTACTCAATGGAAGAGCTCCAAGGGCTGGGGAGATAATGAAGAACGTGAACCTTGCCAAGACTTTCATGGAGGTGGCTGAGCATGGGAAGGCTGGTTTCTATGAGGGCAGGATCGCTGAGGAGATCGTTAAGGTGCTTGAGCCCATGGGAGGAGTAATGGCTCTTGATGATCTCAAGAATCATTACAGTACTTTCCCTAAACCAATAACTACGAACTACAAGGGTCTTGATGTCTTTGAGATTCCACCAAATGGTCAGGGTATAACTGCTTTGATTGCGTTGAATATTCTTGAGGAGTTTGATTTCTCTGGTGTTCCTCATGGCTCTACAAGGCATTTGCATACGTTGATTGAGGCGATGAGGTTAGCGTTTGCTGATACTCGTTGGTATGTTGCTGATCCAGATGTCACTGATGTACCAATAGAGGAGCTCATCAGCAAGGAATACGCTGCAGAACGAAGAAAGTTACTTGATCCCGAAAAGGCAACAGTGGATGTTGAGAAAGGATCACCTGTTGCAGGATCTGATACAGTGTATTTCTGTGTAGTTGATGGTATGGGGAACGCTTGCAGCTTCATAATAAGTAACTACGCCGGGTTTGGCACAGGTATAATCCCCAAGGGATGCGGCTTCACACTACAGAACCGTGGATTTGGGTTCAGCTTGGACCCAGAGCACCCTAACAGGTTGGAGCCCAATAAACGCCCATACCACACAATAATCCCGGGAATGCTCATGCAAGACGGAGAATTATACGCACCATTCGGTGTCATGGGGGGCTTCATGCAGCCACAAGGTCACACACAGGTAGTGGTCAATGTGGTGGATTATGGTATGAATCCTCAAGAGGCACTGGATGCTGGACGATTCTGCATATTAGATGGCAGGAGCGGAGGCAAGGTACACATAGAGGATGAGATCAGTGTCAAGGTAATGAGTGAGTTAACTGGTATGGGGCACGAGGTTGTTCCAAGCAGTGGCTGGAGAAGAGGATACTTTGGCAGAGGTCAGATAATCTATAGGAACCCTGACTCAGGGGTTTTGACAGCTGGTAGTGATCCTAGGGCTGATGGCTGCGCCATAGGCTGGTAATCTACTCTTTTATAATTCCATAATAGAGTTCGTCGTGGAAACTTCCCCTGTAATAATATCTTTTCAATAGGGTTCCTTCTTGCTTGAATCCAGTTCTCTCAAGTACGCGGATGGATCGACTGTTTTCTGGGTCTACTGTTGCCTCGATTTTTATTAGACCTAGATCATTGAATCCATAGTCGGATATGGCTCGGACAGCCTCCGTTACGTATCCATTGCCCCAGTATTCTTTCAGTAGGTCATATCCCATCTCTGCCCTTTTATGAGTCTCTGAGTATTTGTAGAATCCAATTGTACCCATGGGGGTCTCTGTATCCTTTTTCTCGATGATGACCCTGAAATGCGACTCGAACCCCGGCTTCAGGTAGCCCTCATACATCTCCATTGCCTCATCCCTCGTCTTGAGGTCAGGGTATTCACTGTACTTGTTGGTCTCGCTTCGCTTGAATAACTTAAAGATGAAGTCTATATCGTTTGGTGAAATTGGGCGTAGATTGAGCCTCTCGGTAACAAGACTCGGGGTTTCCATTCTATTCAAAACTCCTAAACGATATAATACATCTTCTAAAAAAACTCTTCCCGGTATCAGATTACCATTAAATCCCTGAATAACATACCATATCTATGGCATATTTACTTGAGGAACTGGAGCCAGAACCAGTCTGGCGAATATTTGAAGAGATAACAAGGATACCTCGATGTAGCAAACATGAGGAAAAAGTACAAGACTATCTTCAGATTTGGGCTCTTGAACATAATTTAGGCTTCAAAAAAGACGAGGTAGGCAACGTATTGTTGACAAGGGAAGCCGTGTCAGGGAACGATAATGTTCCTGTGTTGATGTTTCAAGCTCATCAAGACATGGTTTGTGAAAAGACCCCCGATAGCGGTCACAACTTCAATACAGATCCAATACCCTTGATGATTGAATCCGGAAGAGTAACAGCCCACAATACGAGCCTTGGGGCAGATAACGGAATGGGTATGGCTCTCGCAATGGCTGTCCTTATCGATGATACGCTGATGCATAATAGTCGGATTGAGGCTTTGTTTACTGTGGATGAGGAAGCTGGATTCACTGGTGTCCGAAATCTTAGTTCTGATTTCTTCACCGCCAAGCATATGATCAACCTTGACAGCGAGGAAACAGGTGAAATCATCGTTAGCAGTGCTGGTGGAGGCGGTGTAATCTATAAGATTGATTTTAGACCCAAAAGCCCCGATGGAAGGGAAGCCCTCAGAGTAACCATAGATGGACTGCAGGGAGGGCACTCCGGTGTAGATATTCATCTCCCAAGATATAACGCAAACAAGCTACTAGCAGAATGTCTGTTGAATCTGCACTCAGAGATTACTATTAGGCTGGTTCATTTTGAGGGAGGTACTAGAAGCAACGTAATACCGAGAAACTCTTACGCAGATATCTTGATACCGCTTAGAAAAAGCGAGCAAGCCATTGAAATCATCGAGAACTGGGCTAGTAGTGTTGACAAGACCCATGAGAGAGGACTCAAGGTCAAGGCAGTTCCAACTGCTCCTCTGCCTGCTTCTCCTATTCATGAGACTGAGAAGATGCTCAAACTGGTGGCTGAGATACCTTTTGGACCAAAATCATGGAGCCCAGACTATCAAGGACTTGTTCAAACCAGCAACAACAATGGAATAGTTAAGACTGAAAACAACTCGTTCATCGTTCAAGTAAGCAGCCGTACATGTGATATGAAGGATGGCTATGATAATCAACGCATACTAGTCGAGCTGGGCGAGAAACATCGAGTCAAGGCTGATCTACGGGATATTTCTGCTGGATGGAAGGCTGATCCTGAATCCAAGCTAGTTGCGCTTGTTGAGGAATCCTATGGCGAGGTACTTGGAAAGAAGCCAAAAGTTAGCGGTATTCATGGCGGCTTGGAGTGTGGCGTAATAGCCCACCTCAAGAAAGGCATGGATATTGTCTCAGTTGGTCCAACAATCAAGTATCCCCATAGCCCATCAGAGTACATAGAAATAAAAGGGGTAAAGGAACTCTACGAGACCCTACTCAAAGTATCCTCAAAGATGATTACCCTCTAATCTCTCGTCCAGACCAGTCTACATATCCCGTCTTTACTGAAAGTTTTTTCATGTTTTACGCGCCACTCAGGATTGAATCCAGACCAGAAGGCATCATCAGTATCGCTACAATAGATGTCGCCCAATTCCTCAGCTTTCTTTCCCATTCTGGTAAAAGCGACTCCAAATGGGCAGTGGGTATACTCTATGACCTTCTTTTTAGGTTCATTTATTGTGGTGCCTCCGATCCATGCCACCGAGTAGACTGGTCCATTCTCGGCTCTATGGTTCTCCCACGTATTCTCGACGCCATTCTCTTCATAGCGTTTCCGAGTGGTTTCACCGCTGGCTTTACTCATCTTCCAGACAGTGTCTCTGATTACCTGTTTTCCTTTTTCTTCCCCTAGCTCATCTATTATTGCCTGAGCCATGTAGAAGAAGGTCTTGGCTCTTGCTGCCTCGAATCCATCCATAATTTCTCGCGGACTTGGCTTGCTCATGACTAACAAATAGGAGTGGATAGTGAAAAAATATGCGAGACTCGGCTACTTCTTTGCTTCGTTGTATGTTTTGGCTATCTTGGGGAACTCAAATAACGGTACATAGCTGAACTGGACCTCTGGGATGGTCTCTGCCATTAGGTTACGCAGCTGTTCCTCGGTTGCCTCGACTAGCCTAAACCCGTTGAGTTCTCCTCCTAGACTGTAGCTCTCACTGAGTTTCTCAGGGTATCTGCCTGACTCGTCTGGGATGATTTTCATCAGTTTCGTTAACGCCGCATCCAGTATATCCGGTTCAATGCTCCAGTACATGATATACTTCATCTATCTCAGCCAAGAACCCAAAGAAACCGTATAAAATAAACATTGAAAAAAACAGTTTGATGGTAAACGTCTTTAATAATTACATCTATCAATTGGTTGGATAAGATGACTGGATTCGTAAAAGCAGCCGACATATTAGGTGGCAAGTTTGAGGATGGAGAAGAGGTGAAGCTCCGTGGCTGGATATACACCAGCCGCAGCAGTGGAGGCATACAGTTCCTAGAGATAAGAGACGGCTCAGGTCTAATTCAATGTACCCTGAGCAAGCGCAACATCGACGAAGAGACATTCAATAACGTAGAGAAATACCCGCTAGAGACATCATTAGAGCTCAAGGGCATTATCAAGCAGGATGAGAGGGCTCCCGGTGGATGGGAGGTGCGGATTAATGGGGTTGGAGCGGTCTACGAGTCCAAACTAGATTATCCTATTGTAAAGAAGGAGCAGGGCATCGAGTTCCTCATGGACAACAGGCACCTGTACATCAGGGAGCCCAAGCTCCAGAACATATTCCAGATACGAGCCAAATTCCTAGAAGCAGCCCGAGACTGGTTCAAAGAGTACGAGTACACTGAGGTCCAGACACCCATGTTCATGACCGCCTCAGTCGAGGGTGGATCAACCCTCTTCAGCGTGGATTATTTTGAGCGCGAGGGCGTCTATCTGAGTCAGAGCTGGCAGCTATACGCTGAGGCTTTGATCAGTAGCCTTGGAAAGATTTTCACTATTGCTCCAAGTTTCAGGGCTGAGCCTTCGAGGACTAGGCGGCATTTGTCCGAGTTCCTTCATATGGAGCTTGAGGAGCCTTGGAGTACCCTGAGTGATATACAGGATACAGGTGATAGACTAGTTTCTCACATAGCAAATACCTTGGCTAGTGAGATGCCTGAGAAGGTCAAGGCTGCTGGACGAGACCCAGAGTATCTGGCTTCACTGAAGGCGCCTTTCCCCAAGATCTCCTATGATGAGGCTGTCGAGATAGTCCAATCAAAGGGTGTGGAGATGTTCTGGGGAGACGACTTCGGGTGGCAACAAGAAGGACCATTAACCGAGGAGTTCGAGACCCCCTTCTGGGTCGTAGGCTTCCCAAGCGGCATCAAACCCTTCTACCATATGCCGGACCCAGATAGAGCCGAGGTAACCTTAAGTTCAGACTTGCTTGCCCCGGAGGGATACGGTGAGATCATCGGCGGTGGTCAACGTGTACACAATTATGAGCAGTTGTATCAGAGAACCATTGACGATGGCTTGGACCCGGCCAACTATGCGTGGTATATGGACCTCAGGAAATGGGGAACCGTGCCTCACAGCGGATTCGGGTTAGGCGTAGAAAGGGTGCTCATGTGGATGCTCAAGCTAGAGCACATCAGGGACACAGTACCATTCCCAAGGGACATGAGACGGGTCTATCCCTAAACCTATTTTAATCGCCCTCCCGGTAAAACCCTATGTTTTGGGTCGATGTAGACTTTGAGTCTGGGATAAACATGGTACATCGAGCAGGTTGTATTCACGTGGTTCCAGAGAATTACCCCGATAAACCGTTTGGAGAACTGGGTGAGACTGGAGGATATTATGAGTTTCCCACAGTAGGAATCGCTGTCAGATACCTCAAGACCGAACGCATCAGCGGCTTAATTCATCACTGTCCATATTGTAAACCAACGAAAAAATTCAATCCAGAGCCAGCCGCATCTTTTGGAGTTGAGGTGACTCCCACAGGGTGTGAGGCAATGAGTCTAGATTCACATGTGATGAAGAAAGTAAAAAAGACGGTCGATGTAACTGATACCAAGACCATCTTTAAACGATTATCAAAGAAGCTGTTTGGCGACCGTTAATCGAATTCCTCGGGTTCTTCAAGCCTGTACATGTGGAACCCTAATGCGATCTGTAATACGCTGATGGGGATCAATGCGATTAACTCCTTAACAGCATCCACTGGACCTCCCATTAGCCACGGGGTAACACCAAGTATCGCAGCTACGCCTCCTAGAACAGCGCATTTAGTTAGATTCCTTGAGTACAGGTTATATGCAAGTGTAGCCCCGCTTATTGGAATCATTATGAAGAGTAGTGTAGCGATTTGATTGTGAATCTCACCCAGATCAATTACCGCTATTCCCAGAATACAAGTGGATAAAGCGTAGAAGAGAAAAGCGGCACTCCCAATCTGTCCAACTATATCTCCCTTTGTGAACTCGAATAACCCAGCAGCATAGAGCATAGCCAATGAACCACTCATCAACAAGCCGCTATTGAATAACACTGAGCCAAAACCTTCACTCCCCAGATCACTGAGTGTCTGGGAAATACTCCACTCTGGGCTCATTGATATACTTAGCAATATAATTATGGCTCCGATTACTGGACTCGCAGTCCCGAATCTCGCCAGAACCTTGACTATTTTCACGTTCACGTGGAGATGATAGGGATTCTATTGTATAAGATCATGCTTTGAACTGGTCAAGATAACCAGAGCCCTCTAGAAGCTTCAACAAAGCTAATCCTATCACGGTTATCGCAAGAATGCTACTGAGGGTAATGCTAATGATCATCCCCAGCCATGCGGGTAATTGAACTCCGAGGATGCTTGGTGGCGGGAAGAATAACCACAGGTATCCCCCGACCACTATTCCTATTACAACAGATGCAATCAATGACGCGAATACAACTCTATCTCTGTATCGATAGATCAGATATCCTGCCACGAGATTCGCGGTAGCTCCAAGAACGATATCAATTGGGCTCAGAAACCAGTAAGTATTCGCCACAAGGGCTCCAAGGGCTACCCCATATATCGCTGGGAGACCCAGCAGGGCAGCCAACGGAATCAACGCATCCGCTACCCTGAGTTGTATTGGACCAAAACTGATCGGTGCGAGAATAATGACAATCGCCGCATAGAGCGCCGCGATAACCGCTGTTAAACTAATATCCTTTGTATTCATCCTGTTCTCCTCCTTGCCACGGGGTTTGTAAGGCGGAACGGGTAGGAGGTCCCACTCACCCGCCAACTCGCATGATGCATAGCCGGTTATTAACTATTACTGTCTGTAATTTGTATCTACAGAAAACATGTTAAAACCGTCTCCCGAACAGAAAAATCAAGGATTATCAGGGGCTTCGGGGTTCCTCACCTTTCCCCGGTCGCGCCCCCCATTTATCTAGCTGAGAGATGCATTATTTTGCTCCATATCTCGAGGATTCTCCGGTCGATTACTCGCTCGAATTCCTCCATCTCCTCGAGGCTTATGGGGTCCTTGTTGTACATCTTGTAGTTTACAAAATAGTTGAAAGCCTCTGCGTATATCTTGCCGAACATGGCGCTTTCCGCGGATTTTACATAGCCCTCTTCCTCGAACCGTTTGAAGGTGTTGAGGTTGAGTTCAAGCCTTTTCTCTGTGAGTTCATCGTCTATGGCTTGTTCTATTACTCCACGTGCTACGGCTTCCATGGGATTCGGTCTTGTGTCTGTTTTTTTATTTAAAAGCGATAACGGATGGTTGAGCGAGACCATTATACGTCATTAAGGATAGGTACCCAGACTAGGTATTTCAATTCTAGATCTCATTGACTCCGATATTCTAAATATTCAAATGCCTCCATATGCGGTATGAGGGTTGCCCGATTCGATTACCATGTCCATGAGAGCTACTCCTCAGACGCGAGGGGTTCGACGGTTGAACGTTACATCGATGTAGCAGAGGAGAAAGGTATCGAGGAGATCGCTTTTACCACCCACCAGATTATAGCTGGGTCTGACTGGGATTTCGGTGTTCAACCCGATGAGATATCAGATTATGTTGAAAATATCCATAGGCTCCGTGATACTACCGATGTTAAGCTTCTTGTTGGGTTGGAGATGGATTATTTTCCGTCTGCTGAAAGGGAGTTGGAGGCTATTGTTGATGAATATCCCTTTGACTTTATCTTAGGGAGCACTCATTACATTGGAAAACATGATGTGGGAGCGAGAAAAAATGCTCCCGGGTTCTTTGGTGGGAGGAGCCTATTGGAAGCCACTTCAGAGTATTTTGACTTTTGGCGTAGGGCTATTGAGAGTGGTTTGTTTGATGTTATGGCTCACCCAGATTACTGGAGACGGTTTCTACATACTGTAAGAGAGGAGCCATTTGGTTTCTCTGATTATGGCTTGGTAGAGGAGGCTATTGATAGCCTGATTAGCTATGATGTGGGTATCGAGATCAATACGTCCGGTAGAAGTCACGAACATCACATACAGTATCCTATACGTGAGTTCTTGGAGGCGGTTCACAGCGCTGGGTTGAATAAGATAACCCTTGGGAGTGATAGTCATCTTCCCGGGCATCTGGGGTTTTGGCTACCTGAGGCAGTTGATCTGCTCCGGGATGTTGGCTTCAAGTATATCAGTAGCTACGAGAACAGGAAAAACACTCTGAATCCAATCGACTCTGTGGTAAGAAGAGTGAAAAACAGGTAATGTACATCAATACCTATGTCTAATCACCCTTTGAGTAAGATAGTGCCCGATTTCAACATCTATAGCTACTATGCTGGAATAAACATGGCATTCGCCGAGGTAGTGGGTTTTGGCTGTAAGCAACTGGCTCTCAGCAGCCCATATAGCCCTGAGGTGGCTGAGGCGATGATCCCTGCCACTGAGCACGCTGCTAAGGAGTATAATTGTAAGTTGCTAGTTGAACCCGATCTATTGGTATCCAAGCTATTTCAAAAGGACATAGCCAAGGATAAGACCGTGATACTCATCGCCCATGACCAGTCGGTACTCGACGAGTACATGGCACTCAAAAAACTCAGACAAAAAAGCGATGAGAAAGGAAACCCAGAAGATCTAGAGCTTGAGATAGCTCAACGCTTTGGCGCTCTGCTTAGCTATGATGAAGCATCAATAAAGAGGCTAATTGCGAAAAACGGCTAGGACGGTGGGGGTCTGCTCCCAAGCGTAAAGTCAACTTCCATTACATCGCCATCACGGATAATTGTCAGGGTCACTGTGTCTCCCGGCTTGGTGTTTCGTGTCAGATAGACCTGTAGCTCATAGAAGCTGTCCAGTATCAATCCCTCTACACCGATTATTATGTCTCCTCCGATATCGAAGGGGACACCGTTAACCATCGCTGTATCTGTGGCGCCTTGAATCCCAGCATCATCTGCTGGGCCATCCTCGATTACCGCTGCGACTAGTGTCCCATGTGTGTCTCGGTCTAATCCCATTGCCTCAGCCATATCAGGGAAGAGGTTATACCCGCTGATTCCTAGCCAAGGATGCTCATAGCTGCCTTCATCGATGAGGCTCTGGACTTCTCTTGTGACGGTGTCACTTGGTATGGCGAACCCGATTCCGCTGAAGTCACGTGTGTTACTAATGATGGCAGTGTTCATCCCAATTACTTCTCCTTTGAGGTTGAGTAGTGGTCCTCCGCTGTTACCGGGGTTGATGGCTGCATCTGTCTGGATAACATCAACTATTACGTATCCACCTGTTGCGTCCATCTGGCGACCCGTGGCGCTGATGACACCCACAGTCATGGTGTTCGCTAACCCGAATGGGTTTCCTATGGCGATGGCTGTCTCACCAACCAATAACTCGCTACTTACCCCTACCTCCAATGGGTGTAAGAGTCCTTGGGGGGCGTCTACCTTGATTACCGCCATATCGCTGTATGGGTCTCGTCCTATGAGATCTGCTTCCAGAATGTTTCCTGTCTGGAACGTTACTTGGATGCTTATCGCGTCCTCAACCACATGGTTATTTGTGATAATATGCCCATCATAGTCGTATACCCAGCCGCTACCAGTGCCGGTGTTTGTCTGTATCAGGACCACGCTGTTTCGTGTCTGGTTGTAAATCTCGATAACCCCGATATTAGGGGCGTCTTCTCCTATGTCGATTATTCTTATCTCTTCTTTGAGGCTGTCAATCTCTTGCTGGGCGCTGCTGAGTTGGAATCTCAGGTTTTCAAGCTCTGTCTCTAGCGTGCTTAAGTTCGAGTCATTGTCCCCATAGATGGTCGTGTATGTTAGTACCCCTACGTTGATTACCATCATCACTACGACGATGGCCCAAATCATATTGTCCCTATTTTTATTGGTCTCGTACTCGCTCAAATTAGATCAACTATGGATCGTAGGCATCTGGTAAAAAGATATTTCATAATAACACCCAGTTTGGGCTCAGTAGAGGGATTAATCTACATAATGCTTGTAGGTATGGTCCCTGAGCTTCTGGTGGACTATCTCCATTATCTCATCTGAGGGTACCCTGAAGGTGGGTAACTCGCTCTCTCCCTGTGGTGTACGTGTCATTGCATCGGTTTTCCACATGGTTACCGCCTCAGTCATCAAGGTTCCAGCCTCAACGAGGGTCAGCCAGCAGAGCTTCTCATAGGTATCTCCCCTGTGGATTGGAATTTCTCTGCGTACCACTATGTCTCCTGTGTCGATGTTTGGGTCGATGAAGTGGCATGTGGAGCCGATTGGTATATCATAGTAGACTGACCATGCTGGGCTGGCTGAGCCTCTTACCTCTGGTAGTAGTCCGGGGTGGCTGTTGAGCATGCCGTCTGGTGGTATCCTGAGTATTCGTTTTCTTATGATCCTTGTTCCTCCGAGTACACCTAGGTCTGGTTTGAGTTCCTCAATAAGCTCTCTGCATTGTCTCTTGTTGTGGTGGGGTACCTTGTATCTTGGTATATCCTTGCCTTCCAGTAGCTCTGTGAATGTCGGTGCTACCCTGTGACCCTTGATCCTTTCTAGAAATTTGCCTTTCTCTTCCTCGGCTATATCAGATGCTTCCTCTATGATTGCCATGGGGGTGTGTCCTGCGTTCATTAGCTGCATCAGCATCTCTCTGCCATAGGGATGCTCTTCCAGTACCATGAATACGAATTGTTTATCGGGCATGGGATGAAAAGTGTGGAATACTTTAAGAATATATCTAATAGAGGGCGCCTGTCAGTGCTTTTCCACAATCACAATGACGTTCTGATGGGATCAACGGTATTGCCCCCATGATTAAACGCCTAAAATTGTCGCTGTTCTTCTCCATGGTCTCCATGACCTCAGCCGCGCTCACCGGTTTCTCTGCCCAAACATCGTAGTCGGTTACCATGGCTACTGAGGTGTAGCATATCTGGGCTTCACGAGCTAAGATTACTTCTGGGTACATGGTCATGCCTATGATGTCACAGCCCCATTGCCTGAACATGTTGGATTCTGCTCTTGTGCTGAATCTTGGTCCCTCTATGCAGACATATGTTCCCTCCTTGTGGTTTACCAGTCCCAGCTTGTCCGCGTAGTCTCCGAAGACCTTGCGGAGTTCCGGGCAGAGTGGGTCTGCTGCTGATATGTGGCAGATTTGTCCTCCCTCGTAGAGGGTGTCGCTGCGTTTTCTTGTCCTGTCTATGAATTGGTCTGTCAAGACAAAGTGTCCGGGCTCGTAATCCATTCTGAGGCTGCCTACTGCGCTGCTCGCTACTATTCTTTTTACTCCCAGCTTCATGAAAGCCCAGATGTTGGCTTGGAATGGTATCTTGTGGGGTGGAATAACATGACCATCACCATGTCTTGGGATGAACGCTATCTTGGTCTCCCCATAGTCTCCGAGGGTTACTGTGGCTGATGGTGAACCATATGGTGTATGTACCTTTACCCTCTCCGCGTTCTCGATAATATCAGGATCGTATACTCCTGTTCCACCGATGATGGCGATATCTGCCTTTGGTTTCGTCATGGGTACATAGAGGGAGTATTCATGATAAATGATTTATCGCATGCACTATCTAGCCAAGAAATAAGAATACGCACAAGTATTCATTTATTGAGCACGTTGGAGGAGGCGGTTAAGAGTTGTTATTACTGCGGAAAGCTTACCTTCAACCCATATTACTGCAGGGAATGTGGTCACTACTTCTGCGCAGAACACCGTAGCCTAGAACAGCACGACTGCGAGTCCCTCAAAAAACCAGTACCTCGTCTTCCTCGTAAAAAGACTAATTGGCTAGCCAAACTAGCAGGGTTTGTTATTTTAGTGGCAACGACTCTGTATATCTTGGACTATTTTGAGGTTCTTAACCTATACAGAATTCTAGATATGTTCCGAGACTTAGTATAATGAGAACTCTTTTCGTAGATGAAACATATTTATGATATTGCCTTATGTGAACTCTTTTTCTAGCTTTGCTCCAATTTTCTTGATTTCATTCACGAGGAATTCAAAGTCTTCTCTTCGGCTTCTATGGTTGACATTGCATGCCCTTAGCATATATTTTCCCTTTATTACTGTATCAGATACTATCCAGAAGTTTATCTTAAATAATTCTTGAACAAGCATCTTGTTCAATTTTTCAAGCTGTTTTTCATCTAGTTCACTGGGATTGTACCTGAAACAAGCTATATTCGAGATAACGGGAGCTGTAAGTTCTATCTTCGGCTCCATCTCAATAAGATCAGCCAGATACCTTATTTGATCAATATTTTGCTGAATCAGTTTACCGTATTTGTTTTTTCCATATGCTCTTAATAGCATGTATGCTTTGAGGCTAGTATTATTTCTAGACAATTGCAAAGAAAGGTTATGAGGACTGCTAACAAGGTCATCAGTTAATGCGAACCCTGACTTGATGTATTCCGCCTCGTGACCATAAACAAATGTACTGTAATGAGCCACCTTGTCTTTAACTAATGTACAACCAATTCCATAGGGCATGTCCATCCATTTATGGAGATCAACTGCTAGAGAATCTGCTAATTCCATTCCATCAGCAAGGTGTCGATGTGTCTGAGATAGTTTTACCCATGCACCGAATGCACCATCAACATGAAGCCACATATTCTCTTTATCTGCAATTTTTCTGAGAGTCTTAAAGTCATCAAAGGCACCTGTATTAACCGTTCCTGCATTACCGATTACACAAAAAGGATGCATTCCCTTGGCTCTATCTTTTTTAATTTCCTTCTTTAATGCAGAAATCTTGAGTACACAGTTTTCATCTGAAGGTACCCATCTAAACGCTTCATTTCCTAATCCTAGTAGTTCAACACTTCTCTCAATAGAATGGTGTGTCTCGTCACTACCATAAATGACCATCTTTTCTGGTTGCCCATAAACCCCCTTTGTTTTCATATTTTCCTTTGCTTTAGCATTCCTAGCAACAGCTAAACCTGTAAAGTTAGCCTCAGAGCCCCCACCCACAAGCACACCTCCAGCTTCAGCAGGATAATCAAGCATCTCTTTAATCCATTCAATTGCTTGTTGATGTGTATAGCCTCCTGTACCGGGAACTTGTTCCATACAAAAGTTTACGCCACCAGAAAGTAGACTAGTAAGCATACCATATGGTGATCCAGTTCCCGCAACCGCTCCCCAGAATATTGGTTTAATATGAGTTACAGAGAAATTCATAAGATGATCTCTAAAAACTTCATATACTTTCTCTTCTCCATCACCTTCCATTGATAAAGGAACTAGTATCTTCTTTAGATCCTCTTCTGTTGGTCTACTAAATTTATGATCTCGAATAGTCTGTAACCTAGTCATCATATCATCAAGCATACGATGCCCTAACTCTCTCATCTCTTCCCAGTTTTCAGGATCAAGCGTCTCCTCTCTTACTTCACCAGTCATGCCTTTCCCTTTCTGTAGGTTGTCACTAAATACTAAAAAACTATTGATAGAATACACTAAAGATAAGCACATTTTTTGATTTTATGTTGATATCTAGATACTTTGGTGAGAAATGCAAAGTATTTATGATAAATGCTTGACCCACGAATTTCAGTAATGTTTAAGACTGATTCCCCTATCAACCACGGGAATAAGCCTTGGAGAAGAAGAGCTACTACCCGCTCATTTTGTTGACGACCATCTGTATCACTTACTTCGTCGAGAACTTTCTCCGATCAGCCGCAGGAGCCCTCACTCCAATTCTCATTGAAGAACTAGGCATTAGTTACGGAGCCATGGGTATGCTCATCTCGGTCTACTTCTTTGTCTATGGCGTTATGCAGGTACCCAGCGGCATCCTCAGTGATAGGCTGGGGGCAAGGAAAACAATACTGGTGTTCACCATGCTCACCATAGTGGGAATATTTCTCTTCTGGACAAGTACCAGCTACAACATGCTATTCGTAGCACAATTCATAGTGGGCATAGGATGCAGCACATTCTACATCAACGCAGTAAAACTCGTATCCACATGGTTCCCAACCAACAAGAAAGCCACCGCCATCGGAGTACTCAGTGCAAGCAGCGGCTTAGGTAACACCATAAGCTACCTAGGCTTCCCCATCGCGATAGCCAGTCTAGGTGGCTGGAGAAACCTCTACCTCTGGATGAGCCTCATATTGGTGGCTAACTGGGTCATGAACATATTTCTCCTAAAAGACAATGAATCAGTACTGGTGAATGCCCCAAGCAGAGAGAAACCAGCGATACTCAAATCCATCATAGTCACTATAAAAGACCGACGACTGTGGCCATTCCTACTCGGATACGTAATGAGCAGCATGGCTTGGGTATTCATGAACTGGATAACCCAGTTCCTCATAGATACCCGTGGGTTCACATATCTTCAAGTGGGACAGATCGCCAGCGCCGGCACAATAGCTGGAATACCCGGATGTATACTAGTTGCAGCCATTAGCGACAGACTCAGGAAACGCAAAACCACGCTAATCGGGTTCAGCGTCTTTTTCGCGGTCTTGCTAGTAGCTATAATCAATCTACCTGCCTCAATGGGGGTACTTGTCTTTAGCGGGCTCAACTTTTTACTAAACTTTGCCGCAAGCTATTGGGTGCTCTACTTTAGCATGATACCCGAGACCCTGCCCCCAAATAAGGCGGGGGTAGGTCTTGGGATAGTCAATGGTATTGGCACGATTGGGTTTAGCCTGATCACGCCTGTCTATGGAGGTTTGGTTGACTTAACCGGAGCGTATACTATCAGTAACCTGATGATTCAGGTTGGTGCAGCGGTGATGCCGTTTATCTTTTACTTTTTCATAACCGAGTGTTATGGCGGGATCGCTGAAGAAGAGTGAGTTTTTATCTGGGTTCCCCCCAATAAAATTAATGTCCGTCGAGGAAATCATCCACGCTCTACCAAAAATAGAGCAACATGTGCACATTGTGGGTTCAACGCGCCCCGAGATGCTTCTCTGGTTAATCCAAAACAGTGATAATGATTTGCCCTATCGTAACCTAGATGACCTCCAAGACTTTTACAAGTACAGTGATTTTGAGCACTTCCTCACGGTATACAGCACAGTCAATGAACTCATCACCCATGAGAGCCACTATGAACGATTAACATACGAGATGCTGCAAAACCAACATCAATGCAATGTGAAACATGTTGAATGCATATTCAGCGCATATGATCACATCTATCGAGGACTAGACTATGGGGACATGTTGGACGCCATCAACCGAGGCATAAGAAAAGGGCAAAGGGAATTTGGTATAACCTGCAACATCAGAATCGACCTCGTACGCAATTATGGACCAGAAATCGGACAAAAGGTATTGGACTACATAGAGTCCAAACACGAAAACGTAGTAGCTATAGACACAGGGGGAGGCGAACAAGGATTCCCCCCGAGACCATACGCTGAACCATATTTACGGGCGAGAGAGATGGGGTTGCACCTTGTAGCGCATCAGGGGGAAGGCGCTGGGAAAGACTATGTCTGGGCGTGCATTGAGTATTTGAAGCCAGAGCGAATAGGGCATGGTGTGTCTGCAGGAGGTGACGCTGCTTTGATAACTGAGATCGCTAAGAGGGGAATCAGCATCGAGTGCTGCCCAGTGAGCAATCTAAGAACAGGGGCTGTCAAGAACCTCAAGACGCACCCCATCCGTAGCTTTATAGATGCCGGCATCAAGGTCAGTGTAAATACGGATGATCCCCCCATGTTTGGTACGGATATGAATAACGAGTACATCCAGTTGCATAACGAACTCGGGTTCAGTGTCAAAGAGTTACATCAGATAGGGCTTGACTCCATTGAGACCAGCTTCATATCCACTGAGGAAAAAGCCAGATTAACCCAGCAGTTCAACAAAGAATACGCGAGACTAGTCTAGGCTTCACTAAAACTATATGATACCATGGTTAATTTCAGGTGACAAGCTTGCGGCTCAAACTGGACCTCCATATACATTCAACACACTCCATAGACAGTCACAACACAATAGACACCATCACCAAACGAATCCGCGACTTGGGCTTCAACGGATACGCCCTCGCAGACCACGACACAATAACAGGACTAACTGAAGCCAAAGAAAAATCAGGAGACCTAACATTCATACCAG